>Ga0129307_1001014_pt1 | contig 35050 bp, 37 predicted proteins | sample P1105metagenome_FD_94437 | JGI IMG/M metagenome (GOLD analysis project Ga0129307, IMG submission 94437) | Capybara group fecal microbial communities from Wisconsin, USA - P1105 metagenome | ecosystem: Host-associated > Mammals > Digestive system > Large intestine > Fecal | place: USA: Wisconsin...
CGACTTGTCTATGTCTTTCATGATGTTGCTGAGCATATATCCAGCACTAAAGTTACACAATTTCACTTCGTTTTGCAATACCCTGAACACGGGATCGCCCGCAAATTCGCTGAAATCGGCTTCTTTATTAAGCGTGTCGATAGCGCGGAGCCACTGTGCGATGCGGCTGCGGTCGCCGGCAAACTGTTCGGCGTGCTTCAGGAACTTGTTCACCTCGACGAGCGTCATCGTCTGCCGTTCGAAATAGACGCGCTGCTCCTGATTGCGTAGCTGCACCGTGTGGAGGTAGTTCGGCGAGCCCTTGAACGCGTCAAAGAACTGGAAGCTTACCACGTGAAGGTTCTCGAGCGGAGTGAAGTCGCCCGGTTTTTCCATGCTGCCCGTAAGGCGTGCCACGTAGAGGACCAGGCGGTCGCTGTACAGCGAATCGTTGTTCTCGTGCTGGACCTCGATGGAGATGCGGTCGCGGGGCACGCCGTTTCCGCGGTCGTTGGTCAGGAGCAGGTCGGGTTCGACGCTGCGGTATCCCAGTTCGCCTGAAACGAAGGGGTTCACAAGCTGCGGGTTTTCGATGCGGTCCGAACCCACGAGGTTTAGCGCCGCGTTGATGAGGTCGGTGGTGAGCGTCAGGTTCTTCTCGCTGGCGAGAATCTTCTTGATGCATCCGTCGTTGTAGAAATAGATGTTCCGGCGCTCGTTTTCCTTGACGATTGCGTCAATGTCCTGGCCGTTGTCGTTTGCGGTCTTGAGTTGCTTGAGAAAGTTTGCGAATTCTTCTCTTGTCATTTTAATCCGTTAAATGCGGGAACGCGCCCGTGTCGCGGACAGGGAAACGCCCCGTCTGTGTATAAGACGCTTTTTTGAGGCGAAATATGCCTGAAAAATTTGTTTACAATGAGGATTTTACAAGTGAAGGGAGATCCCCGCCTTCGCGGGGATGACGAAGAAGGCTTTCGTCATGTTCGCGTAGGCGAACATCCGCTGGAAGGATGTACACGGATCTCGCCGGAGCCTGCCCTGAGCAAGGCCGAAGCAAGCAAGGCCGAATGGGCGAGGATGACGAAGAGAGGCGCGGGTCGTGCCCTTATTTAAAACGCCTGCAAAAAGAGCAGTTTTGGCACAACGGGTGGCGCAATTCGTGCTTTTGGAAGCCTTCTCGCAGATTTTGGGCGAGGGGGCTTTTTAGTATGTCGGCCAGGGGCTGGTCTTGGATGTTTCCCAGGGTGATTTGCCCCTGGTAATCCAGACAGCAGGGCACTACCCGACCGTCGTGGAGGATCCCTACATGGGTTTCTAACCCGTGGCAGGTTCCCTGTACCAAGGTTGGTGAGCCTGTCGAACCACGTCTCTCGTCTAACTCGGGCCATTCAAAGCGGGAATCCTGGTGCAGGTAGAGCTTGCCCTGGACGGGAAAGCTCTTGTGACGGCTACAGAAATGTTCCGGGTCCAGAACGTCTTTGCCGTCGAGGCCGAAGGTTTGTGCGACTCGGGCAGGCATCAGGCGGTTCCAGCCCCGCTGGCGGTCTGCGTCGGGAAAGTCTCCCGCGTTCCAGAGCCTTAGATTGAGGTACAGGTCGGGGCGCTCTGCAAGGGCCATCTGGCAAAAGTCCAGCACGTCTTGAAGGTAGGGCTGAGCCTGGTCTGGCCCGAGTTCCCCGTAGGCGTGGGTGGAAAAGTTCACCTGCCGGAGTGCCCCACTTTGTAGTAGGTGCTTGCCCACCCGGGCGATTGTGGAGCCGTTGGTGGTCAGGTTCAGCTTCAGCGGCGTGGACTCTAGCGCCTTCAGGTAATGTACGAATCCGGGGTGGAGCGTGGGCTCTCCCAAAATATGGAAATAGACGTTTCCGGCATGGAGGGCCGCCTGCTGGATACACCGTTCGAAAAGGGCGGAACCCATGAAACGGCGGGCGTCAGAACCTGTTGATGCGCTTTTTGCGACAGTTTTGTCACACGACGCAGGCGATGATTTTCCGCAGGGGCAAAAACTGCAGTTCAGGTTGCAGGCGTCGGTAATCTCGATGTAGACGGCGTTGAGCAAGACTGGGCCTAGCTGGTGGTTACTGTAAGTCCCGCTGCAGAATTTCGCACTGTTCCTTTTTCCACTCTTCGAAGGTGTCTTCGGCGATGTGCCGTTTGGCCTCCCGCATCAGGTGCAGGTAAAAATGCAGGTTGTGGATGCTGGCTAGCGTAAAGCCCAGAGATTCTCCGGCGTGGTGCAGGTGCCGGAGATACGCCCGACTGAAGTTCCGGCAGCAGTAGCAGTCGCAATTGGGGTCCACGGGCTTGTCGAATTCCTCGGCATGGCGGGCGGCCTTGTAGCGCAACACGCCCTCGCTGGTAAACAGCATACCGTTGCGGGCGTTCCTTGTGGGCATTACGCAGTCGCACATGTCCACACCCCGCTCGATGAGTTCCAGCAGGTTCCAGGGCGTGCCCACGCCCATCACGTAGCGGGCATGGTCCTGGGGCAAAATGTCGGTGCAAAAATCCGCAATCTCGTACATGGTCTCGGTGGGCTCGCCTACGGAGAGGCCTCCCATGGCAAATCCGTCGGGCCCGAGTTCCGCGATGCGTTCGATGGCCTGCTGCCTCAGATTCTTGTGCATACCGCCCTGGATAATTCCGAAGAACTGCTGGTCGTACCCGTGGATAGGCGGGTGTTCCCCCAGCCATTGCATGGCTTCCGCAGTCCACTTGAGGGTGTAATTCAGGCTGTGTTCCGCCTCTTTGGCGGTGCTGGGGAATGGGGTGCACTCGTCCAGGGCCATGATGATGTCGGCGCCGATTTCGCGCTGGGCGTTCATGACGCTTGCGGGGCTAAAGAAGTGTTTCGAGCCGTCCAGAATGCTCCGGAATTCCACGCCTTCGGGGGTAATCTTGCGCAAATCCTTCAGGCTCCATACCTGGAATCCGCCGCTGTCGGTAAGCACCGGGCCGTCCCAGGCCATGAACTTGTGGATGCCCCCTGCCTTGGCAATGCGGGGCGTGGTGGGGCGCAGGTACAGGTGGTAGGTGTTGGCCAGAATGATTTCTGCCTTGATGTCCTTCAGCTGGGCAGGGGTTACCGCCTTGACGGTGGCTTCGGTGCCCACCGGCATAAAAATCGGCGTGGTTACGTCGCCGTGGTCGGTATGGACCACGCCCAGGCGGGCCTTGGATTTCTTGGATGTCTTTAGCAGTTCAAAACGGTTCATGGAATAGGGGCTAGGATCTAGGATTTAGGGGATAAGTATTAGGTGTTAGGTATTAGGGCCGCTGGGGACAAGAAGCGTCATCCTGAGGAGTGCAGCGACGAAGGATCCAGTCCAAATGAATAGTAAAAGGTGGTTGATGTTCGTTCAAAAAATAGAAAAAAGAAAACCCGGCGGTTAAGCCGGGTCTCTTCTGCGGTCGGACAGACTTGAACTGTCATGAGATTGCTCCCACTAGCACCTCAAGCTAGCGTGTCTACCAATTCCACCACGACCGCGTGGTCCTTAATGGAACGGGTCAAATTTAGATTAAAGTGACCCGCTTGTAAAGGGGGAGGGCGTAAAAATTGAAAATTTTTACGCAGTTACTGGGGCCGCTACGCGGCAGTTACGAGTTCTGAGTTACTAGTGTTGCGGTTTTCAAGAAGTTTCTTGATATAAGACAATCTAGTAACTAAGACTACGGCTTAGCCATAGTTTTCCACCAGCTTGTCGAAGGCCTTTCCCCGTTCCTTGTAGTTCTTGAACAGGCCGAAACTGGCGCAGGCGGGGCTCATGATGACGATGCCGCCCTTGCCGATGGACAGGCTGTCCTGGAAGGCCTCTTCCAGGGTGGGGAAGATGGCGGCCTGAATGCCGCTCCCGTTTTCGCCTGCCGTTTTGAGGCCGGCCTGCGACAGGGATTCCAGCATGCGTTCGGCGGTGGCTCCGATGAGGGCGATGCGCCTTAGGTTCGGGCGCTCTTTTACAAGGATGTTCGAAAGTTCGGTAAAGTCCGCGTTCTTTTCGGAGCCGCCGAGGATCAGCGCGAAGGGGCGGTCCATGCTGGCGGTGGCGGCGATGGTTGCGTCAGGGCGGGTGGCGTAGCTGTCGTTGAAGAACTCGATGCCACCTTTTTCGCCCTTGAATTCCATGCGGAAGGGGAGGGTCTCGTAGGTCTTGAGGGCCTCGAAGGCGTCCGCCACCCGGATTCCCAGGGCCTTACAGGCAAGCGTCGCCGCCGCCATGTTTTCTAGCTGGTAGATTCCCCGCACCTTGCAGTCGGAGAGGAACAGTTTTTCGCCGTCGATAGTCAGGGTGGCGCCTTCGATGACGGCGTCGCCTTCGCCTGCACTCGGGCCGTCGGCCAGGGCGACGGCGTACTTTGTTCTGGCCGGGCTTTCAGAAGCGATTTTGGCGGTGGGGGCTGCGTCCTTCAGGTACACGCAGGCCCCGTCCCGCTTTTGCCAGCGGACCAGGTTCGCCTTGGCGTCACGGTATTCCTCTACGGTCTTGTGCCAGTCCAGGTGTTCGGTTGAGACCCGGAGCACTACGGCCACGTCCGGCGAAACGGACAGGGTCATGAGCTGGAAACTGGAAAGCTCCAGAATGCTCACCCGGTCGGCGGTTTCTGTTTCCAGAAGGTCCAGGGCGGGCACACCGAAGTTCCCGCCAATCTCGTTGTTCACGCCGCACTTGGTCAGTATGTGGCTGATCATGCTTACGGTAGAGCCCTTGCCGAGGGTCCCGGTGACGCCTACCGTCTTCTTGGACTTAGTTTGTTCTAAAAACAGCTGGATCTGGCTGGTCATGAGACCGCCGTTCATCTGGAACTTGAACAGTTCCTGGCTCATGGGGTAAACCCCTGCGGAGCGCACCACGGTCACGCAGTCCTTGAGCCCGTCCAGGTAGCCCTCTCCGCTGAAGGTCTTCACGTTTACACCCTCGGGCACGGCAGGCAGGTTCACCGGGTTCTTGTCCATGACCACTATTTCCTTGATGCCCGTGCGGACCAGGTAATTGAAGGTGCTCTGGCCTTCGACGCCAAAACCTAAAATGCCAACGGGAGCGACCAATGTATTCTGCATATCAAAACCTCTGGGGAGAAAGGTAGAAAAGAGGTATGAGGTCGGCTTGCTTTGCAAGCCTTTGAGCAGTGAGGTCGCACTTGCAGTGCTTTGAGTTAAAATATGGCGCCAACGGCGCGACCATAAAATCTCAAAGGCGCGAAGGGCCGCACTCACTCCTCAGAGGGCCGAAGGCCCGACCTCATACACTGCGGCTTTGCCGCAAAAAAAATCCACCCCGCAAGAGCAGGGCGGACTTCCATAAGCGGTTGGACTGTCGGGATTGCTCCCGCAAACACTTACTCTGCGGCGGGTGCAGCGGCAGGCGCTTCAGCCGGGGCGGCGGGAGCGGCGTCGGCAGCAGGAGCAGCAGGAGCCTCGGCGGCAGGAGCCGCAAAGTCACCGGGCAGGGCCGGAATGGTGGGAGCCTGCTGGGCGGCATTTTCGCGGGTCGCCTTCTGCATCGAAGATTCTTCCACAGCCTGGTCCTGCTTGGCAGTAATCAGGCCGAGGGCGAACACCACGATAAAGAACAGCACGGCCACGCCGCGGGTGAGCTTCTGGATGAAGGTGGCAGCACCTGCAGTGGAGAATGCAGACTGAGAAGTCATTCCGCCGAGACCTGCAAGGCCTCCCATCTTGTCGTTCTGCACGAGCACGAGCAGCATGAGGAACAGGCAGAGGAACACGTGGAGGACGATACCAATCCAAAAGAGTGTTGTCATAGTCTTTTACCTTAGGTTAAATGTTTGTGGCTTTGCCGCAGCGTCTTAGCGGGCTTCGGCAGCGTCGATGATACCCTTGAAGGTGTCGGCCTTGAGGGCTGCACCGCCGATGAGACCACCGTCGATGTCCTTCTGGGCCAAGAGGCCGGCAGCGTTACCCGGCTTCATGGAACCACCGTACTGGATGCGCATGCCTTCGGCAACGGCTTCGCCGTAGATTTCCTTGACCACGGAGCGGACGAAAGCATGGGTGTCCTGGGCCTGTTCGTCGGTAGCGACCACGCCGGTACCGATTGCCCAAACGGGTTCGTAGGCCAGCACGCACTTGGCTGCGTCTTCGGCGGAAACGTCCTTGAAGGCGCCCTTGACCTGGGTGCTGAGAACGGATTCCAGCTTGCCGCCGTTGCGTTCGTCAAGAGTTTCGCCGATGCAGATGATGGGCTTGATGCCGGCGGCGAGGGTCTTCTTGACCTTCAGGTTCACGGTTTCGTCAGTTTCGTGGAAGTACTGGCGCTGTTCGGAGTGGCCGATGATGATGTAGTCGGCACCGATTTCCTTGACCATGTCCACGGAAACCTTACCGGTGAATGCGCCCTGGTCTTTCCAGTGGATGTCCTGGATGGCGAGCTTCACGTTGGAACCCTTGATCACGTCGGCGACCTTGGCGGCGGCGAGGTAAGTCGGGGCGATGACCACTTCGGTCTTCTTCACGTCCTTGACGGCTTCAACGATGGCCTTGGCGAGTTCAACAGATTCGCTCACGGTCTTGTTCATTTTCCAGTTACCAGCGATGATATACTGACGCATAGATACTCCTTGGAGGGTTTAAATTTAACGGGCGTAAATTTAGAAAAAAATGACCGCAAGGGGTAGTCCGGCGTGGCTTTTGGCTATAAAAAAGGCGATGCCCGCACAAGGCGGGCATGACAAAGGTCGCCGGTGGGTGCAAAAAAGCCCCGGCTCGGTGGCCGGGGCGATTGCTCAAATTAGTAGTTGCTGGACTTGCTGGAAGTGGGAGCCGGAGAACCGCCGTAGCGGTCGCCCTCGATCTTCACCAGGATCCATTCCTCTTCGTAGCCCTTGAGGCGGGCTTCGTCGGGGTGCTTCCAGAAAAGGCGGGTAATCAGGTTCCCTTCGCGGGTGTAGTATTCCCACACGCTGGTGGAATCGTCGGTCTTTTCGTGGTCAGGAGGTCCCCACAGGAGGTTCACCATGTCGTTGGTCATGCCTTCTTCGATATAGCCCTGCTTGAACACGTCTTTCAGGCGCTTGTCGATGCCCATGCTTTCCTTGATGGCGAAATATTCACGTTCGTATTCCTTGCGGCCTTCGCCACGTTCGATAAGGACCGGAGAGGAATAGCGGCTGGCGCAGCTCCAGAACAGCATGGCGGAGAGCCCCAGGAGGCAAATATGTGCGAGTTTCATAGATTCTCCTATAAAGATTTATTTGACCCTAATAATAAGAATTTGTGGAGCAAAAGTGGCAATTATTTTTATTTTTTTGCTGAAATGATTGCGATTCGCATGACATTGGCCCGTTTTCTCGTGGTGCTTGCGGTGTTTGCCGCACCGGCCCTGGCCGGCGACTTCAACCAGAGTGCCCAGAACGGCTTCAGGTATGGCCCTAACCTGTCTTGGCGGCTCATGGGCAACACCCCCTTCGTGTCGGGGCAGTGGCTGCCCCAGGCCGAGGGTTCTTTGCGCTACACCTGGCTTGAACCCTTGGATAGCCTGAATTACGGCGATGCCTTGGGCGTTACGCCCACCTACCTGAAAATGGCGGCCTCCTTGGAAGTATCTCCTTTTTATGGCGGTTATACTGCAGGTCTCGGCCTTAGGCCGCTCAGGACGAATCCCCAGCTGGAGGTGACGTTCATGTACGAGAGCTACCTCTACTTCAATTCCAACCTGGAAATGGTGACCTCCGATGTGGAAGGTTCCGGCAAAATTGCGGAAACCTGGAATGCCGATTACATTTCGGACAACGTGCGCAAAAGCGATTCCGTGGCCTGGGACTATTCCCAGCTGTTTGACTTTGGCGCTTCGGTGGAATACTTTTTCAAGGCCGGGTCCCTACTTGGGGTGGGAGTCCATTACGTGCTGTCGGACATCACTACGGACTTTGAGGCCAAGAGCTACGACTACAAGCGAAACATGCCCATATTCAACAGGGATTTCTTGATGGAATTGCAGTTCTACGGTCGCCTGGCCTTCAACGAATACTTTGCGGGCGTTTTCGAGACGAACTACCTACGCACAGGTTACTTGCGCAAGGGCGGCTCTGTAGAAAAGGAATCCCTGGGTTACGGGATAATCAAGGCTGGTCCGCAACTGTCCTGGAACAATGGGCTGAACAGCGTCACGCTGCAGTTCGGCGGTTGGAAACGGCACAAGTCCAGGTTCTACGACGGCTCAGTTGCGCAGGAGTTCCTGGTTCAGCTTGAGTATGAGGGGTATTTTCCGTTTCCCCTCTCCCGGAACTTTTCGGAATAAACCGTTGAACCCGTTCTTGTAGCGGGACTTTATGGGGTCTTCTTTCAGGGCCTCGGCGGTGTAGGCGGAACGCACCCAGAGGTCGCCCCGGTATTTTTCGTTCGAAAGCTTGATCAAGGTCGGGAGCCTCGTTCCCGAAAAGTCCTTCCATTGCCCGATTCTAAAAAGTCTGCTTTCTTTGTAGGCACCCCTCATGGAGACGCTGTCCGGTTCTTCTAGCCGGTTGACGGACATGGACCACCACATGTTGGAAAGTGCGGTCGAGAGGACGGTGGCGGGCTGCTCCGTAGTGTCCTTGCAGAGGAACGCCCCGTTGGCGAGGAGCTCCAGGTCGTCTAGCCTGAGGGGGGTATTGCCGATGGTTTCCCGCAGGTGGTGCAGCCCCAGCTGCCGCTTGACTTTCGGGTTCTCGAATTCCATGTAGCGGTAGGCCCCCGCGGTAATAAAACGGAAGGGCTTGGCGTTGGGGAAACTCACGTAAAAAGTGTCCAGGGCCTCCGGATGGTGCCTCCACTGGATGTCCATGCTGGTGCGGCTCTTGGCCTCGTTTACGAACCGGCCCTCTACGTTTACCACCAGGTCCTTGTCCAAAAGAAAATGCGGACACAGTTCCTGGGCAAAGGCTCCGGAACAGGCCAGGGCCACTGCGAAGATGAATTTTGTAAACGAGAGACGCATGGAGTGCAAATGTAGTTACTAGTTGATAGTTTCTAGTTACTAGTATAGAAATAAAGAAGACGTTTTATTGTTTTTCTAGCCTCTAAAACCTATTCTGTTTTTCCGCAAGCGGATCCTCACCTTCGTGAGGATGACACCTCTTGTCCCCAGCGGCACTACTACCTCATAACTCGCAACTCACAACTCACAACTACTTCGGCACTACCACGTCGAACTCCGCCTTGTTGTGGGCTTCGTCTTCCAACTGGATGTGGAGCTTGTCGCCTTTTTTGAGGCGGCGCCCGTCCAGCACGATTTCACGGGGTTCGGAATCGTATTCGGTAGGAATCCAGTTGCCGTTTACGGTGGTCTGTATGGAGTTGCCGTTCTCGAATCCGTCGTAGCGGAACAGGGTCGGGATGCGCAGCACGTCCTGTTCCTTGCCCAAGATAAAGGACTTGCCCCAGTAGGGCGTGCCCAGGGTGGGTGCGGTCTTGTTCAGGATGTTTGCAAGGTCCCTAAGCTCGTTCACCTGGGCACAGCGCTTGCTTGTGCCCTCCTGCTTGCTAAAGATAAACCAGCGGCGGCTGGTCTCGCCCAGCCAGTAGAGCGGTGCGGATTCCTTGCCGGGGTCCAGGCAGACTTCCCAGCTGCCCGTAAAGTGGAGCCCTTTGGGGTGGAACTCGTAAAAGTCCAGGCTGTCGGTGTGGGTCTTAGTGACGGCCAGCACCTGGGTTTCGTTGCCGAAGGCGCTACGGAGCTTGGTAATCTTCTGGGAAATGGCGACACTGTCCAGGGTCGTGTTCCACTGCACGGTCTTTTCGTCTTGGTGCACGGCGTGTATGGCGATGGTCCCTGCCTTATGCCCGATGAACCTGGCCTTGGGGAACTTCTGGACGATTTTCCCGAGAGTGACTCCCCGGTGGGGGAACGCTTTGCACAGGTCCTCGTCGAGGATGTTTCTGGAACTGTCCATCACCGAGAACTTTTGGCCCTTGTCGCAGAGGGCGAGGTCCAGCATGCTCCGGCTCATGAAACTGTACAGGGGAGATTCCTGCACCTGCTTTTGCAATATGGGGGAGTTTGCCGCACAGGAATCCTGGAAGGTGAATTCCCGTGAATTTTTTCGGCCCACCATGTCTTCTACTTCTACTCGGTACTTGGAGCCAGCCTTCAGGGCGGCATCTACAAAGTGCCAGTCCCCGGCGGTGTCCGCCTCTTCGGCCCACAGCAGTTCCGTTCGGATTTTCAGCATGTTGCCGTAGGTCAGGGTGTCCTGGATTTTTTCGTAGGCCTTCTTTTTGCCCTCCCACAGGGTGAGCCTGCGGATAGACATGGGATTCTCCTTGGGGTGGCGGCTGTAGTCGGCAATCTTTACCGCCAGGTAGGCCTTCTCCTTTTTCCAGCCGGGGTATTCTACGCAGCCCTTGTCCAGGGCCTCGGGGCCGGTGACGGTCATGTCGTCTTTTTGCCACACGGCCATGCCGAAAATCTGGGGGTCCAGGGTGTCGCCGCAATAGACTCCGTTTCTGCAGGGAGAAATCACGTTGTTCTTGCCCTGGCGGATTTCCAGGTGCAGGTGGGGGTTCCCGATGCCGGTGCTACCGGAAAATGTCAGGGTGTCGCCCTTCTTGTAGGGGGCGTTCGGTTTCAGGGTGACGTCGTTGCTCTTTTTGCTGAACTGCTCTGCGATATAGAGGCTGTCCAGCTTGCCGAAACTGCTCTGGTGGGCAAAGACCCAGGTCTTGCCGCATTCGCCCTTGAAGAACATCACCTTGCCGTAAAAGAAGGGGGAGACCCGGATTTCTTCGACCTTGCCGTTTTCGGGAGCGTAGATGACCCAGCCTTCTTCCATGAGGGTGGAGTAGTCCACGCCGGCGTGGTAGCGGGTGCCGCGGTTCTCGCCGAAGGAGGAGGTGAGGTAGGCGTCTTTCTGGAAGGGAGAATATACGGGCTCTGCGGCAGTAGCGAGGTTCACAAAAGTGGCACCCGCAAGGCACAGGGCGGTGAAAAAGTTCTTGGATAAGCGCATATTGTAAAAATAGTAAAACACTTTTCCCGTTGACATAATGTCCATAGTAAATCTTTTTTAGGGGTTCTTTTCTTGCCCTCCATAAGGTAATTTGTATCTGGATGGATTTAATGGGATTGAAGGTGTCCAATGATGTTCAAGCTAAACATTAGGCGGGTTGCCTGTTCCGTTTTGGCGGCAACGGCTATTTCGGCAGTGAATTCTTTTGCGGTGACGAGTCAGTTCCGCGGCGTAAACTGGGCCGACAAACGCGACAATTTCGTGTCTGACGTGCTGGTGCTTTCGGGCATGAGCCTTTCGGACAATTACCAGTCGGCCTCCGTAGTGGCGGACCGCGTTATCGGGCAGTTCCAGGAATTGTTTGGCACCAACAGCGTACGCATCCCGGTAAACGAACCCACGGTTTCCAAGTTTTGGGATACCTACACGGGCGTTATCGACATGGCTCTTTCTAAGGGGCGCGTGGTGATGGGCTACTGGGGCCCGGCACAACCTGCAGGCCCCAAGAACATGAATGACTGGTGGAGCATGTGGGCAAAGGTTGTCGAAAAGTACGGCGACCACCCGAATGCGTATTTTGAAGTCTTTAACGAACCGCACATGTACAGCAAAACGGAACTGCGCGACCTTTACGCCCAGTGGCTGAGCAAGTTCCCGAATGTGCCGCGCGACCATATTCTGCTTGACGGCTCGGGCCTTGCCTGGAATGTGCCCGACATTGCCGACGACCCGCGTTTTGAAGGTTGCCTTTTCGCGGTGCACGAATACACGTTCTGGAATATGAGCATCACTACCGAACAGGGCTGGAAAGACAGCTTCAAGGGCAAGGTGGGCAAGTACATTGATCGCACGGTGTGTACGGAATGGGGCGGCGCCATGAGCCCCGGTGACAAGAACGGTGTGCATTACGACTACATGGACTACAATTCCACTCCGACCAACTACTTTATGGCCTATATCCGCGGCATGTCGGACCAGCTGCGCGAATGGGAAATGGGCAGTTTCTACTGGCCGGGGCTTCGCGATGGCGACTGGTACAGCATGACCAAGCGCACCGGCGAAGGGGCGAACATCAAGCTCGAAATCGTGAACCAGTCGGGTGTTGACCGGATGAAAATGGCCTGGGCCGATACGGTCGAGACGACTCCGCTGGTGCGGGAGGCTTTTGGCGGTGAACCCGCTGCGATTCCGGGGGTCATAGAAGCCGAAAACTATGACAAGGGCGGAAACCGTTTCACTTTTTACGATAGGGACGCCGCAAACAAGGGCAAGTCCTATCGCGAAGATGCCGTGGATGTGGTTTCCCTTGAAGATGCGACTTGCGGCAGTGTTGCCTGCAAGGGCTATGCGGTTGGCTATACCGAGGTGGACGAGTGGCTGGAATACAGCGTGAAGGTCGCTTCCGATGGTCAATACAACGTTTCCGTAAACGTGGCCACGGCTTCTGAAACCTCGAAAATCCTGCTCCTTGTCGATGACGAGGCAATTGGCGATACGGTTGCTTTCGAAAAGATTGACACGACCTGGAATGTGTACAAAGAAATCGATATTGGCACGGTGGACCTTGCTGCAGGCGAACATATTTTGAAACTCTCCATTGTCGGTAGCTATGTGAATGTGGACTGGATCAGGTTCGGCGAAGGGACTATGGGACTCCGCAAAATTTTGCCAGCTGTTTCACCCGAGGCGGTGGCTCCGCGACTCCGCAAACAGGGCGGCATGCTCTTTGTCGAAAAGAACGGAATGCGTTTCGATTTGACGGGCCACCGTATTAGGTGAACAGACGGGTGAATAAGGGCTAACGTGATTTTTTATCACCCCCGCGAGTTCTTCTTTTTTGCCCTGTATGCGACCTTGCGTTCACCAACGCAGTTCAAGGCAAGGGTTTTGTTCATGTAGTTCGCGCGTTCTAGTTCTATTGCGTTGCGCAGAATGCTTGTAAGAAAATCGTTAGGACTTGAACCGGCCTCGGTCGCCAACTTTCGTACTGTTTCTTGCAAGTCGTAAGGAACCTGGACGGTCATGCTCTTCATCGGAGTTATGTACAGTTCGCCACCGACGGCCTCCGACATCTTCAGCAGCTGCTTGTACGAAGGATTCGTTTTCAAGGACGCAATACGCGAGATGGCGCTTTGCGTCGTGCCCATCTTGTCGGCGACATCTTGCTGCGTAAGCCCCAAGGAATCTTTCAGGAAATCAAAATCCGTCAGGAAGGCCGACAGCGCCTCGTATGTCTTGGAGCACAAATCCAGACCTTCGTCTTCGTTTTCGAGCGAAGACATAAAATCGATGACTTGATTCTTTTTCATTGCATAACTCCCTGTTTGACAAGTTCTCTGTATTGCTTCAGTTTTGTAAAATATAGCATATTTGCTATATTTTATAAGTAAAATTTTTCCATGGAACTTTTCTAATGGGGAATTAACTTTGCGATTTCATCTTGAATGTTGTCCATAAATCATTTTGCAATAAAGCACCGGATGCCGGCATTTAAGAAATGCCAAAGAAATGCTTTCTTTGTGGCGGAGGCGTGATTCTGAACAAAAATACTCTCTGATTTTCTCCTATCATCCACAAGATAGAGTTCATCCACATACTTCACTTTTTTGACGACCGCATCAAAATCTCGCTGCGAATCAACCTTTCCATCCAATACAGATAGAGGAATATTTCTTCTATATATCGGATAATCGAACAAATTGTATTCTCGTAAATACAGCGGTGTATCGGCGGGCATACTTTGGAAAAAGTTCTTCATATCCAGTTTTACATAATCGCATTGAAGTAGAAACTTTTGATGCTGGTATTGCTTCATTCTTTTCCCATTTCTTCGAGTTTCATAATTCTAAAATGAGTAGCCAGTTCATATTCCTCTTTTGTTCGTCCACGCATTTTGCCATTAACGGTAATGTTGTTTCTGAGAACACCGTCTAAATCCAGATACCGTCTTTGTCCTGAAAGATCAAGACGTTCTATTCTTACACATCCTATTGTAGCTTCTGCCACCAGCTGAACATTACTCCCGGGAGTATGGAATATGATTTTTCCGCTATCATTGATTTCAGGAACAGAATTAGGAGCAAACTTTTCTACAAGCGTATCTAAATTGACCTTTTGCCAGAGATCCTTGTTCTTTGACTGATGTTGATTTCTATTTTCGATTCGCTTTTTTAAAGCGGCATTCCTATCAATGTTTTCCTTGACATTTTGAACAAGTCTCGTGTATTTTCCTTTCGCGTCCATTATATTTTTCCTCCTCTAGAACGTCTAGCGTAGTCCTCGAAAACAGTATATGGGGTTTCGTTTGATACAAGGATTTTTCTGTATTCATCTTTCAATACACCATAAACAAGCAGGTGGCCCGGACGTGCATAAATCAGTTTATAGCGAAGCAGTGTTTCGTTTTCTGCTACATGGCCCTTTGCACATCCTAGCGTTCCGACAGCATACCAAGTTTTAGGCGGATAGATGTGAAAAACCTTTAAGGATGACAATTCCCCAGTAATCCTAAAATTCGGAAGAATTTTAACACCACACGAAGCAAAATAAGCATCCAACAACTTGTTTAGATAGAGATAAAAGTCTTGATTTACTTCATCATCTCCCTCTCTTGCGCTGAAATCAAATCCAGTCATCCCTAAAAAATTCTTGGCTGTTTCCACACGCTCATCAATACGTGTAAAAGATGTGTATAAAATTTCATCGTTAGAAAAGTTCGTGAGCAAAGCCCTTGCGGGATTCTTCGCCTTTAAGTGATTTGGAAAGGGAAGAATCTCATTTGGTATTTCTCGAACGAGCATATTCTGCGAAATAGTTGGAAATCCGTCAACAAAAGGAACGCCCTTTTCCTTTAGTATTTTCTCCAATTTGGCTACAATAGCATACTTGTCTAGTTTCATACATTTACCGTTTGTTGTTCGCTAATTTCTAACAAATTGAATAAAAAATTTCCATCTACGCGAATTCCACATCACTTCCAGATTCAATAGCGACATCAAATTGCTTTATAAGTTTGTCGCAGACTTCATTTGTTTCAGGATGCTGTTGTGCATATTTCTCTGTCAAAGTTTTTGCCGCGAGTACATCTTTATTCAGCAAAGTAGAGAATTCGCCTCGATCGATGAACACATTGAATTTTTCAACGAAAGTCAATAGAAACGCATCAATTAAATCAAATTCCTGGTGATTTAGCACCAATCTTTTGAAATGAGGCTTATACGTTTCATCTTCATCGTATCCGTATTCAAGAGCCTCTCGACCCATTTCATCCAACGGGACATCTACAAATAATGGTGTTTCATCTTCTTTCCACTCCATAGCTTTCTCCTATTTTTGAATAAGTTTTAGTTCCTGCAACCGATACTTCATCGGATTAAAGTTCACACCAAATTGCTTCGCCAACATAGAAATATGAGCATTCACCCAGCGCTTCATTTCTAGCGGTTTCTGAGGAAAGCCCTTTAAACGCAAACGTTTAATAAAAGCCTGCGAAACATCCTCTTGTGGCATCAAGAAACATGCGGCAGCATAGTTTGCCTGCCATTCAAGAATATTTATCGCAGAATCGTCTTCGGAGCAACCAAAAATTGTAAATGAGTCTTTGCTACATGAATGAACCGCATCGGAGTCATTTTCAGAAAAAAAATATTGATGCAATAACCAATGGAAGCATTCATGTACAACAGTGTAATTCTCTTTTCCCCGGTCTTTACCTTCATTCAAGGCTTGGTCTATGACAATAGTGCCACGAGCAAAATTATTGAATTCAGGCTTTTTTGATTGCTTATTAACGTAGCTTTCCCATGTTGGCAGGGTAGTGTCGCTAAAACATACACACCCTAAAATACTTTGATCGGGCGTTATATACTTCCAGTCCGGCTCGCACCCCACAAAATCAACAAAATCATACACATCAATCGCAGTACTTCTCTGCGGTCTCCAGGAAGAAAACTCTTTGCGTTTGGCACACGCAAATTCTTCCAATTGTGACGATGTATAGATTTTCACATTCATCTACTTTTTTTGTCCTTGTTTCTCAATGCTCTTTAAAATCTGGACCCATTCCTTTTCGCCAAGATTTAAGTCCCTTGCCTTGCGAAGTGCAACACGAGCTGCATTTTGACTTGTGACGTAATCCGAAATATCCGGAGCGATTGTCCCGACTCTGGCCTCGCCAGCCAAATCAAACATTTGATTTTTTTCATCTTCCGACAATTTCAAAACTTCCGCAATCTTGTAAATTTTTTCCTTATCAGGCGGATAACGATGATTTTTTTCGATGTCGCTCATATAGGCCGGGGCTATATCCAATTCTTTGGCCAACGCCCTTAGATTTACCCCCTCTTTTAAGCGTTTTTCCCTTACAAAATCTCCAAAAGTCATCGTATCCTCGCTTTAAATTGTAGTGTGTTCGCTAATTTCTAACAATTATATATTATTTCGGTCAAAAAGGCAAGAGTTTTTTTTGAAAAAATCGTCTATTTCACCCAGAAAGACTGGCAATTTCCCTTAAAATACACGTCGCTAACGTCTTTTGGATCTTACCAGATGCAGCATAATTCTCCATCACTGACCTTACATCCAGCAAGACTCCCGCGATTCGGTGGTAATGACGATAATCGTCTTCACCCGGCCTTGCATCAAGATTCTTCCAGTTCCCATGACAGAGGCCTATAAAGCGCATCTTGCAAGGACGCGTTTCAAAGCCGTCGTCCGGCGGTAATTGAGAGTTGTCGGCATCAAAACAATACGGCAGTAGGAACGCGTTGTAGATAGGCTTTGGCAGAGTGTCGTTCTGGGGCGAAGCCGAAGGCGTAGCGATAGAATCCACTCCTAAAATCGTTTTCCAATGTGTTTCCACATATTCCGCATAAGCAATTTGCTTGCAGATTGAACCAGATGAAGGCAAATCTGCCGCAGAACCAGTCATGCCAAACTTATAGTATTTAGCATCCAGAACATAAAGACGATTGCCTTCCTCATCCCACATAATCGTATCGGGTCGCATAGCATAATTGGGATTTTCGTATCCAGGCTTTCTAGAATTTAAATCCCATTCGCAATGCGGATTAAATTTATCCTTGGTGACTCCCTGCGGCAACTTCCCGAAAATCTTATCCACCATCGTTTCCCACACGGGAGCGAACTTGTTTACCCCAAAATAGAAATCATTTGCAATCTTTCCGTCTTCGGTTCTATGCCCGGCAAGATACTCCACAATTCGGGCCAAGTCGGCGAGCAAGCGTAAATCGCGGTCGTTAAACGTTTTCGCAAGCTTGGAATGAATTGCGTTACAGAACAAATCGTAATCAAAATCCAACAGCGGTTCTTCGGACGGTTCTATGCCGAATAAAAATCCGAGTTTCACAAGAGCGTCATGAACGCAGAACTTGTGGACTTGCGTAATGAGCGTATCTTCGTTATAACTGACTTTACGGGCGATAAAATCCAGGTACACAAGATTCTGTTCGTTTTCAGTAATGACGGGTCGCACGGCCTTGATTGTCCGTCCCCAATTGATCTTCCCGTTTGCGCCCTTTTTGTACAGAATTTCCTTTTCGTCAAGGTAGCCGAAATCAAGAAAATTCCGGATAACATTCAAGTACGAAACCATCGGAAATTCAGATTCGCCATGTTCTTCTGCAAATGTGGAAATGGACGAATCCTGATGAATCTGTTCCTGCAACGAAGGGTCAGAAAGTACCGTAAAAAGATTGACGACGCATTCCCGTAATTCTTCTTCGGGGAGCTCGCGCAAGGCCGTGTCACCCTTGAAATATCCCAAAGGAAAGATGATGCTTGTTTCTAGCACACCACCTTCCTTTGATTTTTCACTACGAATGCCGACGAACTCGGTCTCCGAATTCGCCTTGGATTCGCAGAAACATATTTCGTTCAACTTTTGCATCAAGGATTATAACGTTGGCGATGCTACAAATGCGACAAGATTCGCCTTGTCCTTGAAAACGTCAAAGCGTTCTTTCCCTTCAGACGGTTTTTCAAAGGAGTTGATCAACTTTTCCAAGGTATCGATACCATCTGCAAAAATCTGCGGACGCTTGAACTTAAAAACGTCATCCCAAAGATACTTGAGCACTTTCTCGGCAAAAATATTTTCGTTAATTTGGCCGTCAATATTGCTCACAAACCACACGCCAAGCCGTTTATCTTCGGTGCTAGAAAGTCCTTTGAGAGTAGTAACTATCTTCTTGTTGATCCATTCCCAGAAAACGCCCCATTTTATTGTGGTGTCAGCAATGAGAGCATTGTGTTGGTCACGGATTTCTTCTGTTTTGAAACCGTCATAATTGCCTTCCTCAAATTCATTCGGAACCAACTTCAAATCAATTCTACGTTGGAAAGCGTTGTCAAATGAGAAAATATTCTGATCACTAGTATTCATTGTCCCTAGAATGGAAAGATTTAGCGGATAACGAATCATAGTCGTATCAGAGAAAACCATTTTCCCGGTCTTAAAGGAAAAATTCGTAATTTCAATAGATTCGTAGGAAGTAGCATCATCTGTTAAGGGCTTTCCTTCTCCATCTACTTCGTTTTCAAAAAGGCTTAAGGGCTTTACGTTTTTGCATAGTCCTTTCTTTTGTTCCTTTTCTAGTAATTTTTTGTCTCGGATATACTCACTTATATCCATATTTTCTATAGGAAAAGTACTCCATCCCTCACCGTATCCAAACTCATCAATTTTTTTATTTTTAATTCTATCAAATAGTTGAAATGCCTCTCCAAAGATAGCGTCTGCATGTCCGCGATTGATTTCTTCTATTATCAAATAAAAATGTTGTTCAGGATTCAAATACGCTCTACGAAGAATTCTTGAAAAAGGGCCTGGTGTAAATTTATAACTCACTTTCCTGTTTTCAACGCACGGTAATATTGAACCAACGAATTCCGCATTCGTATATTCTGGATGAAAAACAACTCTAATTTTGTTGTATTCCGGCACGGTTTTTAGTCGTTCTTTAATTTTTTCGCTCTTGCCGCAACCAGGAACTCCATAAAAAATTACCTGAGATGGTTTGAATGAAGAATCTTTTTCAAAGAAATCTTTATCCATTTCTTTTTTTTCATTATCAAGAGTAAATGGTATGTTTGTTTCCTCATCCAATTTTTCTAAAACTTGTTCTTTGGGTTCGTAAATTGGAACTAATGCATTCAGCAAATTTGCTTCACCATTTTTTTCTATAACGCAATGTCCATAGGTATTGTTAAATATTTTGTATTTTTGATAGAAATTGCGTTCTCCTATCGGCTGATAAATATAAGTTGCATCACGGTTTTCATTGAACTTCCCTTGCAAATAATTTAGTACCGATCCTCGACGAGCCTCCGCAACCACGTCTATCCTAGACGATTCATAAGGTAAAATAATATGGGCTACATTCGGCCATGAGGAATTTTTCCCATTTACATTTGAATCAATATGCTCCGCATTTCGTCCCTGTTTTTCAATGAAGGTGTTGTCACAATAAAAATCTTGCGAAACATATTGCTCATAGCCTTTTGCTTTGAAAACATCTGCAACACTCATCACGCACCCCACTTTTTAAGATTCTCTTTTTTCTGCGGTTCAGGGGAACTTGCACCCAACGGGAATCCCATCAAGTATTCAGCATTCTTTGGAGCCGGTTTTCCAAAAACCTCTTTGAAATTTCTACAACCTTGATGTTTCATCATTGATGGGGCTGAGTAGTTTGCCATCGTAGTTGGCGTATGAACTAACCCCATCTCTTCACCATAGGTTTTCCTTATCCAAGTTTTCTGTTTTTCAAAAACCTGGGATATTTCTTTTTCCGAAACATCTTCTGTATACGTTCCATTTTCAATGTGGCGATTTACCAAAATCCTAAATGCACTTGCGGCAACAAAAGGCGATTGAGCGTTTCCGACTCCTTTCAGTTGTTCTCGGCGGTCCGCAATAGGAACATCTACACCAAGGTCATCAGGATTCTTACTCCAGTAAGAACCTTTAAATTTGGGAAGGCTAATGATGTGGTCTTTTATCTTTTCAAAAACTTTCTGATTCTTGACCGCCAACAACCAGAAACGGTTACGCTGATGATCGGCTCCAAGATTTGAACAGCTCAAGCGGCAAAACTGAACTTTGTATCCAATAGACTCCAAATCTTCCTTTGCTTTTGAAATAGCACGTAATACAACATTTTCACCGAAAACAACCGGAGCGTCAGATTCTTTGGCGAAGCGCAACATTTCATCCCAAAGGTTTTTCTCTGCGATATTTTTACCATGGGCCGCAGTACTGAAAGCCTGACAGGGAAACCCTCCGCACAGGACATCAAATTTTCCTTTAAATTCTTTGCCATTTAATGCGCGAAGATCTCCATAAATTTCAAACGGATTCATCCATCCGTCTTTTTGACGTTGTTTCAAAACCTTCTGACAAAAATCACTGATTTCAACGCCTGCACAACATTCGTGGCCTAATAGTTCACCTCCATAAATGCCACCACCAATTCCAGCAAAGAGATGAAATTCTTGGATTTTGGCTTCGGTTGTTGCGGCTTTTTTCTGTGCCATTTTTTCGCTCCGTGTTGAAAGTGAACGAGTTCACTCTCGCGGGAGCGGTTCCGGCCGATTCGCTTGACCGGGGTGCGGACAAAAAGAACGGCGGGGAGCCGACTCACTCCTCGCCTAAAAGTGCGACATTTTCAAAGAATACAATACACCCGCAAAAACCCGAGCGGATACAGTACGCCCAGGATACACTACGCCCATGCAATCCACGGGTGATGGCGAGTCATTGTCTTATTCTTATAGCCTTGAAAGTGTCTAGTTTTCAGATGAAGAACAAGAGCGATACTCAACGAGCGTTCACCCTCGTTCTTGCAAACTATTCCAAGCATTTTCTGGATACAAAAAAGGCGTGGAGTTGAATGCACTTACCATCTGAAGGCCTAGACTGCCTGGCTATAATAAGCACAAACAACTCACGCCCCATAATGGCCGTTTGCCTACAGGCAGATTTATCAAATATGCATGTACCAAAACGATGCGGCAGGCCTAAGCCGGTCGCAGACGTGAGCGTTCGCCTTATTCTCCATAGCCTTGAAAGTGTCTAGTTTTCAGATGGAGAACAAGAGCAAAAACTCTATTTGCAAGGAAATATAGATTATTTCGGATTAAAACGCCGTTTTTTCACTATTTTTGAAAGAAAAGACTTGCATCTGCGGTACAAATAAGCTATATTCACTTTGAAGTTAACACTCTATTGCCGCTACCAAAGGCAAAATGAGTCACATTAATCCAGTTTTTTTCACAAGGTTTACGAATCTTTCGATAGGAATCCTTGCGAGAAAGGCACTTCCGCGTCTTTGGCGCAAGGGAGGACCCCAATGGGTTCTTTTAGGTACTATAATGAAGAGACAGGACAGTTTGATAAACTGTCTTATACCACCGTCGCCCGCGAGGGCAACCTCAAAGTTGTCGTTCTAAACGAGGGCGAAAATCAAATCAAGCCGATAGAATTGGCGAATTCGCCAAATTCGATTTACGCAATCAAAAACAACAAGGGCGAAATCTCTAGCATCAATTTCTTTGGCGAAGACAAACGGAAGACAAAACAAATCGATTTAAAACACAAACATCAAGGAATGATACCCCATGTTCATGAGTTCCATGGAGAAAAGTACCATCCGAGTTCGGCAAGACCTTGCAACAAAGAAGAACTTGAACTCATCTCGAGAGCAAAGGAGTTGGCAAAATGATATCCTTTAAGTCGGTAGAAAATTTCTTTGAGGAATGCACCACGGGCATTGAATTCAAGTATGAAGAGAAATGGTATCTCATCGAGTTTGACGACCCATTTACAGGTATCGGCAGGGTTCGGATACATTTGCAAGACGAAGATTCCGACGGTTATCTTGACGACTCCCGTTGTGAGGAGTTTGAAAACCTCGAAACACTAGTTCACTCCTACAAAATTGGAAACAGGACTCTTGCAGAAATAATCTGCGACGAGAACGGCATTCCCAGAAGCGTATTGCCCGTAAGGCGTCGAATTGAAAAATGGCAATCCGATTTGTTCGATGGGGTAACGGATGAAAAATAAGATTCCCTTTATTGCTAAATGGGGATTACTATTTCATAAACAAAAATATCCCCGAATCTACAAGCAAAAGATAGACCTACAAGGAAAAAAATTCGTTCTGATAAATGAAATATCTAAAATTCCACATGAAGAACGAAAGAATTACATTCTGCTATTCTATGCTGATGAAAAGCATTTCAACGCCTATTATGCAGATTTGAACGAAAAAAGGATTAAGACTCTTCAAGAGTTTTATGCCATCTGTGGATTAGATTTTTCGACTTATCCTGGATTGGACGAAGACGAAAACATCGTCGCCATCAAGCGCATTAGGAAGTTTTGCTCATTTTGTCAGCAGCACGACATTCTTTGCATTTACAATATCGTTTGGACAAGCAAGGAAAGTTACAAGGTCGCTTTTTCCAATGTAGAAAAGGGGAGCATCGTCATCATTAGCACCTATCGGCTGCAAGATAACGACGATGAAGTTTTCCGCAAAGGATATCCTAAAATGAAACGGTCAATGCGCCCATCTATAATCCTCTGTTATGGGAAACCGCAAAAAATTATGGAGAAAGATGTTTCAAAAGGACTAGTAATAAAAGTGCCGCCCCGTTTTGAATTACTAAAAATGGAATATACAAAAAAATCGGGACAATGTTCTTTTCTTGAGAATCTTTTGACAGTCTAAGGAGTCACTATGTCAGAACAAACATTTGGGTCATTCATAAGCCAGAAACGCAGAGAAAAGGGCATCTCATTGAGAAAGTTTGCAGAAAGTCTTGGCAAATTTCCTTCCTATATCTGCGATATCGAAAAAGATCGGCGTCATCCTGTTGAAAGAGAGTTCTTGCTTAAAATAGCGGAGTTACTCTCGTTGTCTGATGATGAAAAAAATACACTTTTTGATTTGTCAACTCAAGAAAGAACTGAATACGCTCCTACCGACATCTCTGAGTACATAAATGCGAATCCGATGCTGAGTTTCGCCTTGCGCAGGGCCAGAGACGCCGGAATAACAGATGAAGAATGGAAAGAGATTGACGCTTATATAGAGAGGATGAAAAATGCTAAAGATAGATAGAATCATAGATTATTCGGGATTTAGTAAAGACTCCAATGGTGTATTCTATCTTTCCGAAAGCGATTTGGACAAAGTTGCGGAAAATATCATACTCCAATTAGACGCAACATTCCTGTTTGAACCAAGACCGATTCCGGTTCTAGACTGGATAGAAGATGGTGTTTTTGGAAACAAGTATGATTACAAGGACCTTGTCGTTCCAAAAGCATTTGGCTTAACGTCGTTCCATGACGACGCTGTATTTGCAAGAGATTCGGAATCTGGGCTTTTGGTTCCCATCAAGGTCGAAGCAAACACAATTCTTTTGAATGACACATTACCTGAAACTCAATTACGTTTTACCGGTGGACACGAAGTTACTCATTTCGTTATACATCCCTATTATTTTGCAGAGAAACGTATGGCAGTTGCAGCGAATTTCGGATATGGAAAGATAATACCATTTACGCCAGAATCGTATTGGCTGGAATGGCAGGCAAATTATGGATCAGCGTCATTGCTAATGCCTAATAGAGCCTTAAAAATAGTTGCTAGTGATTTTGTTCAAGAAAACGAAATTTTGAACGAGCAGGATTCAAATTTCTGGCCTTTAGTTCATAAAGTTGCAGAAGTTTTCAACGTGTCGAAATTCGCTGCAGGAATTCGTCTTCGACAACAAAAGTATATCACGAATTATCCTGATTATTGATAAAAGAAATCCTGCCAAATGCTACCAACACCTGACAGGACTCTCTCAAGATTTATGAATCTTTCGATAGGAGTCTTGAATATATAAATAGATTTTTCGCTTGTCAAGAGATAACGATATATGGATTTGCTAAAATCTCAAAAAATCCAAGCGTTCCGAACCTTTCGGTACGGGGCTATGTAATCGATAGTATAAATAAAAACACCGGACGGTGATTGCTTCGCTTCGCTCGCAATGACGTAAAAGGGAGATTCCGGGTCAAACTCGGAATGATGTATGAGAAGGAGATGCCCCGTCAAGCGGAGCATGACAAATTGGTCAAAAATTGGCGGAATAAGCGCAATAGCGTGCAAGGTGAGTGTCGCGACAGACCGCTTGCGGGCTGGCATGACCGAACTGTAGCCGCGGACGCCGAAGGCGTCCAACAACTCACGCCCCCAAAGGCCGCTTGCATACAGGCAAACTGCTATTTAAACAATAGACCATGTAGCAAAACGATGCGGCAGGCACAGGCCGGTCGCAGACGTGAGCGTTTGTCCGGTCCTCTATAATCTTGAAAGTGTCTAGTTTTCAGGTAGAGAACAGGAGCAAAAACTCTATTTGCAAGGAAATATAGATTTTTGGAATGGCAAAAGGTGACACTTGCCGTTTTTGTTGCAAAAAAGCGACCTAAAATAGCAAAACCGGCCCCTGCGGACCGATTTTGGGTTTATTTTCTTGAAAAGGGCTTACTTAAAGGAGCCCGTGTTCCTTGAGAATCTTCTCGTACTTGTCGGCACGAGATTTTTCTTCGTCAGCGCGGGACTTTTCTTCGTCAGCACGAGTTTCAGCCTCGCTGGCGCGCTTTTCGGCTGCTTTAGTGCGCTGGCGTTCATCGTACACCAAGTCATCCAATTCCTGTTGCCAAGTCATATAGCGCTTCCTCGTTTCGTTGTCCGAAAGATACCATTGCCGCTGGCGTTCGATATCCTTTGTTCCCTTGGATGTGGCCTTGTTGGTCGCGAAGTATTCAAGATACTCCTTGACCGACTGTTCGGCAACATCCCTATACTTATTGAATATATAAAAATTTTTATAACAAAGGTCACCTAGTTCGTGCTCAGGGTGCTCGATTTCCAGATTCTTGAACTTGTAAACGGCACGGCCTTGCTTGAAAATATCATCCGGACAGATGAAAATGATGTACTGTTCCTTGAGATTGCGATAAGAATCGCCCTTGTTCAGGGCTTCGGAATCGCACAATGCCTGGTAGTATCGGGTTCGTTTCGGAAGTTCGTGGGTATCCTCGATCTGCATCTCGATATCAAAAACGCGGGTTGTTTCGCCATCGGGGCCCTGTTCCCTTACGAACACGTCGTAACGGACACCCTTGTTGAAGGGGCTTGTTTCGGTGGATTTCTCCGGCTCGGGCTCCTGCAGGTCAAAAATCTTGATTCCGAGGATAGCCTCCAGGAATGGCTTCGCGATGTGCTTGCGGCTGAATACCAGCGCGAACATGAAGCGGTTCGTGATGGGCAGTTCCTCGAACGGAACGTGGTTTGGATCCATAATGCTCCTTTACGCGGCATGCGCCGCGCGGTAAAAAACAAAAAAAAGAGCCGTTCCTATGTCATATAAAATAATACGATATAGAAAACGGCTCTTTTGTGAGCTTGGCCAGCTATTTGCTGGTTATGTAGAATATAGCAATTCGCCTCGTGGGAAAGTATTGTTTCATAAATTTTTTTCATTTTGCAAACAACTGTTTGCAAACAAGCAGATTTCAACCGCCTGCGGGGGTCGATTTTCGTCAAAATTCCCAAAATTTTCGCGATTTTCGCCGATTGTCATAATATGACATTTAAGGAATGTATATTTGCTTCGAGATCACTTTGCCCCGCCTTTTTTTTGCTTGTAGGCGGATTGGAGTAGAAGATGGCTAGAAAGACCGAAAAAACGGATGATATCGCACCTAACCCGCTTATGGAGTCGGGCATCGGAAAGATGATTCAAGTTGTTCGTGGCAAGCAGGTGCTGCTTGACCGCGATTTGGCGACGCTTTACGGGGTGGAAACGAAGCGTATAAATGAGCAGGTAAAGCGCAATATTGAGCGTTTTCCCGAAGATTTTTGCATACAACTCTCTTTAGAGGAATCGCAACTTCTAAGGTCGCAAAATGCGACCTTAGAAAAAAAAGGCGAAATTTAAAGGGAAAGCACACAAAATACCGTTCTTTAGCTTTCACCGAACAAGGCGTAGCGATGCTATCTTCGGTTCTAAAAAGTGAGTCTGCAATCAAGGTCAACATCGCCATTATGCGGGCTTTCGTGCAATTGCGTCACCTTATGATGGGTAACGGCGGTCTTATCAACCGTCTTTCAAATGTAGAAGCAAAGGATTTGGAACAGGACTGCCGCTTGACCGGTCATGACGAGCATCTGCTTGACCATGACCGTAAATTTGACGAACTTTTCGAGGCGATGGACCGTGGTGAACTCAAATCCAAGGGGTTATTTTACAACAACCAGGAGTTCGATGCCTATGTATTTGTCTGTGACCTGATTCGCCAGGCAAAGAAAAGAATCGTACTTGTCGACAGGTACGTGACCGAGAAGACTCTGGCCATGATGCTCAAGCGGGAAAAGGGCGTTTCCGTGACAATCTACACCTATGACAAAAGCAAAGTCCTTGAAATGGACCTAGCCACTTACAACGAGCAATATCCCGATAGCCCGATGCAAGTTCTGCCTAGTTACGGAATGCACGACCGATTCCTATTCATAGACGATACGGCTTACCACTTTGGGGCTTCGCTCAAGGATTTGGGCAAGAATACGTTTTTCTTTACGCAGGAAGATTTCACGTTGGACGAAGTGCTGAAGGAATCGCAGAAAATTCATGCAGAAATAGAAAGCTAGGCGTTATAAGGTGACAATGCAGATTAGGTGTCCTCGAAAATCGTCGATTGTCATAATGTGACATACGAGGAATGTATATTTGCATCGAGAACACTTTACCCCGCCTTTTTTTGCTTGTAGGTGGAAGGAGTAGAAGATGAATGAAAAAGAGATTGCTGTCCCGAACCTGTTGGAAGAATCGGGCGTAGAAAAGATGATTCTGGTCATTCGTGACAAGCAGGTGTTGCTTGATCGCGATCTAGCGACGCTTTATGGTGTAGAAACTAGGGCGATAAATCAGGCCGTCAAGCGAAATATGGAAAGGTTCCCGGAAAGGAACTGTTTTCAGTTGACAGAGCTGGAATTTTCAAATTGGAAATCACAAATTGTGATGTCCAATTCTGAGAAAATGGGCCTACGTAAGATGCCGTTTGCCTTTACTGAGCAGGGAGTGGCAATGCTTTCAGCTGTTTTGCGTACCAAAACGGCAATTAAGGTGTCTCTCGCTATAATGGATGCTTTCGTACAGTTGCGGCACATCATGGCAGTCAATGGCGGTATAGTTAATCGCTTGTCTAGTGTTGAATCTAAAATTTTGCAACAAGACGCTCGCCTGCTTGATCATGACCACAAAATTGATTCTCTCTTTGAGGCAATGGACCGCGGAGAGCTCAAGACCAAGGGCATTTTCTACGAAAGTCAGGAGTTCGATGCCTACGCGTTTGCGTGCGGTCTTATCCGCCAGGCGCAAAGACGCATTGTCCTTGTGGATAACTATGTGGACGAAACGACCCTTTTAATGATGCTCAAAAGGAAAAAGGGCGTTTCGGTGACAATTTACACCTATGACAAGAGCAAGATTTTTGAGCTGGATCTCCAGAAATATAACGCGCAGTATGCCGATTGCCCCATAGAAATCTTCCCGAACACGAACACTCACGATCGCTTTCTATTTATTGATGACAAAGCCTATCATTTTGGGGCATCCCTAAAAGACCTCGGGAAAAAGATGTTCTTTTTCAGCAAGGAGGATTTTACCTTGGAAGAGGTGTTAAAAGAAACTCAAAAATACTAGACTCTGTCTATGGGGTTGGGTTGAAATTTTGCGGACGAAAATTTCGTCCACAAGCTATTCGGCCAAAAGCAGAGCTTTATCCTACGCTTTCTCAGAAAAAGGCCTCTATATGCTTGCGACAATCTTAAAAGCAAGGCGGCGACTAACACAAATTTCGCCATCCTCGCCGACAAGATTTTTGATTCTCTGAATCGCAAATTCATGACGGCCTGTTTGGGAAAAAGCTAAGGAGGGGCGGGGGTTTTAGGGGGTGTCCCCCTAGGGGAGGGGGTGATGGATGACTTGCTGAGGGAGAGAAGTCCCCGCCAAGGTGATAGTGGATCCTCGCCTGCGCGAGGATGACGAGAAAAGTGGCGGGGCGTAATTCGACGAAGCAAGGCTGCAATCAGGGGAGGCTTCCCCCTTTATAATAATATAGTGGAGCGGAAATGGTGGGCGCAACCCTATGTTAATATACAAATGTTCACTAGAGAGTGGCCGGACCTGGTGGTCCGGTCGTTCTTTTTGGGGTGGATTTTGTAAGAAATCCATAATTTTTGTTGCCGAGGTGGTAGAAAGTGGTATATTTGTACTGTGTTGTGGTAGATTAACCCAAATCTGTGTGTAAACTAGAATGAATTCATCGCTATTCATAGGTCAGGCCCAAACGGCTATCGACGGAAAGGGAAGGTCCTCCTTCCCTAGGGAATTCCGTCGTCAGCTGGTGCCGTCCGATGGGGAGAAGTTCGTGGTCACCCGTGGCCCGGCTCGGACCCTACGGTTTTATACCTTGCCAGAATACGAGAAATTCATGGCGGACCTGGACTCGAGGTCCGACCGCCGTCAAGCTGACCTAGTTCGCAGAGGCCTCTGCCCCACGGTAGTGGAATTGGATGGTCAAAACCGTATTTTGCTCCCGAAGACCTTGTTGGAGTATGCTGAGCTGAAGGGCGAAGTCCTTTATGTGCAGGCAAGCGGTAAGACTCTCGAACTATGGAATCCAGAACGCTTCAATGCCAAGTATGGATTGCAGACAACCGAAGATGTTGCTGCATTCGATGCCGCGTTCTATGGTGAAAGCTTGACGGAGGGCGACGATGCAAAACGCTGACCTGCGTCAAACCAAATTACAGACAAATGAATTTTATCACGACCCGGTGATGCTTGCCGAGTGCCTTGACGGACTCCGCATCAGACCGGACGGCACATACGGCGACTGCACCCTGGGCGGTGGCGGACATTCCTTCGGAATTGCAAACAAACTAAACGAGGGCGGAACGCTTCACGCTTTTGATCGTGACGAAGAAGCGGTTGCGTTTGCCACCAGGCGCCTTGCGGGTGTAAAGTGCAAGTTCGTTGTGCATCCGGTGCGGTTCGGTGAACTGAAGAACGAAATCGCGCCGAACACTCTGGACGGAATCCTTTACGACCTGGGAATCAGCAGCCACCAGGTGGACGATTCCAGCCGCGGGTTCACCTTCGTAGGCAACAACCCGCTGGATTTGCGCATGGACCGTCGCGAAGGAGTCTCTGCCCAGGAATGGCTGAAGTCGGCAAGTGCCGACGACCTGGCCGCAGTGCTCCGCAAGAACGCCGATATGGACAGGGCTTTCAAGCTCTCTACCCGCCTGGTGGAGATGGCATCTGCGGTTAAGGCCGAGGGCCGCGAGATTTTGCCGAGTGACGTGAAGGCCGTGGTGGAATCGGTGTTCCCCGACAAGCGGCGGGAAGTGAACGGCCTGCTGGCCCGTGTTTTCCAGGCGGTGCGCATGGAAGTGAACGGCGAGCTGAAAGAAATTGAAGATAGCCTGAGTGCCGCGGTGGATTGCCTGAAGGTGGGCGGCCGCCTGGTGGTGATGAGCTACCACTCGGTGGAGGACCGCTGCGTGAAGGAAACTGCGGCTCGGTTCGAGAAGGCCTGCATCTGCCCGGAGAACTTGCCGGTGTGCGTGTGCGGCGGGAACCACCAGCGTTTGAGAAAGGTGAATCGCAAGCCGATTCTGCCTACGGAACAGGAGATTGCGAGGAACAGCAGGGCTCGCTCTGCGAAGCTTAGGATTTACGAGAGGGTATGAGCGGAACTGAGAAATTCAAGGTGGCGGCAACCAACAGGTCGATTTTTATAATCGTCTTTTGCGTTGTGCTTTTGGGAGCCCTGCTCCTGATGCTTCCGCTGTACCTGCAGAACCGCCTGAACAGCCTTTACGGCCAGTCCCGCATGCTCGAGAGGCAGGTAACCTTCTTGCAGCGCGACGCGCTCTTGCTGGAACTGAAGATTAACCAGATGTCTTCGCTGGAACGCCTGTCCGACTTTGCCGATAGCGCAGGGCTCGGGCTGTACGAGGTTCCCCAGAAGATTATGGTTCTGGAGGGTAAAGGTGAATAGATTCCCTCTTGAACCTCTCGGATTCTTGAAATGGATAGTGCTGTCCTTGGTGGTGGTGCTGACCTTGCAGACTTTCAACATCCAGGTGCTGAACCGGGAAGTGTACCAGAAGAAGACCATGAGCCTGGTGACCCGCTCCAAGAATATCTACGCCGAACGGGGCCAGATTATGGACCGTAACGGGGTGGTTCTGGCGGACAACTTCAGGGATACCGCCAACAAGGCCCTGGATTACAGCCGCGTGTTCTTGCAAGGAAAACTTGCCTCCCAGGTGATTGGCAAGCTGGATTTTAACGGTCATGGCGTCATGGGCGTGGAACGCGTGTTTGACGAACGCCTGAGCGGAAACGAAGGGTTCCGGGTGAGTGTGCAGGACGCCCACCGCCGCGAAGTGTACTCCCGTTCCGAAAACCTGGCGGAAGCGGTGCCGGGCAAGAACCTGGTGCTGACGATTGACAAGAACATGCAGGAACTGGTGGAAAAGGGCCTGAAGGATGGCGTGACGAAATACAGCGCCACCAGCGCCTCTGCCGTGGTGGTGGATCCCTACACCGGCGAAATCCTGGCCATGGCCAGTTACCCTACGTTCGATCCCAATTCCAAGACCCAGGGAATCGGCCGTGTGGCAAAGAACGAGATTGTCTCCATGTCTTATGAGCCCGGCTCCACCTTCAAGGTGGTTACCGCCGCCGCCGCTCTGGAAAATAACGTGGTGGACCCAGAAAAGGTGTTTGCAAACGAGGGCAAGAGTTGGAGCTGGAACCCGAGATCGGCTCCCATCAGGGATTCCCACGTATATGGCGACATGAACATGACCCAGGCCATGGTGCAGTCCTCCAACATCGTGTTTGCAAAGATTGCAAACGAGGTTGGAGCGGACAAACTTTACCGCATGGCCCGTAACTTTGGGCTGGGTATGAAGACTTCGGAGAATTTCTACGGCGAGGAATCGGGCAAGCTTTATCAGCCCTACGAACTGACCCGTGACGACCGCACCCTGAAAACCATGGGCTATGGCCACGCCCTGCTGGTGACGCCCATGCAGATGGTGATGGTCTATTCCACCATTGCTAACGGCGGCAAGTTGATGGAGCCTATGATTGTGAAGGAATGGCGGGATGCCAATGGCGAGGTGGTGGAAAAGAACGAGCCGGTAGAAGTTCGCCGGGTGATTTCAGAAGTGACCGCTGCAAAGATTCGCGGCATGCTCAGCCATGTGGTGAACGACAGCGACGGTACGGCGAAGCAGGTGAGGAGCAAAAAAATCCCTGACGTGATTATTGGTGGCAAGACGGGTACGGCCGAAAAGTTCAACCAGAAGACCGGCGAGTACGATAGCAAGCTCCAGGTGGCCTCTTTCATTGGGATGGTCCCTGTGGAAAACGCCCGCTATGTTTGCCTGGTTCTTGTAGATGACCCCAACTCCGACAAGGCCTACGGCCACGCCGGCGGTGTGACGGCAGGGCCTATTTTCCGCAATATCGTGGAAAGTATCTATTACCATCCGGAAATTTCTCCCTTGACTCACAAGCTGGCGAGAGTGCCTGCCAAGAACGGCTGCAATGTGGACTTTATGGGCATGACGGTGGCGGCCGCAAAGAAGATGGCGGCAGAACACGGATGCCCGGTGGAATTCAAGGGCGAAGGGGGCCGTGTGGTGTCCCAGCGTAGCGACGTGCTGGATTCCTTTGGGGTGGTGCTGAATCTTGGCGAGACCTCGGCAAGCAAGATGCCGAACCTGGTGGGGCTTTCTTTGAAGGAAGCCCTGGAAGTGATGGGCAATATCCGCATGAACGTGGAATTTGAAGGCAAGGGGAGGGTGGTTTCCCAGTCTCCCAAGGCCGAGACGGAACTTACAAAAGGTGCCACCTGCAAGCTGACACTGAAGGAGAAGGGCTGATGATTTCTGAAGGATTGATGCAGAACCTCCAAGTGACTGGACTTTGCGACGATTCCCGCCGGGTGAAACCCGGGAACCTGTTCTTCTCCATGCCTACGGAAGGGGCGGAAGAATTTGCCCAGAAGGCGCTTGACGCAGGCGCTGTCGCCGTGGTGGCCGAAATGCCCGCTCCCGAAAAGATGACCGCCAAGTGGATCCAGGTGATGGATGTGCGCAGGGCCCGTCTCGAAGCGGCAAAAATTTTCTACAAGGATCCATTCAGTAAGCTTACCGCCCATGCGGTGACGGGAACCAACGGCAAGACCACCAGCGCCTTCTTGATGGACGCCATGCTCAGCGCCGCTGGCCACAAGGTGGCACTGCTGGGGACCATCAAGAACAAGATTGGAGAAAAGTCCGTGCAGGCGACCCTCACGACGCCGGGACTTTTGGACCTGTACGCCTTTGCCGCCTCTGCCGTAGAGGCGGGCTGCACCGACCTGGTGATGGAGGCGTCTTCCCATTCCCTTTATCAGGGACGCATGGCTGGAGTGCTTTACAGGAGCGGCCTGTTCAGCAACCTGACCCAGGACCACTTGGATTTCCACAAGACCATGGACGCCTACTTTGAGGCGAAAAAGCTTTTGTTTACCCGTTACCTTGCCAGTGACGGTGTGGCTGTCATTAACGTAGATGATTCCTACGGAAAGAAACTATACGATTCCCTGACCGAGATTGAAGCGGGCCGCAAGGTGGCTGTCTCGCGTCTTGGAATCGTTAGCGCTAATGTGAAGCCCGAAGGCCCTGTCGAAAACACCGAAGACGGCCTGAAGATGTTGTTGCCCGCCATTAGCGGCGAGCCTTTCGAGACGCCCCTTTGCGGGGACTTTAACGTGGACAACGTGATGCTGGTGCTTTCGTGGGCGAAGGCTGTCGGTGTGCCGGAAACGGCCATGCGCAAGGCCCTGGCAGGCATTCGGGTGCCGGGACGTTTCGAGAAGGTGTGGAACCGTAACGGTCGCCACGTGATTGTGGACTACGCCCACACTCCCGACGCGTTAGAGCGCGTGCTCTCTACCGCCCGCAGCCTTTGCAGGGGCAAACTCTCTTGCGTGTTCGGCTGCGGTGGCGACCGCGACAAGACCAAGCGGCCCATTATGGGGGCTATCGCCGAACGCATGGCGGACAAGGCCTGGCTCACTTCGGACAACCCCCGTACCGAAAACCCCGCCGACATCATCAACGATGTGCGCGCCGGCATGAAAACGGACAAGTTCTCCGTGGTGGAAAACCGCGAAGAGGCCATCTACAAGGCCTGTGCCGAACTGAAGGATGGTGACTGGCTGGTGATTGCCGGCAAGGGCCACGAGGACTACCAGATTATCGGAAAGACTAAACATCATTTTGACGACCGCGAGATTGCAGTAAAGGCTATGGAAAAATGCTGAAGTTGGATTTGACAATAGGTGAAATGCTGAAGATTCTGGAAACGGAACCTGTGGGAGTTGCTCCCAAGGTTCTGAAACGCAAGGTGAATCTCTGCATGGATTCCAGGGAAAGCGCCAAGGGAGTTGTCTTTTGGCCTATCAAGGGTGTCCGTTTTGACGCCCACAAGTTTGTAAACCAGATGGAAAAGGAAGGGGCGCTCATGAGCGTTGTAAACCAGACAGCCGTGGAAGAATACTCTACCCAAAACGAAACCTTCAAGGCCTACGCGCCTGTGGACGATACCACCAAGGCGTTGCTCAAGCTGGCCAAGGGATACCAGAGGCTTTTCAAGGTGAAGAAGGTGGCCATTACCGGCAGTAACGGCAAGACCACTACCAAGGAAATGGTGAAGGCGGTGCTTTCTTCCAAGTTCGTGACTCATGCTACCGCCGGAAACTTCAACAACCATATCGGCGTGCCCATGACCCTTTTCCAGCTGAAGCACAAGCACGAAGCCGCCGTGGTGGAGATGGGCACCAGCGGTCCCGACGAAATCCGCCCTCTTTCTCTGGCTGCAGAACCTGACGTGGCGGTGATTACCAACATCGGCGCTTCTCATCTGGAACGCTTGGGCGACCTGGACGGTGTTTTCCGCGAAAAGATTACCATTACCGCAGGCCTCAAGAAGAACGGCACTCTGATTGTGAACGCCGATGACCCGAGGCTTTGCAAGGTGAAATCCACCAAAAACTACAAGGTGGTGACCTTCGGGCTCCGCCGTGGTGTGGTGAAACCCGAAAAACTTAGCTGGAACGAAAACGCCTGCGCCGACTTTTACGTGGGCCGCACCCACTTTGTGCTGAACGTGCCCGGAACCCATAACTTGTACAATGCCCTGGCAGCTATTGCCGTGGGCGAGGCCTTCCGTATCCCTAAGGCGGAAATCGCCAAGGTGCTCAAGAATTTCCGCGCCACCAACATGCGCATGGAAATCAAGAAGGGCGACGGTTTCAAGATTGTGTCCGACTGCTACAACGCGAACCCCTCTTCTACCCGCATGGCCCTGCAGACCATCGGTAACATGAATGTGGAAGGTAGCCGTATTGCGGTCCTTGGCGATATGCTGGAACTGGGCAAGGAATCCAAGGAACTGCACCGGAGTATCGGGGCGCTGGTTCCCGAAATGAACTTTGACTTGCTGGTGACCGTTGGCGAAGAAGCGAAGAACTATGTGAAGGGAGCGAAGGAAAAGGGCATGGCCTGCGTGGAACATTTTGACACTGTGCAGGACGCCATCGTTTTCCTTTCGGACGTGGTGAGCAAGGGCGACGTGCTCTTGGTCAAGGGATCTCGCGGGATGAAAATGGAGCAGGTAGTAGATGCTCTGCTGAAACTTTCTCTGGTGTCCAAGGCTTAAGGGAATAAGGAACTGTCTTTAGATGAATAACATGCAGACCATAGGCGTAAACAAGTGGCTGTTGCTTGCAACGCTCTTGTTGATATGCTTCGGCATAGCCGTAGTTTATACGGCGTCAACGCCTCATGCCCTGCAACGGGGACTTTCTCCGGAATTCTACCTGAAGGCCCACCTGTGGAAGGTCCTTGCGGCCCTGGTTATCATGTTCGTTGTTTCGAAGGTCGATTACAGCGTGTGGATGAAGGGC
>Ga0129307_1001016_pt1 | contig 34952 bp, 27 predicted proteins | sample P1105metagenome_FD_94437 | JGI IMG/M metagenome (GOLD analysis project Ga0129307, IMG submission 94437) | Capybara group fecal microbial communities from Wisconsin, USA - P1105 metagenome | ecosystem: Host-associated > Mammals > Digestive system > Large intestine > Fecal | place: USA: Wisconsin...
GACGGGTGCCGCAATTATCCGCCGCGCTATCGAAGAACCGCTCCGCCAGATTGTGCAGAACGCAGGCCTCGAAGGCTCCGTGGTTGTGAACAAGGTCAAGGAAGGCAAGGACGGCTTTGGCTACAACGCTAAGACGGACACTTACGAAGACCTCATCAAGGCTGGCGTCATTGACCCGGCTAAGGTGACCCGCACGGCTCTCAAGAACGCTGCATCCATCGCTTCGATGATTCTCACGACTGACTGCGTGATCACCGAAAAGAAGGAACCGAAGCCGGCAGCGCCTGCCATGGATCCTTCCATGGGTGGCATGGGCGGCATGATGTAATCAACCGCTAGAATTTCATATTCTAACTCCACTGAAAATCCCGACTCTCACGAGCTCGGGATTTTTTTTGCACACTCGTCGTTAAATCACTGGATTCTTCGGGCTTTCGCCCTCAGAATGACGTAGTCGAGAACATTCCCCACACACGTCATCTTGAGGAACGAAGTGACGAAAGATCCAGTCATTTTTCGTTTCGCAATACAAGACTTAACTGGGTCCTTCACTTTGTTCAGGACGACGAAGAGCAATTTTACAGCAAATAAAAGCTCAATCCGGTTGTAAAGCCGATGTTTGCAAATCCGCTGTCAACGAATGTCAGTATGGCGCCGGCGCTGAACTCAATCTTGTCGAACCTGTGTCCCAGCGTAACATAGTGCGAATGAATTGTGGAAATACATTCGCTTGATCCGTCAACATCGGGACAGGGCCCAGTGAAGCTCATGGTATAGTTAACAAAGACATTATTGAAATAGAGCCCTGCGAATGCACCGGCTAGCACGCCCGAGTAAAAATCATTTTTTCTTTCTGCAAAAGGAGTGCATTTTTCGTCTAATATGTTTCCATCGCAATGTTCCCCAGCATAATCTAGACGGCCGTATTGATGGTGGAGCCCGAAGAAAAATCCATATTCAAATATTGACTTGTTCTTTCCGAACATGAAATAATGGTATATGCCGTCCTTGTACCCGACGCCTCCCCCAAAAAAGACATCGTCGGCCTTGTACAAGAAATCCGCACTGCCAGTAAAATCGACACCGCCCATTTTATAGAGCCAGTCCACTTCTTTACCCTCTTCCAAAGCCTCTTCCGGGAAGAACCTTACTTTCTTTTTCTGGTTGACGTTGAGTTTGCCGGTGGCGCGCAGCATAACGGAATGCGGCTTTTGATAAGTATTGGCTCCGTGGACATCTGGAGATTCCGATACCTCCATGTGCAGTTTATGGACATGCGTTGTGGAACATCCCGTAAAAGCCAGAGCAACCAAGGAACAAAAAAGCGAGAAAACAATTTGCTTAGAAATCATGTTTATAAAATACGAAAAATGAGTCTCGCCAGAACAGTGGCACGAAAAAAGGAGCCACACAGGCTCCTATAAACTATACGTCATTCTGAGGAGCGAAGCTCCGAAGAATCCAGTGAATCTTGTATTGCGAGGCTAGAAATAACTGGATTCTTCACTTCGTTCAGAATGACGAAGAAGCAATACCAAACTGAACCAGCTATTCCGTTCCTCGCAATGACGTTCTTTAGAACATCTTGCGGGTGCTGCGCACGGGCGGCTGCGGTTCGTCCTTATCCTTCTTGCCTTTCTTTTTCTTCTTGTTGGCGTTAGGATCTTCGTAGCGGTTGTTTTCCACCACGCCCTTGTTGCTGAACAAAGTAGCGTTGTCCGCAGACTTTGTCTGAGAGAAGTGGTTGCCATCGCACTTCTCGGTCGGGCCGTAGCCTGCCGTGTAGAGACAGTAAGTTTTTTCGGAGCAGAACTCGCCAGCGATAAGGCCCGTATGGTTGCAGATGCCACGGCTAATCACGCCCGCGGGTACCGGGAACGGAAGCTTCGGCAAATCCTTATGCAGCTTGGACATTGTCGCCATCCAAATCGGGAGAGCGTCTTCGGTACCCGTATGACCGGCACCCATGGTTCCCGGACTGTCGGAGCCAATCCAAACGCCCATCGTGTATTGTTTGGTAAAGCCGATGTACCACGCATCCGTATAGTCGTTCGTCGTACCGGTCTTGCCACCGCTCGGATGGCGGAACCCGGACCCCCATACGCGGCCAGCCGTACCACGGACGTTCACGTCCTTGAGCATATCGACCATCAGGTAAGCGGACGCAGGCCGCAGAACTTCATGTTCCACCTTCGAATTCTTTTCGAGAACTTCGCCATGCCTATCGACTATCGATTCAATCATGTAAGGCTCAATGCGGTTGCCCCCGTTCGGGAACACCGTGTAAGCGGATGTCATTTCCATCAGCGTCGCACCGACGGAACCTAGCGCAAGGCTCGGGACCGCCTGTAGCGGAGCCCTCTTGATACCGAACTTTCGAGCGTAGTTCACCACGTTGCTGAGGCCGTACTTCATACCCGTCAAAATTGCAGGCAGGTTCTTGGACTTGTAGAGGGCGCGTCGGAGCGTCATCTTGCCTTCGAAGTCGTGTTCGAAGTTGCCCGGACGCCAAACCTTGTTCGGATGTTTCGGATCAGGATCGGGAATCGTCACCGGCTGGTCATCCACGGAGTCGCAGGGGCTTGCGCCGTTATCCATCGCGGTCGCATAGACAATCGGTTTGAACGAAGAACCCGGCTGGCGCAAGGACTGCACGGCGCGGTTCCACTTGGACTTGTTGAAGTCGCTGCCGCCCACCATCGCGCGGATGGCACCCGTCTGGTTTTCAATCAAGATAGCGGCCACTTCGGCATGATGGTAACGGTTACTGTCCGGGAAGCGGGTATATTGCCCTCTCCTATTGCGGGTCGTGTCCCCGGCGAGGTACTGCTTCTTGAAAAGCGTATAGACGCTGTCGAAATGCGCGACGATGCTGTCTTCGGACATGTTGTATTTTTTCGTCAAAATAAGCCTGCGGACCGTGCGGTACTTGATACGGCGGCGCACCTTCTCGATGTGCTTGCGGGCCACGCTGTCAAGGTAGGCCTGGATTTCCGGATCGATTGTACTATAGACGGACACACCGTCAGCGTAAAGCGAATTTTCGCCGTACTTCTTTTCCATGTACTTGCGGATTTCTTCGAAGAAGTACAAGCCGGACTCGTTAGATTCTTCTTTTTCTTTCTGGGCAAGCACAATCGGCTGTTCGATGTACTTGTGGTATTCGTCGTTCGTGATGAACCCGGCATCGCGCATGGCGTAGAGCACCGTGTTGCGACGGCGGAGGGAGGCCTTCGGATGACGGTCGGGGCGGTAAGTTTCTGGGCGCTGCAACATACCGGCGAGCACTGCGTATTCAGGAATATCAAGGCTGTCCAGCGATTTGCCGAAGTAGAAACGGCCTGCGGCCTGGAAACCGTAGTTGCCGCCCGCAAGATAGACCTCGTTCATGTAGAATTCGAGAATTTCTTCTTTCGTGTAGGTCTGCTCGATGCGGATAGCCGTCATCATTTCCTTGATTTTACGGGAAATCGTACGTTCCGGCGTGAGGAACAGGAGCTTGGTCAGCTGCTGCGTCAAGGTCGATGCACCGCGGAGCTTGTTGCCGGACCTGGCACTTTCAATAAGCGCAGACGGAATAGCCCAAACGTTCATGCCCCAGTGCTTGTAGAAAGCGCGGTCTTCGGTCGCCATCACGGCCTGGATCGCCTTTTGCGGAATCGAGTCGATCGAGGTCCATTCGCGGCGTTCCACAAAGTATTCGTGCGCAATCTGTCCATCCTTGTCGTAGATGTTCGTCACGAGCTTCGGATTGATCTGCTCCAGCTGCGAAAGCGACGGCAATTGCGGCGAGTAGTGGATAAAGACGATGACAATAATAATGAACAACAAGATAATCGGAATCATGAAGATAAAGAACCAACGGAAAACTTTGTTGGCGAAGGCAATCTTCAATACATTCCAAATTTTCTGCCAAACGATGGAGCCATACAATTTGATGGCCGCACCTAATTTCTTCATGAAATCTTTAAACTTTTTCATCTTAAATTACACTAAAAAGGTTGCGGACAAAAATAGCTAAAGAATAGGTCCCGTTCAAATAAAGGGGGCTGGAAATGGCCTCAAAAACACGACATCGAGACCTTTGTGCCCTATTTTGAAAAAAAAACACTTTTTTGAGCATCAACCCTTGACATTTTCCCCTATAATTCTATATTTGGGCACGTCAACGAAAGAAGACAAAACGCGGATGTAGCCCAACTGGATAGAGCGTTTGGCTACGAACCAAAAGGCTCCAGGTTCGAGTCCTGGCACCCGCAGAAAGAAGACTCAACAACTGTTGAGTCTTCTTTTTTTTGTATCCTCGTCATTCTGAGTGAAACGAAGAATCCAGCCATTTTTTCGCATCTTCGTCATTCTGAGCGCAGCGAAGAATCCAGTCATTTCTTACATCGCGTCCTCCCTCGTCATTCTGAGTGAAACGAAGAATCCAGTAATTTCTTGCATGGCAATTTCTTAACTTCACTGGATTCTTCCGCCGTTGGCGTCAGAATGACGCAATGTGTACAGCCCCTCAGGATGACGCAGTAGGAAAGCCCTCTTGTCTCCCCTATTTACTTTTGTGTATTTTCCTGCTTATGGAACCAAAAAGCTACACATACATTCTCTTCAGTCAAAGAAACGGTACTTTGTACATAGGCGTAACAAACGATATTATAAGACGAGTTACAGAACACAAAGAAAAACGAATCCCTGGATTCACCCAACAATACGGAGTTGATAAGCTAGGATACTTCGAGGAATATAATGACATCCGCCTCGCAATCCAACGCGAAAAGGAATTAAAGGGATGGACGCGAAAGAAAAAAATTGCGTTGCTAGAAGCCTCCAATCCCCAATGGAAAGACTTGTTCTTCGAATTACAATAAGCAAGAATCACTGGATTCTTCGGCATTCGCCTCAGAATGACGCATACAGCATAGCATCCTGAATATGCACAAGCCGTCATCCTGAATACGCGTGAATCGTCATCCTGAACGTAGTGAAGGATCCAGAAACGTTTTTCTGCACTGGATTCTTCGGCGTTCGCCTCAGAATGACGCTCCTCATAACGTCACCCTGAACGTAGTGAAGGATCCAGTCATTTCTTGCATCGCTATTTCAAGACTCACTGGATTCTTCATTTCGCAGCGCTTCATTCAGGATGACGGTTTTCGAGACTTCACTGGATTCTTCGGCGTTCGCCTCAGAATGACGCTTTCAACGGCACGTTTTTACAGTCCCTTAGGGTGGAAGCTTTTGCGGTGGGCTGGGGTGTAACCTAGGCGGCGGATGGCGTCCAAATGAGATTTTGTGCCGTAGCCGGCATGCTTATCGAAACCGTAACCTGGATAAAGTTCTTCTAATTTGTCCATATAGCGGTCACGGAAAACTTTGGCAAGGATGGATGCGGCAGAGATGCTTGCAATACGGCCGTCGCCTTTGACGATGGGCATTTGCTTTTCGGCGGGAACGCCACGAATTTTGAGATTGCCATCGACGGCGATTAGAATGTTAGACGGGAAAGGTGATCCCGGCACAAGGCCGGGATGACAATTAAAAGAGCCTTTGACTTCGATGGGGATTTCGGGGGCGGTTTCGTTCAAGCCGGGGAATCCGAGGGCCTGCAACGCACGGCGCATCGCCAAAAAATCCGCTTCGAGGATGTTCATCTCGTCAATTTCTTCGACACTCGCGCTTGTGATGGCATAGCATGCACAAGCGTCCTTCACTTGTTCAAACATCGCTTCGCGCTTGGGGCGAGAAAGCTTTTTGGAATCGTTCAGAGTCAAGAGCGCATCAGGCGACTTGAGCACCGCAGCACATGCCACAACCGGCCCTGCGAGCGGTCCACGCCCGACTTCGTCAATGCCCACGACAATTGCCGTGTGATCAGCGGTAGCCTCGGCACAATTCCCTGTGGCAAACAAATCCAGCGAGCCGTCTCCGCCAAATGCGAGAGGATTGGCAGCGAACTTGCGTAGCGCCACCTCCCCTTCTACCGGGGATTCGATGTTTTCCAAAAATGCAGGCAGTTTGAATTTCATTTAAAAACTTCACTGGATTCTTCACGGCTTCGCCGTTCAGAATGACATTATACAAAACTTCACTGGATCATTCGCGTTGCTCAGGATGACGTTAGTGCAATCCCAGCGACTGGGCGTATTCCTTAATGGTCTTCCAATAAAGGGCGTGTTCTTGCACAAGGACGCGGGCAGCAAGCGTGTCGGGCGTGTCGTCCGGCAACACAGGCACCTTCGTCTGTGCCAAGATGCGACCGCGGTCGATTTCCTCGCTCACGAGATGCACCGTCGGACCAGATTCCGTATCGTGCGCGGCAAGCACTGCCTCGTGAACGTGATGGCCAAAGAACCCTTTACCGCCATACTTCGGCAATAGCGACGGATGAATGTTCAAAATGCGATCCGGCAAGCGCTTGAGCATGCAAAGCGGAAGCGCCTTCATGTAACCCGCCAGAATCAACAAATCCACATCGTACTTATCGAGAACTTCAAGCATTGCGGCCTCGTACGCCGCCTGCTCCGGATGCGTTTTCCCGGAAATATGATAAACCGGAATTCCGTATTCCTCGGCATGGTGCACAGCACCGCAACCACCGTTGTTCGTAATCAGAAACTTGCACTGGGCTTCGAGGTCACCCTCGCCAATGCGGTCAATAATCGCTTTAAAATTGCTCCCGCCACCGGAAGCCATGACACCTATTTTGAACATGGGCCCAAATATAGCTATTTGTGGTCAATTCCAGGTGGGGTGCGGAGATAATAAATGAGGCACGGGACTACAATGCACACGACCCAGACGAAGAAATTGAGGTAGATGAACCACGATTCAAAAGTCACATGAACAGGAATCACGTACGCTTTCAGCAAGGAGAAAACGACAATGAGGAAAACGCCGGGGAGCATGTAAGAAATCAACTTTGTCATACCCTAAAGATAATTCAATCAAACGCAATTGATGTAAATAGTTTGAAAAAAAGACGCGTTTCTAATTACTATCTTTCGCCTCGTATAAACCTTTAAATATCGGATCTCATTATGAGCATTAAAGATTATCTCGCCGGTGCAAAACAAGCCGGTACTGTCCAAAAATTGATGACCCCGGGCCTCGCTGTTGAATTCATTCAGCCGTGGTACACCCCGCTTTCTACAACTCCTTCCACCACGGGTATTGCCGTGGGTGGTATTGGTTCTACGTTCACCGCAACGCCTGCAGGCACGACTCCCGTGATGAACGTGATGCCGGGCGTCCAGGTTCGCACAGAAAAGCCGTCTGACCTCCGCTTCAACAATTTCTTCTTCAAGGAAGCCGTGCTCAGCGCAAAGGCAGCCCTCGTGATCGGCAACTTCGCCGCATTCGGCATCTACAACAACAACTTCCCACTCCTCGACGCCAACGGCGCACGCGTTTTCGGCGACGCCGACATGAAGGACCAGAAGAAGGCCGAAGCCAAGCTCAACAAGGTGCTCGCCGACAAGACGCTTTTTGCAACGAACAAGGCCGCTTTTGAACGCTGGCACATCCAGTTTAGCGACCGCACCCAGGCTTTGATCGCTGCAGGCAAGGACGTTGCCGCCATCAACCGCGCCGTGCTCATCGACTTCTTCGACGGCATGGTTGGCGAAAAGGCTGTCCGCGAAGGCGCCCTCACCGCCGCTTGGACAAACGACAGCGAATTCCTCGGCCAGCCGGGTTATGACGCTGCCAAGATGAAGTACACTGCCCTCTATCCGGTCAGCGAAACGGTCTATGAAGGCAAGGGTGTCGCCATCACCAAGACGCAGTCCAGCTACGTGACTCCGGGCGACGAACGTCTCTCCAGCCTCCCGGTGAACGCTACCGTCTTTACGCTTGAAAACAACACCAAGGAAACCCGCGAAGTGACGATTGTCCAGATTCAGGACAGCATCACGGGCTACATGGCAAAGAAGGACCGCCAGGGCGTTCAGGACTCCAGCTTTGTGCTCGTTCCGTCCGCACGTTTCCCGAAGGGTGTGCAGTTCGACAAGGAACTCGAAGATGGCCGCTCCGTTCGCGGTATCGAATTCTACAACGAAAAAGCTCTCGTCGAAAGCGACTTCAACGGTTGCATGGGCGTGAGCGTGGCTTGGAACAAGAAGGACAACCTCAACGTTTCCGTGAAGCCGATGTTCTATCAGGACGACGCGAAATCCGTCTTGAAGGCTGCCCTCCAGAGCGGTCGCGTTGCCAATTCCTGGGTCAAGAACGTCTATAGCGGTCGTGAAACGATTGCCGGCGCCATCGCCGTTACCGCAGTCCTCAAGCCGAAGCAGAAGGTCTCCTTCCAGTTCAACATGGTGCTCGACTTCCCGGAAATCAAGCTGAACAAGCTTACCTCCGCGAAGAAATATACAGCATTCTATCCGGAAGCATACGGCCGCGTGGTCGCCCTCCTTACGGAAGCTCTCGCCGCCGACAAGACGTTCGATGCTCGCCTCAAATCTTTCGAAAACCTTGTTCCGAAGAAGCCGGTCGCCAAGCTCTACAAGACTGCCGCCAAGCAGGCCGAATTCAAGAGCCTCGCTATCAACACGCTCAGCTTCCTCGCCGAAGCCACCGTGTGGGACAAGGAAGACCGCTTCTTGGTTCGCGAATGCGCCGACTATCCGTTCTTCAACTCTCTCGACGTTTACTTCTACGGCAGCTTTAGCTTGCTCGCCCTCATGCCGCGCCTCGACGGCGTCGTGATGAAGCGCTTTGGCGATGCAATTCTCGCCGTGAACGAAAACCGTCGCCGCCACCACGAATTTGTGAACCTCCCCTACGCCGACCTCCCGGACCCGAAACTCGAAGGCCCGCGCGCAGTGCGTGGCGCCGTGATTCACGACCTCGGTAGCCCCTTCGATGCCGAACCGGATGCATACGATTGGCACAACGTAAAGGAATGGAAGGACCTCGCCCCGAAATACGTGCTCATGGTCTATCGTCACTACCACAAGACGAAGGACATGCAGTGCCTCGCCGATTGCAAGGAAGCTGTTTATGCCGCCATGGAATACCTCGAAAAGATGGTGAACCCGGGCGAAAACTTCCCGCTCACCCACGGTACGGACGACACGTTCGATAACCTCTGCAGCTACGGTATTTCCGTCTATTGCGGTTCCCTCTGGATTGCAGGCCTCCGCGCAGCCGCCAAGATTGCTGAACTCCTCGGCGATAACGAACAAGCCGCCAAGTGGAATGAAAAGTCCGAAGCAGCGAACAAGGAATTTACCGAATCGCTCTGGGACGAAAACGAGGGCTACTTCCGCTTCTTCGTCACTCCGATGGAAATGAAGGACTTGAACGTCGAAAAGTACGGCGAACTCCGCGAAGCCGTGAAGGAAACTTTGGAACTTCCGGAAGACCCGAACGCCGGCGTGAAGGCCATCAACGAATGGCTCTGCGCGGGCGAAATCCCGGACGGCGAAGAACTCTCGAAGAACGAACTCCGTGGCTACAAGAAGGCTTGGATTACCGCATTGTGCAAGGACGCTTTCACCGAAAGTTGGAACGCAAAGATTGCAAACGACTGCGACGATGTGTTCGCCGACACGATGCTTGCAGACACGTACCTCCGCTTGCTCGACCTCGAACCGATTACCGACAGCAAAAAGGCCAAGTCTAACTTGCTCAGAATTTTCAATACGAACTATAAGGCCAACAGCCCGCTCATCGGTGCTGCAAACCTTGTCCATAAAGACGGTTCTCCGCTGGATGAATTCAACTTCCAGGCTCACGACGTTTGGATTGGCATTCAGTACAGCATCATGACCGCCATGATGTTCCACGGTTTGGAAAAGGAAGCCTCCGTGCTCGCCGATTCCATGATCGGAAACCTCTATGACGAAGCCCGCGTGCCGTTTGCAGCACCGGAAGGATTCAACGGTTCTTGCCGCCTCCACCCGGAAGCACTCGTTGCAAAGTTCGGTCTCAGCGCAACCGCCGCCGACAAGATGCACAAGGAACTCCTGAAGAAGGGCGCACTCCTCGCCGACTCCCGCATCAGTCCGAAGCTCCCGCGCAACATCGCCGCCTTCACGAAGGCCTTCGGCGCCATTGCGAAGAGCAACAAGGTTGATGTGAACGAGCTCTTCACGCTGCTCCACAGCACGGCGCTTAAGTACACCGCCGGTAAGTACTTCCGCCCTGGCATGGTTTTCGCGTTGCTTTACAAGTAATATAATGGTTTAGCTTCGGTCTCCAAATTGCACGCTCACAGGGCACCACCTAAAGGTGGCCATGTTCACTAAGGCCTAAAGGCCAAGTGACCAAAGGTCGCCTTCGGCTACGAATTGTTCGCTTAGCAATTTAAGACCTTCGCTTTTACAATGTTTAATTACTTATAAGCTCCGTTTTTGCGGGTTTGTTCTCTTGTACAAGTAAAAAGCAACTACATGTCATTAGGTGTTCCAAGCGGAGCACCTTTTTCTTTTTGATTTCAAGCGAAAAACGCACCCCGGCAGGGGTGCGTTTTGTTTTTCCAAGGAGTCTATTCAGCTACAAAAACATAACAGCGTCTTTTACAGTTCCCAGTTCGGGACTTTCGTATAGGTTACTCCTACGATTCTATACACGACCGACCTGAACTTTACATACTTGGCACCTGTTTTATCAAGGTCTATAACAAACTTGTGCGTTTGGAACGTGCAAAGGCATTCGGTAACATTGCGCGTGTCATAGTAATCCAAGAACAGCGTATCACCGACAACCTTTTGTGAAATCTTTGCATCGATATCGCAATAATCCTTCACATGGTCTATTTCCATAAGAGACCTTCCATCTTGATATATTATTAAAGTGGCTTCGGGATTCGCAGCAGGAGCGACTTCGGTTTCTAGGCACTTACCACGAGTGTATCCATCACGGTCGAGGATATTCGAACTTACATAGTATTTCATTTCGTCGTACTTGACGATACGCATTTTGTTGAATGCATTTTTGCCATCACCGACAACAAGAACTTTAGCGTTCGTGAAAGCATCTTCCGCTTTGACATTGAACGTGAGGCGCATCGGGCAAATGCAATCATCGCTCTGACCATTCGCAAGAGCCACATTCGGTTTCACGATAACAGTATCGCCGGACGTAGAAACATCAAGATTTACGAAGCTAGCGCCGCAAGCAAACCGGGCTCTTTCAAGAATAAACGTCACGGAATCCGAGCCAGGTTCCATGTAAGCTACCGGCGGAATCGCATAGTCGCCTATACCTTCGTTCAAGTCGAACCTGTTTTCGGACGGATCCCCTTCGATACAATAGCCAGCAACATCCGTCACGATTTGATGCGCGGGCGGAACTACTGCCGAAGAAGACGATGCAACTGTTGCGCTGGACATCGGAAATTCTGACGATGACGAAGGAGCAATTACATAATGCAATTCTGGCGCAGGAATGACCTCGTTGTGTTCAAAGGCCACATACTGAATATAAGTCCCCCCTTCTTCAAACCCAAACGAAACTTCGGCAGCACAAGAACAGCCATACGAGAATCCTTTACTTCTAGACAAATTCGCATAGAGCGTATCGCCGGAAATCGAATAGGCAAAACCGGCCACCGATTTATCACCAGAATTTACGCCAGACATGAACGACTCGGCCTGTTTCTTATCGCAAGGAATATCAAAGTAAGAGCCCTTGAGTGTAAGAACCGGGATTCCCGCCGGGGTGTAAAACTTGTATGCCGAAGGGGGAGCAACATCAGACGATATAGAAAGGGAATCTTCAACGTAAACAACATCATTAGCGCAAGTCGCAAGGAATGGTATTGATTGCGGCGTAACGCTTTCACTCGAAGCAGGCACTGTTGCGGACGATGATTCCACGGACGCACTGGACGCGGGTTTCGCAGCGCTGGACTCAGGAGCCGGTGTGCTAGAAGTTGCAACCGTTTCGCTTGATGCCGGGAGAGTCGCGGACGATGATTCCGCAACCGCAGAGCTTTCCCCGTTTCCCGTAGCAGGCAATGCACTCGATACAGGGTCTTCGACGCACGCTAACAGCGCAAGCGAAAACGCCGCCGTGCAAACAACCAACTTATTCATAATTCCATCTCCTTTTTTAAAATTCTTAATCGACAATCAATGGTTCAACTTTAAACGGCATTCCTTGGAACGACAGATATCCGACATGCTCATTTCCTCGAGCCACACGAATCTGATGATATTCGATAGTGCATGTACATTCGGTCAAGTCCGTGTTGTAGTAATCGACAAACAACGTATCACCATTCCGTTTCTGTGCAATCGTCATTTTTCCAACGGAGCAATAGTCCTGCACATCAAACAATTCGATATAAGTTTCTCTTTCGGGATGGTACACCAAAGTGGCCAAAGGAAGCGTTGTAGCATCTGTCTTTTGGGACTTTTTCTTGTAATCACGGCACTCGCCACGACTGATACCATTTTCGAGCACGACCTTATTTTCATTTTCCGCGCCATAGGCACCGTTCATCAAAAGGTATGTCGATCCTTCATTATGGTTGAACACCAAATACTTGGTCTCTAAAATTTGGCTATTCTTCTTGATTTTAAACGAGAGTCTTGTGGGACAGACGCAATTCGTTGCAAACAAAGCACTTGGATTTATCGGATCAACGTATAAAGTATCTCCAGATGCAGAAACATCTAAATCGCCTACAGTCACGCCACAGCCAACAACAACTTTATCTATAACAATCGTCATAAGATTGTCATCGCCCACATACTTCCTTGCAACAGAAGAGGTTTTGCTAGAATTTTCCAGTTCATCCAGGCGAACAACAAGATCCGACAAGTCATTCGCCGAAGCGTTCGTATCGACAACGATGGCATCGCTGGAATTTTTATTGCATGCGGCGACAATGTCGCTTGCCACTTGATGTTCATCGCAGAATTCACCTGGCAGGCACGAAACCGAAGCCTCACTCGAAGAGGACTTAACGCTTGACGAAGATTCCGGAAGCGGATCCGTCACAACCTCATAGACGTTCCCATAACGGACATACTTGGCACTCATATCAGCCACATCAAGATCAATCGAAAAATCATAGATGCACAGGCAATTCGTCGGGAGAGCCTGTTCATCATTCTTCACGATAATCAAAGTATCTCCTGAGCGTTTTTTAGAATACGTCACTTCGCCTAAATAACCGCAATAATCGCGAACGTCAGGAAGCACCACATGAGTGCCGGTAGAATCATTAACGAGATACGCTTTGCGCGTTTCGTCTACCGAAGCATCTTTCGCTAGAGCATCGAAGGCATTTCTCTTGCACGCTCCAAGTTGAAAACCACTACGGACAGCGCTGCTCGAGCTTTTGTCAAAAACGGAAGAACTTGAATTGAGCTGGTCGGAATCGCTACTCGTGATTTCGCCGCCACCAAGAACAGGAGCCACCGCAGACGCATCGTCACTGCATGCGATCATCGAAAGCGAGAGCGCCACAGAGAACACCGCTGGAACAGCTGCCGTAAATAAAGCAGACTTTTTCATGATAAACCCCCTTTAAAAAGGTATTTATTCTTTAGTTTTTAAAATTTGAATTTGTCCAAACTCATCCGAACTGATATAATTTGCATTCGCAAAACCATTCTCGTTCTTTACATCAAACGAAATACGCGTCGGGCAAATACAATTGACAACCGGGCTGGATGGGTCCACTTTAATGCTTGCAAAAATCGTGCTGCCACCGGTCGAAGAAACACTGACACTTTCAATAATCACACCGCAAGGAAGATAAACTCCATCAACATCAATCCTGATAAAGCCGTTATCCAGAATAGTCATCGTTGCATGCGGTTTATTATTTCCAGAAGACGTCGTATCGACAATATTGACTTCGATGGTAGATGCTACCCTGCGCGGTGCATTCTCCACATTTTTCTTGTTGTTACACATTGCAGAAACATTCGAGATAACCTGGACATGAGACACCGGGTCAATTCCCCATATTTCTGAATCGATAATCGGCGTTGTACGGTCGTTTTCACGGCTAGGTTCTGTGCGCAAGGTGATAAAATTTGTTTTGGAATAAATAGTTTCCGATTTTACTTTGAACAAAAACTGATAGTCGCAAAGGCACCGTTGAGCATTGGAACGATCAAATTCTGCATTTATCACAAGCGTATCGCCCGATGTCGTAATTTCCAAGCTGTCAAGAACCCAACCGCAAGTTAGCTGAACATCTCTAATCAAAAATTCTGTGGAATCGGAGCCGACTGTACGGATAGCACGCATGTTTGGCTTTTCCGCTGGCCTGAACCCAGCATCTTGCGAAGCATCGAAATTTTGTAGCGTACCACACTGGCCAACGGCATTCCTTATCACCAAGCGAGCCTCATCCGCAGCTGGCGCCAACGAATCTGTAGCTGAAGCTACCGACGAAGACGAAGCGACCACTGCGCTAGACGCCGGAACAGTTGCACTAGATTTCGGAGCCGCAGCACTCGACACAGAATTGGTCACCGCCGATGACGATTCAAGAACCGTCACCGACGAGACCCCTCCTCCTGAAATTTGTGAGCCGGATGCCACAGGAGACGATTCGTCACTGCATGCCAACAACGCAAACGACAGCGCCACACAAGCAACAATTAACTTATTCATACTTTCCTCCTCTTAGGAATCCTCTCACAAACCTTTTATATCTAGCTACCACTGATTCTGAAGATACACCGAAGCATCGAGATATTCGCTATTGCAGTTGGTTTCGACTTCGTTCGTAAAATCGGCTAAAAGCGTAACGAAATTGGCAGAAGGATCTGTATAAGAGCAGAACATCTCCAAATTTCCTTTACTGTCACAAGCGCTAACCATTTGCAGTTCCGCGCCGTTCTTTGACTCGCATGCATCCTTGAACTTCTTGGAAATGTCCTCGCAAACAGGGCCCAATTCCTTAAGAATCAGCAATTTTTTCACTTCTTTTTCTGCTAGAATCCTAAATCTCAAGGTATAGCTCTTGTCGTCATCGGCACAATACGAAACGGCCCCCTTCTCTTCTTCGTAAACCGAGGTATTCACCGCATAAGTGGAATCAGCTCTATTATTTTTCGGAGGTGCTATATAGTTACTTGCATTGTTCGCATTGAAATTGAAATATTTATGAACATATACATCGCCAGAAACACTAGAATCCAAATTCAAAGTAGGGTTTATCGATTCACTAGAAGAATATCCTTTATCTTCGCGCATACTGGACATTTCAATAGGCACAACATCAACATCTTCCTGACTGGAGCTAGACACATGGACATCCACAGTCGGATTCGGACTGGACGAAGGGTGTTCAGTCGCTTTGGATCTGCTCGACGAGCTAGGCACATTCACTTCTGGAAGATCATCCCCAGAGCTAAGACCTTCAGCAAAAGCATTCGGATCAACGGTTCCGCCGTCACCACAAGCCCCGAGAATCAACAAGAACGTTCCTATGACAAAAAAACAACCTTTACGCATGCCTTCCTCCGTTTATTTTATCTGTCATCGGAAAAAGTTGAAAATTGATACGACATACCTGATTGACATCTTTGTACGCATTCGCAATGGCCAAGACCTTTTTGCGGCAAGCATTGATTTCATCGACGATTTTTTTATAAGCTTCGTCATTCACGCTAAACGTGATTCCTGTAAAATAACGTTCATCGGTCGCATAACGGTCAACGGCTCGCGATGCCATGTTCGCCATTTCCCTGTGCATGGAGCGGATAGCAATCGGCAAAGCCTCCTTGGAGCCAATAACGGTCTTTTCTGTTTGCGAATAAACTTTCTCATCATCCTTTTTCAGGAACCCAGCCTTGACAAGGAAACTCAAGACATCGCGGACTTCTTCGGCAGAAACATATTCCTTGCAGACTTCGGCAATGTCGCGCGGGCACGCCCCCGGCATCATCGGCGCGAGTTCACGCACCACAGGATATTTCCACGATTCATAATACTGGAACGCCTCGCTATCGACAACGCGAACCTTATGTTCCAACGCAATCCTATCCATTTCAAAAAGGGCAGCCCTTTTGACGGAATCCTTATCGGCATTGCAAAATTCAACGAGTAACCTAAAATAATCTTCTTCGTAGCAAACAAGCTCCATGGCCTTTGCGACCTGGGTTGCCTTGATCTTGGAAAGCTTGCTTTGTCCCATACACACAAGTTTCAAGAAATTCGGCGACGAAAATCCGGCCCGTCTGCAGAATTCACGCCACGAGAACGCGCCAAGCCTTTTGCGTTCGTCGTAGTAGTCCTGCATATACAGGTGGTAGTCCTTATATTCGAGTATCGATTTCATACCTATAAAATACAGTTTTTTTCAAGGTTCGTCAATAGCCGTATTATACAAAAATTCCGTTTTTTAGCAAATTTAGACGTATATTTAAGCATTTTTCATTGTAAATTTTTCCAAATTATACAAAGTGTATAATACGCAATTCTTCAGTTTAGACTCCCCTAGCCCAAAAAGTTCCATCTTTCTATATTTGTTTGCACTATGAGCTTAAAATTCGAAACCCCCATTACCGAAGTTCCACTGTTCCACCAGGGTAAAGTACGTGACATGTACGACCTGGGCGACAGCTTCCTGATGGTCGCTAGCGACCGTCTTTCCGCATTTGACGTGGTTCTCCCGACCCCGATTCCGGGCAAGGGCAAGATCCTGAACCAGCTTTCCCTTTTCTGGTTCAAGCACCTTGGCATGAAGAATCACCTCATCACCGCCGACGTGAACGAATACCCGGCAGTGCTCAAGAAGCACGCCGACTACCTCCGCGGCCGTTCCATGATCGTGAAGAAGGCAAACCGCCATTCCGTGGAATGCATCGTGCGCGGATACATCGTCGGTTCCGGTTGGAAGGACTATCAGAAGACTGGTAAGATTTGCGGTCACGTTCTCCCGGAAGGATTGCAGCTTTGCCAGAAGCTCGAAAAGCCGCTCTACACGCCGAGCACCAAGCCGGATGTGGGCCACGACGAAAACATCAGCTTCGAACAGACTTTCGATATCGTTGGCGAAAAGGTTGCAACGACGCTCCGTGACATGTCCCTCGACATCTACACGAAGGCTCGCGACTACGCCGCCTCCAAGGGCATCATCCTCGCCGACACCAAGTTCGAATTCGGTGAAATCGATGGCGAAACCATCCTGATCGACGAAGTGCTCACTCCGGATTCCAGCCGTTACTGGCCGGCAGACAAGTACCAGGTGGGCAAGAATCAGGAAAGCTTCGACAAGCAGTACGTTCGTGACTGGCTCGAAACGCTCGACTGGGGCAAGACCTACCCGGGTCCGGAAATTCCGCCTGAAGTCGTGAAGAACACGCTCGCCAAGTACGAAGAAATCTTCGTGCGCCTCACCGGCAAGCAGCCGGAATTATAAAAGACCGCTCGGCTCTTTGCAAGGCGGGGACTCCGTCTTCGCCTCGCTCTCGCAACCACGCCTCGTTAATACGAGGCGTTTGTTGCTCACAGAGACCGCTCGGCTCTATCGCATAAACGAGAATGTGATATTGAAAACGCGCAGACCTCCGGGCCTGCGTTTTTTTGTTATCCTGAAGAAATCACATTCAGCGTCATGTTGAGAGGCGCAACCTATTACGTCATCCTGAGGGGCAAAACCTTATTACGTCATCCTGAAGGACAAAACCTTATTACGTCATCCTGAGGGGCATGCCCCGAAGGATCCAGTAAAATCTTGTATTGCGAGACAAGAAATGACTGGATCCTTCCCCTACGGGTCAGGATGACGAAGATGCGATGCAAGAAATTCACTGGGTCCTTCGTCCCTTCGGTCCTCAGGACGACGGAGAAGCGAAGAAATAACTGGACCCTGCTCCTTCGAACCTAATTCAACTAAGGCTCTAAAGTGCCAAGTTTCATATATCACTTCGTTCAGGGTGACGAGAATGTGGAACATTCAAAAAAGCGACAATTATTCCAAATAATATTCACGGAGTGCGTCAATGGTGGCGGTGGGCACGTGCATCCGTTGCGTGATAAAATTCAGCAGCGAGCCGTACTCGGCATTAACGCGCGATAGCGGCGTTTCAAGATATTCACGTTTGACGCTCACCAGAAAATGCAACACGTCCAGCTGTTGCTCGGTCATGCCGGATTCACGGCCTTTGGCGGTCATCGCCTCAAGTTGTTTGCAATAAGAATTTGCGGATTCCGCATAATCATCGAGAATCGCATTATCGTCGGTGCCGAGAGCGGCAAGCATCAACGCGGAGCAAAAACCGCAGCGGTCCTTGCCCGAGGTGCAATGGAACAAGACTGGCGCCCCTTTTTGCGCTAGAACGACTTCGAACACTTTAGCATACTGCTTGCTCGCATATTCGCTTTCGACAAAGTAGTTATAAAGTTTATCCTTCAATTCAGTCGCAAACGGATAACGTGCAATACCGAACAGGAACTCCATAAAGTCCACGCCAGTCGCAGGCACCACCTGATTCTTGTTGAATGCGTCGCCATGCATGGATTCATCCAGAATGGGAATCAGCGCCGACTGCATTCCGTCAATTAGCTTGTCCGGTTTACGCATGTATTCAAAATCCGAACGCAGGTCAATAACAAGGCGAACGCCAAAATCATCGCGCAGACGGAGCAAGTCATGTTCTGAAGCCCGCGACAGATTGCCGCTACGGAAAAGCGCATTCTGCTTGACGCGAGAAGCACCCGCAGGGATGCCGCCAAGTTGCCGAGCATTGTCGATACATTCGAATTTCAAAACATTGGGCATAAGCACCCCCTCTGCACTTCAATATACGAAATTTTCCATACGTCATTCTGAATGAAACGTAGTGGAATGAAGAATCCAGTAAAACTTGACTGGATGGGGCTAAAGCCCCAACTCCTTGGCTCGGTTATGCCCATGCAAGCATGGACGCAACACTCGCCTTCTGAGTTGTCTTCGCGTTGCTCAGGATGACGCACTCGGTCTCCATACTCGACCAAGCGCGTCACTTCTTCACGATTCGAAATACGCCTTGCTTGTTGTATTCAGGGGCGGTTTTGGAGAAGAGAGTCTTGGTTTCTTGGCGGAGCACGTATTTTTCGTCGTCACCCCAGTCAATGACACTCCCCGACTTCGCAGGGATTCCGTCCCCGAATAAACTGTCGGCAGCCATCAGCAGAGTTTCTTCCGGTTCATCAATCGCAGTCGAGACGCACAAATCCGGCAACGAGAACGTCGCAAGGCCAAGCGTATAGAGAGTCTCGCCCGCATCGATAATGTTAATCCAGGCGTCCATCGGATATTCCTCATCACCAAACATATCCGACGAAGCTTCGACGGTCCATGCCGTACCGGACTGTTGCATATAAACGCCAATCGCCTTGGCATCAAAAATTTTCATGATGGCGGAATTCACCATTTTGACGTCGTTCATGCTTTTCACGTTTCCAAGCAAGAACAAAAGCGACTTGTGGCCAGCAATAGCCTTTTCCTCTTCTTCCGTCAGGTCATTACGTTCCTTGAAGATACCCAAGAGGTCCGCAGAGGCGCCCTGACGAACAACGTTAAACTGCACGCTGCACCCTGGAACCATCAACGTCTTTGTATCGGCCTCGACCTTGACGTTTTCGGTAATGGCAAACGTTTCATCGGCGGCAACCGGGAGCGGGAAGGCAAGAACAAACTGGTTCATCGTCATCTCTCTTTTAATATTTGAACAACATTTTTGACGGCATCATGGAGCAGATTATGCTTTTCCGGCGCAATCATCGGAACACAAGACCCAAAGGCTTCTTCAAGCGTTTCGGCAGAGAGTTCATCTGCCGGAATTTGAGTCGCATATCCCGCCTTTGACAAATCATGAGCAAGGACAATCTGTTCAAACTGTCCGGGCGTCGGTACAAAAATACATTTTGCGCCAAGTTCAGCCATGTCCATCACGGTACTGTAACCACCACGGCTCACCACATAATCGGCACTGCGTATGGCCTCAGCAAAAGCGTCATCCGGCAAATGCGTATGGAACTCGATATTCCCTTCAATCCAAGTTTTATGCCCAGCCGCGGGTTTCCCGAGAATCATCATGTGGCGACCGGGAATTTCAGAAAGAGCCTTGCGCAACTGCACTTCGAACTGGGTACGCGCAGGTTCCACACCCGAAACGACCGCCACGACCTTGTAGCAGGCGGAATTATCCGAGGCGACAGTCCATTCCACGCTCGCAGAGCGAGCCATTAACTCAGAGACGCTCATCAAATCTACTTCACTTTCAAGATCTTTTCCAGAATCCGTATTCGTTCGCGAAACATTCACTGGGCGTTCCGAAAATCTCGAAAGCGTCCCCACGTAACGCATGGGCTTGTCGCCGGGAGTCGCCCCCGAATGCGAAAGCGAACCCGCATAACCCGGATAGAATTCCATGTCGGGCACCCAGACTTCGTCATACTTTCGCATGATGTTCGAATGCCAAAGAACGCCCACGCCTTCGAATGCCGAAAATGCTTTCGGGAAGGCAATCCGGCGTTGGTGCGTCATGTAAATGTTGTACGCATTCTTGGAATAAAAAGCAAAGCGGTTGTCCGAAAACAGCACATCGTAACCGTGGCGCTCCACCATTTCTTCGGCAAAATGGCGTTCATAACGCATTATGGAATTGAGGTGCACGCTGTTCTTGAGCAGCCAAAGCGCCATGTTGTAGCCATGTTTCGGATAAACTATGTTGTAGCTAGGTGCAACGCGTTGCCGCAAATTAGGGAACAGTTCGCGGAAAAATTTCGCATTGGCGTTAACTACAGCAATTTCCACATCGGCGCCCGCCCGCAAAAACTCCCGGATGACGGGCACACAACGTGTCGCGTGCCCAAGTCCCCAATCAAGCGGAGCTACAAGAACTTTCAATTTTCAGCCTCTAGCCAAGCGTGAGCCCAGTCGCCGTGGTCGCAGTCCTTGTCGTCGCCCATCAGCACACGCAAATTAATCGACTTTGCACCCTTGATGTCCAGTCTCAAGCGTTCCTTGTCTGTCGTATAAAGTTTCTTGGAACGGTAGATTTCACGACCGTCCGCTTCGACCGCAAAGTAGGCGCCATCGCCGCAAGCGCTTTCATCATCAAGCCCGATGACCACATTCAGCCAGTCATAGCTGCGAGAAAGCGAATATTCGATAGACGAATTGGCATGGCTGCCGATGCCGTAACGGAACGGTTCGCCGTCCAAAGTAATCTTGTGATGGTCAACCGTCGCGTTCATCTGCGGTTCACCCCAGTCCTGATGGAAGCGGCTCATCTTGAGTTTCGAGAGGAGAGCTACGTTCGGAGCATCGATAAAGAAATCCCTGTACGTCACGAGCGTATCTTCGTCGGGCATGTAGCAGCTCAACACGACGCGGTTCATGCCAGCGCGAATCTTCGCGGAATCCAGGAACAGCGTATCCGCATTGTTCGAGACGAGCATTTCACCCTGGTCCTTGTCGTTCACCTTGTAATCACAGGCAATCGATTCCGGGAAGCGCTTGTTCACGACGACAAAGCCGTTCGATTCCTCGGTCACCATGAAATTCTGAGCGTAATGCGATACACCCTTCTTCGAGATAATCTTGTAAATGGCAAGGCCGTAACCGAAATCCCTAGCATTCATCAACACGCGTTCGTTCTTGTAATCGCTCAAGATATCGTCAATTTGGTCGGTCGTCTTGAAGCCCACCACGCGGCTTGCGCGGTTGACCTTTCCGTAGCCGTCCTGGCCACGAACGAGATAAATGTTGCCACCGGATTTCTGCATCCATTCCGCAAACTGTTCGGTGCTCCAACTTCTAAAGGAACTTTCGCTAAACGAGGTGTGACCGGAAGCGAGCATCTGCCATGGTCTTGCGTAAATAAACACAGAATTCTTCGGATACTTCGCCAATTCCGTGTTCAAGAAGTCTTCTTCGGTAAGGAGCTTGTTCTTGTAATAGAGCATGTTCGCCTTGTAGCTCGGAGCATGGTAAATCATCAGCCCGACAGACAAAATGCACGCCACGCCCATGACAATCTTTGCCGCAGCATCGTCCTTCATCTTTGTCGTAAAGAGGAGCGCATCGTAAAGGCCAAGCGCCATCAAAAGAGCAAACAACGGAAGCGCCACAAGCACGTAACGCTGGTTGATATCAATCGTAAACGTACCCGACACGTTCAGGAGAATCACGAAAATCTGCATGCAGAAAGTGATACCCAGAATGAACCCGCGGAAGTAACGGCGGGAATAAATCATGCGGAACAAGAGCCATGCCGTCGCAAGGAGCAAAATCACGGTGAACGTCGTGTAGAACGGATTTTCCATGATACCACCAAAAGCGGAATCCGTCTTGAGGTTCATCATGACTTCGATGTTCGTCTTGAGATTGAACCAGAAGTTCTCCAGCGAGTGCGCCGCATGGGAACCGCCCTGGAAATCGTAACCGCGATACGCCGCCATCGTATTGATGGAAGGCCAGCTCACCGCAATCACGGACGCCACAAAGGCCGGCAAGCGATACGGTTTTTCGAGGAAGTAACGGTAATAGTAAAGTGCGAACGGGATAAACGCGAACACGGTCTCCTGGCGCGTCTGCGCAAAGAAGCCAAGCAGCGGCACCGTCAAAAGGAAATGCTTCCACGTGACCTTGTTCGTCGGCACAAAAGCATACCACGCCATCAGCACCGCAAGCAAGAGGATGTAAAGGACTTCGGTCGATGCCGAGCGCGACTGCAACAGGTAAATCGGCATGCCGCCCAAGAACGCCGTCGCCGCAAGCGCCAGCTTATCGCTCTTGAACCACTTGCTAAGCGCAAGGAAGAACGCAATCAGGCTCAAGATGTAGAACGGATAGTTCACCGTCAATGCCGTATCGCGGTTCGGTTCCATGAAGTTGAACACGAGCGAATAGACAAACCCGAGCGCCTTGCCCTTGAAATTATTCACTTCCGTCTTGCAATCGAGAACGCCGTCCGTCCAGATGCCCTCGTTACAGACGCCGCCCGTATGCTGGAAATACATCTGGAGCCCCATCGACTCCCAGCTCGTCTCGTCGCTCAACACGCGGTGCGTATTGCCGATATTGCCGAAGATGAACACCGAGAACACGATGAGCAAAAGCGCAAGCCCACAAAAGCCCTTGCCGCTCGGCAAAAAGCCGCGGATATGCTTTGCCACGAACGGTGCGTTGACAACGACACCCGCCACGAGCAAAAGGAACGTGAGGAGGATGGAGTAGTACCCCCACTCGATGTCCCAATGGCGCGCATACGACACGGATAAATTGTTAAAAATAAGGAAAGCGGAAACGAGCACAAATGCCGTCGCCGCCAACATCACATTCTGAGGTTTATCCCAATGAAGAGATTCCGTCCATTCCATAAAGGACTGACGCAAAGACTTACGCTTCACATCGTCCCTTCCCAACTTTTTGTTTTTCATAGTATGTTAAATATAAAATTTATACAGAAATTCCAAGGCGTTCCCTGGCTATTTTCTTGCCAGTTTGTACGTCAAATTTACCAGAACCTAATTTTGGCAGTTCATCCAACTTGAGTACAGCCCCCGGAACCATCAAGGGCGGAAGTCCAATCTGACGAAGCATCGTCTTGACTTCGTCTTCGGACTTGTCTCCCGAATAAAGGAGCACAATTTTTTCGCCCTTCGCACCATCCGGAACCGGAACCGCAATATGGTCGATATCTTCGAACAAGGCGTTTTCGGAAATTTTGAAATCCACGGCGCCGAGGCTCACCATTTCGCCACCGAGCTTGGCAAAGCGGCTGTAGCGATCGACAATCGTCAAAAACCCGTCTTCGTCAATGTGTCCCTTGTCGCCGGTCTTGTACCAACGGCGCCCATTGAACATGACAATTGCGTTTTCGGTACGCTCCGGGTCGTTCAGGTAGCCCTTCATAATTTGTGCGCCACCAATCAAAATCAGGCCATCCGTGCCAAGCGGGAGCTCTTCGAGCGTATCCGGATCGACAATGCGGAACTGGCAGCCCGGCATGGGCACGCCCACCGTCCCCGGCTTGTTGCCGACCACGACCGTCTTGTAGTCGTCGAGCAAAAAGTCCTTCGTGTTGACGGAAGCGACCGGCGTCGTTTCGGTGCAGCCAAAGCCTTCGAAAATTTCGAGTTTGAACTTGGACCTGTAAAGGTTGCGGACATCTTCACGAATCTTTTCGGCACCCGCATAAATACCGCGCACATGTTCGAACATGAGCGGATGGATATAGCGGCTCGTGCCCCACATGCGAAGGAACGTCCCCGTTGCCACCATGATAGTCACCTTGAATTCCGCCGCCATGCGGCCAATCAGGCGTACATCCGTCGGGTCGGGGCAAGTTGCCACCGGGACACCTTCTACCATGCAAAGCATAGTCGTAATCGAAAAGCCGAACGCATGGAACATCGGCAAAAGCCCAAGGAACACATCTTCCGCCCCGACATTGATGACGCTTGCGCACTGTTTGATGTTGCCCATCAAATTGAAATGCGTGAGTTCCACGCCCTTCGGCGTCCCTTCGGAACCGGAACTGAAAATAATCGTCGCCACATCGTCAAGGCTCACCTTCTTGAAGAAGCGCCATTCGAGATACCATGCCGGGAGGAACATCACGCGCAAAAAGTTCAGAATAAGCGTCGGTTTCTTGACAAACTGCTTGCCCAGGTCTTCCATGTAATAGACTTTGTAATTGCAAAGCAGCTTGCCTTCAAGATCGACACCTTTCTGCTTTAGCTTATCCACAAACGCATGGGCGGTCACAATCGTCTTGACGCCAGCCACCTTGCAGCAGTAATCCATCGTCTCCGGCGTGCTGGAATAATTCAAGTTGCACACGGTCCTTGCCTTGATAAGCATCGCGAGGTTCGTAAAGATACCCGGACCCGAAGGTGGAATCAATATGCCAACGCACTTTTCGTCCTTGCCAAGGAGTTTATCAAAAACATTCGCGAACGTAATCGCCGCCGTCGCAAGCGAATAGCCAGAGAAATGCTTGCCGTCGGGGCTGAACACCAGCGGGGAATTCTTTCTGCGCTTCGAAGCGCGAATCCAGCTGTTCGGCACCGGGCGGAGCCTGCGGATGTAAGCCTCCCACGCCGTAATCGAGAGTTCCTGGATAGAGCGCAACATCTGCACGTTGCCGCAATCGACAGGCACAGGCTTGCCAAACGCAACCGACACAATGCGGCCACCGCTGTGAACAATGTCCTGGTAACCGGCACTCGCCATGGAATAGGAACTCCCCCACAGCCCCTGCACATAAAGCGGCAAAAGCGTGAGCTTCGGTACATCCTTGATAGCGGAACTGTAATCCAGACGGAAGCGGTTCACGTTGCCCGTCGGCGAAAGCGCATTCTCGGGGAACACCACCACGGCCTCGCCACGCAACAGCGATTCATGAGCCTCCTGCATCGCCTTCTCGGGGTGCGCCAGGTCCAAATCAATCACGTTCATCTGCGAAAGAATCAAACGCACGTACCACTTTTCGTACGAACGGCGGCTCAGCACAAAGCGGAGCGGACGCGGGCTTGCCATCTGGATAAGCGCCCAGTCGATGTAAGAAATATGGTTACTGACAAGGAAAACAGGACCTTCCCACGGCAAATTCTTGAGACCGTTCACAATAAACTTGTAATGGAGCGACAGCGTGGTGCGGAGCAACTGGCGCAAAAGCGACTGCGGCATGATCCACAACGCCCAGACGGTCGCCGCCGTGCAGAAAATGCCAAGCAAGAAGAACAGGTCCATGCGGTCCAGTCCAAGCAGACGCATCGAAAGAATCGCAAGCACGTCGAACGCAATGACGCAAAGGTTCTGCACCGCGTTATTCACCGAAAGCACATGGCCCGCAGACCTCGGCTTGGAATTGTACAACAGCAACGCAAACATCGGGAGCATGTACATGCCGGCGCAAAAGCCGAGCAGAGCAAAGGCAATCGCGTTATACGGCCTCGGGATAAACGGAATCAGGTAAATCAGAATGGCAGAACCGGCCGTACCCATCGGCACAAGTCCCGTCTCGATAAAGTTGTTCGACATGCGCATGGCGAACGCAAACCCGCCAATCAAGCCAATGGCGGCACCCAGAATTGCATAATTCACCAACGCGTCCAAACCGAAAAGCGAACCCGAACAGAACTGGTCCTGGATGACAAACACCATGAGGAATATCAAGACCCAGAACATCGAAAGCCCGATGATGGACTGGCGGATACCGCGATTGCTCCACGCCTTCAGGAACTTGCGGCGCGCAAAGACGAGGTTCCAGTAACGCTTCCACGGGAATTTCATTTCGCGGTCGAAAGCGCCAATCGCCGGGAGACGCATCGCGAAAACAATCCCGATCAACTGCAACACGCCCACCGCGATAAGCACCGGAAGCATGGCCTCCTCAAGACTCGCAAGCGCAAGGCCGAGCCCCGACAGCACAAAAGCGCTAAAGCAAACAATCATGAGGATACCCGTCCCGTACGCGAGATTCCTCACCCCCATCAGTTCCTTGAGGTAGCCGCCACGCGCCGGAGACTGGAACGCCTGCAGAATAAAGAAAAGTCCCACTGATACAAGCACCAGCGGAACACTTTTTTCATAGACACCAAAGCAGAAAATACCAAGCACGGGAAGGGACAACAGCGTAGTATATAGTAGCACGCGTTCTTTGGGGTACTTGTCCGAGAAATAGCCCGCCGGAGTCAATAGCAAGACGCACGGCAACAGGAACAGTAAATGCAGAACGTAGAATTGCCAAGAACCTGTTGCGGTAAAACCCATTCGACCGAACACAAGTTCCATCGTCCCGACAAAAATCGTAGCAATAGCCACTTGTGAAAATACTAAGCCATAATAGGAGAAAAATCCTTGGTTCTTTTTCATTAGAAATCCCTATCCTTGTGATGCTAGAAAGTTAATACATTAAACCCAATAGCGTCAGAAGATAATGTAAAAATAACTAGCCCATAAATATGTGCTCGCCACCTGAAAACTTTGCGAAACAGACTTTTCTCAAAGTTCTATATAATACAAGACACCCTAAAAATTTAAAATTTTCGGCAAAAATTCGATTTTTTCGAGAAAAAATATCAGAAAAAACTTGCAGATTATACTTTTCTTTTATCTATATTAACTAAGGAGTTTACGGCCTATTTGGAAAGGAGTTAAAAATGTTTTACAAGTATTGGAAACAGCTATCACTTGCATTGACCGGATTTTTCTGGGCAAGTTGCAACAGTACGACGACCACGGAGCCCCTTTACGGTGTGCCGCCCGACCTTTCCAGCAGTTCATCCGAGGTTAAAGCACAAAGTTCCAGCAGCGAAAATAAAATTTCAAGCAGTTCCGAACCGTTACCAATGCCCGCCTACGGAGTCGAAATGTATTGCGAAGTCGTCTCGGAACAAGGTTCCACGATTACATGCGAAAACGGCTACACCTGCATTGCAAAAACAGATACAATCCATGTTCCCGCCCCCGAATGCAAAACATTTGACGGTACAACAATATGCCCCGATTATGGCGTAGCCGTGGATATTCCAGTCCAAAAATACGAATGCGAAGACGGGCTCACCTACGATGAACAGACATTCCACAAACATTATAAAAAGTAATTAAGCCCTAAACATGTTCTACAAGTTCTTAAAATTCCTCTTTCTTTCGACGCTCACTCTCGTTTGGGGCGGTTGCGACACCAAGGACGACGCCGTAGCCGGTTACGGATGTTTCCCGACCAAATGTTACAATACAACTGCCACAGACAAAAACGGCATGACCATAAGCATCATCGAATGCGAAGACGGAACTAAATACCTAAGAAACCAGGGTCTTTACATCGAAGACCCCAAAAGGCAAGAAACATTACCCGATGACGTTCAAATCGTAGCTCCAAACACAGATGAATGCGGGGCGACGAACTGCAAATACGATTCTGTCCGAGTCTGCATCGACGCAATCACCGTAGATGAACAAGGTAACGAACACGGAATCGGCGCTTGCCACGCCAACATCGAATGCCCGGAGAAATAGAACTTGGTCATTAGTCATTGGTTATTAGTCAATAGTCATTGGTCACGCTACGCTTTGGGCAATGCCCATACCCCAAGGGAGCCGTAGGCGACCGAGCCCATACCCCATACCTTCATTCCCTAAACCACTAACCACAACCAAACACCAAAAAATGTACAAGCACTGGAAAAAAATCGCACTTGCAATCGCAGCATTCTTTTGGAACAGCTGTAGCGACAACTCGTCATCGAGCGACGTAAAATACGCATGCTCCTTTAAGGGAGGGGCATGCCCCGATTATGGTATTGACTTCTACTATTGCGAAAATCCTGAAGATTATCATTCTCCAGACATGGACAAAAAATGTACTTTCACTCCTCATGACCCATGCTCCGATTATTACGAATGTGAAGATGGGGCCACTTGTGTAAAATACGATAATGAAACAACTATGAGTTGCACCGATGCTCAAGGCAACCAAATCACCCAAGATGAAATCGAAAAGAAATATTACACGGAAAACCGTTATTAGTTAATGGTCTATACCCCTACCACCTACAACCTAACACCTAAAAATGAACATCCGCAAGCACTGGAAAAGACTTTTACTCACGACGACAGCCCTCTTTTGGGCAAGCTGCACAAGCGAAAACGAAAATACGTTCCCGACAATCGCTCAGGACACGCCACACGCTGTTGACCCTAGTGCAAGTTCTGACAGTCATATCGAAAGTTCTAGCGAAAAAGCCGTCGAAAGCAGCTCTTCTGATGCGGTCGCAAGTAGCTCATCCGAAGCCAAAGTCCCAAGTTCCAGCAGCGAGCTTACGCAAGTCATGCCCGCCTACGGAGTCTATGACAAAGTTTCATGCTACCTCGATGACGAAGACAAAGGAATAAAGGCGAGCACGAGCAGTCGAGGAGTATTCGAAGATTCCTACCACTGCGAAAACGGAGTGAACTGCGTAGCAAGAGACTCGGTAACGGGTTACGAGCCAGAATACCCATGCAAAGAAGACAGCATCACAAAACAAATGATATGTCTCGATTATGGCGTAATAGCGACCACCGAAACAACATTTTCCTGCGATGACGGCAAGACCTACAGCGAAGAAGAATTTCGCAAGCAATACAACAGGCTCTATACGATCAAAAACAATCAAGATGAATCGTCCAGTTCCGTAGCAGAAAGTTCCAGCAGCACAGAACAAAGTTCCAGTTCCGCCGTGACATGCAGTCCTAACTTAGACAAATTTTTCTCCGTAAGCAAAGCCGACCGTTACTCTATAGACAATGCAGCCCCAGACGCATCAAGTCAAGCAAAATTTGATGCAAACAGAAAAATAACAGCCATTCGCGATAGCCTCTCTAAAGACACCCCAAAATGCCTTAAAGACATGCAAGAAGATTTAGAACGCAACTTTGTCGCAGTGTATGGTGCACCATATGCAAATCGCCTCCCCGCAGAAGAAACATGCAGCGACGGCACCACGCGCCCAACAAAAGAATACCTCGAACAGCAGAAATTTGACGAGGAACAAGCAAAGAAAAAGCCTCAATACGACGAAAAATACAATGAGGTGTACAAAGAAGAGACCAAAAAACTCGACAAGAAAATAAATGATTGCCTGAATCTCGAGAAAACCGAAGAATAGGATAGTTATGTTCTACAAGCACTGGAAAATAATTGCACTTGTACTGACCGCCCTGATTTGGGGCGGTTGTAGTGACGATTCTTCAAGCGACAGCAAAGAACCGATTGCCTGCGAATTGGACCATATGTGGAGCCCCGACGACCCTTCATGCACAAAGCCCTACTCATGCGCAGAAACCTACTATTGCCATGACAAGGTCGTTTGCTTCCTGGAAACCGACGATAAGACGAAAACTTTTGACTGTCGCGACGAACAAGATAACAAGACTATCTACACTGAAGACGAATTCAAATCAAAATACTATGTAAAAAGTGAACGCATTCATTAGAAAAATATTCATTTTCAACTTCCATTTATATAATTTAAACCTAACCACTATTTACAAACCACCAACTGTTCTTCTATCACCTAAAACCTATCACCTAAAAATGAACATCCGCAAGCACTGGAAAAGACTTTTACTCACGACGACAGCCCTCTTTTGGGCAAGCTGCACAAGCGAAAACGAAAATACGTTCCCGACAATCGCTCAGGACACGTCATCCGCTGTTGACCCCGGCATAAGCTCCGACAGTAATATCGCAAGCTCTAGCGCCGTCGAAAGTAGCTCATCCGAAGCCAAAGTCCCAGGTTCCAGCAATGCTGCGCAGTCCAGTTCCAGCAACTTAAATCCTAACGTCTACAGACTGGCAAGCGACCAAAGCGTCACTTGCACATCAGACTATATCAATGGTGGCGAATGCCTCGACAACGATGACGCCAAAAGCAATAAAGAAGCTATTCAAAGAAAAATCGACGAGTACAAAAAAACAGTTGAGGAAAACCAGACTCTGACATTGGAACAGCTCGACTCACTCGAAGAAAAAATAAACGCAAATCTAAAAGAATGGCTTGATGCTGACTATAAAGCGTATAGAACACCCAAATCTCATTGTACACATGTAGATCTAGGAACATTGGTATATAAATGTTCAAATAACGAAAGCTACGAAGCAAGTACATTAGCAACAGACAACGAAAATCACATTCTCTATACAAAAGAAGAACACAGAGCACAGTTTCCTGAAAAATACCAATCCAGTTCAAGTTCAGAGCCGGAATCTAGCAACAGCACCACGCCTCCGTCTCCGCTTTGTCAAAAAAGCGATTTTGCGACATCAGATGACATTCTAGAAGCCGATAAAAACATCAAAAAAGAACTTTTAGACATCGCCAAGAAAGAACTCGGAACAAACCTTGCAGAAAAAGACTCTATTTGCCTTGACCGCGTAGAAAACACTTATTCGTCTCCATCCACAGATGTTATTGCTAAAAAGCAAACCTGCGACGGCGAAACAGTCGTGAATCCGCGCTATAAACAGGAACTCGACTCACTCAAAGCATCGGTAAAAAAATTAATAGACAAATGCATAGAATATTCAAAAATAGAACAAATCGCATGTGATATCAGCGCGATGTGCCCCGAATACGGCGTAGATTCTAAATGCACTTATAAATACAGCTGCAACGACGGCCTTTCATGTCGAAGAACCGAAGGCGAAAACGATATGAAATGCACAGACAAGCAAGGCGAAAATTTCAAATACACCCAAGAGGAATTCGAAAAGAAATATTACACGAAAAGCCGTTATTAGTTTAGTCATTGGTCCACTCCCCTACAACCTATTACCTAAAACCTAATTATGTACAAGCACTGGGAAAAAATCGCACTCGCCCTGACCGCCTTTTTCTGGGGTGGCTGCAATGACAATTCGTCTTCTAGCGAAGAACCTACAGCATGCTCACTTACTATAGGGTGTCCCGAATACGGAGTTGCGGGCTATTATTGTGAAGACGGCCTTCATCCGAACGATAACGGTCAAAACTGCACCTACCAACCGCCTCCCAAATGCCAAAAATATTATCATTGTGAAGACGGTGTTTCTTGTTGGGCTTATGAAGATGAAACCACTCTAAATTGCACCGACAAACAAGACAAAGATTTTTCAATCAACGAAAAAGAATTTAATTCCAAGTATTACATAGATAACGATAAATAAAAATGAAGAATCATTTTTTCACATACAACTTTAAATTTGTATTTTAAAAACAACCTCTAGATTCTAAAGCCTATGCAAATCTCTCTTAAAAAGAAACTCGCTCTTGAAGCTTACCGCCTTTACCGTCACAACGAAATCAAGGCGCACCCGCTCACGTATTTTTTCTGGGAATGCACGCTCCGCTGCAACCTGCACTGTCTGCACTGCGGTAGCGACTGCGTCAAGGACGCCATCCCCGACATGCCCCGCGATGACTTCATGGGCGTACTCGACAAGCTCGCCCCGCACATCGACCCGAAGCACTTTATCGTGGTGATTACGGGCGGTGAACCGCTCATGCGCCCAGACCTCGAAGAATGCGGCCAAGAAATCAAGAAACGCGGCTATCCCTGGGGCATGGTCACGAACGGTCTTGCGATGACACCCGAACGCTACACGCGACTCCTGAACGCGGGGCTGCGCTCGCTCACCATTAGCCTCGACGGCCTCGAAGCAAACCACAACCATTTCCGCGGCGACCCGCATAGCTTTGAACGCGCCGTACGAGCCATCGACATGGCCGCCCACACGCAAGGACTCACCTTCGACGTGATGACGTGCGTGAACCGCGAAAACCTGAAGGAACTCCCGAAAATTCTCGACCTGCTTTTGAAAATCGGCGTAAAGCGCTGGCGTATCGCCACGGTGTTCCCGAAGGGTCGTGCGAAGGACAATCCGCTGTTCCAGCTCACGAACCAAGAATTCCGCCAAGTGTTCGACTTCATTCGCGAAGTCAAATCGCTGAACGTCATCAACGTGAACTACGGATGCGAAGGATTCCTCGGCAGTTACGAGAAGGACGCTCGCAATTACCCGTTCTTCTGCCGTGCCGGCGTAAACGTGTCTTCTGTGCTTTGCGACGGCAGCATCTCGGCATGCCCGAGCCTGCGTGGCGACTACATCCAAGGCAACATCTACAAGGATGACCTCTGGGACGTGTGGCAGAACCGCTACCAAGTGATGCGCGACCGCAACTGGGCCAAAATTGGCGACTGCAAAAAGTGCAAATACTGGCGCTACTGCGAAGGCTCCAGCCTCCACCTCAGAGATGAAAAAACTAAAGAGCTTGCGTATTGCCACGTCCAACGTCTCGAGGATGCAGGAGCGTAGGAGCATAGAGTCCAAAGGGGTTGCCACCATGAACTTCCGCAAGCACTGGAAAAAGATTTTGCTGTCCTCGGCGGCCCTCTTTTGGGCAAGCTGTGGCGGGGACAGCGAGAATTCGCCTGTCCTCCCCAACAATAACGGAAGCGAAACGCCTTCGAGCAGTTCCGTTGCGACGCCCACAAGCAGTGTCGGCATTACAGAAAGTAGTTCGAGCGAAATTTCGAGCGCTGACGGCTGTAGCGAAAACTGCGGGACTCCGCTAAGCAGTGCCGAGGAAAGCAGCAGTTCCAGCGCACTCTCTTCGGGAATTTCACGCGAACAAATGCCTTACAGGCTGGCGAGCGACACCAGCGTTGCATGTTATCGCCATTACATAGGGGCCGGGGGCAAGTGTCTCGACCCCGTGCATGTGGCGGACTCTCCGGCTGAAATCATGCGCAAGCTGAAAGAAAACCAGACCCTTTCGCTGGAAGAACTTTCCGAATTGGAAGACGACCTTTTAGGAGAACAGATTGACGTCCCCCTATACGGGACATCCTTCTACACCTGCACCCATATCGAAATGAAGTCCACCTACGCATGCACCGACGGTAATATGTATGAAAGCCTTGAAGGAGACCCGAAGTATGTGGTGAAGGACAACTTGCTCTACTCCATAGAGGAATACGAAGAGAAATTCCCCAAATCAAGCAGTTCCAGCGAGCTTTCATCCAGTAGCAAACCTCCGTCACCCTTGTGCCAAAAAAGCGATTTTGTCGACAGTCCCGGATTACGGCAAGAATTCGAAAACGACAAGGACGCCATCATCGATAGCGTGAAAGCCACCGAAGGGGTTTCGGAAGAAAAGGTTAAGTGCCTGAAATCCATTTACGCGACCCGCTACCTTTCCGATTTTAGCGGGTATATCGCCAAGACACAGACTTGCGACGGCGACACCATCGTGAACCCGCGCTACCAGGCAAAGCTCGATTCAAACAAGGTTTACATTCAAGAACAAATTGACGAGTGTTTGAAAGACAAACAATAACGGTTCATCGCCAAAATCCGTTTTAAGCACAAAAAAACGCCCGGTTTAAACCGAGCGTCTTTTAATTTCAAGCTACTTTCGAAAGCTTACTTGGCTTCGAAGTAGTAAGTCTGGACAGTCTTTCCGTCCTGGGAGAGCTGGATAATCTGCTTGCCCTTCGGGAGGTCGCCAGTAATCTTGAAGAGGTTTTCGGCAACGTATTCGACCTTGAGGTCAGTGCCCTTGTCCTTAACCGGGAACACGCCGTTCGTTTCGCCAGCGCCAAAACCCTTGCAGTCCTTGTGGGAGGCGATCGAAGCGACAACAGCCGGATAGGTCTTTGCCGTGAGAGCCGTCGTCACAGAGGATGCGTTGCGGTAGAAGACTTCGAGCTTGCCTTCGACGACACGCGGATCCGGGAGGTTCGTGACCTTCGTGACAACCTGAGCTGCAGGAGCCGGTTTGTGCTTTTTCTTGCCCCTCTTGCCCTTCTTCGGGACGCCAATCTTTTCGGCAATGCTTGCAGTAGCGCTTTCGACCTGCTGCGGCATCGACAAACGGTAACCGACAATGGATTCGTCGCAGTTGGCAGAATAAACAACCCACTGGTTCGAAATCTTGAGCGGTCCTTCTGCAGTACCCTGGTACAGACCCGGTTCTACCTGAGAGTTGTAAATGTAGAGACGAAGCGTTGCATTCGGATTCTGTTCCGTCGTCGTAACCGTGGTACGGGTCTTGACATACTTGGAGCGGCCCGCATAAACGCGATAAGTTCCAGGAGGAACCTTGACAAACTTGAACTTACCCTTGCGGAGTTCCTGGTTAAACTCGTACTTCTTCGAAAGGGTGGTGTAAATCGTGGAGTCCATACCGACGGTAGGCATTTCCAACGGCTTACCGGTGAAAGCATCGCAAACTTCACCTTCGATAGTACCAGTCTTTTCGCAACCAGTCATAGCGAGAGCGATGATGGCAGCGGCACAAATGCTAAGTTTCTTTTTCATTTTGCGTCCTCTAGGGTTAATAAGAGAAAAGCCTCCCTAATTAGGGAGGCCCTAAACTTTAGAAGATTAAGCTTCTTCTTCAGCCTTGACCGGTGCAGCCTTGCGAGTCTTACGCTTTGCAGTGGTGATGTTGGCACCGCCGCCATAGCGCTTGTTGAAGCTGTCGATACGGCCAGCCGTATCCAC
>Ga0129307_1001017_pt1 | contig 34917 bp, 25 predicted proteins | sample P1105metagenome_FD_94437 | JGI IMG/M metagenome (GOLD analysis project Ga0129307, IMG submission 94437) | Capybara group fecal microbial communities from Wisconsin, USA - P1105 metagenome | ecosystem: Host-associated > Mammals > Digestive system > Large intestine > Fecal | place: USA: Wisconsin...
GCGATTAGCGTAGATCCATATCCCTTTTTATAAAGCTCTAGGGCTTCGAGCCATTCTTCTTTAGTGTGTTTCTTATTCATGAAAACCCCGAAAGTTGTGTCCAACTTTCGGGGTTCACATCAAAACCGGGGTGACAAGGTTGATGAAAGTTTACTTCTCTATTCCGCCAATGAGTTGGTAACTTCTGGGGATGTTCAGCCGCCAGGTGCCTATGCCGAAGGGTTTTCCGCGTTGGACTTTTTTCACGCGGATTTCAAGGAACGTTGTTTCATCACGGATAAATGAAATTTTTGACGGAGTTTTGACTCCATTAAATTCCTTATACTCTTCGATGACTAGCTTTTCGTCCTTGCCGTCGCGGCCCAGAGTCGCAAGCCACAGCACCTCGCCATTCTTTTCTGCATATGTGTAATGACGAGTAAAAATGTCTCGAGTTTCATGAATTTTTATAACAGCGGAATCCTGAACGATGGAATCACGCACCGAGACTTCTTCGAGATTTTCGGGCACCACGTTCCCTTCAAAAATTCCAGCAACCTGGTGAATATGCACTAACGGAAGCGAAGGTTCGTTCAGCAAACCGACCATGTAACCGGCCCCCTTCATGTACATTTTCTCGGTCGGGAACACCATCTGCCACCCCTCTTCGAGCCAAAGGAGCGAGGCCACGCCTATGCCAAGCGAACCAGTCAATTCCATGCGGTAACGTTTGTTCGGAACCGAAAACAGTACAGCATCCAATTCCTGCGACTTTCCGTCTTGTCCGTAAACGGTAAGAGTAAATTTTGCCTTCAAACTATCGACAGGAGCGCCTTCTACGTTCACGTCAACCGCAGTCGATTGCTTGCCGCCAACGCACCCCGTCAAAAAGCACGACAGTAGCAAAAGCAAAAAAAATCCACGCAAGAAATTGCCGTATTTCAACTTAGTCACGGCCATAAGAACCTATTTCTTCTTGCCCAAAAATTCCAATGCCGCAGGGTGCTTCGGATTGAGCTTCAGCAAAGTCTTGTAAGACTTTTTAGCTTCTTTTTTCATGCCAAGGGCATCCTGAATTGCAGCCATGTGTTCCCAGAACACATCATCACGATTCATCTTACTGTGATCAATCAGCTGCATCGCTTGGTACGCTTCTTCAAAGCGGCCCATGCGGTACAAGCCCCAAGCCTTGGAATCCAGATAAGCATCTTTCGAATCACCGTTATTTTCCAAAACAAGCGCATCGAGCACAAGCTTGTAGCCTTTTTCGACTTCGGCAGGCGAACGGTTCAAATCAATCAGCGAATAGCCGTAATAATTCAGCGTCGAAGCCATTTCATGCGGTGCGCCCGGCTGCTTAATCAGGTATTCAAAATGGTAGAACGATTCCTCGAAGCGCTTGAGGCGTTCCAAGTTCATCGCCATCGACAGCCGCACGCGGTTGTACGTAGAATCCTTGGCAAAAAACGTTTCGAGCATGGACTGCGCTTTATTGCGGTTATCCATAGCGCGGGCTTTTTTCGCAGAATCAGCTCGCATGTCCTTTTCGATATCCAAAGCTTCACCGATAAGCGCTCTCGAATAGATGTCCAAAATTTGCAGATACTTGATTGATGCCTCGGTTTTCATCTGTGCAAGATTTGCAGAATCCACGACACCGGGGAGCGGCTGCCACGTTTCCCAGAATTTCATGAGCGAATCCAGCAAGGGGTAAGCCTTATCGTACTTGTCAGCAAGGGCATAAACGGAAGCAAGCAACATTCGCGTATCGCCATTGCTTATGGAGTCGGACTTTTCGGCGTACTTGACGGCTTCCTTGTAATTTCCTTCGCTTGCATAGATGTTTACAAGTCCAAGGTAAGCACGGTTGGCGTACTTCGGCTGACCGCGCAACTTGCCAACAGATTCCAGCAAGTGAACCTTCGCACTGTCTCGCATGTCCATATCGTATTCGTACTGGCCGATAAAGCACAAGACCGCAGGAGTACGCACGCCATCATCGTAATACTTTTTACGGGCAAACGCATAAGCGCTATCCCCCGGTATGGACGGAAGCACCATCATCGTCATTTCTTCATCTTCGGGTTTTGCACTCGAAAGCGTATCCACGATGGCAATCGCTTCCTTGGAACGTTTCATCGCCATAAGGCCACGCACTTGTTGCAGCAGCATCTGCTTATCGCCAGTGGCTTCGTGCGCCTTTCCGAAGAGATCGACAACAGCGGAATCGCGCCCCAAGTTCAGCAACAGCGAAAGCTGACGTTGGAACAAAGTCGATATGTAATTGACCTTGGGCAACAGCATGTCGTAAATGCGGACAAGTTCCTTTTCGTCGCGAACAGCTTCCAAAAACAAGCTGTAATCATAAAGCAAGCCCATGTCCTGATAACGGGAAGAATCAAGACCTAGCACAAAGTATTTGCGGCATGAATCCTGATCACCCGTTTTCACATACAGGCGCGCAAGCAAGGCAAATTGAGCAGCAGTGCGGCGTCCCTTTAAAGCAGAAGCTTTTTGAGCCTCGACGAGAGCCAAGGAATCCTCGCCTGCGGCAGCCAAGCGTTCAGCAACACCAAAGCCCAAATAACGGCTCGTCGGGTCGGCCTTATAGGCTTGTTTCCAGAAAAAATCCGCCTGACGCTGGTCGCCACGCAATTCCATACTCTTCGCCAAGAAGAAGAACTCATGGGCGGCTTCCAAATCGACTTCGACCGCAGGCTGTTTTGCGGCAACCTTCTCGACAACCTTGTTTATCGCAGTCGTATCTGCCTGAGTCAATTCAGGTGCGGGAACATCAACCACATTTTTCGCAGACGAAGTAGAGCTACAAGCACAAAGAGCAACTATGCCTAAAGAAAGCATCCACGAAAAAAGGACATGACGCATCAAAATCTCCCTAACAAATTCTAGTCAGCAATAATAAAATCGACACGGGTGCCCGGTTTTAGATAGTCACCATATTTCGGTGATGTATCAATAACAGAACCGGGACGTGCACCTTCTTCACTTTTACGACGCTTGATGGAACCGACTTTGAAACCAAGCTTATCCATTTCAGGATAAACTTCGTCCATGAGGATTCCTTCAAAATTGGGGAGCAAAATTCTACCCGTCGTAACACCCGCCGATATGACGACCTTCACCGTATCGCCCACACGGACCGTATCGCCCGCCATCGGAATCGTGCGAATCACGACACCGCGCGGAATACTCTGGTGAGCGCCCTTGATGACATCACCTTGAACAAGCCCTGCACGGCTAAGCGAAATATCCGCCTGCTTCTGGCTCTTGCCGCGCAAATCCGGGATGATAACCTTGCGCAGGCCGAGACTCTTCGTGAGTTTTACCGTACGACCGATTTTCGCCGTGCGACCGGCTTTAGGCATCTGCACAAGCACCATACCAGCAGGCACCTGTGAACTGTAGCGGCCTTCCTCGACCCATTCGAACTTGAAGCCCGCAGAAGTCAGCGCGGATTCGGCGGCTTGCTGCGAAAGCCCTTCGAGATTCGGTACTTCACCCGTCTTTGCGAAAGCCCCTGCAAACGCAGGCATCAAAAGCTTATCGACCATAAAGACAAGCACTATGACCACGACAATCCAAATGAAGAAAGCCTTGAAAATGGCGGTATGCCTAAGCTTATTCCAAAGCGATTTTATTTTATTCATAACAAATTCTATTGGGTTTAACCCTTAGTTGCTTTTTCCTGAAGAGCATCCTCATCAAAGATGACGATATCCTTGCCGGTCATCGCAATCGCGTTTGTACGCACCAACAGAGAGCAAATACGGCTTACCGTTTCACGCGTCGTACCCGACATGTCGGCAAGTTGCTGCTGCGTCGGGCGGTTGTGGATTACAGTTACCATGTTTCCGTTGTCTGTATGGATGCGGACACCACGTTCCTGCATGAGGTTGAGGAGCGTTCCCGCCACACGGCCTGACACAGACATCGTCGAAAGCGAACCAATCTGGCGGTTCGCCTTGCGAAGCCTCTTGCAAAGTTCGCTCATGAGCGACATTGCAATTTCGGGAGTCTTGCGTAGCAAGCTGAGGAAAGACTCACGATGGATGACAAGCAGTTTTGCATCAGTTACCGTACGGACAGAGGCAGATCGGGGTTCGCCGTCAATCAGCGACATTTCCCCGAAAAAGTCCCCACGTTCTAGGAAAGACAAAATGGTTTCGCGACCGTCGATGCCAGTCATATAGACTTGCACGGAACCGGTGGCGATCAAATACAAAGCCTGCACAGAATCGTCACCTTCCAAGACAACGGTCTCATCACGATTGAAGTTTTTAACAATTACCAAATTGGCAATCATCCCTAACTGTTCTTCATTGAGCTCAGAGAAGAGCTCAACCCCCTTCAACAAATCAACGGTGGATGCGTCCATTTTTTCTCCCCTTATATGTTTTAATCCAGATCTACGACGATACTCTGGTCGCGCTTGGCACCGATAGAGACCATGCCAATCTTCACGCCAACGAGTTCCGCCATACGATACAAATACTTCTTTGCGTTTTCCGGAAGTTCATCGAACTTGCGGCACTTGCTCGTATCGCACTTCCAGCCCGGCATTTCTTCATAGACCGGCGTGCAACGACCGACCTTGGACAGCTGGTTCGGAATGAGATCGAGCTTTTCGCCATCGCACATGTAGTGTGTGCAAATCTTGATGGTGTCAAACGTATCGAGCACGTCAAGCTTGGTAATGGCGAGGTGAGTGAGACCGTTTACGACAGTCGCCTTGCGGACCACCGGAGCGTCGAACCAACCGCAGCGGCGGTTACGGCCCGTAGTTGCACCGAATTCGTTACCGATATTGCGGAGCTTGTCGCCCGTTTCGTCCATGAGTTCCGTCGGGAACGGACCATTGCCCACGCGGGTCGTGTAAGCCTTGACCACGCCGACAACCTGGTCCAGAACCGTGGGGCCAATACCAGCACCGCAGCTTGCGTAACCGGCAACCGTATTGCTGGAAGTCACGAACGGATACGTACCCTGATCCACGTCGAGGATTGTGCCCTGGGCGCCTTCGAACACGAGACGCTTGCCTTCCTTCACGGCCTTGTAAAGCATTTCGCTCACGTCGGCAACGAACGGCTTGATCTTCTGGCCGAGTTCGAGGTAGTCCTTGATGACCACTTCCGGATCAATTTCCGGAACATCGTACATCACCTTGAATTCTTCGTTGTGGACCTTAGCCATAGCTTCGACACGCGGACGGAGTTCGCGTTCGTCCATGAGGTCGCCCACACGCACGCCGATGCGGTTCACCTTGTCGCTGTAGCACGGACCGATACCGCGGCCCGTAGTACCGATAGCAGCCTTGCCGGCCTTCTTTTCTTTGGCCTTGTCGAGCGTGGAGTGGTACGGGAGCACAACATGCGCATTGTTTGCGATGAACAGACGGCCTTCCGGGTTGATGCCCTTCGTGTGGAGGTCTGCAATTTCGTTCAATGTCTGGATCGGATCGAGCACGACGCCGTTACCGATGACGCAAATCTTGTCCGGGTGCATAATGCCCGAGGGAATCAAATGGAAGACGAACTTCTTGTCGCCTACTTCCACAGTATGGCCGGCATTGGCGCCGCCCTGGAAACGCACGATAATATCAGCATCGAGCGTTAAGAAATCTACAACCTTGGCTTTTCCTTCGTCGCCCCACTGGGAGCCGATTACAACACGATTTGCCATAATTCCTTCGTTTTAATTCTTTGACAACCGAAACGGTTTCCCCAAGGTATTTCCTTGAGGTCCTTTTTCGCCTTAAAGATATAAAAAGTGGTTAGCAGTTAGTAGTCGGTAGCGAAGATATAAGTCATAAAAAAGAGCTTTTTACGGTAGATAACCCTACAGACATGTGACAATTCCTATTTTTTGCGCATGCCCCAAGACATCAAATCGCTCATCAAGAAACTTTCTCCGCTCCTAGAAGAAGATTCGGACGTTTTCCGCGAACTCGAAATATTTTTTAGCGGCAATGCCAAAATCAGCATGCTTCGCGACGACCTATCGACGTTTCTTCAGGACAACAGAACGTACCAAGTTGTACGCGTGAGCGGCAAAAGCTACAAGGATTGCGTTTACGAGTTCGTCGATAACTACCCCGAAATGATGGACGCCATCGGCATGCTACGTTACTACAAGGCTCCAACAAGCCACATCAAATGGGAAGAGGTCGAAGCAGCGGAAATCGCCATGGGAGACGAACTCACCATGAACGCATACGGTTGGGCGCCCGACGCATGGACCGTCATAGAATCCACCGCCTTGGACGAAGCCACCGCACCAGAAGACAAAAAAGGCGACTACAGTTTAGTCGCAATAGTGGCGTTGGATTCGCTGCTGTAGATTGGATGAAAGACAAGAATCTCGCAGTTCAAGCACTTTTTCCATGGGAAGGTGCGAGTATTTGACTTTTTTTAAATCGGTTCGTCATCGGCAAGCATATCGAGAGCAACTTTAATATAAAGGTTAGAGGCGATAAATGCAAACGGTTCAGCCTCAATTCCCCACACAAAACGAAAAATAAAAATTACAAATAATTCAAATAGATTTTTCAAGTTCTAAATTTGTTTACATATTGCATATCAAACAAAAATTCGTAATCCCTTATTCCATAACGGATAAAGCCAATTTCAGCGATCAAGACAAAAAGCGCACAAATTAAATAAACAAACATAGCGCTAAGCTTTGTAAACAGAATTTAACTTCATTTTTGTATTCCAACGATTATTTTCTGTAAAACAAGTTTTTTTGTAATAAGATAAACTGCAAAAAAAAATCAGATAAATAACGGAAGGGGAACTATGGCGGATAACGTCAACAAGTAGAAATATCCAAAAGATAAAGCTAAAACAGCAGCAAACCGTATTGCAACGGTAAAAGCAACCGTAACCACCAACATAAAAAATCTTATTGTACCAAACCTTTATTTATAAAAAGAGGACTAAATGAAAGCAAAATTGAATGGCATTATTGGCATAGATAACGCTATGGAGAGAAAACTGGGTAACATTGACACAACAAAAAAATTCATTGAAGCCACAAGAACCTCCAAAGACCGTAAATCATTAAGCCAAAAATCAGGAATTTCCATTCACGACATTACATATTGGGCAACACAAGCCGAACTGCTCCGTGTAAACTACATGAACGCAGAAGAAGCTGTTGAATTAATTGATGCGGGAATATACTCCATTGAACAACTGCAAAAAGCCGATAAAGAAGAGCTTCTAAGTATTATAGAGAAAAAAAATGAAGCAAGGAAAGCAAAAACCGTGCTAACAGAAGAAAAGCTTTCTCAATTACAACACGAGAAAGCTTACGTCACGACACCCTATGAATATGACGACATCGGCAGCATTTTACAATCCAACTCATCACAACAAATTTCCCGTTCTACAGCAAAAGGAATCATCGACAAATACAGTAAGGGCAGCGAACATAAAATTGACGAAGGTATCAAATACCTTGAAAACATAAAGCCGACGCTCCCCTTGCCAAGGACTATTAGCGGACACGTAAAAATAGAAGACAACAGCACAGTTTCAAGCGCTTCAACAATGTCAGCAAGCGGCTTGCTCGTAAGCATCAGCGGAATTTCGAACCCTGCCGAAGATAAAGAAGAAAACGAAAAGGATTATTCTTGCTACACGGATCCTGATGGCAACTTTACGATTGCCATGCCTGACAAATACAATATGCAAGAAACCATCACGATTTCCATTTCTAGGAAAAACGATATGACTTACGCCATTGCTGGGCAAAGTTCATCCCATGAAGTTGAATTTGTGAAGCTGGCTTCAGAAGTCTTAAAAAATGAATATCTATACACAGTCAAAGGCGAGAAGAAAAAAGCAGCCGAGATTCTCGATTCCGTAAACGAGATTAGCGAAAAAAGCGCAAAGGCAAAAGAAATTGAGACGGATTTATATAAATTAGCCTATTGTGAATACGCAAAAGCTGATTTTGAACAAAAAAAAGAGAACCTTGAAATAGCGATTAACGCATATAAAGAAATCATCAACGAAGAAGTAACATATCATATAGAAAAATTTGAAAAAAAATTAGATAAAACAAAGACCCAAGATCAGCAAAAACTCTTAAAAATCAAAAAAGACTGGGAACTCATAACTCAAGTATCCGAAAAATCTGAAAGCATCGAAGCTAAACATATATATCGTGAAATAAGTTCAGACCCATACGAAGATGTAATCAACATGTTTCCTGAAAATTGCGATCTTCTAAAAGAAAAAGTAGAAGATTACAAAAAGGCAAAAAATGCTCTGCAAAAGGTAAATGAAGGACTCGACTACATTGAAGAACTCAAAGTCGAATACGAAAAAAATAACACAAGTAACAGCTACTTTACAAGATTTAAGAATAAATTAAAAGGCAAAAATTCAAACGATAACGATTTTCAAAACATCGATGAATATGCCCAAACGCTATATAAGCAATACGATAAATTGATTGCAGATTGTCAAAAAAAGCTCAACGCTCTACCACGTATTAACAATAACAAAGATTCACAAGCAATCGAATCTTCAGATATGGCAGCTGTTGAAAACTCCATTCAAATTGAGCGTTATCTCCTCAGCTTCTTATCGACCCCAATGGATTCTGAATTCGAAGACGATTTCGTTATAAATCAATCCGATTTCGAAGATTCCGGTCTGCATCCAAGAGCACTACCAAGCGTCAAACTCATGGGCGACGGCAAAAACGAAGTTTACCTACCCACAGACACCGCACCATCCCGCATGTTCAATTACACCATGGTGCACCGCCTTGTAGAGCCTCAATTAAAGAAAAATGGAATAAAATCAACACGCAACAAACTCGATAAGGCCGTGGGGATACATCAATTCAAGGAAAACCTTTGTGATAAGCAGGAAAACCTCGCTTTAGCAAGTACATTAGGCATCGGCTATGCGCTCAACATGCACCAAGCCTGGGTGCCAGACGGATTCGCCCTCGGTAACTTGCTTTATTCACTCGTTCTCGCCCCTGGCGAAGAACAACGCCTTATTATCCGCGAACATAAAGAAGCTTATACAGTTTCGGATGATGCCAATGCAACAGATAGGATTCACGACAGCTACAGCAATTCGCAGGTTGACAACGAAACTGCAGCATTCAACAACGCCGTAAGCCGTTACTCAACCGCCCACTCCGATAGTGCATATTCAGCACAAGCAAAAAGTAGCGGAAAGGCTAAAATTAACTTTTTCCAAGGCATCGGAGCTTCGTCTTCCGCATCATCGACAAATAGTGGTTCCAGTTACGCAAACTCAAACCAACGCGATTCGTACGATGAAGCTTCGCATGCAGCACAGAATTTCCAAACAAGCATTAAAACAGAATCTGAGCGCATCGCTAGTGCCAATAGGACAAGCATCCGCGTAGCCACAAGCGAAGAATCCGAAGCCGTATCTTCTAGAATCGTCGCAAACCACAACCATTCCCATGTCATGACCGTACAATACTGGGAAGTGGCAAGAAGATACCGCCTCGAAACATGCATTGATGGAATCGAACTTCTCTTATTTGTTCCGCTAGAACTTATAAGATTCATGCCCGATAAGGATGACACAAAAAAAGAATTTAGCGAATACACATTACAAATAAAACCAAACAGTGATGACGGTAACATAGCCAATTACAATAAAGAGAATTTTGAATATCGATACAAGAATATTCTCAAGTATTACGACACAATCGAACCCTATGTTCCCGTAAAATACAGAAGTGGCTTAAACCTTATAAAGAAATTTGCTGCACTCCCCTATTGGGGCGTTCAAAAAATATCCAGTACCGCTCAGAAATACTACGTTACAATTACTGGAGGTTTCTGCGAATTCGATAACTTAACAGCAACAATCTATTTCAATAACGGAAGCAGACCTGTTCAAGGCATACTGACAGAACTCAGCACATCTTCGCTAAAAAAAGCTGATGGCAGAAATCCACATACAAGAAAAGAAACTATCGAAGCAATAACAAATGCAAGAAGAAATAAAGAAGGAACAGCCAGTTTCGCTTTTACTCTACCTTACACATGTAGTAAAGAAGACATTTCCCAAATAAAAATTTACAACAACATAAGTTCTTGGAAATACACTCTTTCTAAAGCGTCAAGCGATATGGATGCCAGCGAACAAGAAGCTGTCAACAAATATGAGCAAATTTTTAATTTTAATAAGAATTACAAATTGCAACAAATACTACTAGCATTTTACTCACAAAGTCTACCGGAATGCTATTCAAACCCTGAAGTGTCTTTCTCATCTTGGGAACTTCATTCTTTTGGCGATCTAGAGATTGAAATAAAAAATGCAGATGGAGAAATCGGCTCTGGAACTTTGGGCTACAACGCACTCAACATTTATATCGACAACACCTATCCCACGCTTCGTCTAACAGACATTCAAAAAATCGAAGAAACATTCCATCACATTGTTTCTGAGACGATGTACTATTCACAAGTAGTGTGGTCATCGCTTTCTGATGACGAAAGAATCATTTTGTTGGAACCCTACACTATCGAAATAGACAATTTAAACAGAATTGCATCTAGCGAAAACAGCATAAATAACACATACAATAAAACCAGAAGTATTTCTCTGCTTAACTGTGTAAACGCCAAGAATGTCGTCGGGTTCTACGGGAACTGCATGATGTTGCCATTCACGTTCCCCAAGGAACTCGCAGAACTCATCGGAAAAACAGCTGGAGACATCCAAGACGAACTCTACCGATATCACGCATGTAATTTCCGCGTTCCGTCAACGGTCGTATCCATCCCCACCGACGGCATGGTCGGCGAAGCTGTTCTCGGTGCTACCAACGTCAGCGAAAAGATCGATATCACAAGATTCTGGAACTGGAAGGATTCTGATATTGACCATATCGACCTCAACCAGAGTTCTCTCAACGGAAGAAGCCTGCTCGAAAATGCAAGCACTAGGGAGGTCAACGCTCCGACTGTTGGCGTAACGCCAACCGAACATATCAACGGCAACAATCTTGCAGCGGCTCTCATCGCACGTCAGCAGCCCACATTTGCAGACGTATATCAAAACACAGATATGCGCGACGTGATGAAGAACGCCGACAACAACGCCTCTGCCGGTAGAGAACAAATCATCAAGACCAACGCAGAACTCACCAAGGCTGCTCTTGATGCAGCTGTTAAGGCAGGAGAAGCAGCCTTGACGGGAGGCGCCTCTGGAGCCCTTGGAGGTGCTGGCGGAGCATTATCTGGCAGTTCCTTGACAGGTCTTGTCGATACGCTTGGTAAACTTGGATTTAACGATAGCGACATCTTAAAATCAATCACAAACGGTGATGGAACAATAGAGGGTATTTTCAAAGCAGCAGCAGGATTATCCAAAGGAACGTCCGGTACATCTGAAGGAACAATACCCAGCCTAACAAATGCGCTAAAATCATTCGGAGGTGAAGAACTTAAACAGTTCTTATCAAACTTTGCAAATAATGCAACAAATGGACAATCGCTAGAAGAAAGCTTCAAAAACAGCTTTTCAAACATTACTGGGACCGATAAAGATGTAACCATAAATGACATTCTTAGCATGTCAAACGAATTCTGTTCCGAAAACAACATTAATTTGAGCGACTTTACAAGTGCACTTGGCAAAGCGCTGGGATTATTTTAATCATTAAAATTTAAGGAAATATATTATGTACAATGACGAAGTCATGGGCGCCTTAGCCGATCTTATAAAAAACGAAACCTCAGAAGAAACAAAGAAATACAAGGATCTGATACTCAAGCGTATCGCGGAAGAAACCGAGGTCAAGCCGACTCGAATCCCTGCACCGTTGAACATCACGGAACTCGGCGGGTATTACAATTTGATTGACGAGATTCAATCAAACCTTCCGGAACCCTCGGAGCACGATCCCTCCGAAGCTTACAGGAATTATGTCAAGGCCCAAAAACTTTGGCTCGAAGAACAGAAGTATCAACTGAAACTCAGCATCATCCAATCCGCCCTCGGTTTGCCTAAGTAATGGGGGTATAGCATGTCTGAAAATTATTCTAATCCCAAAATCACAAATCCAATAATACCACCCCAACCATCAGATTACATCGAAGAATACACAGAACCCGTTCAAGAACCAAAAAATGACGGCGGAGAAGGAGACGGCAGCAACGATAAGCCAACGCCAAAACCTGACAACGAAAAACCACAACCGAAACCTGATGATGAATCCCATCATGAGGAAGATGCCCCGAAGCCTGAGGAAACCGAGCCGAAAGAAGAAGATGAAGATGGCGGCCATAAAGATGAAGAAGAAGGTGGTTTAGAAGAACAAAATCCAATAGAAGACAAGGATGATGCTCAAGGAAACTTCTTTGAGGACAATAAGGGCTTATTGACAAGAGTTTATAACATTCTCAAACTCAGATTTCCAAATTCCAATGTATCCCTTCCGCAACTTCTTACGGGGGCGCAACAATATATTGACATGATAGCAAACTATCCTGGGCATGGTGGTGGAGGTGATGGTGAACAAGGCGGAGGAGAAGGGGAAGAAGAAGGGGGTGGACAACCAACAGGAACTGGGCAAGAGCAGCATCAAACCGCCACTATTAAGCCAGAAGACATTACAGAAGATGATTTGGACGAAATAATAAAAAATTACAACGCAATAAATGCGGCTAGTACAAAAAGGTTTTATGACCAATATTGTTGGGATAAAATAGAAGAAAAAAAAGAAGAATTAGAGAAAAAAAAAGAAAAGGAATTAACAAAAGAAGAAAAAGAAATAAAAAAAATATTAAGCAACAAAAAGCTTGGAAAAGAAGAAAAAATAGAGAAATTAAAAAAATTACAATTCGCAATTGAATTATATGACGAAAAAGAAGGAAAGACCCTTCAACATTCACTAGACAACGCCCCTTTTGATTTATTTTTAACCATTTCAGAAGAAGACAAAAAAGACAGTAATAAAAAAGCTATATTAAAAGAGGCACTATTAGATTTCTGCAATTATGTTGTTTATCGTTCTGACAAGACTCCTCTCAATATAACAAATAGAGTTGAGATTCTAATGTACATTCATGATTATATTGCAGAAACCATTGCCTACAATAATTCTGAAAACACTTTATTCAATTGTTTTTACACTAAAAAAGCAGATTGTCAGCATTTTGCACAAGCATTAGTTTTCTTATGTTGTTACATAAATCACATACAGCATAAGAAAAAAAAACAAGATAACGAGCAAAATAAAAGCAATGAAGATTCATTTATAATTATAGATTACGTGCCTTTATTATGGTATAATGATAATAATATTGTAATAACCAACAATCCCAACGCCCACGTTATGAATTGCGTAAAAATAGATGATAAATGGTATTATATAGATGTATCAAGCACTAGAAAGCACTTTGAAGACCTCGGAGTTTTCTTTCACCGATCTTTTTTGCACCAACAAGCTGATTTTTACAACGACCAAATAGAAAACCCTGCCGAAAATATTAAACGAAAAGCAATCGGAGCTCTCGATGATCTCAAAGACGGAAATAAATTAAAATCAAATAACACGACCATTCTAAATTCTTATTTATTTTACGATTACATTCTCAAAAAACAATTAACAAATTTTGATTTAGATAAACTTATTTTAGATAAACTTATAATTGAATTCAGCAATGATTTCACAAAAAAATTTAGTAAAATACTAATAGAAGATAAAATAGATTCTTCTAGAATAAATTCAGAATTAAACAACCGCACGGTTTTGTTGCAAAAAACAAATCCCATTGCATTATTGCAAAATAAAGAAGTTTTGCATATCGCATTTTCTTTTCATTCAGAGATAAACGAAATTGAACTAATAAAGATAGAAAATCCTGATCCTGAATCAAACACAAAAAAAACAAAAACTCCTTTAATTTTCCTTTTCATCGTATGGCTTGTTGAAAAAATGGAATTACCAACAATAATAGAAATTATAACAAATGGTTCAATAAATAATGAAATCCAAAGTACCTTCATGCAAAAAGAACTACAATTAAGACATATCCTCAAAAAAATGCAAAGCAATCACATAATCGTAATGGAAACCCCAACCCCATCACTAACAGACGAATCCGGTTTCCGCCACATAAACAAATATTACAATTTAGCATATTTTATAAGATAATCACTTTTTCAATTTCATTTTTAGATTGTCGAAATAATCATAAGCACTCTGTCGAAAACCGCAAAATCATAAAATTTATCTACAGCATCTCTCCTCTCGGGAGATGCTTTTTATTTCATAGAATCACATAAACCGATCCCGGCACAAGGCCTGGATGACAAGGAGAAAATGGTCGAATCTACTCTAGTCCTATCCAAACAAGGCTTTTTTATTTGCAACTTCCAGCCTTGCCAACACTGTATATTGCAAAATCGCCAGAACCGGTTCCGCCAATTTCAAATCTTATACTTACAGCTTTTTTCACAGCCTCAGTTCCAGAAATTTTCGCTTCTTTAGCCCAAGCAGGCTGTTTGAACTGAGTCCAAGCAAAATTTTCTGTTGCAATAGCTGCTGATTTAGGCAAAGTCACTTCTGGAGTTGCATATCCATATAAACGCCAATCATCGTCATCACCAAAACTAATCCTCAACGAAATTTGTTTGTCAGATTTATACGAGACGCATATTCCTTGCCAAGAAGAAATATCCTTTGCAGTCACACCATCTACAGACACCGGGAATCCTACACCCGCAAAACTGGAAACATCGAGATTTTCAAAATGCCCACATATTCCCTTGCAAGCATCAATAACCGGCTTCATCGTTGTTGTTTTCGAAACAGGATAGGTAATACTCGATAAGCCATCGTCATTGGCGTAATCAAACCAAGAAGCATAGGATCCATTGCCCAAATTCACATTATAATCCAGATTCTTGCCACACCATAAATTTCCACAGGTATATGAACCATTTGCAATTGAAGAAGATGATGCAGTGTTATTCTTTGCACTGCTAGAAGAAATCGCAGCGGATTCTCCTTTGATACAACGAATCGAATAAGCACTCAAATCCATCCAATCATTCATCACACTATCAATAATCACCCCATCTTTTCCATTTTCTATGAAAATTGTATAAGTTCCTACAGAGCTCTCTTTTGTTGATACATCTCCCCAATACGTTGTAGCAAAACCTTCGCCACTATAAGAGCCTCCTGACTGAGAACGCCCCGCAGGAAGTGCAGAGAATCGATAATCATCCGTACCATTACCGGAATCATTCCAGCCAGTTGTTGATTTAAGTTTTTTCCCTGCAACAGACGGACCTCCAACAAATTTAAACAAGGTATTCCATTCGTCTATTGTCGGCAAGTGCCAGCCAACGGGACATACTTTAGAATAAATTGCATATAGGCGTCCATATTTAGCACAGTTCGTTTCATCTTTATTGTAACAATAGCTACCCTTTACTTCATAATTAATGTTTTGAGCCATCCAGGTTTGAGAGCCTATAGTAACGGTTCTATAAGTTTGACCATCACGAGTATCAACAAAATAATTGCCGTCGGTAGGTGTAAAAACTGACGAAGAAGTAGCGGAAATAGAGGAACTACTGCGCACGATACTAGATGAAGAAACCGGTTTAGCCGATTGAGATTCGCCCGTATTTTTTATACAACGGACCGGTCTTTTTATTCTAGGCGAAAAAGTTCCACTCGGTGTTACAATATCTTGAAATTCATCAAATATTTCCACATGGTGAAGCCCCTGTGCATTCTGACTGCTCCATCCTATCGTTGATGCCCAAAAATCAGCCGCGACACCCTCCGAAACGTTCCTGAATTCCAGATAAGATAGACGAAATGCGGAAAAACCGTAAGCATCCGAAGATTCTAAATGGTCTTTTTCTTTTATTAACAAGTCACATTTAGAATGTTTACTAGCAGGGGAACATCCCGTATAATTAAAAAGCGTTCTCCATTCCGTCGTATCCGGTAAATGCCAACCTTGAGGACAAACTCCTCGCATCGGATATACAGGGGCGCAATCTTCACCATATTTTACAGCTTTTTTCGGACCACTACTCCCGCAGCCTTTTGCATCATTCGAATAAATCCCCGCGGAATCAACCGCAGCACTCCACATATAGAATCGTCCACGATTGCCTAAACCACATTCATCTAAGCCCGTTTCCCAATTGACATAACAAAAGCTGCTGTCAGAGGCGAAATCCAAATTTTCCGCCATCCAGGTCTGCGTTCCTATAGTCACCATCTTGTAAACATGACCGTCGCGGGAATCCGTGAATGTTTCATAAACACGTCCATTTTCACCCATAACGGTTCCATTGCCACCTTGGTAAGGTTGCCACGACCATTTTCCCGAAGAAGCTTCTTGACGACAGAGATAATCCTTATTTGTCGAACTCACATGAGCTACGGTCAAATTCAAGGACAATTCGCAAGGTTGTTCTGCAACAAGACCTTCGTATGTTTTGTAGGTCATTCCAGAATAGTTTAAATTACTCTGCGAAGTTGGAGTTGTCGATGTCCCGCTTTTTGAAACAGATGCGCTAGAATTCACATCATCATTTGACGCATTGCTTCCAGAATCACCACCACAAGCAGCGAAGATAAACGCAAGGGAAAGTGCGGCAATATTGCAAGTTTTAATCCAAAGCATGGCGACCTCCATCTATTTCCACCCGGCACCTACCTTTTGAAATACATACTACCGACAAGCGAGACGGCAAGCATCACAATCATCGCGGTAAGGCCCATGTCCGCCAATTCACGGCGTTCACCGGCAAGCCCTGTTTCCAAGAGAATCACAAGAACAAGAGCAATGACGGCGGCAACACCGCCCATCAAGTGGAACATCTTTACTTTTTCTTCGTTCGTGAACTTTCCGTTCGGCATTTTAGTAAAGGGCATTGACATCGCCTCCCATGCAAATCCAGACAATGAGACCCACCATCACAAGCGCGCTGATGGCGACATTCGCGAGGAAGAAATCGCGGTTCATGGCATCCAAATCGTTGGATTTTCTGAACAAATGAATATAGACGATGGCGGCTGTCATAAGGCCTGTCACCGTCCACCAAATCCAACCCATGTTCCAGAAGAATCCGAACACCACGCAAAGCACAAGCATAGCCAAATGGCTTGCTAATGCGATTCGCAACGACTTTTCGAGTCCAAAGCGGGCAGGTACGGAATGCAGCCCCTGCTTGCGGTCAATTTCAATGTCCTGCGTCGCATAAATAATGTCAAAGCCGCCCATCCAGAGCATCAAAATGAACAGGAGGAAAATCGGGAATACGGCAAACTCGCCACGGACAGCAATCCAGGCGCCCAGCGGGCTCATGCCAATTGCAAAACCAAGGAACCAGTGGCAAAGCCAGCTAAAGCGTTTCCAGTACGAATACGAGAGCAAGAGCAGCCAAACGGGCAAAGCGAGCGCCCCCGCAAGCGGCTGGAGCATCCACGCAAACGCGACAAACAAGACGCCGTTCAACGCCAGGAACGCAATCACAGACTTTCGGCTGAGGCGCCCCGCCGGCAAGTGACGTTTCGCCGTACGCGGGTTTTCGGCATCGAACTTGGCATCGGCTATGCGGTTGAAGCTCATGGCGCTGTTGCGTGCCGTCACCATGCAAAGGACAATCAGAATGATAATGCGGGCAGTTTCGTAGGCGGACATGTCGCGGAATCCGTTCGCCGCAACCCACATGGAACCAAGAGCAAAAGGCATCGCAAAAAGCGAATGGCTAAGCCGGACAAGATGCGTAAATTCTAAGAGTTTATTCATGTGATGGTCTTTAGGGGTTAAGGTTAGACGAAAGACGAAGGACGATAGACGAAAGACGATAGACGATAGATTAGAAGTTAGTAAACAGTGGTTAGGGGGTGTGAGGTCGTGCCGTTGGCACTTTGAGGTCGCTTCGCTTTGAGGTATGGGGTCGGCACTTCGTGCCTTTGAGTATCGTCGCGAGGAACTATTAATTCTGTCATCCTGGAGGGAGCCGCTAGGGGACCGATAGGATCCACAAGCATTTTATGGACTCTATCGGCTTTCCAAGCCTCCAGAGTGACAGCGTCCTTGCCGCCCTCAGCTCTCTGCACACTACTCACCGCTCATTGCTAATCCCCCATGTTTTCGCGACGGTTGCCACTTGAGAAGCGTCAATACCCAGATGCTTCAGAATTTTCGCGACAACGGTATCGGCTAGCGCTTCAATCGTCGCGGGTTTGCTGTAGAACTGCGGCGAAGCGGGAATCACGACCGCACCCGCCATCGTCACTCGTTTCATGTTTTCGATGTGAATCAAGTTGTACGGCATCTCTCGCGGGACAATCACCAAGCGGCGGCGTTCCTTGAGGCTCACGTCCGCGGCTCGCACAAGCAAATTGTCCGATGTCCCCGCAGCAATCCGCCCGAGCGTTCCCATGGAGCACGGTACCACAGCCATGCCCGCGTAATCGGCGCTACCGCTTGCACATTCCGCAAAAAAATCATCGACATTGCAGACATCATCGCAATAGTCATACAACGCACTTTGGCCTTCGTATTCCAGCACTTGCTTTCCCGGGTGCGTCACGATAAGCGTCACTTCGTGGCCGAAACGCTTCAAGTACATCGCTGTGCGGGTCGCATAAATGATGCCGCTCGCCCCCGTCACGCCAAGCACGAACCGACTCATGATGCACTCACCGGTTTACGCAAGAACACGCCGAACGAAATTCCGCCATCGAACATCTTGACTTTCTTCACTTCAAAGCCGCATTCTTCGGCCATCTTGCAGAATTCATCGACCGGCAAAAAGCGGATAATCGAGTTCACCAAATATTCGTAGGCGTCTCGCTTGCCGCTAAAGAACGCTCCCATCACCGGGATAAAAAGCGGGGCGAGCACTTTATAAAAGAACTTGTTGAACAAATTCCTCGGCGAGAAAAATTCCAGAACGCAAAGGTAGCCGCCCGCATCCAGCACGCGATACGATTCAATCAGGGCTCCGCGTGCATCAGGCACGTTACGCATCCCAAAGCCGTTCAAAATAACGTCAAACCGACAATCTGCAAACGGCATTTTCATCGCGTCGAGCTGAACTGCATACGCATCGATTTTTTTCGGCTTGACTTCGGTCAGCATGCCGTACGAAAAGTCGCCGATTACCGCAGGCTCAACGCAAAAGCCGCGCGCAGTTCCCTTTTGCGATGTGCATTGCTCAGTTCCTTTTTGCGACAAACTTTGCGCAGTTCCCCCTTGCGGCGACGACCCACCACCTTCAAAAATCTTGCGGAACGTGTTGGCAAAATCGCCCGTACCACCGCACAAGTCCAGTAAGCGGACCGTCCGCATTCCTCGCGCAGTCTCAATTTCCGGCGCAGTTTCCTTTGCAGATACGGTTCCCGACGCGGTAACAGAACCCGGTACGGTCCCCGGCGCTTCAACAGAATCCGCCGCTACCATTTTCTTCAAACTTTTGCAGCAATACCTACGCCACAGAACGTCCTGATAGCAGCTCAAGAAATGATTCAAGAAATCGTAACGGCTCGCGATACCGTCGAACATATGACGCACGGGACTTTTCATATACTGCAGTTTAGAAAAAACCCCGGCCATAGGCCGAGGTTTCGTTATAAAGGTAGTGTCTTCTAAATTAGTTGAAGTTAGCCGTAAAGGAGGCGCCATCGGACGGGCTGACCATACGCGGATTGTCATTCACGCCATCGCTCCAGCCAGTAAACGTAGCACCTTCAGCCGGAACAGCCTTGAGTTCCATCTTCACGCCACCAAAGAACTTGCCCTTGAAATCCTTGCTCGGAAGCGTCATGCCTTCCATAAGCACAGCACCGTTTCCATTAGCCTTGATGCTCACAGAGACCGTGCCGCTCAAGCCGAATTCTTCCTGATATTCCTGAAGAACCTTCGGATCGCGTTCATTAGCCCACTGCTTCAAGCAAGACCCTGTCCTGCTGAAACCATCGTGACATGAGTTTTCGTACCACTTCTGGTCCTGCTTGAACTTCTGAAGGTCGCGAGTCATTTCAGCATCATCAATCTTGCTTACCATGTCATTGACAATCTTTTCCACATTCTTGCCATTCGTGTAGCTATTGAATATCACAGCAGAACGGTTGATGAACAAGCGCTTGAAATCAGGATTCTTGATAAGCTGGATGTAGAGGTTAGCAAAGCAGCCTTCTTCCTTGCACGGATGGTTTCCACCGCCCTTCTTAATCCAAGAGAACATGTTGGTTTCTTGAACAAATTCCTTATCATTCACGCCCCACATCCAGTCAAAGCCGTGGTCAAGGTCATAGACCATGAACTTCCACGGATGTCCCGGAGCAGACCAAGCACGCACGTTGTTGTTCGGCCAGTCACCATTGTGCATATAAATTTCAGCAGCCATGTAATCGGCCAAGTTGCCCACATCGAGCATCGTCTTTGCCTTTTCGTAATTGGCATTGTTTTCGCCCGAGAAGTCATTGGTAGCCACAAAGTGAAGCATGTTCATGTAAGCGTCAATCGTACCGTTGCTCGCTTCGATCTTGTCTTCCAAGTGCTTGATGAAGTTCACCGTGTTGGCATCAATCTTGTAATTCGTTTCTACGTAATGCTTGTTGAAACGTTCGCGCATATCATGAATGCCCTGATACTTGCCATTGTAGAACACCACCACCTGACGGCTTCTCTGGTAATCCACGCTAGAACCTTCGAGGAGGGCGCCACCCATGGCATCTTCGATGTAATCGCTCACAAAGCGGTTTCCGTTATTGCGCAAGTTAAAAGCCTTGTACTTATCGTTCACGCCCTTGCGAGTTTCAAACAACGGATAATTGATGCTACCATCTTCGTATTCTTCGCGAAGGCGGATAGAGACAGACTTTTTGTCGTTCAAGCGGCTATAGCCACCCATCAAAGAAATACCGGCATCCTTTTCCCAAGTAGAGCCCTTCGTGCTAGACCCCTTCTCGAAATATTCCACATGGACCGGGATTTCAACATCAGCATAGAGGCCGGCACTATCAGGGCAATTCCTTGGAGCACTGCAACTCGTCTTGATGTAATGCTGACGGAAGAAGCTAGAATCCACGCTGATAGCCACAATCGGCATCTTCACCGGGTCTTCATCAATAAAGAACGTACGGGTGATAACCTTGTTCGAAAGAGCCCCTTTCTTGAACGTGGCGCAACGGAAAGCCATGTTGTGGTCTATTCTCATCGGGGAATTGAATTCCTGTGAATTTTCAGTCGGTTCAGATCCGTTCGTCGTGCAACGGAGCTTCACGCCATCTTCAAGGGCAGGAGGATTCAAAGTAAATGCTTCGTTATAGAAGCCGGACTTGATGCCGCTCATGTCAGCAATCGGAGCAATCTCGTCATAAGCCTTGGATTCCGTGTTCGGTCTTTCCGGAGTCGGCTTATCGAAATAGGACCAATAGCCACCATCCACGATGCCCCAACTAACACCGCCGGTCAGTTCCGGATATTCCACCATGTCACGGATTCCGTTAGACCTGTCAATCAAGTAAATCGTACCACCATTCTTGTCCAGCTTCCAGTCCGTATGCGGACGCGTATGGCGACCATCCTTATCTTCGCTCTTCACTGCAGCAATATCCTTCTTGTCGCAGAAGACGACCTTAAAGGCCTTCGGCTTGAGCGTGTCGCTTCCAAAGACGAACTTGCGCGGATTCTTAAGGTTTTCTACAAGCGTATAACCCTTCAAGTCAATGGGTTTATCACTGGAGTTGTAAATTTCCACCCAAGACGGATCGTTACCTTCTTCGTCCAAGAAATCCAAGTTCAACGGGGAAATTTCCGTGATACGCAGTGACGATTCGCCAACCCATATAATCGTATCATTGTTGGCAGGTACATAAACGGTATCATAAACCCATATCGTATCGGTACCAATGATAACTTTAGTAGTATCGATATAGTTACTCATGGGAATATCGACAGTACTGCTGCTAGAACCTTTGCCACTACTGTTCGAAGAATTTCCTTGCGGAATATTTGCAGATGAAGCGCAATTATTCTGCGTTTCACACGCATTTGCCGAAGTCGGCACAACAAGATCGGCCTCATCATCGGCACAGGCAACTACAAATGCCGAGCCTAAAGCAGCCAGCAGGGAAACAGACTTTCTAAACCATTTTTTTTTGCGAATCACGATGACCACCTAAAAAAAATAAAAGACACACTTTCCCATAGAAAAATTCCATGAGACACCAAATAATTCCATCCAACAAAAATAAATTTAGTTTTTTTTCAAAAAAATAACAGTAATATTCTATTTACCCTTGACAAGATGTGATATTTAAACTATCTTTGGGTCATCAAAATGGTTCTGTAGCTCAGTTGGTAGAGCAGTGGACTGAAAATCCGCGTGTCGTTGGTTCAATTCCAATCGGAACCACGAAAAAGCCTCGATGAAAATCGAGGTTTTTTCTTTTTTTTAGCAAAACATGAATTTTTAGTGAAACATGAAAAAAGGCGTGAGCAACGTCACACCTTGAATTCCTAAATTCCGACCTTTAGCTTCTAATCCCTAAATCCTAGATCCTAACCACTAGTCTCTATCATTGCACTGGCGGGAGCAGTCCTTTCTTGTTGAACATTCCACCTGGCTTGTAGCAAGAGTAGAATTCATCCCAGTGCTCCATCAAGATGTCGATGAGTTCCGGCTGGAAATGCGATCCGCCAGAATTTTTCATTTCTTCTTTCACGCGATCTTCGGTCCAGGCGGGCTTGTAGCAACGCGGACTTGCAAGAGCGTCCAGTACGTCGGCCACGGCACAAATGCGTGCGGCAAGCGGAATTTGTTCACCCTTGAGTCCATCCGGGTAGCCTGTCCCGTCCCAACGTTCGTGGTGAGCACCAGCGATATCGGCGCCCATACAAAGTAAATCGGTCTTGGATTCGCGGAGCAAGGTGCGTCCGATTTCGGAGTGGCTCTTCATCTTGCTGAATTCTTCTGGCGTGAGACGCCCCGCCTTATTCAGAATCATATCCGGGATGCCGACCTTTCCAAGGTCATGCAGCGGAGCCACGTAATAAATCAGTTCCTGTTCTTCCGGCGAAAGCCCATAGTAGCGGGCAAGCTTCAAGGAAATTTCAGCAACACGGTGAATGTGGTCGCCCACTTCGTGACTGCGGAATTCAGAGACCTCACCCAAAATGCGGATAAGTTCCATGTGCGCAGACTTCAATTCTTCGGCCTTGATTTCCAATTGCTTCGCATAGCGTTCCAAAGCCTCGGCACGAATAGCCGATTCAATCGTCTTCGCGGAATAAACAGAAATGAGCTTGAGGCGTTCCAAGTCCTTCTTGGAGAAGAATACGTTATCCCCGACTTTGTTGATGGCCTGGAATACGCCCATCACGCGGTCATCGCTTTCCAGCGGCATCGTCATCACGGATGTCGTGTGGTAACCGCTTTTGAGGTCACTACGACGATCGAACCTAGAATCCTGGTAAGCATCATCAATCAAAAGAGGCTGTCCAGTCTTCAAGGAATATCCGACAAAACCGGCCGAAAGAGGAATTCGAAGTTCATCGACACCATGGGCAACCTTCGTCCATAGTTCGTTCTTTTCTTCATCAATAAGCCAAAGGGAACAGCGGTCAGCCTGAACTATTTGCCGACCCAAATTCGCCATAAGAACCAACAGACTGTCAGTTTTGTGTTCGGCAGCAATTTTAGGCATGTACTCGAACAAGAGAGCAGCAACTTCGCCGTCTCCAAGATCCGTAGCGTTTTCCAGATAGCTCATAACATGTAAAAAAATAGTTAATTTCGCACAAAATTCAAAGTATCATTGACGAATACGGCCATTTTTTTCTATTCTTTGCGCACCAATTGGAGGAATAGGCTAATTGGTAAGTCAGCGGTCTTGAAAACCGCCGCCGTAAGGCTTGGGGGTTCGAGTCCCTCTTCCTCCGCGAAAAGCTCCCTTCGGGGAGCTTTTTTTGCTATGAGCGACGAGCGGAGCTATGAACAATGAGGTCGCTCGCAAGCTCGCTCTGAGGTATGAGCAGTGAGTTGCAGCAACTAAGGTGCATGGAGTGTCATCCTGAGCGGCGATAGCGCGAAGAATCTAGAGCAGCGTGCCTTGAACAATAAGCGGTGAGCAGTCAGTTGCGGGCCACAAGTAGCAAGGAACATGTCACTCTGGAGGCATGCAAAGTCGATAGAGTCCATAAGAATGCTCAAAGGCACGAAGTGCCGACCCCATCGCTCAAAGCGGCAACGCCGCGACCTCAAAGCGAAGCGACCCCCTAACCACTGCATTAGACGAAAGAACGCCCGCTCTGCGGGCTACAGACGAAAGATAGGTATCAGGTAACAGGTATTAGGAAATGTATCGCGAAATTCGCATCCGCGAGGATGACTATGCTTGTGGACCCTATCGCGATGCTCCAGGGTGACAGAATTAATAGTTTCTCGCAACGATGCTCAAAGGCACGAAGTGCCGACCTCATACCCCAAAGCGAAGCGACCCCAAAGTGGCACCGCCGCCCGACCTCGCCTTTCATCTATCGTCTTTCATCTATCGTCTAAACGCATCCCAATCCGCTCGGCAATCTGCTGCAAAGTCAGCAGCTGCGGTCGAAGGCTCATCGTAAATCAATGTACAAACTTTCAGCGGCAACGAGAAATTTGCCCCGAACGCCGCCATGCACGCCGAAGTCGTCGCCCCCGTCGTGAAAACGTCATCGACAACCACGACACTCCCCCGCACAGGCATCTTCTGCGGAAAATTCGGAACAAAAGCACCCGCCACATTCATTTCGCGTTCATCTTTCGAAAGTTTCGTCTGCGAAACGACGAACGTCTTGCGTTTAAGCCAACGGCACACCTTACCGCCAGTCGCGGTTGCCAATGCAGCCGCCAACAGTTCCGCCTGATTGTAACCACGTTCGCGATACCTCGCATGGTGGAGCGGCACCGGCACAAAATAAAGCGGCTGGGCAAGCATCAAAAGTTCCTGCCCCACCATCCCGCGTTTTACCGCCGACGAACGACGCACCAAGTACGACGCAAGCCCCGGAATGTTGCGGTACTTGAGCGCATGCACCAGCCGTCGCGTCAAAGGCCGCATCGGGAAAAGGCAAAACGCATCTTCGTTCGGAAACGCGGGCGAACTCGATTCCCTCACAAGCTCCGCCGCACACGCAGGGCAAAGCCACGGGTCCAACCGCTCCGACGAATTTCCGCACCCCAAGCATTCCATGCCGAAAATAAAATTAGCAACCGTCCGAAAGACATCCATCTTGACCTCCTGTCATAAAAAAGCCTCTCTTCTTTATAACACGCTTTTTTCATCAAAATGGACCAAAAAAAGACGAAAGAACACCCGCTCAGCAGGCTACAGACGAAAGAGTTGTGAGGAATGAGGCAGATTCCGGCTCCCATTCGACTTCGCTCAGGGCAGGCCCCGGCCGGAATGACGTGCAAGGGAATCAAGCGAGAGGCCACTTGTGGACCCTATCGCGATGCTCCAGGGTGACAGAATTAAAAATTCCTCGCGACAACGCTCAAAGGCACGAAGTACCGACCCCATACCTCAAAGCGAAGCGACCCCCTAACCACTGCATTAGACGAAAGAACGCCCGCTCTGCGGGCTACAGACGAAAGACGAAAGATAGGAATCAGGTAACAGGTGACAGGTATTAGGAAATGTATCGCGAAATTCGCATCCGCGAGGATGACTATGCTTGTGGACCCTATCGCGATGCTCCAGGGTGACAGAATTAAAAATTCCTCGCGACGATGCTCAAAGGCACGAAGTGCCGACCCCATACCTCAAAGCGGCAACGCCGCGACCTCATACCTCAAAGCGAAGCGACCTCAAAGTGCCAACGGCACGACCTCACTCCCCAAAGCGAAGCGGCTTCGCCGCCCCTTTCGTCTTTCGTCTATCGTCTTTCGTCTAATCCCCTACTTATTCCCCTGATATCTCATGCACATCAAGAGCCCTACAAGGAACATGCACACGAGCGCAAAAGAACCACCATACGAAATGAACGGCAGCGGAAGCCCCGTCACCGGCATAAGGCCAATCGTCATCGCGATATTCACCGTAATGTGGAACAAAAAGATCGTCGCGGCCCCCATCGTCACAAGCGTCACGAACGGGTCGTCATTCGTCTTGCAAATCGAGGACGCACGCCACAGGAACAGCGCAAACAGCACAAGAATCGTAGCGCACCCGACAAAGCCGAACTGCTCCCCGAGCACGCTAAAAATAAAGTCCGTATGTTCTTCGGGCAAAAACGAAAGATTCGTCTGCGAACCGTTTCCAAATCCCTTGCCTTGAATGCCGCCGCTCCCGATAGCAGTCAGTGATTGCAGCACCTGGTAACCATCGCCCAGCGGGTCGCTCATCGGGTCCAAGAACGTATTCACGCGTTTTTGCTGGTGAGGCGCCAGCATATTCCACACCATCGTACTGGCGTAGCCCGCCAAAATGTTCGTCGCGATAATCAAGCCCGAAAGCTTCTTGGACAAGTGCCTGCGGATAACCGACAGCACGACAAGGCAAATCAATACCCCCCACAAAACTTGCAGCACCATCGACTGCGAATGCGAGAACAGCACCGAAAGCATAGGGCTCAAAATCAGGAACATGTCCGTAAACGTAAGCCCCGCAAAAAAGAAACCGACGAGCGTCACCGCCGTAAACACAAGCGCCGTACTCAAGTCAGGCTGCTTCAACACCAACGCAAATGGCACAATAAAAAGTCCAAACGGCACAGCGAACGTTTTTAGGTTATACAAACTCACAGGATGTTTCGAAAGCCAGTACGAAATCGTAATCAAGTACGCAATCTTTGCAAATTCCGAAGGCTGTAGCTTGATAACCTTCAAATCAATCCAACGTCCGGCCCCTTTCACGTCGCCCGCAAAAAAGAGCACGAACACAAGCAACACAAGAGCAATCACGTAAGACGGAACCGCCGCCCGCTTGAGCCAATCAATCTTCACAAAGATAAGCCCCACAGCAATGGCAATGCCCGTCAAGAAGTAAATAATTTGTCTAAACCAATGGGTGTCGTAAAAGACAATTTCTTCGTTCATGGTTGCCGAATAAACTAAGAAAACGCCGCACGTCATCAGCGTAAGCGTCAAACCAATAAAGAACCAGTCGAACTTTAACGACTTGTCTAGATATCGACCGGAACTCATTTTGATTCTTCCTCCTTCCCGAAGTACGCCATCAGCACCTTGCGGGCAATCGGAGCCGCCACTGCGCCACCGCCACCGGCAGCCTCCATGATCACGGCAACAGCAATTTGCGGATCTTCAAGTGGGGCCACCGCCGCATACCAAGCATGCGTCTTTTGGCCTTTCTTCCATTCGCCAGAACCCGTCTTTGCGCCCACGCGAATTCCAGGAATCGCCCCTCTCTTTCCAGTTCCGCCCGGATGGTTCACCACGGAATCCATCGCCGCCATAAGCACTCGGTGCGTCTCGGGCTTCATCGTTCCTGGACGGATAATCTCCGGCTCAAATCGGCGTACCACGTTACCTTGGGAATCGCGCAGTTCCTTCATAAAATGCGGTCGATAAACGCCCTTGTTCGTCGCCAGCGATCCGACAAAAACAGCCTGCTGCAATGGCGTGACCATTTGCCCCTGCCCAATCGAGAGGTTCAAGATAAGCCCCCTCGCCCATCGCCAGCCCAAGCGCTTGTTACGCTGGTTGAACGAAGCCGAATCGGGGAGCCAACCCGCGCGCTCCCCCGGAATATCCACGCCTAGCAATTTTTCACCATAGCCAAAGCGACGGCCAAATTCATTGATGCGGGCCATGTCGATTTCAAGCCCCGCCTGGTAAAAATACACGTCGCACGAAAGACGCAGCGCATGCACCACATTCAGGTTTCCATGCACGCCCCAGCATTTTTGGTAACGGGCACCGTACTGGTAGCCGCCTGTACAAGACTTGGGGTAATACTTCGTCTCCGAAATGATTCCGCTTTCTAGCCCCGCTCCCGCCGTCACGAGCTTAAAGATGGATGCCGGCGGATAAATGCCCGAAATCGCACGGTTATTGAGCGGACGCATCGTATCAAGCGCCACATGCGCCCAGCCGCGGTTGCGTTCACGACGTTTCAGCGAAAAAATGTTCGGGTCGAGTCTCGGCGAAGAAACCATCGCCAAAATCTCGCCATTGCGGGGGTCAATCGCGACCAAGGCACCCTTTGCCGTATCGGGAATCGCCGCTTCCGCTGCTTTCTGCAATTTCAAGTCAATCGTCGAAATCATGTGCAAGCCGGGAACTGGTTCAATCAACGCCCCCGCATCCGAAAGCGCACGCACTTCGCGCCCTGAAGCGTTCACCTCGACGAGCTTCATTCCGTTTACGCCGCGGAATTCCTTATCGTATTCCTGTTCCAGCCCCTTTTGGCCAATGCGGTCGCCCTGCGAATACGTCTCGTATTCCGGCAACTTCAACTGGTCTTCCGAAATTTCGCTCGTGTAGCCCAGCACATGCGAAGCTAGCGTCCCGTAAGGGTACTCGCGACGAGACTCGATTATCACGGAAACACCCGGCAACTCCGTCGAATGTTCTTCAATCACCGCCACCTGCTCCATCGTCGCATCCTCCAGAATGCGGACCGGTCGCGTACGCACCCAGCGGATTCTTTGGAACGCCGTATCGAGCGAAAGCGAATCAAAAAGCCGCACCCCCGACGAGTCGTGAATGTTCAAAAGACGTTTAAATACAGAATCCCTGTCCGCCCTTTTTTTGGGCATTTCCATGGCCTGCAACGCAATCTGGTACGAGGGCCTGTTGCGCACCAGCACGTTCCCGTTCCTATCGTAGATGTAGCCGCGGTCGGCAATCAACTCGATTTTGCGTAAGCGGTTGTTCTCGGAACGTTGAAAATTTTCCTCGTAATGGACGTACTGTAACGAAAAAAGTTTCAGCAGAATTACCGAAAAAATGACAATCACCCCTGCCAAAAAAATCAGGACATTCCAATTTTTGCGGACCCTAGCCTCGTTCTCCGAAGTATCGTTATACATCCGACTTTTTCCCCGAAGAGAGGTAGAACAAAATTCCACCGAGAACCATGGTGTAAATAGACTCCGGCACCGTCTTTGTCACAAAAAGATTCGTCACCACATCCTTTTCGAGTCCCGTAATGAGGAAATAGAACATGTCGTTCACAAAAAACGCAAGCCCAAGGACTCCAATCTTTGCAGGTAAATTGAGTGTGAGGAACCGTTCTTCGAGCTGGCCCACAGCAAAACCCACAATTGTCATCGCTATCGAATTCGCCCCGAGCCATTCCACCGGAGCATACACGTCTTGCGTAAAACCGGCCAAGAACCCCCACAAGCACCCTGCGGCGGCACCATAGCGGAGTGCTACGGACACAATGAAGACGACCACAAAATCGGGCCCGACACCGAGTATTTCCAACCATTCGGCGACCGTCGTCTGTACGGCAAAAACCAAAATAAACAGCAAAAGCGTCCTAAGCCATCCACGATTACTCATCAAGCAACTCCTGGATAATCCAATCCGGATCCTTTTGCATTACAAAAACCTCTTCCAGCGTCGAAAATTCCTGGAAAGGTTCCACATCCATCAGGCTCATCACGTCCAAATCCGCCTTGCGAACTGCACGAACCGTCCCCACCGGGATGCCCTTCGGGAAAATGCCGCCAAGCCCCGACGTAATGAGCGTATCGCCCGCAGCAACGCCCGCATGCGAAGGAATCATCGCCGAAAGCAAACGACCGTCCATGGACTCCAAAAAGCCCACCACACGAGTCCTGCGCTCCAGCACGGAGAGTTTCAAGTTCGGATCGACCAACAGCTGCACCCGGGAATGCGTAAGCATTGCTTTAGAAATCTTCCCGACAAGCCCCTTCATCGAAAATACCGGCATGTTGTCCTTAACGCCATGACGCGTTCCGCGGTTAATCACGAGCGTCGTCAAAAAACGCCCCGGATTGTGCCCGACCACGCGGGACGTCACAATCGGGAAATCCCACTTGTCGTCAAAACGCACCAGCGTATGGAGCCTCGCGAGTTCCTGCAAGCCTTCGCTCGCATGATACGTCTCTTGCCGCAACCGCGCATTTTCTTCTTTCAGATGCTCGTTTTCGGCCTGCAGCGACTTGAAGTTGTTGACCGACGAGGCCAACAGCTGCACCGGGTAAAACACCGTCGAAAGCGCACTCTCGATAATGCTTTCGCGAACCGCCGTCGATGCCGAATGCATCAGAATCCCTAAAACGAGAAAAAAGGCAAAAGCGACAACGCCATGCCTTTGGGTAAACAAATCGACAATAAAGCGGAAAGCTCTAAGCATCGAAGTGCAATTTCAAAAAATTACGTCGAAGAAGCGACCAAAACAGGACGGTACTTGTCCAAGTCTTCAAGAATACGGGCTGCGCCCTTGCAAACACAAGTCATCGGATCGTCAATCACGTTCACAGAAAGGCCTGTTTCCTTGCGGATGCGTTCGTCAAGGCCGCGCAACTGCGAGCCGCCGCCCGTGAGGATAATGCCCTTGTCGTAAATATCGGCAGAAAGTTCCGGGAGCGTCATGCTCAAAGCCTGCTTCACCGCTTCGATAATCGCAGTCACCGGCTCGTTGATGGCTTCGCGGATTTCAGCGCTTCCGATCGAAATCGTACGCGGCATGCCAGCGACAAAGTCAAGGCCCTTGACATCCATCGACAATTCTTCGTCAAGCGGGCTAGCAGAACCAATCTGGATCTTGATTTGTTCAGCCGTGCTTTCGCCAATGCAGAGGTTATACATCGTACGCAAATAACGCACGATAGCTTCGTCCATTTCATCACCGCCAACGCGTACAGAACCGTTGCAGTCGGACTTGTTCAAGGCAATCACGGCAATATCGGACGTACCGCCGCCAATATCGACAATCATGTTGCCGACAGGGTCTTCAACCGGAATGCCCATGCCGATAGCGGCAGCCATCGGTTCGTGCACCAAGTGCACTTCTTTTGCGCCAGCCATCTTGGCGGCATCAATCACGGCACGCGTTTCCACTTCGGTAATCCCGTTCGGCACGCCAACCACCACACGCGGTTTCACCACCCACAAAGGGTAGCGCTGCACGCGCTTGATGAAGGTCTGCAAAAGCGTTTCCACAAGTTCAAAGTCGGCAATCACGCCGTCACGCATAGGGCGTATTGCACGGCTCTCGCCAGACGTACGGCCAAGCATTTTCTTGGCTTCGCCGCCGATGGCAGTCACGCGATTGCTCTTACGGTCAACAGCAATCACGGTCGGTTCGTTAATGACAATGCCCTGTCCAGCTACATGAACAAGCGTATTTGCAGTACCCAGGTCGATACCGATATCACAAGAGAAAAGTCCGAACAAAATTTAACCCTCTATTATAATAGAAATCCCATACGAAATATAACTAAATTACTTGGATTTATTCCCTAAGGATCTTTATCTCTGCCAAATTTAAGAACTTTGTAATAACGGTCCCAGTGTCTGCCATGCACTTCGTAGCGATACTTGCGTTTTGCATAGAGAGCCATGTTCTTGTAGAAGTAAAAATCTACTTCGGCATATGCCGCATAAATTTGCGCTTCGGCACCTTCGAACAACCTAAAATCACGGATTTTGAAATAAGGTTCGTCGAGCAAATCTTCTTTTTTCGTATTCGCATTCAAGGCTTCCGCGACCATGAACTTCAAGTCTTCCTGCAAGTACGGAAGGAGTTTCTTTTCAATGCGTTCCGTCGGTTCAGAACAAGACGAAAGCAACGCGAGAATTAAGAGGAGCAAAATTTTTTTCATATCTATAAAATAAAAAAAGAAACGCACTCAGATGGAGTGCGCTTCCAATTTTTAAACAAGTTGTAGGGTATGAGGTCGCTTCGCTTTGGGGTCGTGCTAAAGCACTTTGGGGTCGCTTCGCTCTGAGCAAATGCTCATTGCTCATACCTCAGTAGCGTGCAAAACGAGCGTCGCAAAAATATGCTTGCATATTTTTATGACCGAGTGCAGCCGCAGACGCCAAGGGCGTCAAAGGACCGCAAGGTCCGCGCCCATAGCCCTCTAGAACGAATACGTTGCAGAGATTCTGGAGAAGATGCGGCCTTCGCCCTGGAACGGGTTACGGAAGAGGAGGTCTTCAGCAACGGTCACGTCGATCTTCAACTTTTCTTCGATGTTGATACCGAAACCGAAGCCGATGTGGTCCTTGGAAGTACCGTCAGCAAGCGGGTTCGTCGTGAAGAAGTTGCCATCGTCCTTGCAAATGCCATGCGTTCCTTCTTTATACTTGTTCTTGGAATTCACATTGCAGTCCGTATAAAGAATAGACTTCTGGCCACCGACGCGGATAACGAACCAGTCCCACCAGATGTTACGTTCGATACCGAAGCTGATCATACCACCGATATCGGTACGTTCGTCCCAGTGCTTGTTGCTTTCGTTACGAGAGTCATAGGTCCACTTTCCATCTTCATAGACCCAGTCATGAGCCTTTCTCTTGTTCCAAATGAAATCCAAGCCCATCCAGAAGAAGCCACGGTCAAGAGCGACGTTAACGCCGACGCCCACCTGAGCATGCTTTTCATCCAAGCCCGGAGCGTCCATGAACTTGAGGTTCAAAGCCGGGACAAGTTCACCATTGATAGCGTCCATGGTGAAGAATGCACGGGACTTGATGAGCCAAGAGAAGTTACCATCATCAAAGAAGTTGTGGTGTTCCGGACCGTACTGGATACGGGCCAAAGAAAGAGAACCTTCAAAATCGAAGGAAGGAGTGAACTGGAAGTTCATACCGCCGCCCACTTCCACGATAGAAGCGTAAGCATCCTTCTTGACCTGGTAGGTACCATCTTCGTCCTTGTCACCGCCGTCCTGCTGTGCGATATAAATATGCAAGCCCCAAGCGTTACCGTTCGAAAGCGTACCGCCCAAGAAACCGTCGAAATTCGTCACCGTTTCAGGGACATCGACGCTCTTGCCGTTATCGCCAATTACAGCGTCCGGCAAATACTGCACAAGGTCCGTATTGATGCGGCCAAAAAGACCACCGATGGAAATACGCGGATCTGGATTATTAGCATCGCCAAGAGAAATGGCGAAAATACCACCGAAGTTCGGGTGCTGAGGATCAACGTTTCCACCAGCCTTCAGGTCATTATCGGTATAAGGACCGAATTCACCAATCAAGTAATTGGAGTAGAGATTGATGTTTGCCGGGTTGTCGAAAATGCTCACATCGTCCATGATGTAAGTCGTATTTTTACCCATAGATTCAATACGGGCAAATGTTGCAAATGCAGATCCAACACCAAGAATTCCGAATGCGGTGCCAACTGCAGCTACGGTTTTTAAGTTCATGGAATAACTCCTATTGAAAATTCATCTATAAAGTTAGTTTTATAAAATAAAAAACGCAACAAAAATTTAATGAAACACATCTTTTTTTTGTTTTTTTTCATCAAAATACTTTACAAACAAAAAAGACCAGACTAAAGTCTGGCCTTTTTTCAAGTTTTCCTAAGGATTATTCGGAGAACGTGAACGGAATCGTAACCGTCGTGTTACCGGATTTCACCTTGCTGAACGTCCAACGGCTGACAGCATTCTTGACTTCGTTGTCAAATTCGCCGTAACCAGTCGTAGAAGAAACAGTGGAAATGCTGATGATTTCGCCACCCGGAGCAATCGTGAATCTCAAGGTAACCTTACCCTGGAATCCCGGTTTCTTCTTCAGGCACTTGTTATAGATGTGGCGAAGGCCCGGAGTACGCTGACGAACGACCTTCATGATGTCTGCAGCGGAACGAGAACCACCACCGGCACCCATGTCGATATCGCGCATAGACGGAGTCTTGATGGAGCCCTTAGCCTTAGTAGCGATACCACCGCCACCACCGCCAAGGAGACCTGCAAGGCCGTCACCGATACCACCGGAACCACCTTCTGCGTAACCTTCGTTGAAGCCACCATCAGCCTTACCGCGACGACCACCGAGAACGGTCTTACCCGTCGTCTGGAGGCCAGCCACATCCTTGAGCACCTTATCGATGTCCTTGGTGAACTTCTGGTTCTTCATCAAGTCGTAAGCAGCAGCAGAGGCATTCTTGGTCTGAGCGGTGAGGAGCTTGAGCACGCCGCGAGTCTGCGGAGCGTTCGGCTGACCCTTACCACGCGGCTTGCCACCGCCACCAGCTTTCTTACGAGGCTTCTTCGGTTCAGGCTTCTTCTTTTCTTCCTTCTTTTCTTCCTTCTGCTCAATCTGCATGGAAGTAGTAAGGTCAACAGAGTCAGCATTGTCGAACACGACTTCAGCAACGACCTGTTCGTACATGGAAGCCCAAATACAGATAGCCAAAGCGACCACAAGAGAGACACCGGCGATTGCGCCCATCTTCTTGTCGGATTCCGGCATAAGCGACGCAATAAACGGATCTATATTCTTCTTAGCCATGCTTATTCCTCCCCGCCGTTCTTCTGCATCACGGCGAATGCGACGTTCGTGTATCCGGAGAAGCCGCAAGTGGCCATCACCTTGTACATCGCATCATACGGGATGTTCTTGTCAATCTGCACAATGATGTGACCGGCTTCATCAGCAGGAAGGCCCATCTTGAGAGCGTGTTCCTGTTCGATAGCGCGACGGTCCTTCAAGACTTCGTCAACCTTGGTAACAAGGAGATCTTCTTGAGCGAGAACGTCGGCGGTCGGCACCACCTGTTCATTGTCAACGATAACGTAGTTAGCATCGACCACGACAGTCAGAGAAACTTCCTTCGGCTGGATCTTAGAAGTCGAAATCGGAAGAATCAAGTTTTCTGCCTGGGTCAAAAGCTGACCTTCAGCGTCCATGTTCTTGATCATGAACACCAAGATGATGGTCATCATGTCCATCATGGACGTGAGGGAGA
>Ga0129307_1001018_pt1 | contig 34901 bp, 29 predicted proteins | sample P1105metagenome_FD_94437 | JGI IMG/M metagenome (GOLD analysis project Ga0129307, IMG submission 94437) | Capybara group fecal microbial communities from Wisconsin, USA - P1105 metagenome | ecosystem: Host-associated > Mammals > Digestive system > Large intestine > Fecal | place: USA: Wisconsin...
CGAGATGGTCGGCGCGATCGAGAAGGAGCACGAGGAGCGCTACCTGGCTCTGCTCAAGAACGTCAAGGACGGCGTCGTCTTCTCGCGCGACGGCGACATGATCTGGCAGTGCAACAACTGCGGTCATATCGTCGTGGGCAAAAAGGCCCCGCTCTGCTGTCCCGTGTGCGCGCATCCCCAGGCTCACTTCTTCATCAGAACGAGCTTTATCGAAGGCAGGAATTATTAGCTTCGTGAGCATTGGGCAAGAGAAAGGAGAAAAATTCATGCAGACTTTGCAGGAAGTCATGAATGTCGGCAATCAACCGATGGTGTGGGCGCTCTGCGGTGTGACCGTTTTTGTCTCGCTGCTTCAGTCGCTTCTGTTCACGCGTCTGGCGAAAAAGACTGCGAAAGAGGCGCAGATCGAGCCTGAAGTGACGAAAAAGGCGTTCCGTGTGGGGCTGATCACGGCGATCGGCCCGGCGATCGCCGTGTTCATCGTTATGGTCGGTCTGATGTCCACGATCGGCGCACCGATGGCATGGATGCGTCTGTCGATCATCGGCGCGGCTCCGACGGAGCTGACGGCGGCTACACTTTCGGCCGAGGCGGCGGACAGCGGTCTGGGCAAAGAGAACTTCACGCTTTCGGTCATGGCCGTAACGTGGATCGCGATGGCGCTCAACGGCTGCGGCTGGCTGCTTGTCAGCGGCTTGTTTGCGCCTTATCTTGAAAAGTTGCGCGAAAAAGTCGGCGGCGGCGATAAGAAATGGCTGGCTACCATCGGCGGAGCAGCTTCGCTCGGCGTATTCGGCTACCTGTGCTCAAATGAGATCCGCCGCGGCACCGGCAACATGACCGCTGCCCTTGTCGGCGCGGTATCGATGCTGTTCCTTGTGAAATTCGTTGTGCCGAAATTCCCCAAGCTGTCAGAATATGCGCTGGGAATTGCCATGCTGATCGGCATGGGAGCCGCAGTATGCTGCGACGTAGTAAAGATGTAAGGAAAGAGAGGCTATCATGATGGATATGCAGACAAAATGGAACAAGTCGTGCATCCGCATCGGCATGCCGACCAACCTTCTTGCTGCGGCAACCAGTTTTTTGCCCGCGCTGTGGCTGTGCTGGACCTATAACTGCTGGCCTGAGACGGACGTGGTGCTCCGCGCCTGGGGCCTTGTGGCGGCGTCGTTCTGCGCGTTCTACTTCGTCGAACCCATTTCGTACTACTCCGTTGTCGGACTGTCTGGAACCTACCTTGTTTTCCTCAGCGGCAACATCGGCAACATGCGCGTGCCATGCGCTGCTCAGGCACTTGACGCTACTCATACCGAGGACGGCACGCTCCAGGCCGAAGTTGTCTCAACGCTTGGCATCTGCGGCTCGATCATCACCAACCTTGTCGCTGTGGCTCTGGCCGCATGTGTAGGCGCTTCCGTCGTTGCCATGCTGCCCAAGGTAGTCTCCGACGCATTTGTCAAATACGCTGCGGGCGCGATCTTCGGCGGCACGTTCGGAAACTTTGCGATCAAATATCCCAAGGTAGCGATCTTCGGTATCGGCATCCCTCTGACACTCATGTATTTTGTCTCTCCGCCTGCCTATGTTACTATTCCGGCCGCAGTCTTTGGTACGATCGCCATTGCTCGCATGTTCTATACGGCTGAAAAGAGCCGATAGAGAAAACCTTCTTTATTCATTCTCCCAAAAGCACAGCCCGGTCCGTTCTTTTCGGATCGGGCTGTAGCTTTCGTTGATAATTGTGCTAAAATCAGCGTATCATCAATACTGGAGGTGGCCTATCATGCAGCAGGGGTTTGTCAAAACGAGTGACGGCGCGTATATCTATTACGAAGTCGAGGGCGAAGGACGTCCGATCGTGTTTGTGCACGGCTGGTCGTGCAGCGGACGCTTTTACGCCCGCAACGTCGAAGGACTGAAAGACCGTTTCAAAGTCGTCACGCTCGACCTGCGCGGACACGGACGTTCGTCGAAGGGCACGGACGGCTACACGATCGACCGGCTTGCGCAGGACGTTCACGAGGTGATCGAAGCGCTGAAGCTGGAAGGCGTGTTCCTGCTCGGCTGGTCAATGGGCGGCCCCACTGTGCTTTCATACTGGAAGCAGTTTGGACAGAAATGCGGCCATCTTGCCGCGCTGGGCCTGATCGACATGACGCCGTATCCGTTCCACCCCGGCGAATGGAACTCACACGGGCTGAAGAACTTCAATGCCGAGGGCTTCAACGCCTTCGCGGCGGGCTTCACGTACAACCACGAGGCGTTCGTGAACGGCTTTGTCAAAAAAATGTTCGTCGACGGCACGCTGCCCGAGGAGCTGAACTGGATCGTGCCGGAGTGCATGAAGCTGCTGCCCCACATCGGCGTGGCTCTGTACGGAGATTACTGCTACAGCGATTACACCGACGTGCTGCCCGCGATCACCGTGCCCGTGCTCGTCACGCCGTGCGACAGCGGCATTTTCCCCAAAAGCGTCGCCCAGGGCGAGTGGATCGCCGCGCAGTGCCCGAACGGAAAGAACGTGCCGTTCTACAAGGGCGGCCACATGCTGTTCTGGGTGGAGGCCGAGAAGTTCAACGCGGCCGTCGCGGAATTCTTCGATTCTGTCAAATAGCTCAGCTTAAACACAAACCCCGGCTAAAATAAAGTCCATTTTATTTTAGCCGGGGTTTATGCTGCCGCGTAAAAAGGCGATTGAAGTTTTTCAGCTTTCATGACATACTCAGCCAGAGATTCGGAACGGAGGTGTTGGACGCGGCAAAGTTGGGCGATATTTGTGAAATCAATCCAAAAAACGGATAAATGTGCGCATGATTTTCCCGTCAGTTACGTTCCCATGCCTTATGTGTCAGAAAATAATCAAAATTTGCCATCCGCCAAAGCCTCGAACATCTCAATCTCCTGAAGAGTTCCCTCATGCAAAAATATTTTGCCGCATAAAGAAACCGTCCCGCACTGGAATAAAAATCCAGTACGGGACGGTTTTTAATTGCTAATTACTAATTATTAATTCCTGATTGCTTTTCCGCCGCTTCCACAACGTGTTTCATCAGCACGGTGGTCGTGACGCTGCCGACGCCGCCGGGGACGGGCGTGCAGGCTCCGGCGAGCTCGGCCGCCTCGGGCGCCACGTCGCCGCAGAGTTTGCCCGCATCGTTCACGTTGATGCCCACGTCAAGGACGATCTGGGAGGGGGTGACGAATTCCGGCGTAACGGCTCCGGCATGGCCGACGGCGGCGACGAGGATGTCGGCGCGGCGAGCGATGGACGCGGTATCGCGCGTTTTTGTGTGGCACACGGTGACGGTGGCGCTGGCTCCCAGCAGCATCATAGCGGCGGGGCGGCCGATGACGAGGCTGCGCCCCAGCACGACGGCGTTTTTGCCCTTGGGATCGACGCCGTAAAACTTGAGGATCTCCATGCAGGCGGCAGGGGTGCAGGGCGGAAAGCCTTCATCCCGTCCGACATAGACGGCGGCCTGTGAGGCGAATGTGATGCCGTCCACGTCCTTGGCGGACGAAAGGCGCTCGCGCACGGCCCGCTCGTCGATGCTTTTCGGCAGCGGCATGAAGATCAGGCAGCCGTGGATGCCTGAGTCCTGATTGATGGCGTCGATCGTTTCCAGAAGCTGCGGCTGCGTGCAGTCAGCGGGGAGGATGAACTGCTTCACCGCAACGCCCGCGGTCTGCGCGCGCTTTATCGCGCCGCGCTCATAGGCGAGGTCGTCGCCGCGCTCGCCGACGCGCACGATGGCAAGCGTGGGAACGACGCCGCGCGAGACGAGTGCCGCGGTCTGCTTTTTCAAATCCTCGGTCAGGGCCGCGGCAACGGCCTTGCCGTCAAGAATTTGCGGCATGATCAAAGTGTCCTTTCATTCTCTCTCAGTATCAAAACCGGCACATTTCACGTTTTTTCTTTGAGCCTTTGGTGCTTCGTGACCTTGCGTCGGCTTGGGATTTACTATTGTAGAAACGCTGTTTTAATCCGATTTGCAGAATGAGACCAGCGCACAGGAAACCTGAGAAAATGCGTCAGATCCGAAGAAACCTGTCCGCAAGGGGCTCCGGAGGCGTACTTCTGTACGTTGAAGGAGCCCCTCGGACAGCGTTTCGCAGGAGATGACGTATTTTATCAGCGTTTCCTTGAATTTTACCCGCGCAGCTGAGCTGAAACGGCTTCGAACGCGGCCTGGGCGCGGGGGACGAACTCGCGCAGCATGGCGTCGGCGCGTTCATCGAACGCAGCCGCGGCAGAGCGGTCTTTCATCGCCTTGGTGTTGATGAAGACGTTGAGCGACGCGCCCTCGAGAGCTGCGCGAGTCAATGCGGCGCCCACTCCGGCATCGCTGATCGCCAGGCGCGAGCCTTTGGCGGCGAAGCCCTCCATCAGCTCAATGGCCTTGCAGCACTGTTCCATGATGGCAAGCGGCACGGCACAGGCGGCTTTCAGCGCAGCTTCCATGACGGCTTCTTTGTGCGCGCGCTGCTCTTCGGTGTCTTTGGGCAGGCCGTAAGCAGCCGCCAGCGGGGCGAAGACTTCGGCGTCGCGTTCCACAAGGGCGAGCAGCTCGGCCTGGATGGCGTCGCACTGTGCCTGCATGGCCTTGATCTCGGGCTCGACGGCCGCGTATTTCTTTTTGCCGACGGTGAGCGAGCCGACCATGTTGCCGAGCGCGGTGCCGATGGCGCCGCAGAGCGCGGAAGCGCCGCCGCCGCCGGGTACTGGAGCCTTTGTAGCCAGCACGGAGACGAAGGCCGCGCAGCTGTTATCGGTGATTTTCATGTCTGACTCTCCTTCATAAAATTCAAAGCCGACACGAAGCCCCTGGGACTTAACGGTCCTGAGGAACGACAAAGCACCTTGATAAAACCAAAAGCTCTGAATCGTTAGGTGCCTTTCTCAACATGTTCGCCGTGAAGCGGCGTCCGAGATCGTTTTGTACCTTTGTGTCTTTGTTGCGGCTTTGAAGAGAACTTAGGGAAACGCTGATTTAATCCAATTATGCAGAATGTAACCAGCGCACAGGAAACCTGAGAAAATGCGTCAGATCCGAAGAAACCTGTCCGCAAGGGGCTTCGGAGGCGTACTCCCGTACGTTGGAGAAGCCCCTCAAACAGCGTTTCGCAGGAGATGACGTATTTTATCAGTGTTTCCTTAGAACAGTCCGCTGATGCGGCCGTCGCTGTCGACGTCGATCTTCTCAGCAGCGGGCACCTTGGGCAGGCCGGGCATGGTCATGATGTCGCCCGTGAGCGCGACGATGAAGCCCGCGCCGGCCGACACTTTCAGATTGCGCACGGTCACTTCGAAGCCCTTGGGCGCCCCCAGCTTGGCCGGATCGTCGGAGAAGCTGTACTGCGTCTTGGCCATGCAGATGGGCATTGTGCCAAATCCCAGCTCGGTCAGCTGCTGCGCCTGCTTTTTCGCGGCAGGCGTCAGCACGACGCCGTCGCCGTGATAGACCTTGGTGACGATAGCGTTCAGCTTTTCCTCGATGGACATGTCGAGATCGTAAGAATACGTAAAGTCGTTAGGCTGCTCGCAGAGACGGACGACTTCCTTGGCCAGCTCGATGCCGCCGTCGCCGCCTTTGCCCCACACCTCGGACAGGGCCACGTTGACGCCCAGCTCGCGGCACTTGGCAGCGATCAGCTCAAGCTCGGCCTCGCTGTCGGTGGGGAAGCGGTTGATCGCCACGACGGCGGGCAGCTTGTAGACCTTGGTGATGTTTTCAACGTGCTGGAGCAGGTTGGGCAGACCCTTTTCGAGCGCCGCAAGGTTTTCGGTGCCCAGGTCGGCCTTGGCGACGCCGCCGTGATGCTTGAGCGCGCGAACCGTAGCGACGACCACGACGGCCGAAGGACGCAGGCCGGCAAAGCGGCACTTGATGTCGAGGAACTTCTCAGCGCCAAGGTCGGCGCCGAATCCGGCCTCCGTCACGGCGTAGTCGCCGAGCTTGAGGGCCAGCTTGGTGGCGGTGACAGAGTTGCAGCCGTGAGCGATATTGGCGAACGGTCCGCCGTGGATGATCGCGGGCGTGTGCTCAAGCGTCTGCACCAGGTTGGGCTTGAGCGCTTCGACCAGCAGCGCCGCCATTGCGCCCTGGGCCTTGAGGTCGCCGGCGGTGACGGGCTTGCCCGATCTGCTGTAGGCGACGATGATGCGGCTCAGGCGAGCTTTGAGATCGTCGATGTCGGAAGCCAGGCAGAACACTGCCATCACTTCGGAAGCGACGGTGATGTCGAAGCCGTCCTCGCGGGGCACGCCGTTGGCCTTGCCGCCGAGGCCGCAGACGATGTTGCGCAGCTGGCGGTCATTCATGTCGACGCAGCGCTTCCAGGTGATGCGGCGCGTGTCGATGTCGAGAGCGTTGCCCTGCTGAATGTGGTTGTCGAGCATGGCCGCGAGCAGATTGTTGGCCGCGCCGATGGCGTGGAAGTCGCCCGTGAAGTGCAGGTTGATGTCCTCCATGGGAACGACCTGAGCGTAGCCGCCGCCGGCCGCGCCGCCCTTGACGCCGAAGACCGGGCCGAGGGAGGGCTCGCGCAGGGCGACCATCACGTTCTTGCCGATCTTTCTCATGCCGTCGGCCAGGCCGACGGTCGTCGTCGTCTTGCCTTCGCCGGCGGGCGTGGGCGTGATCGCCGTGACGAGGATCAGCTTGCCGTTGGGGCGCTTGCTGTCTCGCAGCAGGTTGACATAGTCGATCTTGGCCTTGTAGCGGCCGTAGAGCTCAAGGTATTTCTCGTCGATCCCGGCGGTCTTCGCCACCTCGGTGATGGGCTGCATAGGCGTGGCCTGGGCGATCTCGATGTCGGACTTGTACGTCATTGAAAAACTCCTCCCGGTTGGAAAATGATGCGCGCAAGGCGCGGTTTGAACATTGGATAACATTTGCATTATCCAAAGAATACACCGTTTTGGCAAGAGTTTTTTGTGTACTTTAACCGGACCTTGCCGCATTTTCCGCTTGTGGATATGACTGAAAAATGACTTTTACTCCTTGCAGGCAGCAGGGAGCCATTCGTCGGCAAACATCGGATGGCTTTCAGCGATAGCGCGGACTTCGGCAGCAATAGCCTTCAGCTGCTCGGGATCGTTCCTGCTTTTCAGCGTCTGTCCCAAAAGATGTCCGATATGTTCCATCTCCTCTTCCTTCGCACCGCGGGTCGTCATTGTCGGACTGCCGATTCTCAGTCCACTGCCGACGGCTGGCGGCAGCCTGTCAAAGGGGATCGCGTTTTTATTTGTGACAATGCCGACCGAATTGAGAAGTACTTCCGCTTCCTGGCCGTTTTCGATCACCGGGGTCACGTCGATCATGACCATGTGTGTGTCGGTGCCGCCAGTGATAAGGACGAGTCCTTCTTCTGCACAGCCTTTTGCAAGGGCTTGGGCGTTCTTTACGACCTGTGCGCCGTAAGCTTTAAATTCAGGGGTCATGCATTCTTTGAACAGGACGCCGCGTGCGGCGAGCATGTCGGCTTTCGGGCCGCCCTGAATACGGGGGAATACTCCACGGTCGATTTTGTTTCCAAGTTCTTCCCGGCAAAGGATAACGCCGCAGCCGCGCGGGCCGCGCAGAGTCTTCTGCGTGGAAAACGTGACAACGTCGGCATAAGGAATGGGATTGGGGTTGGCTCCCGCTGCAATCAGACCAATGGTATGAGCGCAGTCGGCCCAAAGGTATGCGCCAACCTCATGCGCAATGTCTGCGAAAGCTTTGTAATCAATAAGACGCGGATATGAAGAAGCTCCGCAGACGATCATCTGCGGCTTGCACTCAAGTGCCAGACGCCTGATCTCGTCCATGTCGATCAGGTGCGTTGCGGGGCTGACGCCATACTGTACAACTTTATAGTTTTTACCACTGAAATGGAAATTTGCTCCGTGACTGAGGTGTCCCCCGTGGCTCAGGGTCATTGACAGTATTGTGTCGCCCGGCTTGAGCAGTGCGACGAGAACGGCGATATTGGCGATTGTTGCGTTGCCTGACTGAATGTTGGCATGACCGCAGCCAAAAAGTTCCTTCAGACGTTTCAGTGCAAGCTGTTCTGCAGCATCGGCGTATTCGCACCCGCCGACGAATCTTTTCCCTGGATAACCCTCTGTATTTTTATTAGTAAAAACACAACCTTCCAAGCATGAAGCTAGAGGCGAGACGATGTTTTCAGAAGCGATCAGCCCGATCGTAACTCGCTGGCGCTCTTCTTCTCGGTGGAGCAGGCTGGCCATTTCAGGGTCGAATTTGTCGAGCATGGCGATTCCGTCGACTTTGCTCAGGGTGACGTCCATTTTTCATAACACTCCTAACATGAATTTGTGGGGGAATAAAAAAAGACCAGACAGATGCACGGCGCAAAATCCGTACAGCTCATCTGGTCTTAACCGCGTGCGGAGAAAGGAGTTTGTCCTCTTCCAAGCGGCAAAGAGATGCGGTTATTGTTTTGTCAGGGACTGACGCTTGTCCGGATAGATCATCAAGTAACGGTTCTGCGCGTCTTTCAGTGCGACGATCAGGGTCTTCTGTACGAGCGCGAAAAAGCGCTTTCTGAGCGTTTCGATCATCGGTTCAAGCTCAGTGACGAGACTGCGCCCGACGAGCAAGTGTCTGATAAAGGCTTCTGTCTCATCCATCACTGTCGTGCAGGCAAGATCGACGATCATATCCGTTCTGGTATCGACAAACAGGCAGAGCGAAAAGACGGAGTAAACGGTACTGATTGCATCCTCCTTGCCAGGCTTGGCCTGACCGGTGAGAAAAATCACGCTGTCGCTGTACTGCATGGCGTTCCCCCCTTGAATTCATGCTCATAATGTAGCATAAATCTGAAGGGAATTCCAGCCAGATGAAACGCGATCAGACTCTCTTTCTGACGCGGAGTTTTTGCAGTATCCAGATCGAGACCACCAGACCTACGCCGATCACGTCGGTAAGAGTGCCGGGATAGACCAGCATGATGCCGCCAAGGCCGAGCAGGATCTGCTCATACCATTTCGTGTCGGTGACGAAATAGCCCGTCAGGGCAGCGCCAATGCCCACCATGCCCGCTACGGATGTGACAGAGATGATCACAACCTGGGGCAGTGTTGTGTTCAGCAGGATCAGACTGGGATTTAGCGCGAACATGTAAGGCACGAGAAACGCTGCGACGGCCAGCTTGGTGGCGATCACGCCCGTCCTGAACGGATTGCTCTTGGCGATGGCCGAGCCGGCGTAAGCGGCCAGTGCTACAGGCGGCGTCACATCAGAAAGGATGCCAAAGTAAAACGAGAACAGATGCGCTGCCAGCACTGGGACGCCCAGCTTGACGACGATCGGCGCGGCGATCGTCGCTGTGATGAGGTAATTCGCTGTGGTGGGCACGCCCATGCCGAGCACGATCGATGTGATCATCGTGAAAAACAGAGTGGGAATGACCATGCCTGCGGTGAGTGCGGTGAGTCCTTCGCCCAGTTTGAGACCAATGCCTGTCATTGTCACGACGCCGACAATTACGCCTGCGGTAGAGCAGGCACAGGAGACACCCAGAATATTGCGTGCCCCGACGATCAGTGATGAGGCGATGTCGCTCAGAGGAACACGAGTCTCTTTGCGGAGGAAAGGAACGACGATCGCGGTGAAGATACCCCATAATGCTGCGCGCGTGGTTGTGAATCCCATGATCAGGAATGCCATGATGGCGATCAGGGGTAGGATCAAATGCCCTTTTTCGCGCAAAAGTTTGCCCGCATGAGGAATCTGGTCTTTGGGAAGCCCTCGCAGACCGCGCTTTTTTGCTTCCAGGTGAACCATGATCCAGATGCCTGAGAAATAGAGCACGGCCGGGATGGCGGCGGATTTGACAACTTCGATATAGCTGACGCCGACGATTTCGGAGATCAGGAAAGCGGCGGCTCCCATGATGGGCGGCATGATCTGCCCGCCGGTCGAGGCTGCCGCTTCAACAGCCGCTGCGAACTCGGGACGATAGCCAAGTGACTTCATCAGCGGGATTGTAAAAGAACCGGTCGAAACAGTGTTTGAAACCGACGAGCCAGACACCGTCCCCTGCAACGCCGAGGTGATAACGGCAACCTTTGCCGGACCGCCCGGAACACTGCCCGCGAGCGCGTTGGCGATGTCGGTAAAAAACTGCCCGATCCCGGTCTTCTCAAGGAACGCACCGAACAGAATAAATAAAAAAACGAACGACGCGCAGACGCCCAGAGGACTGCCGATAACGCCCTCGGTGCTGAAAAAGAGTTGAGCAACGATCCTCTTGACGGAGTAACCGCGGTGGTTGAGGAAGCCCGGCATGCTTTTACCAAAATAGGCGTACAGGATAAAAAGGGTGGCTATAATGACGATCGGCCAGCCGACGACACGGCGACATGCTTCCATGATCAGGATCACGCCCAGCGCGCCGACGATGATGTCAGTTTTTGTGTAGAACCCAACGCGGTCAATAAGTTCGTAATAATTGTACAGGTAGTATCCGGCGATACCTAGAAAGGCAAGCGCCAGCAGCACGTCAAAGAAGGACATGCGTTTCATCGAACCTTTGGATGTGGCTGGATAAAGAATATACGACAGCGGTATAGCGAAAGCCAGATGGACCATGCGGATGATCTGCGGCTGTACTGTGCCGACAATCGATGTGTAGAGCTGAAACAGTGTGAAGCAAAGCAGATAAAGCGTGACAAAATATTTGAAAGGACTGGAATAGGTGCGCGTGTTCGATTCTTTTTCCAGCCGCGTGAGGTCGATCTCAGGCGTTTCAGGAAGAGGAGGCTGGGCTGGCATGGACATATGACTCCTTTCTGTTATAGGAGCGCGGGAAGTTGGAAACAGTCTTCCCGCGCCAATTATATATAATTATTTCAGCAGAGAGATCTCCTTATAGTACTTCGCAGCACCGGGATGCAGGAACTTGACATCAAGACCGTCGATAGCCTTTTCGCGGCTCAGTTCGCGTCCTTTAGCATGAGCCTCTGCCAGCTCATCGGCGTGCTCAAAGAGCGCTTTTGTGAAGCTGTAAACGACCTCTTCGTCGACGGACTTGAGTGCAGCTACTGTTGCGTTGACGGCGACGGATTTTGCCTCTTCCTTCGTGCCGTATACTTCAGTGCCGATCGTTACGGGGGCGAAGAAAGCATATTTGTCGGTAAGAATCTTCAGGTGTTCATCATCGATCGTAAGCAGACGAATCTTACGTGTCAGATTTGTTTCAACGATTGCTGTTGTGGGCATCCCAGCCACAGCGACATAGGCGTCGAGCGAACCGTCCTGGAAAGCTGCGGCGGCTTCCTTGAACGAAAGGTAATTGACTTTGATGTCATCGAACGTCATGCCATAAGCACCGAAAAGCTGGGCGGCGTTGACTGCCGAACCGGAACCGGCATCACCGACTGAGACGCGCTTGCCGCGCAGGTCCTCGACAGATTTGATATCGCTGTTTTCTGCTACGACAATCTGGAAGATCTGGGGGAACAGGCTGGCGATAGAGCCGAATGTATCGATCTGACGTCCCTTGAACGATTCTGTTCCGGTTAGCGCGTAGTTCATCATATCTGCGTCAAGTAGTGCGAAGTCAGTTTCCTCATTGGCCAGCAGAGCCATGTTCTCTTTGCCGCCACCCGTTGCATTTGCCGTGATGTTGGTGCCGATCGCCTTATTGATGATCTGGCACATTGCTCCGCCGTAAGGATAGAACGTACCGGACGTGCCGCCTGTTGCCATTGTGTAGCTGCAACCGGCAAGGGCACCTGACGCAAAAGCGCACGCAAATGCTGCCGCCATCCAAAGCCTGAATCCTTTTTTCATAGTGTTATCCTCCTTGAAGTGTTTGGGCCGGCAGAGCATCCCCTACCTCGAAAAACGAAAAGGCCAAGCGAATCTCCCTCTGCGGGGAATCTGCTTGGCCTGAATCGTTTGAGTAGAAGGAAGGACATTCCCTTACCGACGACAAAGGAATATTGAATTGCTCACTGAATTATATCCAGCTTGTGTGAATTATAAACGAAGACATTTCAGAAATCAAGAGTCGAAAGAGCTGTGTATTGTATACATGATAGACGCTGTGAATGCGTAACGATACTGGCCCGCAGGTGAAGGATGCAGAAAATGAATATGGTGTGACCGAAGCATGAGCATAAAAAGCAGCCATCCCTGTAGGATGGCCGCTTTTAACGTATTTAAAGATATTACTTTTTTTCGTTGAGCGTGCGCCAGACCTTTTCGGCCGAGAACAGCACGAGCATGCCTGTGCCGATGATGAAGCCCATCGGCGACACCCAGGCGGGCGTGCTGCTGGTGGTGGTCTTCTGGCCGGAAGCGATCTGCTTGGCGATGAAGTGATACAGGTACCAGAAGATCGTCGATGAAAACGCCAGAATCAGCGCGTGCTGACAAAAGACGATCAGCTTGTAGAGCCCCATCTTGCCGCGGCGCTTGAGGATGTCTTCGACCAGCTCCAGGCGCATCAGTCCGGCGCCGCGGTAGAGCAGGGCGGTGCCGATGAAGTAAGCCCACACGAACACCGTGCGCAGCAGTTCGTCGCTCCAGGTGATCGAGATCTTCAGCACAAAGCGTGTGATCACGCCAAGCGTCGCCAGCAGGATGGCCATCAGGCCGATCGCGCCCACGAACGCCTCGACGGCGGCGAAGAACGCGTTCTCTTTCTTCTCGCTCATGACCGTCGCCGAAAAGTTACTTTCTCAGGCCGGCCACGAAATCGCGCACCATGTTGAAGTACTTGTCGGTGCCGACCTGCTTGATGAAGATGTCGTACACGGGGCCGGAAAGCGCGGCGAACGCGGCCTTGTCGGGATTCTCCTCGACGACGATGCCGTGATCCTTGAAGAACTGCACGTTCTCACGGTCGGAAATGTCGTCAAGCGAACGCTGATAGTCGCGGGCCTCCTCGGAAGCCTTCTGCACGGCGGCCTTCTGCTCGTCGTCAAGCTGCTCCCAGGTCTGGCGGCTGATGCCAAAAGGCATGGGCGTGTAGGCATGTCCGGTCAGCGACAGGTACTTCTGCACCTCGTACATCTTCGTGGTGACGATCTGGGCCAGCGTGTTCTCCTGAGCGTCGACGGTGCCCTGCTGGAGCGCGGTGAACGTCTCGGTCATGTCGATGGCCATGGGCAGAGCGCCGAACGCCTTCCAGGTCTCCTGCTGCGTCACGGAGACGACCGTGCGGATCTTCAGGCCGTTCATGTCGCTGGGCTTGACGATGGGGTTGCGGCTGTTGGTGACGTGACGAAGGCCGCTCTCCCAGTAGCACAGGAGCACGATGCCCTTGTCGGTGAACAGCTTGCGGATCTCGTCGCCGGGGGCGCCGTCAAGCGTCTTGCGGGCTTCTTCGTTGCTGTTGAACATGAAGGGCAGTTCAAACACCTGGATCTCGGGCACATAGCCGGAGAAGTACGACGTGCCCGTGCTGACCACGTCGATCGTGCCCTGAGCCATGCCCTCGACGCAGGCAACGAGCGTTCCCAGGTCGGCGTCGAAGAACGTGTCGACCTTGAGCGAGCCCTTGGAGTACTCTTCGACCTTCTGAGCGAAGACCTTGAGGGCCTTGCCGCTGGGGCTGCTCTCGGGCAGACCGGCGACGACGGCCGTGAGCGTCATGTTCGCAGCCAGCGACGCAGAAGCGAACGCGGCCACGGCGGCGAGGGAGAGGAACAGCTTGCTGAACTTTTTCATTGTAAAAACCTCCGTAAAAGAATTTTGTGGAGCGTAAAAACCGATTGACTACTTGCCGACGAAGAACGTGGCGATGCCGGGGATGTAGGTGACCATCAGCAGGCCGATGATCGTGACGACGATGAACGCCTTGATCTCCTTGATGACGGCGTGCACCGGCCGGTTGCCGATCGAGGCCGACATGAACAGGTTCAGCCCCACCGGCGGCGTGATCAGGCCCACGCAGGTGGACGAGATCATGATGGCGCCGAAGTGCACCAGCGAGATGCCGAACTTCACCGCCACGGGCGCGAAGATCGGCGTGAAGATCGTCACGATCGGCACCGAGTCAATGAAGCAGCCCGCGATCAGCAGGATGATAACCGCCACGAACAGGAACACGTAAGGATTGCCGCCCGACAGCGACAGGAAAAACTGCGTCGCTTTCAGCGCGATGCGTTCGCGCGTCAGCACCCAGGCAAATGCGCCCGAAGCGGCGACGATGAACATGATGCCCGCCGAGCTGACCATGGCACGGGCCAGCACGCTGAACATCGATTTGAACGTCAGTTCCTTGTAGATGAACAGGCCGACCAGCAGCGAGTAGAAGCACGACACCGCCGCGGCCTCAGTCGGTGTGAACACGCCCGAGTAGATGCCGCCGAGGATGATGACGGGAGACATCAGCGCCCAGAACGATTCTTTAAAGTTGTCGAGCACGTTTTTGAAGCTGAAATGCCCCTCGCCGCGGAAGCCTTTTTTGCGGCACACCCAGATCGCCAGCAGCGCCACCAGCGTTGCCTGAAGCAGTCCGGGGCCGACGCCGGCCAGCAGCATGTCGCCCACCGACTGATTGGCCGCGATCGCGTAGAGCACCATGGCGATCGAAGGCGGGATCAGCGGGCCGAAGATGCCGGCCGTGGCCTGCAGGGCGCACGAGAAATCCTCGTCGTAGCCGGATTTGACCATCGAGGGGATCATGATCCCGCCGACGGCTGCCGTCGCTGCCACGCCGCTGCCGGTCATCGCCGCGAAAAAGACGCTGGCGACGATCACGGCCAGAGCCAGTCCGCCAGTGAAGTGTCCGACGAGCGATTTAGCAAAGGCGATGATGCGCTTGGAAATGCCGCCGAATTCCATCAGCACGCCGGCCATGACGAAGAACGGCACGGCCATCAGCGTGAACTTGTCCACGCCCGCCAGCATCTGCTGCGCAACGATCAGCGGCGACAGACGGGGCATGAACAGATAGATGTACATCACCGACGACGCGCCCAGACACAGCGCGATCGGCGCGCCAAGGAAGAGCAGCGCGAAAAACGAGACGAACAGGAATAAGCTTGCCAAGGCGCGGCCTCCGTTTTACTTGTCCGCCGCGGGCGGGATCTCGACCTGCTTGTTGAAGCAGTACTCGCTCGTGGGGAATTCGCCGCTCAGCGTCTCGGCGTGGAACTGATTGAGCCCTTCCACCATCGCCGCGCGGACGTGGGCGAAGTGCTTGACGAACTTCGGCTTGAAGTTGCTGTACATGTCGAGCAGGTCCTGCGTGACCAGCACCTGGCAGTCGGCGTCAGGCCCTGCGCCGATGCCCAGGATGGGGATCGTGATCTCGCGCTTCATCTGCGATGTCACGCAGTTGGGCACGCACTCGACGACGACGGAAAAGGCGCCGGCCGCTTCCACGGCGCGGGCATCGTCGATGATCTTGCGGGCCGTCTGAGGCGTTCCGCCCTGCACCTTGAAGCCGCCGAACGACGTGGCCGTCTGCGGCGTCATGCCGATGTGCGCCATCACTGAGATGCCCGCATTGACGATCGCGGCGATCTTATCGGCCATGTTCGCGCCGCCTTCCAGCTTGACGCAGTCGCAGCCGGTCTCCTTGATCATGCGCGTGGCGCTGCGCACGGCCTGCTCGCAGCTTTCGTTGTACGAGCCGAACGGCATGTCGCCGGCCACGAACGTGTGCGGCGCGCCCTTGACCACGGGACGGATGTGGTGGATCATGTCGTCCATCGTCACCGGCGTCGTCGAATCGTAGCCGAGCATGATCATCGCCAGCGAGTCGCCGACCAGGATCACCTCCACGTCGCTCTGATCGACGATCGAAGCTGTGGTGTAGTCGTACGCGGTCACGTAGGCGAACTTGCGGCCTTCATCTTTGTACTTCTGGAAATCGAGCACCGACATCTTTCTCTTGACGCTGCCGGACTGGTCCGCCGGCTGAGTGTGAACGGACACGGAATCTCCTCCTCAAAAATGACTCGCAAAAACGAAATGCTATTTCGTAATACGAAATCATGTGTTATAATACGAACTATTATAGCGACGCGAAACGGAATGTCAAGGGAACGGCAAATGTTTAGTTTAGCCATTTTACTGAAAATTTTCCCGCGCGCATGATGCATAGTTTTCGATAAAACGGCTGACGTTCTTCTAGCCGTTTTACAGCGCCGTCAGGCGCGTCGAAAACTGCATGAGACAGCGTGGCGCCTGTCAGGCGCGGCCTCGCGATCAGATTTTTAATCACGAAATAGTTTAACAGGAGGAGAATCATATGCCCCGACTCGAACACGTTCAGTCCGTCGAGCGGACGTTTGCCATCATCGAGGCGCTCAAGGAACGCGGCGCTCTCGGCATCGCCGAGCTGGCCGAGCAGCTTTCGCTTGACCGCAGCACGGTGCACCGGCTGCTTTCAACGCTGCGGCACCTTGGCTATGTCAATCAGGATCCTGAAACGCTCAAGTATTCCAACAGCCTCAAGTTTTTCGACATCGGCAACAGCGTCCAGCGTTCGTTTGGCCTGGCGGTCACCGCCCGCCCGTTCATGAAGGCGCTGGCCGACGAAACGGGCGAGGGCGTCAATCTTGCTGTGCTTCAGTCGTACTGCATGGTCTATCTCGAAAAGATCGAAAGCAGCGCCACGATCAGCGTCAACGTGCCTTTGGGCGCCTACATCCCCGCCTACTGCACAGGGCTTGGCAAAATGCTGCTGTCGGGGCTGCCTGACGAGGAAATACGCGCTGTGTTCTCCGACAGCGATGAGCGCGCTGTGCGCGGCCGCACGAGCGATCATCTGAAGATCCGCCGCTACACGGACCGCACGCTTGCCGGCGTCGAGGCGCTGTGCGCCGAGCTGGAGAAGATCCGCGAGCAGGGCTACAGCGTCGACGATGAAGAATACGTCGAAGGGCTGTACTGCATGGCCGCGCCCGTTCGCAGTTCTTCGGGGCAGATCGTCGCGGCGATGAGCGTCGCCGTGCCCCTGCTGGGGCGGGGCGCGCAGTTCCGGCGCAAGCGCGAGAGCATCCTTCCGCGTCTGATCGCCGCGGCGAACGGCGTTTCTGCGGCACTGGGCTGGCGCGGACAGGTGTTTTCATAAAAAAGTTGAGCGGAACGGGTTTGTCCTTTATAATAAAATCAGATTTGCACCCAAAACTGAAAGGGGAAAATTATTTATGGACAATCAGCGCATCCTTCAGGACTTTCTCGACCTCGTGAAGATCGACGCCGCGTCCGGCAATGAGCGCGGCGTGGCCGACGCTGTGAAGGCGAAGATGGCCGAGATCGGCGTCTCGCTTGAAGAGGATCATTCCGGCGAGAAGATCGACGGCAACACGGGCAACCTCTTTGGCGTGCTCGACGGCGGCCTGCCCGGCTCCGTGCTCCTCAATGCGCACATGGACCGCGTCGCCAACGGCTTCGGCATCAAGCCCGTGATCGGCGATGACCGCATCATCCGCTCCGACGGCACGACCATCCTCGCGGCCGACGACCTTTCCGGCGTCGTGGCGCTGATCGACTGCGCCCGGCGGCTCAAGGCCAGCGGCAAGAAGTTCCCGCGCGTCGAGTTCCTGTTCACCATCGGCGAAGAAACCGGTCTGTTCGGCAGCAAGTACTTCGACGTGAGCAAGCTCAGGTCGAAAGTCGGCTATGCGTTCGACTCGCCCGGCCGCATGGGCCGCGTCGTCTGCGCTGCGCCGGGGCAGATCAAGCTGCTCATCGAAGTCGAAGGGCGCGCCGCTCACGCCGGGAACTGCCCTGAAGACGGGATCAATGCCACGGTCGTGCTGGCCAAGATCCTCGCGAACATCCGCGACGGCCGCCTCGACCCCATCAGCACGTCCAACTTTGCCGTCGTCGAGACGCGCAACAAGGTGACGAACATCGTTCAGCCCTATGCCTGCTGCAAAGGTGAGATGCGCAGCCGCGACGCGAAAAAGATCGACGAATACGCCGCCTACTTTGAAAAGTACTGTCAGGAAGCAGCGGCCGGCACGGGCGCAAAGGTGACGACGACGGTCGAGCCGATGTATCAGACGTTTGCCTTTGAAGAGAGCGCTCCCGTGGTGCAGGCGGCCGTGAAGGCCCTGCGCGGCATGGGGATCGAGACGCAGGTCAACGGCGGCGGCGGCGGGATGGACGCCAACAACTGGAACGCCGCCGGCATTGCCACGGTCGGCGTTGCGACCGGCTACAGCGGCAATCACGGCGTGAGCGAGCAGATCTATCTCGACGACCTGCTCAAAGCCGGCGAACTGGCAGAGAACATCGTCATGACCTGGACCGAGATGGGGCTGCCTGAATAATGAATAATTAGTAATTAGTAATGAAGCAGCGCGTTCCTCTGTTTGGGCGGGACGCGCTGCTTTTTTTGCGCGGCGAAGCGGGAATGAATGATTTGGGGACAAGATCGTTTCGCCAATTGTTCGATATATGCAGATCAATTTTTAAAATCGACTGCTAAGAATTAAAAATAACACGCTATAAATCGTTAAAATGAAAAATACCGCAGATAAATATCTGAGTTCAGCTGCTGAAATTGAAAAATCATGTGCATGACGATGCGCCGTTTCGACGAAAGAAGAATGCCTGTTTTTGAAAATTTATATTCACTCTGGCGAATGACGCGCTTCTGCTCGTGTGATATGGTTGAACCACGAAAATTTACGGTGTAAATGTCCGGAATTTGCGAACGGTCCGGCAAATATCCTGAGCAGGGGAGTGCGTTTCGATGGATTTGAAAAAGTTCAGCGGCGACTGGTCACAGGTGGATTTTCTCAATCTGATGATGGTCGATCTGGGCGGCAATCTCAGATCGGTGACGCTGCCGCGCGAGTATGCGACGGAAAAGGTCCTCAAGGACGGCGTCGGCTTTGACGCCTCGAATTACGGCTATGCCAAGGTGAGCAACAGCGATATGGTCGCCATCCCTGACATGAGCCGGGCGCTGATCGAAGAGCGCAGCGGCTTCCGCACGGTCCATGTGTTCTGCGATGTGGTCTCGGCCGACGACTCGCGCACGCCGTTCGCGCAGTATCCGCGCAATGTCGTGAAAGCGGCGGTGAAGCATCTGCGCGAAAAGGGCATCGCAGACGACGCGAAGATGCTGGTCGAGCTGGAATATTATGCGTTTGACAAAGCTGAATACACCGTCCGCCCCGACTGCGCGGCCTACCGCGTCGGCACGGCGGAGGGGCTGGGCGAGGGCTTTGAGACGGAACCCCGCTTCCCGCTGTTCGGCGGCTATCACCGCCTCTCGCCTCAGGACCGCTACCGCGACTTCCGCGACGCGACCGTGCGCCTGCTGGAAGCGGCGGGCATCCCCGTGAAATACCATCACCACGAGGTGGCGGCCGGTCAGCTTGAGATCGAGCTGGATTTCACGTCGATCGCCGACACGGCCGACGACGTGACGCTGGCCAAGTGGATCATCCGCACGGTCGCAGCCGAGATGGGGCTGCACGCCACGTTCATGCCCAAGCCGATGAACGGCGTGTCCGGCAGCGGCATGCATGTACATCAGTTTCTGACGAAGGACGACCGAAGCCTGTTCCCGGGAGACGGCGTCGCCAATCTGTCGCCTCTGGCGCTCTCATACACGGCGGGGCTTCTGTCGCATGCGCAGACGGGCGCGCTCCTGGCCTTCACCAATCCGAGCACGAACAGCTTCCGCCGCCTGGTGCCGGGGTTTGAGGCGCCGATTTCCGCCACATTTGCCAAGGGCTCGCGCTGCGCGGCCGTGCGCATCCCCAGCTACCTCAAGAAGGACAGCACGCGCATCGAATACCGTCCCGGCGATGCGACGGCGAACGTCTATTTCATGCTCGCGGCGATGGTCATGGCCGGCTGCGACGGTATCGCGCACGGTCTCGATCCTGTCGCGATGGGCATGAACAGCCCTGAGATCGAGCAGGATAAGGTCTTCCCGCTCAACCTGAATGCCGTTCTCGACGGACTTGAAAGGGATCATGCCTGGGCAGCGCCGGTTTTCCCCGAGGCGCTGATCGAGCAGTGGATCAAGGCCAAGCGTGCCGAAGCCGCGTATGTGTATAACGCGCCGACGCCTCAGGAGTACGAGCTCTACTTCGGAGCGTAGAAAGGGCCAAAAATCGAAAAAGCCGCACCGTCTGCGGGCGCTCCCTTTTCGGGAACGTCTGAGGACGGCGCGGCTTTTTTGCTGACAATGAGACGGTTCTTTTGCAGTTTTAAAAAAAACTCACGACGCGGGGAATGAAGGAATTCTTTTTCACAACAAAAATTTGTGTAACGAAGCAAAAACAATAGTAATAGAGAAAGTCGACATAAATAGGTCCAGCGCTGCAGGCTGCAGGAAAATGCGCAGAAAACGGGGGCGCTGTCGGCTTGAGACCGTGATTTTTCGCTGTTTTTTTCGTGCTGAGAGGAAAAAGAAAGAATTGGAGTGAAATACATATAAAAGGATATTTCCCCGCTGAAAAATCCGTTATTATGGCAGGGAAAGACGAAAAAATCTAAAAAGCGTGTTGGAAAAAGTCAAGGCAGCTCAGCTTTTGTGCTTAAAATCGCGAATTAGTCACGAATAACATTTATGATCGATAGAAAGCGATTATTGGACGAACGAACAAAGTGATGATAATGTTTGCTTTAGAAGTACGCGCATAAAGGGCTCCTCACGGAGCAAGGAAAATCGTTCGACTTTTACAGGAGGAGAATGAAACAATGAACAAGAAGGCACTTGCGGCATTGGTTCTTTCTGCGACGGTCCTGGCGGCCGGCGCGGCGAGCGCGAACACCATGTACTACAAGACCCGTCCCACGATCAGCGGTAAGGTCGTCGCCCACGGCGGCAGCCCCGCGGTCGCGAAGGCCGGCATGGAGATCCTGCTTCAGGGCGGCACCGCCTTTGATGCGGCGATGGCCATGGCTGCGGCTCAGAGCTACAGCGAAGTCATGATGTGCCACATCTTCGGCGGCGACCTTCAGCTGATCGGCTACGATGCCAAGGCGAAGAAGGTCTTCAGCTTCAACGGCACCGGCTGGGCGCCCAAGAAGTCGTCGATCGAGTTCCACATGGAGAAGACCAACGCTGAGATCCCGGTCAAGGGCATCTACTCGATGCACATGCCCGGCGAGTGGTCCGGCTGGATGACGTTCCTTGCCAAGTACGGCACGATGCCGCTTGACAAGCTGCTGGCCCCCGCTGAGAAGATGGCCCGTGAAGGCATCATCACCGATGACTTCCTTGCCAACATGATCAAGGGCGGCTCCGAGGGCATGAACGATGAGGCCAAGGCTGTGTTCTGGCCCAACGGCGAAGCTCTGAAGGCCGGCGACGTTTACAAGAACGTGGCTTATGCCGATCTGCTCAAGACCATGGGCGAAGTGGCTGCCAAGGGCGCCGAGGGCAAGACGCTTGCCGACGGCTACAAGGCTGCTGAGGACTACTTCTATCGCGGACCGCTTGCCGAAGAGATCGTCAAGTGGAACAACGAGAACGGCGGCGACTTCTCGATCGAGGACTTCAACGAGTTCCACGCTGAGGAGACCACGCCCATCACCACCAACTACCGCGGCATCGACGTGTACTGCACGCCTCCCAACAGCCAGGGCACCGTTCTTATCGAGACGCTCAACACGCTTGAGAACTTCGACCTCAAGTCGATGGGCCTGAACAGCGCCAAGTACATCAACGTCATCACCCAGGCGCTCCAGATCGCCATCAACCACCGCAACCGCTTCAGCGCCGATCCTCGCTTCTTCAAGTATCCCGAGGGCCTGCTGACCAAGGAGTTCGGCAAGGACATCGCCACCAACCACATCTTCCCCGACAAGGCTGTTGAAGCCATCCCGCTCGGCGAGGAGAAGTACTTTGTCGATTACAACAAGAAGGGTCCCGACACGACGTTCATGTTCTGCGCTGACGAAGCCGGCAACATCGTGGCCGTTACCCACTCGATCAACCACTTCTTCGGCTCCGGCATGATGTTCAAGGGCATCATGATGAACGACCGCCGCATCCAGTACAGCCTTGACGCCGATCTGCCCAACTCGCTGTATCCGCACAAGCGCACCGTTCAGACGATCACTCCTTCGATCGCTCTGAAGAACGGCGAGGCTTACATGGCTTTCGGTACGCCCAACGCTGACCGTCAGGAGCAGACCAAGCTCCAGGGCTTCCTGAACATCGTTGAGTTCGGCCTTCGTCCTCAGGCTGCCGTCGAGACGCCCCGTGTGGCCACCGACGCCGCCGGCGACACCGCCAGCAACAACAAGTATCCCAAGCAGATCAGCTACATGGTCAACTACCTGACCCAGATCGATGAGAAGGTCATCAAGGAACTCTCCGACATGGGCTACAAGATGGCGCCCACCCGCAACACCGGTTCGCTTGGCCTTGGCGTCAAGGAGAACGGCTTCTGGTCCGTCGGCGCCGACCCCACCCGCAACGCCTACACCTACGCGTGGTAAGTTTGAGCGCCTGAACAAAAGGAGATTTTTGTAATGAAGAAGTTTATGCTTGCGCTTGCGGCGACCCTCGCTTTTGCCGCCTGCGCTTTTGCCGAGCAGCCTGCGCTGACTGCGCTTGGTTCGCCCGCTCTGCTGACGCCCTTTGGCCAGAGCCAGGATGCCAACGCTGTCAAGCTGATGACCAGGAAGCTGGCTGTCGATTATGATATGACCTGCTTTGCCGACAAAGTCGACTGGAGCAAGTACAAGTCGCTGATCGTCGTGCTTGGCGGCAGCGGCAAGGGCCTCGGCGCTGCCGGCCTCGATATCCCCACGGAGCTTGAGCGCTGCAAGAACCTCGTCGCCGCGGCCAAGGAGAAGGGCGTGAAGATCATCGCCATGCACATCGGCGGTCAAGATCGCCGCGGTCCCAACTCCGAGCCGTTCCTCGGCTTCATGGGCGACGCTGACTTTGCGATCGTCCGCGCCGACGGCAACGCCGACGAGTACTTCACCAAGCTCTGCACCGAGAAGAACGTGCCTCTGTACACGATCGAGAAGACCGGCGATCTTCGCAAGGTAATGCCGGAGCTCCTCAAGTAACGCATTTTGAAACGAATGATCATGCCTCGTTCTTCTTCGTGAGGAATGAGGCATGATATCTTTCAGGCGGCGCTTTTTGCGCTTTGCCGCTCCGAATGAATAACGAACCCTTGTCTGTGTTTTAGTTTTTGAGTGTGCAAGTAAAAGCGTTATTTCGGGAAGGTGAGCCGTTTCCGTTTCGCGAAGCGGGGCAATTTGCGGATATGCTATAATGAGGCCGCACTTTTCGTGCCGCTGAGGCCGAATGGGCGCGGCTTTCCCTGTAGGCCGCGGGCGCTTTCATCCTGAAAAACGCGCTGTCAAATCTCAATTTTTAAGGAGCGTGCTGTTTTATGTTTCCTCGCGATCTCAATCGCAAGTGGGATACCCTGCTTGCCGATACCAACGAGCGCCTTGCCGCTGCGGCGAAGATCTCCGGCGGCAGCAAGGTCGTCAAGGCTGACGACGCCGTCGCCCTGCTCGAAGCGGTGATCCGCCCGTTCGACCGCGTCAACATCGAGGGCGACAACCAGAAGCAGGCCGATTTCCTGGCCCAGGCGCTGTGCGCCGTCGATCCCGCCAAGGTGCACGATCTGCACATGGTGCAGTCGGTGCTCACGCTTGATGAGCACATCGATGTGTTCGAAAAAGGCATCGCCAAAAAGCTCGATCTTTCCTATTCCGGTCCCCAGTCCGGCCGCATCGCCGAGCTGCTCAACGCCGGTAAGATCGACCTTGGCGCGATCCATACCTATCTTGAGCTGTACGGCCGCTACTTCCTCGACCTCACGCCCCGCGTGGCGCTGGTCGTCGCCGATGCGGCCGATAAGGACGGCAACCTTTACACCGGCTTCAGCACGGAGGACACGCCGACCATCGTTGAAGCCACCAAGTTCCGTCAGGGCATCGTCATCGTCCAGGTCAACCGCATCGTGGACAAGCTGCCCCGCGTCGACATTCCCGGCGACTTTGTCGATTTCGTCATCCAGTCGCCCAAGCCCTTCTACATCGAGCCTCTGTTCACGCGCGATCCCGCCAAGATCACCGACGCGCGCGTGCTCACGGCCATGATGACCATCAAGGGCATCTACGCCCCCTACGGCATCCAGAACCTCAACCACGGCGTCGGCTACGACACGGCGGCCATCGAGCTGCTGCTGCCCACCTACGGCGAGGAGCTGGGCCTGAAGGGCAAGATCTGCTCCAACTGGATCCTCAACCCCCATCCCACGCTGATCCCCGCGATCGAGACGGGCTGGGTCAAGTCGGTCCACAGCTTCGGCGGAGAGCTGGGCATGGACCGCTATGTGGCTGCGCGTCCCGACGTGTTCTTCATCGGACCTGACGGCTCGATGCGCTCCAACCGCTGCATGTCGCAGATCGCCGGTCACTACGCGATCGACGCCTTCATCGGCGCGACGCTCCAGATCGACCCCTACGGCAACAGCAGCACGGCCACGGCCACCAAGGTGGCCGGCTTCGGCGGCGCGCCCAACATGGGCTGCGACAGCCGCGGCCGCCGTCACAGCACGGCCTCGTGGCTGAAGGCCGGCGAAGAGGTCGGCAATCAGGCTGCCTGCATCGGTCCGCAGCTTCACCGCGGCCGCCGTCTGGTGGTCCAGATCCTCAACACGGTTGCCAAGATCAAGGACAAGAAGAACCCCGGCCAGTTCAAGACGATCCCCGCGTTCGTCGAAGAGCTTGACGCGGTGAAGCTGATGAAGAACGCCAATCTGCCCATCGAGCCCGTGATGATCTACGGCGACGACCTCACCCATATCGTCACCGAGCAGGGCGTGGCGTATCTGCACAAGTGCCGCGACATCGAGGAGCGCAAGGCCGCGATCCGTTCGGTCGCCGGCGACACGCCCGTGGGACGTCAGGGCAGCGAGGCGGAGAAGAACAAGATGCGCGAGCTGGGCATTGTCAAGACGCCCGCCGATCTGGGCATTGACGTTGCTACCGCCACGCGCGAGCGTCTGGCCGCCAAGAACATCATGGACCTCGTCGAGTGGTCCGGCGGTCTGTACGATCCGCCCGCGAAGTTCCTGCCGAAGAAAGACGCCTAGTTTTTTCGTATCATTACCGGTAACACGGCCGCACGGGGGAGAGGCGAAAGAAGCCTTTCCCCGCTGCGGTTTTGCGTCAGGGCGCCGTCGTCAACGACGGCACAGGTTTTATCCTTATTGGGAGGATTGAAAAAGACATGACCAATTCGTTAATCGTTCTGGGCGTGATGCTGGCGGTGCTCGTCGCGGGATCGTTCGTTCGCAAGATCCCCGTCGCCGTTCTGCTGGTGATCGCCTCCATCGCGGGCGCGGTCGTCGGCGGCCTCACCGACCCGATGCTGCACCGCGACTACTTCACGTCGCTGGCGAGCGTGTTCGTCGGCAACAGCGAGACCGTCCCGTCGCTGATGCGTCACTTCATGGAAGGCTCGATGCTCTTCCTCAACCTGATGCTCACCGTCGCCGCGGGCATGCTCTTCATGAGCATCCTCAAGGAGAATGGCGCGCTCAACCTGCTCACCCGCGAGATCGTTTCGGGCTTCTACAAGTCGCCCACGCTCCTGCTCATCCTCATCATGGTGCTCATCATGCTGCCCGCCATGCTCACCGGTTCGGCTCCCGCCTCCGTGCTCAGCACGGGCGTGCTGGTGCTGCCCATCCTGCTTGAGATCGGCGTGAGCAAGGACGACGCGGCCGCGATCATCGCGCTCGGCTCGCTGTTTGGCATGGTAGCCCCGCCCGTCAACGTGCCCGCCATGCTCATTGGCACCGGCGTGTACATGCCCTACGAGGGCTTTGCCATCCCGCTGCTGTTCCTCACGCTGCCCCTGGCGATCTTCTCGGTGCTCTACATCGGCCGCCGCTCCGTCAGCAAGGTCGATAAGGACGCCGTGCTTGCCAAGATCCCCGGTGATCCTGCGGTGAAGGGCTTCATCCCTCAGTTCCCGCTCGTCTTCCTGATCGGCTACATGATCATCAAGAGCTACTATCCCCAGATCGACCCCGGCACGCCGCTCGTGTTCTGCATGGGCATCATCGTGGCGCTGCTGTGCAGCAAGAAGAAGATCAACCTGTGGAAGGTCTCCGTGCAGTCCATGTCTGATTCCATCGAGGTCATGGCGCTGTTCGCCGCCGTCGGCATGATGATCCAGATCATGGGCCTCACCGGCGCCCGCGGCGCGACCGTCCTCGGCGCGCTCGGCCTCAAGGGCCCCCTGCTTTACCTGTCGATCGCGGTCGTCGCTCCGTTCGTCGGCGGTCTGCTGATGCCCTTCGGCTGCGCCGGCGTGCTCGGCATCCCGCTGATCATGGCCTTCACCAACAAGAACGCTATCTGGGTCACCTCGGCTCTGACGCTGATCATGTGCGTCGGTGCTCTGCTGCCTCCGACCTCGGTCTCGGGCCAGTTCGCGGCCCGTGCCGTCGGTATCGAGAATCAGGGCAAAATGCTCAAGAAGTGCATCCTGCCCGCTCTGCTGTCGCTGGTCCTCAGCGTCGTGGTCATGGTGTACGCCAACGAGATCGTCGTGTTCCTGCGCGGTCTCGGCATCCCGCTGAAGTAAGAGAGGAGCTGTCTCACTATGGCATTCCAGTATATCCTTATGAAGTACGCCTATCTCGTGATGGTCGCCTTCTTCTCCGTGCTGTTCATCTACAACCTGTTCACGCAGAAGAGCCTTGCCAAGCAGATCGGCTGCGCCATCCTCCTCATTCCGTTCCTTCTGCGCCTGTTCCTGCTTCACTGATGAGCTAAAGGAGACGAGAAACGATGTCTGAAAACAAAACTGTCGAAAAGAAGGGCTGCGGCAATTTCTTTACCGGCCTGGTCCTTGCCGCGCTGCTTGGCGCGGGGATCTTCACGATCAGCAAGGAATTCCGCTATCAGTTCAACGTCGAGCCCATCTTCAAGGGCCCCGGCGTCACCAGCACGAAGATGCTGTCGGATTACAACCCGTTCCTCAAGGGCACCAACGGCGACTCCAAAGTCTACGTCCTTGACAGCGGCAAGCCCGGCGCGACCTTCGTGATCATGGGCGGCACGCACCCCACCGAGCCCGCTGGACTGCTGGCGGCTGTCATGTTCGTCGAGAACGCCGTCGTCACCGAGGGCAAGGTAATCGTCGTGCCCCACAGCAACAACTCCGGTTTCTCCACCTGCGAGCCCGGCCTTGGTCATGTGCCGTACTTCCACGTCAAGACCGCCAAGGGCGGCGTGCGTTACTTCCGCTACGGCAACCGCGGCGCCAACCCCGTCGATCAGTTCCCCGATCCCGATATGTACCTGCACTTCCCCTCGGGCCAGAACCTGGCTGCTGACGAGATCCGCAACCTTGACCGCGCCCACCCCGGCAATCCTCACGGACTGCTGACACAGCAGGTCGCCTACGCGTTCAACCGCATGTGCTGGCAGGAGAACGCCGACATGATCATCGACCACCACGAGGCTCCGCCTGAGAAGCCCCTGGTCAACGCCATCTGCGCGCACCAGAAGGGCATCGACCTGACCTCCGAGATGGGCATGGAGCTGGAGATGGATTACGGCATCAGCGAGCGCGTCGAGATCTCGCCCATCCCGCTGCACGGCTTCTCGCACCGCGAACTGGGCGACTTCACCCCCGCCATCGCCTTCCTGTCCGAAGTTCCCAACCCCAGCCAGGGTTCCGCTCGCGGCGTCACCTATGAAGAGCTGATCATGGACGGCAACATCGACCAGGTTTACGCCAACCTGCAGAAGCACAACCTGCTCAAGGTCAACCTCGTCGGCCTGAAGATGGAAGAGCGCGCCGGCCGCAACGTCGCCGTCGACATGTCGCTGGCCCTCAACTACACCAAGCGCACCGGCGAAGGCGTGAAAAACTGGTACAAGCCCGCTCAGTTCGACGGCAGCAAGGCCGCCGGCAAGATTGCCGAGATGTATCAGGGCGTGCTTGACAAAGTCGCGCCGAACGGCGTGATGGACGAGGCTGCCGCTCACGCTCAGGAAGACCTGATCGCCAAGGACCGTCCGCTGTGGATCATGAACATGCCGACCTACGACGAGATCGTCGAGAACGGCATCGGCCACTATCTGCGCGACGCCGACGCGACGGCTGAGGAGATCGCCGCCGCCAAGGCCAAGGCTGAGAAGGACTATGAAGCCGCCAAGAAGGCCCTTGAAGAGGACGACGGTCTGACCGTCAAAGACCTCGAGGATGCCAAGAAGGGCGCTTAAGGATCTTCCGCTTTAACAGTTTTATTGAAACAAAAGCCGCCGGTTCCCTATGAAGGGAGCCGGCTGCTTTTTGGGTTGAAAAAACTGGGCGTTTTTTTTAATTTTCAATGGACTTACAGGCGATGTGTCATCATAAAATAAACGATTTATAAGCGATATGCATAACGCAAGCGACATTTATCTGATACAATGAGCGTGTCCCTCTCGAAGAGACGGACACGTTTTTCGCTTCACCCGGAAGGTATCGCAGGGGATTTTCCGGCGCTGTATTAAGGGCGTTTCCCGCTTTTATGCGGGAGACATGGCATCATGAGAGAAGAAAAACGGAGGTTTTTTCACATGAAAATGAACAAGGCCCTTCTGGCCGCCGGCCTCGTCCTGGCCGCTTCGTTCACGGCTTTTGCCGCCGAGGCACCCAAGGCCGATGCACCTAAGGTCAAGGCCAACAGCATGGGCAGCACGATCTACTTTGAAGAGACCAAGAAGGACGACACGTTCGCCTGGGCTCCTTCTTCGTCCGCTCCTATGAACCGCGTGCCCTTCACCACCCGCTATGCGCAGCGCGGCCGCTATGTCGTCATCGGCGACAACCAGTATTCTGCGGCGGCCGGTTTCAAGATCCTTGACCGCGGCGGCAACGCGTTCGACGCGGCTGTCGGCATGGCTGCCGTCATGAGCATGACCTATCCGACGATGAACGACTTCTTCGGCGGCGACGCGATGATCATCATCTACGATGCCAAGGCCAAGAAGGTCGTCACCTACAACGGTTCCGGCTGGGCCCCCAAGAAGGCCACGATCGACGCCTACATCGACAAGGGCGGCATCCCCGAGAACGGCATCCTTTCCGTCGAGATCCCCGGATCGTTCGCCGGCTGGATGCAGCTGCTCCGCGACCACGGCAGCATGAAGCTGAAGGACATCTTCGAGCCCGCTATCGACCTTGCTGAGAACGGACACACCTTCTCGCAGATCATGGCCAACCTGGGCAAGAACTTCTACAAGCACATGAACGAGCCCGCCAAGGCCGTGTACGGCAAGGACGGCGCTCTCGCCAAGTATGGCGACATCATCACCAACCCCGACTATGCCAAGCTGCTCCGCACGCTGGGCGACATGGACTATCAGGCCGCTGAGGACTACATCTACCGCGGACCGGTCGCCGACGCGATCGTCGCCCTTAGCCACGAGCTGGGCGGCTTCATCGAGAAGGAAGACCTTGCCGAGTTCAAGGCCGAGGTCGTCGACTCGCACAAGACCAACTTCCACGGCGTTGACGTCTACGTCTGCCCCCCCAACAGCCAGGGCTGGACGCTGCTTGAGGCTCTCAACCTGCTTGAGCCCCTCGACCTGAAGGGCATGGGCTACAACAGCGCTGCCTACATCGACGCTCTGACCCAGTGCCTCAACCTCGCTCTTGAGGACCGCAACCACCACATGGCTGACGAGCGTTTCCACAAGAACCCCGTCGCCATGATCGAGAAGAAGTACGCCGCCGACCGCGCCAAGGACCTGCACCTGGGCAAGGCCATGACCGGCGACCTCGTGACCGGCAACCCCGATCAGCCTGAGAAGTACGGCGACGTGTACTACGGCCGCCAGGGCGACACCACCTTCATGGCCACCGCCGACGCTGAGGGCAACATCGTCGCCTGCGTCACCAGCCAGTGCGGCGCCTTCGGCAGCTGCCTGATGGTGCCCGGCTACGGCTTCATCCTCAACAACCGCATGCCCTACTTCTTCCTTGACACGGCTTACGCCAACTTCCTTGAGCCCCGCAAGCGCACCGTCCAGACGATCACGCCTTCGATCGCCCTCAAGGACGGCGAGCCTTACCTGGCCTTCGGCACCCCCGGCGCCGACGTCCAGGAGCAGGCCAAGCTCCAGGTCTTCCTGAACTACATGCTGTGGGGCATGGATCCCCAGCAGGCTGTTGAAGCGCCTCGCTTCCAGAGCCGCCACCCCATGGGCATCAAGAGCCACGCTTCGTATCCCGCCACCATCCAGGTGGAAGGCCGCGTGCCTGAGGCCGTCCGCAAGGAGCTGGCTGAGAAGTACGGCTACACCGTCCAGACCAAGACCGACTGGGAGTACATCGCTCTGATGGGCGCCATCGGCTTTGATCACAAGAACAACCGCAAGATCGCCGGCGCTGATCCTCGCGCTGACGCCGTTGCTATCGGCTGGTAAAAAAACGCATCCATCCCGGCGGGAGCATTCGCGCTCCCGCCGGGACGCACCGCCCGAACATTCCCTGCGATCCGAATTTTTCGACGCGCCATGCGCGCAATAATTGTAGAAATCACCAATATCTCTTGTGTCGCTTTTGGGCGACAAACTGCTATAATGTGACCGGTCCGAAAAATCGGTCCGGTCATATCACATTCGATTGAAGGAGTGTTGCATCATGAAAAAGTTTGCATTTGCCGCGCTTCTTGCCGCGCTGTGCCTGAGCGCCGCGGCCGCGTTCGCCGAGAACCCCGCTGTGCCCAACGTGGGCGCTCCCGCGCTGATCACTGCCCTTGGCCAGAGCCAGGACGCCAACTTCGTCAACCTGCTTGCCAAGCGCAAGAAGCTGAACACTGTCTATGACCTGCATGTGTTCAACAAGGACGTCGACTGGAGCAAGTACAAGAGCCTGTTCATCGTCCTCGGCGGCAGCGGCAAGGGGCTCGGCGCCGCGGGCCTTGACATGCCCAGCGAGATCGCCCGCAGCAACGAGCTGATCGCGGGCGCCAAGGCGGCCGGCGTCAAAGTCGTGGCCTTCCACATCGGCGGCGAAGACCGCCGCGGCCCCAACAGCGAGCCCTTCCTGCCCTACACGGGCGAGTCTGACTTCGCCGTGGTCCGCACCGACGGCAACGCCGACGGCTACTTCACCAAGCTCTGCACCGAGAAGAACGTGCCCCTCTACCTGATCGAGAAGACCAGCGAGCTGCAGAAGATCCTGCCCGAGCTGCTCAAGTAATGAGCAATTAATAATTCGTAATTAGTAATTGAAAACCCCGCGTTGCGCTGAACAGTGACCTGTTTGGCGCAACGCGGGGTTTTTTGTTTTCGCGAAAAGCCGGCGCACCGGCATTTGTTCTTTGGGGCTGTATCCGTCAATTCCCGTGGCAGTGATGCTCTCCGCAGTGGGCGTGCCCGCAGTCGCCGTCGTGGTGCTCATGGTGATCGCAGCGGGCGTTGGGATCGTATTGCAGCGTTCCGGCAGCCAGAGCGCGGGCCGCGTCGTCGGCCGAGCCCTGCACGCCGGCGTAGAGGCGGATGCCCGCGTCGGCCAGCGCCATCTGCGCGCCCATGCCGATGCCGCCGCAGATCAGCGCATCGACGCCCGCGGCCTGCAAAAATCCGGCCAGCGCACCGTGCCCGCTGCCGTTGGTGTCGACAACCTGCTCTCCTGTGATTGTACCATGTTCTGCGTCGTAGAGCTTGAACTGGGCGGTGTGCCCGAAATGCTGAAAAATCTCTCCGTTTTCGTATGTAACTGCAATCCTCATTTCTACGTTTCCTTTCTTTTCAGCCCCGCAGGGCAATTCAAACCTGGGATATTCGCAGCAGCCCCCGGCAATCAGCAGCCGCTTGCCGCCCACAAGCGCGTCGGCCACTTTGCGGCGTGCGCTCTCATACATGGCCGTGACGGTCGTTCGCGCCACGGTCATGCGTTTTGCACACTCGTCCTGCGTGAGCCCTTCCAGATCAAGCAGGCGCAGCGCCTCAAACTCGTCGACGCCAAGGCGCACTGCCTGCGCGGGCTCGGCATCGTCGGGTGAAAAACTCCGGTACACAGGCAGCTGTCCTATCCTGCGGCAGCGCGGCGGTCTTGGCATGGGCATCTCTCCTTTCCACACAACGCCGTTGATTTGAAAAACGCCCGCAAGTACGCGTCAGACGAGCCCGTAGACGGCGGCTCCGGCCACAGCAGCGGAAACGATCAGGCTGATGGGGGAGATGCCGTTTTTAATGAACCTGCGGGAGCCGAAATAAAACGTGGCGAGGACAACCGTGAGCGCGGCGGCGCGCACGTCGAACGAACCGCCGGCAACGCAGTGCGCTCCTGTCCAATAGACGCCTGTCGCCAGGATGATGCCTGACAGACAGGGCTTCAGTCCGCGCAGCACCGCCTGAAAGACTGGGTTTTTCAGGGCCGTGTTCAGGAACGCGGTGACGAGCAGAATGACCGCAAACGACGGCAGCACCACCGCCAACGTGGCGGCGACAGCGCCCGGCAGGCCGGCCTGAGCGCTGCCCACATACGTCGCCAGGTTCACCATGATGGGGCCGGGCGTGCTCTCGCTGACGGCAATCATGCTCAAAAGCGCCTCGTCGCTCAGCCAGCCATGCGATAACACGACATCACGGATCAGAGGGATAGCGCCGTATGCGCCGCCGAACGCGAAACAGCCAACTTTCAAAAATCCGAGGAACAGTTCAAGACATATCATCGTCACGCACTCCTTTCACGCGCGCGCCCCGCGAGGAAAAGGGCAAGGCTTACCGCGGCTGCCGCCAGCATCAGGACGATCGAAGACAGCCGCCGCGCAAAGACGTTTGCACCCAGCATGATCGCAGCGGAACACAGCATGATGCTGCGCGGCAAGAGCTTTTTGGGCATTTTGAAGGCCATCTTCAGTCCCGCGTCGAGGATGAGAATGCCGACTGCAGCCTTGATCCCCGCAAAGGCATGAGCGATCCAGGCGATCTGTAGAAATGCGTCCAGGTACGCCGCGATCAGGTAGATAACGGCGAACGAGGGCAGCACGATGCCCAGCGTGGCCGCGACCGCGCCGGCAACGCCCCGCTGCCGGAAGCCCACGTAGGTGGCGCAGTTGATGGCAATGGGGCCGGGCGTGGATTCGGCGATGACGGCGATGTTCATCATCTCGTCATGCGTCAGCCAGTTCTTTTTGACCACGCAGATGTTTTCGATCAGGGCGATCATGGCATAGCCGCCGCCGAATGTGAACGCGCCGATCTGCGCAAACGTCAGAAAAAGCTCGGTCAAAAGTCTCATGCGTTTTCTCCTCTTATGCGGTCTGTATGTTTCCGACGATAAGACGGCGAAGATGCCGTTCTGTTCCAGCAAAGTATAGATGTTTTTCTGACATATGTCAATAATGACGGGGAAGATTTTGCGCGAAGCTGAACAGGATGATACAATGACCGTGAGATGGGAGGGGATGAGATCATGCCGAACGAAGAGACAAGAGAAAACGCACACGCGACGGAAGGTCCATACCCTGTGCCGGGGAACTGGCGATGGGGAAGGTTTTCAAATCTTGTTACCCTTTCAAAAGAGAAAACTGAAGATTTTTCTGATATGACAGTTCGCTACGTTGGTCTTGAAAATATGCGAGCGGGGGGCGGCATTTCAGAATTTACAGCAGCAGCGGAGCTAAAAAGTTTGAAAAACGTCTTTCACAGCGGTCAGATTTTATATGGCAAGCTGCGGCCTTATCTGAGCAAACATGCTGTTGCGCCGTGTGATGGCGTATGTTCAACTGATATTCTGGTCTTTGATAGCACAGCGGCTACTGTTGCAGAGTATGTGGATTATCTTCTCGAAACGATGGACTTTCGAGTTTTCGCAGTTGAAAATTCCAAAGGGATAAATTTGCCACGAGTTTCAACTGAGAAAGTGCTTGGATATTCAGTCCCTGTCCCTCCTCGTGCAGAACAGCGCCGCATCGTCGAGCGAGTCGAGCGGCTTTTTGCCAAGCTGGACGCGGCGAAGGAAAAAGCACAGTCCGTCATCGGCGGCTGCGAAAAGCGCAAGGCTGCCATTCTCCACAAAGCCTTCTCCGGCGATCTGACGGCGGAGTGGAGAAGTGAACGTGATATCTCAGAGAATTCGTGGAAACAGGTCCCCTTAAGTTCTGTGTGTAGCAGTATTTTTGATGGCGATCATTTGCCGCCACCAAAATCTGAAACAGGGATTCCGTTCCTTGTTATTGGAAATGTGAGTACGGGGTATTTATCATTTGAGAATACTCGTTTTGTGCCGAGGGAGTATTACGATTCTCTGTCAGCGGCAAGAAAACCTCAGTTTGGCGACATTCTCTATACTCTGGTAGGATCGTATGGCATTCCGATTATTGTGGACAGTGAGCGGCCGTTTTGCTTTCAGCGTCATATGGCTCTGTTAAAGCCTTCATGTATTAATACGCGCTTTTTGTGGTATCAATTACAAAGCCGGGAATTTTACAATCAGGCATCCGAAATAGCAACGGGGACCGCGCAGTTAACGGTTCCGATTAAAGGATTGCGAAATTTGCTAGTCAATCTGCCTTGTGAGGAAGAGCAACGTAAAATCGTTTCATTGCTGGACAGCCTGCTGTTTGGCAATAAACGAATTCAGAGCGATTCTGAACATGTTCTTAGGCACCTTGCCTCCCTCAAAAATTCCATCCTCGCCCGCGCCTTTCGCGGCGAGCTGGGCACAAACGATCCATCCGAACTCCCCGCGGCGCTATAACGCTTTTCCTGTTTTTTATTCGTGTCTTTGGGTCTTTGTGTCTTCGTGTCGGCTTTTAATTTTCTACAATCCCAGCAGCATATAAAAACCCCGCTCCACGCCGAAACCGGCGCGGAGCGGGGTTTTTGGTGCGCCAGGCGAGCGCACGTTCTAGAGGGTGCAAGTCCCGAATCCGCCCGGCAGTGGGAAGGATATAGCCAAAGGCAAGGGTGTCCATCGCGAGGTGGAATCTGAAGGAAGCCGGA
>Ga0129307_1001019_pt1 | contig 34892 bp, 22 predicted proteins | sample P1105metagenome_FD_94437 | JGI IMG/M metagenome (GOLD analysis project Ga0129307, IMG submission 94437) | Capybara group fecal microbial communities from Wisconsin, USA - P1105 metagenome | ecosystem: Host-associated > Mammals > Digestive system > Large intestine > Fecal | place: USA: Wisconsin...
ATTTCTTTCCATAGGATGGTCCTTTTTTTGTGTTTGATTTGTGGTTATTTCAAATCTAAAAATTGGAACATCCTATTTTTTTACCCCCTTAGTGGAATTTGCGAAAGAAAATATACGTTACCCCGCCAACTTCGACGTTGTTGATTTTGGAAGTGCCGTAATTGTTCATGTAATGGAGGACAATGGTATATTTGCCTGCTTTTTCGACGGAAACCTTGGAAAATGTGATGTTTCCGCTGTTCATCTTGGCGTACTTACCGCCGGATGCTGCGGTGCTTTCGCCTATGGCGGCATCGCCTGAGAGGGTTGCGCTCTCGGCTTCGTATTGAGTTGCGAAGGCGGAACATGCAGCAGAGAGTCCGCATGCTAAGAATAGCTTTTTGAATCCCATATTCACTCCTTAAATCTATGTTCTCAAAATATATTTCAAAAAGCGAAAATGCAACAGCATTTTCGCTTGAAAGGAAAAAATATGTTTACCGGTTGTTTTGAAGTGCGATTGAACACACTTTTTTAAAGATTTTGGAACTTTGCTCCAAAAATAAACGTGCGGCTTTCGCCCGGCTTGATGACGATTAAATCGCGGTGATGGTTTAAAGTATCGGGTTCCGCGGTCATCGGTTCGATGGCGATGCTCATGCGGTCGGGCGGTGTGTAAATTTGGATAGCGTTATATTGTTCGTCGCCGGCTTTTTGCCAAATCTGGAGAGATTTTGTATCGCTTTTGAGTTCTACGGTGGCTAAAATGTTCTCAAAATTTTTCTTGTTTTTGCTCACGAAAGTGCTTTCGCCCTGGTTTAAGCAGAAACAGTCGTTGATGAATTCGTCATTGATGAGCCTGCCTCCCACGAAACGCGTATCTGGCTTGAATTCGCCTGTCGGGATGCCCGCCTTGTCGAGAATCGCGAGGTTTGATTCCGGAAGCGTCATGGTGAGACCGTTGATTTTTTCGCCGAGAGTGTAATAGGGGTGCCAGCCTTCGGAGTAGGGAAGGTCGCCGGAACCGATGTTCGTGACGGTCGATTCGACGGTGTAGCTTTCGCCGGTGAATGTAATCTTGTTGACTGCACGGAAGGGGAACGGGAAACCCGTAAATGCACCCGGCCAGTCGATGGCGAATGTAGCGACGCATTTATCACTATCGCTTTCGAAGCTCACGAATTTCCATTCTTTGTTCTGCAAGAAGCCGTGGAGGGCGTGCGGCGCCCAGCTCACGTTATTGACGAGCTGGTAATCGTTGCCGTTCCAGTTGAACTTGGCGTAGGCCACGCGTCCCGGAAACGGGGCTAGCCTGCAACCGGCATTGGTGTCCGGACCGATTTTGAAGATGTCGTCGCCTTCGCGGTAGCCAAAGAGGAGGTCTTGGAGCTTGCCGCTGTTGTCGGGGATGCGCCAGGCGTTGAGCCCTGCGCCGTAACCCGAAAGAATTTCAAATTCAGCGCCGTCGTCGCGCTGTAAAACGTAGCACTCTACGGTGCCCAAAGGACGGGAAATGATTTTAAACTTGCTCATGGTAATTAAAATAGAAATAAGTAGCTTGTGTTATGACGTGTATAGCTCTGCCAACTGAAAAAAGCTATCTTTCCCTTCATGGATTCCCAAACGATTGTAGCCCCGATGACGCCTGCGGGCGTGAGTGCTGTTGCCGCCATCCGCGTGAGCGGTTCCAAGGTGCGCGAAGTGGTGCGTTTGTTGTTTGGCGAATCGGCTATCGAGAATTTGAAACCCCGCGAAGCGAAATTGGCGACTGCGAGGGATTATCGTACAATGGTCGGCGATGACCGCAAAACGGCACAAGTCATCGACAGCCTCCTCTACATCTTTTTTGAAGGTCCGAATTCCTACACCGGCGAAGACGTACTGGAGCTTTACCCGCACGGGAACCCGATTATCGTCCGCGAGCTGATTCAGGTTATCAAGAGTATTGAAGGCGTGCGCCTTGCGGAACCCGGCGAATACACGCGTCGCGCTTTTTTAAACGGTCGCATGGACTTGGTGCAGGCGGAATCCGTTGCCGATGTGATCCACAGCGCGAACCGTGACGAACTGAAGAACGCCCATCGCTTGCTTGGCGGTGCGCTCTCGAAAAAGGTCAAGACGCTCACGGAACAGGTCATGGACATCTCGGCGCGCCTCGAATTGGACGTCGATTTCTCCGAAGAAGAAGCCGACCCGGATTATGCTACCTGGGGCGTGAAAATCTCTGCGATTCGCGAAAGCGTGGAATCCATTCTGAAAAGTTTCAAGGGCAAGGCGGCGGTCAGCCGTTTGCCGCTCGCGGTTCTGTACGGAGCTCCGAATGCTGGCAAGTCAAGCCTCGTGAACGCGCTGCTCGGCGAAGACCGCATCTTGGTGAGCAACATCCCCGGCACGACCCGCGACTTTGTCGAAGTCCGCCTGTTTTTGGACGGGGGAGAAATTCGCCTCGTCGATACCGCCGGCATTGCCGACAAGGCGACGGATGCTCTCGACGCGCTCAGCATGGAAAAGAGCAAGGAAATCCTCGCCGAAGCCGACATGAAGATTCTCGTGGTGGATGGGGCAGACGACAAATGCGAAGAGCGAGCGTCGCAGCCATGCTTGCATGGGTATGACCGAGCTCAGCATTTGGTACTTGAGCGAAGCGAAAGTACAAAGACGAAAGACGAAAGAGGCGAATGCTGCGGGGATGCTTGCGTACCCATAGCTGAGCCGACAGGTCTTGGCACGAAGTGCAAAGACGAAAGTTGCGACCGCATTTGCGCGGGCATGACAAATGAAGAACACGTCATTGCGAGGAACGATAGTGACGAAGCAATCCAGCCGGATTTTGTCGTCATTTCGAAGAGCGACTTGGGCGCATCTCGTCCGGGCGGCGCCTCTCGTCATCCTGAGTGTAACGAAGGATCCAGTGAGTCGGTCCTTCACATTTCTTCCAAAACAGGTGAGGGTCTCGCGGAACTCAAGCGCGTGATGAACGCCGCCCTTTTCAAGAAAACGGAAAATTCCGAGGACCTCTGGATCACGAGCGAACGCGAAAAGACCTGCCTCGAAGAAGCTCTCGCGGGCATCGACCGTGCGCTTAGCCTTATCCGCACGAATCCGGCGGTGGAACTTCTGGCGTTCGAAATGCAGCTGGTGCGTCGTTCGCTCCAGAGTATAACGGGTGAAATTTCGTCTGAAGACGTTTTACAAAAGATTTTTGCGGGGTTCTGCATTGGGAAATAGTTATATCGGCGTCGTCCTTGCCGTTTTGGCGTTTGGCACTTACATGGTACCGCTCAAGGCCTGGCCCAAGTTCTCATCATGGGCGTACCTTTCCTGCGTCGGTCTTGGCATTGGCGTCGGGGAACTCGTCATTTCGCTTTTGACGGGGACTTTGTGCGTTCTGCCGGTGGGTATCCTTTCCGGGTTCCTCTGGGTGCTGGGTGGCGCGTTCTGTTTCTGGGCTGTACAGGTCGAAGACTTGACGGGTGCCGGGGTCCGTGCGATGGGCATGAGTATTCTCGCCTCGTTCTTGAGCGGCGTGCTGATATTCTCCGAATCCACTTTGCTTTATTTTTCGATCCCGGCGATAGCCCTTTTGCTCTGGGGACTGAAAATGCTTGCCCCGGCTCAAGGGAGCCTTTGGAGAAACTGGCGCTCGCTGTTGGCCGGTGCCGTGTTCGGGCTGTTCCTGATTCCCTATAAGTTCACCGATATTCCCTTGTTGGAATTCATGAGTTCCTTTACCATAGGCATTTTTATCGCTGCTGAACTCCTGATTGCTATTATGTGCATCAAGCGCCGCTCGCTTTTTGAATACAAGCTGGCACCTTCCATTGTTTCGGTCTTGATGGGCTTTTTGTGGATTGCCGGGCAGCATGGCTGTTTTTGGGCGATTGATACAAAGGGCGCCCTGGGGTATGCCGTTGGTTATCCGCTTACGCAGTTGAACCTCTTGGTGAACCTGCTCTGGGGTGTTGCCGTGTTCCACGAATATCCGACAAAACCGGAGCGAATCAAGCTCGGGGTTGCGACTTCGGTCATTTTAGTCGGTGCGGCGCTGCTTGCACTATCCAAAGTGTAAAATTTTCGTTAACATTTGTGCCGGTTGTTGACTTTTATTGGCGTCCTGTCAACAGAAAACATGAAAAAAAAAGAAAATAATTGAGGGATATTCCGTAAACTAATATATGTTTATAACCATGAGTTGGTGGAAATCTTTTCTAGTAAGTTCTTTTGTCGGTGCCTCATCGATATGGGCGATTCAGGCATCCCCGTTCCTTATTAATTCTACGCAGCCTGATGGCTCTGTAGTGCAGATACGGAAGGTCGGAAACGAACACTTCAATTACACGCTGACTGGCGAAGACAGCGTGCTTATTGTACGTGATTCTAGCGGATACTGGAACTACGCCGACGAACATGGTAAAAAGACCGGAATTAGGGTGCACGCCAAGTCCAAACGTGGACAAAAAGAGAAAAAATTCCTCAGAAATCGGGATTCCCGCCAAATTCTTGAAAAATTCCATCAAAATCATCGCAAAAAACGCGAAAAAGAGCTTGAAAACCAGCCTTTGATGCTCCAGTCTTCAGCCGATGCTCCCCAAATGGCCAATGAATGGGGTGGCTGGGGTGGCGGAACCACGACCCAAATAACCAATACCGACTGGCCGACGCGTCCTGCTTTAAATTCTGTCAAAAAAGAAGGCGATGTCCGTGGTCTTGTTATTCTTGTCCAGTTTAGCGATGTGAAGTTCAAACGTGACAACGCCAATGAAGAATATACGGATTATCTGAATAAGGAAGGGTATTCCAATTATTATATGAGCGGAAGCGTCAGGGATTTCTTTATAGAAAACTCGATGGGCAAGTATAGGCCGACTTTTGATGTCGCCGGACCGATAACGTTAAAAAAGACTCGTAATGAATATGGTTCTCTGGTGAGTCAGACTAACATAGCGGCCGGTGCCGTGAATGCTATTAGCGAGGCGATGGATTCGCTTGTGGCACGAAATATGGACTTTTCTCCCTACGACAGCGATGGGGACGGTACTGTTGACTTTGTCTATATGATTTACGCTGGCGTCGGTTCTGCGGATACTGATGTCGAGGCTGCTATTTGGCCGCATTCGTACAATGTGAGAAAGCGCCTTACTCGAAATATGTACATGAATCGCTACGCCTGTTCTCCTGAAATTGATGGCCAGTCGTACAGGTACAATAGGAATACGACGGCTTTGAACGGCATCGGCACCTTCTGCCATGAGTTTAGCCATGTGCTGGGGCTTCAGGACCATTACGATGTGAACGTCAATGACACACGTGTGAAGACCCGCTACACTCCGGGACAATGGGATTTGATGGATGCCGGTTCGTATAACTGCCCGCAAAACAGGTCCTATACGACATCGTGCTCGCCTGCAAATTTGTCTGCGTTCGAACGCTTTAGCTTGGGCTGGCTGGAACCGCGCCGTCTCGAAATTTCGGATACGACGTTTGTCCTTAATACCATTCTGGAAAATGACGGGCTTGTGTTGACGACCAAGAACGACAATGAATATTACTTTGTTGATTTCCGCTTGCAGAAAGGCTTTGACATAGGACTCCCGAATAAGGGCATGTTGATTTGGCATATCAATTACGATAGGTATGCGTGGATGAACAATGCCGTCAACGTGTCTGATCCGATGCGTGTCGATTTGGTCGAAGCAGATGGCGAAGCTAAGGGCACACCCAACTCCATCGCAAACGACGCGTTCCCGACGAATAGAGGGGTCAATAGCTTTAATGGCTTTGTGACTTGGTCTGGTGACAGCCTCGGTCTTGAAATTTACGATATCACGATTGTCGATAGTGTGGTGACTTTCAAAACGCGTGGTAAGCGTGTTTCGCCGGATGCCGGAAAGTCGTCTTCTAGCGTGGCGTCTTCTTCGAGCAAGGCTGTTTCTTCGTCTAGCGTGCCGAAATCTTCGTCCAGTTCTTCGATTGTTGTAAGTTCTTCGTCGGTTCAGCCGCCGTCTAGCAGTTCGATGTTGTCTAGCAGCTCTGTTGCACCTCCTTCGTCTTCTGTAGCTCCCTCCAGTTCGTCGGTTGTTCCCAGTTCTTCTGCCGATATTATAAAGGGAAGTTCGTCTTCGTCGGATTTTGTATCGATAAAGACTTATGTCGCTTCGTCGGTGCGTTTCGCTGTAAACAATGGCATGCTGACCGTGAATGCGAATATCAGTGGACAAAAGAATATTCATTTGTTCGATGTCAACGGAACGCTCCTTCTGGAAAAGACGTTCGACGGCAATTTCTGCGAAATCCAGCTGAAGAACCTGGGCGGAAAATCGTTCGTGGTCGGAACGCTGGAATCGGGTGGACGGTTGCTCAAATCGTTCAAGCTGCGATTAGACTAAAACAGGGGGCGAAAGCCCCTTTTTTTGTTGCGTAATACAACTTTTTTTTGAAAATATCTAAATTGCTTAGTATGAAAAATCTTTTTGCTAGAATTGCTTTGAGTTGTGCTTTGATTCCTGCCTTGTTTGCGGGAATATCTATGGCCGCTGTGAATTTGCCTGTGCATAAGGAAGTGCTGGATAATGGGTTGACGGTGCTTTTGTATCCGAACAATCAGGCGCCTACGGTGAGTTTCCGTCTGTTCTATGTGACCGGTTCCGTGCACGAAGTTCCTGGCAAGTCGGGGCTTGCTCACATTCTGGAACACGAATTGTTCAAGGGCACGAAGAAGGTCGGCATTTCGGATAGCATTGCCGATGCGAGGTTCATTGCAACTCAGGATTCCCTGCAGGCGTTGATCCGTTCGGCAAGGCTTGCTGACGATACGGCTGCGGTCAAGAAGCTTGCCGCGGAACACGATTCCGTTTTGAACGAACACCGCAAGATTTTTGTCAAGGATGAACTGTGGAGCGCATATCAGGCTGCTGGCGGTACCGGGCTCAACGCTTTTACCAGTGATCTTTTAACGGCCTACACGGTCACACTCCCCAAGAACAAAATTGAACTGTTCATGTGGCTTGAATCGGACCGTATGCAGAACGCCGTGCTCCGCGAATTTTACTCGGAACGCTCCGTTGTCCGCGAAGAACGCCGCATGCGCTATGACGACCGCCCGACAGGACGTTTTTACGAGACGCTCAACTCCATGATTTACGAAGCGTTCCCGTACCGCGTGCCGACTATTGGCTGGCCAAGCGACATCGAGAACTTGACTCGCGAACAGGCCGAAGAACATTATCGCAGGTATTATAAGCCGCGTAATGCTATTCTCGTCATGGCGGGGGACTTGGATACGCTTGAAACGATGAAACTCGTCAAGAAATATTTTGCGCCGATTCCGGCTGGTGATGCGTTCCCGCCGCTTACGGTGCGGGACCCTGAACAGGCTGGCGAAAAACGCTTGACTGTCAAACGCAAGGATGCCCCGAACCTCTATACGCTTGTGTTCAAGACTCCGGCGGTGGGCGATAGTACGCTTTATGCGCTGGATATTGCCGAAGGTGTTCTGAATGGCCGTTCTGGCAGGCTTTACAAGCGCCTTGTCGAAGAAGAAAAACTTGCTGTCGGCGTCAGTGCTAGCAATAGCCCGAACAAGTATATCTCCGAGTTTGCTGTTCGCGTGAGTCTGCGCCCGAACGCCAACCGCGATAAAGTCGAAAAGATTGTGTGGGAAGAACTTGAAAAATTGAAAAAGGAACAGGTGAGCGATCGTGAATTCCAGAAGGTCAAGAATCGCGCTTATGCAGGCCTTGTCCGTAGCCTTACGGATATGGAGAATGTGGCGACGATGCTTGGCTGGTACGAAGTCTATGGCGATTATCGCATTTTCTTGAACTGGGCTGACAATTTGGACAAGGTGAATGCGTCTGATGTACAGAGCGTAGCGAAGAAGACTTTTGTTCGCGAAAAGTCCACTGCTGGTTTCCTTGTAAAAGAATAGTATAGAGCGGAAATCATGGCGTTCGTTCATTTACAGACTCATTCTGAATTTTCGATTTTGCAGGCTTCGGCCAGGCTTGATGATATTTTGGCGGCAGCCGCGGCAGAAAACGCACCTGCGGTCGCATTGACGGACCATGGAGCCATGTTTGGAATCCTTGAAATCCAGACGCGTGGAAAGGATTTGAACAAGAAGCGCAAGGAACAGGGACTCCCGCCGGTCAAGACTATTTACGGCTGCCATATTTACGTAGATACGCCGAGTGCAAGCCAAAAGGATCCGACGACGTTTGAACGGTTGACGCTCCTTGTCGAGAACGAAAAAGGCTATTATAATCTGCTTCGCATAGTGAGTTACCGTTATGAAGATGGTGACCGCTGGGCCGAAATCCCGTCTGTTCCGCTTGAAACTATCGAGCAGTTCAAGGAAGGCGTGATTGCGATAGCGGGTGATTACTTTAGCCGTTATGGTCAGAACGTAGCCGCAGGTAGAGATTCCCTGGCGCTGGAGTACATGGACCGTTTGAATCAGATTTTTGACCACGACCACTTGTACATTTCAGTTTGCGATAACGGGATTCCGCAACAAAAGCGCGTCAATGAATTTAACGTGGAACTCGCGAAGAAGTATGGTCGCGAAATCGTGGCGGTGGGCGATGTCCATTACATCAAGCCCGAAGACGCTACCGCGCATAAGATTCTGCGCTGTATTTCCTTAAAGGTGACGCTGAACGGCTTTGAAGACAAACGCTTCCCGACGGACAAGTTCTATTTCCGCACAGAACAGGAAATGGTGGAACTGTTTGGGCACATCCCTGGCGCCATCGAAAATACGGTGAAGATTGCGGAACGCTGTAACTTTACGGTGAAGACCGGTATCGGTGACGAGTTCTGGCCGCGTTTCAAGATTCCTGATGAATTCCTCGCTTCTGAGGAATACCAGAACATCAAGGCTATCATGAAGGCGGAATACGATGCGGAGTATCCGGTCGTCCGCGAACGCGAACTCAAGGGCGTTATCAAGGACCGCAAAAAGAAGGTCAAGGCCGCTTACTGTGCCGAAAAAGGTATTGCCGAAGATGCGTTGACCGAAGCGGATAATGCCGAAATCGATCGCTTGTCGCAACCGGAATTCTTTGATGAAGACGACCAGAAAGCTTTGAAGAAGAATGTGCATCGCTGGTGCAAACCGGGTGGCGATGCCGACATCTACATCACGCACCTTTGCAATGAACGCTTAAAGTGGCGATTCCCCGACGAAGATTTCAAGTTCCCGGCTCACGAAACGAATGTGGGCAAGCGCATGTACAAGGAACTCAACTGTATCCGCAACATGAACGTGGCGGGCTACTTGTTGATTGTGTGGGACTTTATCAACTGGTCTCGTGAACACGGGATTCCCGTGGGGCCGGGGCGTGGTTCTGCCGCTGGTTCCCTTGTTACTTACATTATCGGTATTACCGACATTGACCCCTTGACGTTCGATCTCCTTTTTGAACGATTCCTGAACCCGGAACGCGTGTCCATGCCGGATATCGATACGGACTTTGCGGATAGGGACCGCGGTCGCGTGATCCAGTACGTGACGGACAAGTACGGCAAGGAGTGCGTGGGCCAGATTATTACTTACGGTATGCTCAAGTCCAAAGCGGTGATTACCGACGTGGCGCGTGTTTTGGGACTCCCGCCTGCCGAAGCAAAATCGATTACCAAACTGTTCCCGCAGCGTACTTTGAACTTTAGCCTAAAGCAGGCCTGGACGGGCAAGGACAAGAAGGGCAACAATCTCGAAGACGGTTACAGCCCGGAACCTCTGCAGGCGATGATCAATAGCCGCGCCAGTTACCAGAACTTGTGGGAAGTCGCGAAAAAGCTCGAAGATTTGCCGCGCCAGACGGGCGTGCATGCTTGCGGCGTGGTGATTACGCCGACCCCGATTTATAACCTTGCGCCATTGTACCGTGCCGCCCCGGAAGATACGCCGGTGGTGATGTACGATAAGCATTACGCCGAAGACATCGGACTTTTGAAGATGGACTTCTTGGGGCTTATCAACTTGTCCATCATCCAGGACACGGTGAAGATGGTCGAACAGAACCGCAACATCAAGCTTGTGATGAACAAGATTCCGATTGATGACAAGGCGACGTTCGAACTTTTGGGCAAGGGCCTTACGACGACGGTGTTCCAGTTCGAATCTCCGGGTATGCAGAAGTACCTGCGCGAGCTGAAGCCGACTCGAATCTTTGATCTTATCGCTATGAACGCCCTGTACCGCCCGGGGCCGATTGACCAGATCCCGCATTTTATTGCCCGTAAGAACGGCAAGGAAGAAATCGACTGTTACCATCCGGACTTGGAACAGGTGCTTGGCGAAACGTACGGCGTTATCGTTTATCAGGAACAGGTGATGAAACTCGCCCAGATTCTGGGTGGATATTCGCTGGGTGGCGCTGACAACATCCGCCGTATCATGGCGAAGAAGATGCCGGAAAAGATGGCAAAACTCGAACCGGAGTTCTTCCAGAAGTGCTTGGACAAGGGCTACGACAAGGCGATGATCCAGAAGGTCTGGGACGCCGTGCTCCCGTTCTGCGGATACGCATTTAACAAGAGCCACGCTGCGGCTTACGCTTACGTGGCTTACCAGACGGCCTACCTCAAGACGCATTACGGCCCTGAATACATGGCTGCCTCCATGACATCCAAGATGGGCAAGACCGAAGATACGGTGACTATCATTCTGGAGTGCAAGCGTCTCGGTATCGAAGTTTTGTCGCCGAACATCAACACGTCTTTGGGAGTGTTCTCGGCAAATACCAAGGGGCAGATTCTCTACGGACTCGCGGGTATCCGCAACGTGGGTATCGCTGTTGTCGAAGACGTGGTCGCGGAACGCGAACGCCGTGGCATTTACAAGGATATATTCGATTTCTGCAAACGCGTGACGGAGTATCAGTCTTCGCTTTCGGAAAAGCGTCCGCCTTTGAACAAGAAGGTTCTGGAATGCTTGATTATGGCGGGCGCCTTGGACGATTTGCCGGGAAGCCGTGCTGTGCAGGTGGCGACGGTCGATCGTGCTTTGGAAGTGGCCTTGCGCTGCCAAGAAGATAAGGCGAAGGGACAGGTCTCGCTATTTGACTTGGGTGGTGCTGCGGCCATGCCGAATACCGCCGAGGTCCTGGAAGAAGCCGAAGAATGGACGGCGATGGAAATGCTCAACAAGGAACGCAGCGTGCTTGGCTTGTTCCTTTCGGGGCACCCGCTGGACGAGTTCCGCCCGGAACTTTCGGGCTTTACGTCTTGTTCGCTTTCGGAAGACGAAATCACGCGCCATGTGGGCGATCAAATTATCGTGGGTGGTGTGGTCATCCGCATGCGTTCCATCGAGACGAAACGCGGCGATACGATTGGCTCTGGCGCCGTGCAGGATTTCCATGGCGAAGTCGAACTGTTCTTCAAGAAAGACGTTTGGGAACGCTTGCGCGATACGGTTTCCATTGACGACCGCGTGCTTGTGAAGGGCGTGCTGGAACAGCAGCGCGACCGCGACGGCTACCAGATTATCGTCGAAGAAGTTTTGCAGTTGGATCGTGTGCGCTGCGACATGGTGAACTATATCCATGCCTCCCTATATACGGGAATGCTCACGGACGAATTCTTGGGCAAGCTTGAAGTCGAAATGAAGGCGAATTTAGCCGATGAATACACTCGCGGTTGCGAATTGGTGTTCCATTTGGAGACAGAATCTGGATATGAGCATGTTGTGGTTTTGAAAAAATATAAAGTTGTATATACACAGGAATTGTTGCAGTGGCTCAGGACAGATCTGGGTGCGCTGAAGGTTTGGGTGTCGAATCGTGCAAAACGTTAACGAAGAAAATTCTCCTTATATCCTCTTCTGCGCGGGGGAGGATTCTGGCGACATGATTGGCGCCGAAATGGTTGCGACTGCTGTACAGCGTGGCTTTAAGGTCATTGGTGTTGGCGGCCCGTTGATGCAGGAGAAAGGGCTCCAGCCCTTGTGGGATTATAACGAACTCCCGGTTTCGGGTGTTGGCGATGTGGTCCCGAAGTATTTTTCGTTAAAGAATGTCTTTGAAGTTTTGAGCGATGCGGCAGAATCAAAAAAATGCCTTGGCATCGTTGCGATTGATTATCCCGGGTTCAACATGAGGCTTGCACGCCTTGCGAAAAAGTGGGAAAAGCCCATGCTCTATGTGGCGCCGCCGCAAGTATGGGCGTGGAAATCCAAGCGGGCGAACGTGTTCAAGCAGGCGGACAATATCCGCTTGGCGGTATTCTTCGATATCGAAGCGAAAGCCTATGAACAAATGAACTGCAAGACGATCCGTATCAAGCACCCGATTACAAATTGGGCACATAGCTATGCGGATTCCAAGTCCGATATGTTGCTTTTGCCGGGGAGCCGCCGTGCGAGCGCTCTTCGCAACTTGCCGGCTTTTGTCGCTGTTGCCGAAAAGTACCGCAAGGTGTGGGCAGAACGCAATGTTGGCCCTCTACCGGATGTAATCGTCGTCGCCTCGCGTGAACATTTGGAAGTTCCGCTTTTGGTGGCGCTCGAAAAGCTTTATGACGGGCGCCTGCCGACTTGGTTGAAAGTGGTCGTTGCGCCAAAGAGCATAAGTGACCGTTTGAATTTCTATTCTGCATATTCCGCGGCGCTCACGTCGTTTGGCACAAGTACGCTTGAGATGGCTTGTGTCGGGATGCCGTTTGCGGCTTGCCTTGTGCCGGACTTTTGCACGTACGTGATGGGAAAGTTTATGGTCAAGTCCGAGTTCCTGTCGATTCCGAACGCCATCTTTGGTTGCGGTGTGACTCCGGAATTTATCATTCGCCATAAACTGAATGATCGAATGGCTGAATCTATTGTCGATGCTTTGTTCCAGCAGGATTTGGGGACAACGGACGAAATTGCCTCGCGTCTCCGCAAGGCCTTGAACGTGGGGCAGTCTTCGAGTGAATTAATGTCTGAATTTCTTGCTCAGTTCGTCGAGCGTTAAGCGCATGAGCGTCGGGTTCCCGAAGGGGGATTTGAGCGGGTCTTGCGTAATCATCAGCTGACCGACGAGCGCCGTGATTTCTTCGGGCTTGAGCTTGTCGCCTGCCTGGTAAGCGTTCGTCTTTGCCCAGGATTTTGCAATTGCCTCCTGGAACTTGACCATGTCGTTCTTTGTGTCGTTTTCATCGACGTCGTTCAAAAAGTCGTGAACGGCTTTGGCGGCGCGTGAAAGTGGAAGTGAACTCGGGATGGAACGGATTTGGAACGTGTCTCCGCCAAACGGTTCGACAAAGAATCCGAGCTTTCGCAGTTGCTCGTCGACGTTTCTAAAGATTTCTTTTTCTTGCTTGGAAAGGTCGATGAGTTCCGGGAACAAAAGTTCCTGACTGTCTTGGGCGATGTTGTTCTGGAGCGATTCCATTGCCTGTTCAAAGAGCACTCGCGTGTGGGCGGCGTGTTGGTCGATAATCAAAAGGCCGTTGGCGTCTTCGCCTGCGATGTACGTATTTGCAATCTGGAAAAACGTCGGCGGAACCCACGGTGCTTCTGGTTGCGGTTCCGGCTTGGTGAGATCGGGCTCCAGCGAAATAATCTTGCCGTATTCTGGGAGCGAAAACAGGTCCTGAACATCGTCGCTGACATCATATTTGGACTTTTTGTCCGAAAGCGTATTTGTGTTTGCCGGTTTCGCAAATGTCGGGGCATGCGGCGGAACGGACTGTGCGGGTTGCTGCGACGGGCTGGGTTGCGATGCAAAACTTTGGGGCGCATATGGCTTGGTCGGGGCTTCCCACGGCAGGTCGTTTTGTGCTGGTGAAGACTGCACCGGGCTTCCCATGAGTTCATCGCTCAAGTCGATAAACGGGGAGTTGGCTTCCAAGTCCTTAGTGAACGTATCGCGGATGGCGTGCGTCACGACGAGAAACACGAGGTTCCCGTTTGCGAATCGGACTTCGCGCTTGGCCGGGTGGACGTTGATGTCGAATTCCATGTCCGGCATGTCCAGGAACAGCACCGTGACGGGTTTGCACTGCGATCCATACGGCTCGTAAGCTTGCGACACGGCCTTGCTCACCATCTTGTTTTCGATGGGGCGGTTTCTCATGAAGAGAAACTGGTGGTTGCGCTTGCCGTTCGTCTCTGTGGTGGGGGAGATGTAGCCTGTCACGTGGACGCCGGCTTCGGTGTAATCGACGGGCAGTAAACCTTTGGCGACTTTGGAACCGATGGCTTCGGCGATGCGGCTACGGAGTTCTCCGGGCACACCGGTGAAGACCGTCCTGTCGCCTACTTTGTAGTCGAAGCGGATTTCCGGATGCGAAATGGCGGTCTTGAGGACGATGTCTAAAATGCGGGAGCATTCGGAGGTTTCGCTGCCGAGGAAGGTGCGGCGTACGGGCGTATTGTAAAAGAGGTCTTCTACAAGGAACGTGGTACCCCGGCTTGCCTGGATATCTTCTTTTTCGACAATTTCGCCGCCTTTGATGATTATGCGGCCGCTTTCGCCATCTTGCGTGGCGCTTGTGATGGTAAGCTTGGAAACGGCGGCAATGGAGGCGACGGCTTCTCCGCGGAAACCGTTTGTCTGGAGGTGGAACAAGTCGTCTGCGGTTGTTAGTTTAGATGTAGTATGGCGGAGGTAGCACATGGACAAATCTTCGGCGTCCATGCCCTTACCGTTGTCTGTAACCTGGATTTTTTTCTTTCCACCTTGTTCAATTTGGACTTGAATTCGGGTGGCTCCGGCATCGATAGCGTTTTCTATAAGTTCCTTGACAGCCGATGCTGGACGTTCGATAACTTCTCCAGCAGCAATTTTATTGATGATTTCGTCGGATAAAAGGTGAATTTCTGCCATTTTTCGCTTTATATGTAGCTAACGATACGGATAATTGGTATAGGATTGCTATATTATAAATATAGCTAATGAATTTTAATGAACAAGTGAGGTGAGTGAAATGGTTTCAAATCTATTCCTTCAGCTAGCACACATTGAATTACTAATGTCATACCCGGTCAAAGACATTTTGACCTTGGTCAAACGAGATTCGCGATTCAACGTGAAACTTCTAAATGATTTGTATTTTGAAGATTCATATGTAGATGAAAGCGCTTACCGATTCATAATGGACAACATCGTCGCGTGGTTGTACGAACGCGGTGAAAATCCGGATGAATTCATTGAACGCATCGTTAAGCGTTGTGCTGCTTTTGAAGCCGTTCCTGCACGTAGCGTTCTTCGCTCTTACTTGCCGTTCGTCTCTTCGTTCTACTCGGCTGAAGATGCTCGTGAACTTTGCTTGGAAATCATTCCGAAACGTTATCCGTTCTTGACGAAGGCTAGCATTCTCCGCAATGAGATTGTCGACGGAAACCGCAGGGTGGACTTCACTTTCCAGTTCGAGACTCCGGGTGTGCTTGCTGCAAATCCGATGCGCTGGATCCGCAGCATGATCAACATCGGACCGCTTCTCTTGAATACGCCTGCATACGAACACATTAGCTATCTCGCCTCGCAGACATCGTTTATCGAAGCTCTTGAAAACAGAGTCCCCGCCGAAATGAAGGAAGACGGTGGCGTTTACGTTAAGGGTGAACTTGTAGGTCGCCATGCTACGTTTGCCGATTGCGTCAAGGAATACAACCTCGAATGGAAGAACGACGTAGAAAAGAGCATTGGTTGCGTCCGTGCTTTGGTTGACATCCGCGACCCGAAGACCGGTGCCTTGCTTGTCGAAAAGGACTGCTTCTATGGTGCTCCGGTTTATATCCTTGGCTTCAATTTCAAGGCAAACGTGAATGCTTCCGAACCGTTCCTCAAGTTGATGAGTTCTGTCGTGAAACAGGAATTTGCTGCTTGGGCTCCGCTCCAGAAAGCTCATGAACAGCTCCTCGACGCCATGAACGATTCTGTCACGATTGTCTATTACAAGAGCGACGACTCGATTTCTGTGAACAGCAAGCATCTTATGCGTAACGTGCCTGCTCGCATCCTTCGCAACTTGCTCCGTGAATATACAGTGACGGGTCGTGAAGAATACGAAAACCGCGAATTCAAGCGCGATCCGGCAATCTGCATGGATCCGCTCCGCCCGAACTTCGAGAGCCGGTTGAACCGCGTTATTGCGCACATCAATGGTTCCGATGATCCGGACCATCCGAGCGAAGGCGTAAAGAAGTACTTCGAAATTGAACGCCATCGTCGCGGTGGATTCCGCTTTGTTCCGAAGTGCAAGATTATTTTCAGAGAAGAATAAAATTACTTTGTTCTAAATCTTATGATACGCTTTTTTGCGTTTGTAAGAGAAAAAAAGGTAAATTTTATTGAGCGAAGAAATAAGAAAAACGAAAGAACCAAACCGAATACTAATTGGTATATTTGGATTGTTGAGATTGGTTGGAAAGGTAAATCCTGAAACGACTTTATCATTGCTCCCCTCCTGATAGGTTCAAGGTTCTGGAAACCGCTCAATATTTTCTCCTTCTTAGGAAAGGGCTCTTTTGAGCCCTTTCTCTTTTTTTATGACTTCGGCGCCTTGCATAGTCGTTCTGAGCGGAACGTCGTGAAGCGAAGAATCCAGTGCTTTTCAAGACTTAACTGGATCCTGCTCCTTCGAACCTAAGAATTGTAAGGCAATAAATTGCCAACAATTCTATATCGGCGCCTGGCGCCTCAGGATGACGTGCAAAAAAAATCCACGCGGATGCGCGGACTTTGTAATAACGAATAACTAAAGTGACTGGATCCTTCGCGGTCTATGACCGCTCAGGATGACGCTTCGCGCATTAGCGACGGCTTAGGGCCATTTGCTAATGCTTATCGCATTAGCGACGTCTTGCAGCCATCTCTTTCGTGAGGATGTCCATGACGGCGCCGATTTCGGCGGGGGCCTTGAACACCGGGTTTGCGAACTTGCTTGCAATGTCTGCGAGCTTTTGTTCGTGATAGCCGACCTTGAATTCCGTGAACTTGAGACCGTGTGCCGTGCTGATGACGACAACGTTTTCGTCCTTTGCGATCTTGCCTGCGGCGACGAGCTTTTCGAGAGCGCCAAGGGCGACACCCGTATGCGGGCAGCAGTAGAGGCCGATGCGGTCACCGCGATGGGCGGCGTTCGCGAGTTCTTCTTCAGTGACGCTTACGACCATGCCGTTTGTCTTCTGGATGGCGCGTACGGCCTTCGGATAGCTGACCGGGTTGCCGATCTGGATTGCGCTTGCGAGAGTCTTCTTCGCTTGAACCGGCACGAGCTTGTCGAAGCCACGTTCGTAGGCTTGGAAGAACGGATTTGCGTTTTCGGCTTGAGCAACGATGATGCGCGGGATGCGGTCGATAAGGCCCATAGCCTTGCAGTCTTCGAAACCCTTGGCGAGTGCGCTCACGTTGCCGAGGTTTCCGCCCGGGATAATCACGGTGTCCGGAACAGTCCAACCGAGTTCCTGGCAGATTTCCGGAGAAATCGTCTTTTGGCCTTCGACGCGGAGGCTGTTCATGGAGTTGGCGAGATAAATGCGGTTGTCCTTCGTGACTTCCTGAACAATCTTCATGCAGCCGTCAAAGTCGGTGTCGAGCGCAAGCACGATGCTGCCGTTAGAAATCGGTTGGATGAGCTGTGCGGTGCTCGTCTTGCCGGCCGGGAGGAACACGATGGAAGGGATGCCGGCCTTGGCGCAGTAGGCGCTGAGAGCGGCAGAAGTGTCACCGGTAGAGGCGCAAGCGACGGCGTCAATCGGGTGAATTTTCTTTTTGATGATGTGGTTCACCTGGCTTACGAGAACCGTCATGCCGAGGTCCTTGAAGCTACCCGTGTGGGAGTTTCCGCAGAGCTTGACCTTGAGGCTTCCGATGCCTAAGTCCTTGGCGAGCGGGGCTGCGTCAAAAAGCGGGCTCCAGCCTTCGCGCATGGTGACGATGTCTTCGACAGGCATGTCCGGGAGCACCATTTCACGCTTGCTCCAGATGCCGCTCATGTCTTCGGGCTTAAAGCTCATGCGGCGTTCGGCAAAGAGTTTCTTCCATTCTTCGGGGCTCTTGCTTGCAAGCGCTGTGCGGTCGTGTTCGACTTCGAGAAGGCTTCCATCGACCTTGCTGCGGTAAATGACGTCGGTCAGCGGGTAGGTGTCGTCGCCGTTGATGTTTCTAAAATGAGCGTTAAACTGAGACATAATTTCCTCTTGAATTTTTTACGAGGCAAATATAGCAATTTAGAACTTAGAACTTAGAATTGCCAACTAAGTTCTACCAACTAAAAACTTCACTGGATCCTATCGGTCGCTTGCGCGGCCTCCAGGATGACAATCTCAATTCCAAATTCCTAACACCTAAATCCGAATTATATAAGCTCTACCAACTAACCTCTGCCTACATCCTGCAGCATCTAATTTGCTATATTATGGGCGAAATTTATTTACAAGAAAATACTCGGAGTTCTGAGTGAACAAGAAAAAAATCTTTCTTTTACCGCTTTTGGCGCTTTTCATGTCATCCTGCTCGTTCGATATGGATGACGAGGGATTGTCTCATTGGCTTTCTGATCAAGGAATGCCCAGTAGCTACAAGGTTCAAACTGTAACGGTCAGCGACCTGAAACCGATTTCGGCCGAAGTGTTTAAAGATACGCTCCCTCTTGATGCGTGGCTGCGCGGTGTACTCGGTGCAACGGCCGGGATGTCGTTCGATGCCGTTTTTGATTTCTCTATCGATAGTTCGTTCACGGCGAGAATGAAAAAAATGGATTCTGTAAAGGCGAGCCTTGTCTTGCATACGGTGGACTCGTATTACAAGTCTAAGTATCTGCCTTCGAACTACTTCCCGTTTGGGGAAGATTTGAAAATCAATGTCAGTTGGATTCTTTCTGATAAAATGAGCCGGGGTGAATGGGATAAGTTGGAAGACATCAACGATTCTGTCTGGTTCCATGAACTGGAGTCCTGGAAGGCCAAGAAATCTGCTGATACAACGATTTCCATTTCTGTGAACGATATTAAGGATACCCTCATGACATTCTGGATGCCGAATGCTCTTGTCAAAGATATTCGCAAGAATCCAGGTTATCGTCGCTTGCAGTTGCGTGTTGCAGCCCCTGAAGCCGCGAATATTTATCGCTTCTACGGTCCGGGTGCCTATTTCCCGCGTTTCCACATCGAGGATCTTGGTGGAAATGGTGATTACGTGACATACAATGCGTATCGTTCCGCTTCGATTCCTGTGAATCATGAAAAATGTTCAGATTGCCTTGTACTGCATAGTGGCGTTTATGATTCTCTCGTAGTAGAGTTGCCGTCTAAACCGATTTTGAAGGCTCTGTCCGATTTTTACGGTGATGAGTTCCCTTATACGCTCGGAGACAGCAATGATGTGCGCCAGGCCGTCGTGATGGCCCAGGTGTCGTTCTATAGGGACGATTCCAAGGGCGAACAGGAACTGAATATGCCGATTCAGGTTATTGCCGGTTCGTACGTGGACAGTGCGGATGCGGTTGTTCGTCGTATTGAAAACTACAAGCTGAACAGGCCTCGTGTTCTTGAAAGCGGTCACCCGAATATGGTGTTCTATGAAGGAGATTCTGTTTCGTTGCAGGTGACTGCTGGTCTGCGCGATTTAATCAACAAGGCTAGCGATGGCCGTACATTCAAGATGATGGTGCGTCTTGGCTATCCGGTTCTTATGGACAAGGATACTCTTTTCTACGACCGTATCGTAAATGAAAAGGATACGCTCCACCTTTCCAATGGTAATTCTTTGGCTGTGGATCAGGGAGATACGGTTCGAGTATTGTTCTCTCATTTTGACTATGCCCGTTACGATTTCTCCTCTATCAAGGATAAACCGGCGACTCTCAAACTGTGGCTTGCCTCTAAGCGCGGGGAGAAAGAATAATGAAAAAGTTTATTAGTGCATTGCTTTGCGTTTCTGGTTTTTCCTTTGCGTCGATGATTGGAGTTGATGCTCTTGGTCAGGAGCAAATTGCTGGCGGTTCTGCTGCCATGGCTGGTCGTGGCTTTGCCGGTAATGCGAAAACGGGCGATATCGAGGGCGTTTCCGTGGTGAACCCGGCTCGTCAGGCGTTTGACACAAAGGTCGTGCTGAACTTGAACTTCTTGTTGGATGTCACGACGGCGAGCCGTTCGTCTTCCAGTTTCACGATGAGCACCATTTCGATGCCGTCGATGAACCTCTCGTTCCCGATGGGCGATTTTGGAACGCTTGGTGTTTCGTTGTGGCAACACTATGCTTCCTCGATCCGCGAAGATATCCATAACGAAGAAGAAAAGTGGGATGCCGAAATTGAGTACCAGAGCAGTATCTATGAACTTGTTCCGACTTACGCGATCAGGCTTCCGTTCCTTCGTATGGTCTCGCTTGGTGCCTCGGCTCACTTTGTGATGGGCAGCTTTACCCGTAGCCTTACGCTTGGGCCTGACAACAGCGAAATCTCCAAGGAAGATGCTTGGGCGACAAATAACGCGACTGTTGCGGATTATGTGAAGGGTGACTGGGAAATCAAGAACCATCCGGCATATTACACGTTTGCGGCTCAATACCGCGGCCGTATGGCTTCTTACTTCTTCTCGATTACGACGCCTTATACGTTGTCCAATGAATTGCAGTACGACTTTAGATTTAGCGAACTGGATACGCTTGCACCGACCCGCTATACTCGCGAAATCAGGGTGCCGGCCATGCTCGCAACAGGTGTCAATTACCGTTTCAACAAGCGCCATAACGTAATGGTGGATGTCGCTTGGCGTGCCTGGGACCGCGATGTCGAAAACGTCGCCGGGAGCTGGGGTATGGCGGAAATCACCAAGACTCAGAACGACTTTAATATTTCTCTGGGTTATCAGCGTGATGGAAGTGATGTCTTTTACGATGCCTATTGGGATCGCATTGCTTATAGAGCCGGTTTGTGGTACAAGAACTGGTACGTGGAAGATGTTTGTGAAATTGGCGGATCCATTGGTGCCGGTTTGCCGCTTGGCAGAAAAGGCATGATGTTGGATTTGGCTATTCAGGGTGGGGCCCGCCTGGCTGATGGCGACCGCAACTGGAGCGAAGGATTTTTTGGAATTCGCCTGGGATTGGTCGGTGTCGGAAACTGGGGAAAGACCCGTGGTCAGTAAGATTTAATTAGAAGGAGATCGAAAATGGCTACTAAGAAAAAGATAGAAGAATCTACGAAGCCTACTGCAAAGAAGACGGCTTCGACAAAGGCCGCTACTGCGAAGACGACTGCTAAAGCAGCTAAGACCGTGAAGGCTAAGGAAGAAAAGCCCGTGGCTGCCGCTAAGGAAAAGCCAGTAAAGGTCGAAAAGAAAATTGCTGCAAAGAAGGTTGTTGCAGAAAAAAAGCCGGCAGCAAAGAAGATTGTGGCGAAGGTCGCCAAGAAGCCGAGCACGACTACGATTGAAAAGGTCTCTGCCAAGGCCGCTCCGGCCAAGAAGACTGTTAAGGCTGCAGCAAAGAAAGCTGTAAAGGCAAAAACGGAAAAGTCCGTTGCCGCCGCAAAGAAGGTTATCAAGGCCGTGACGAAGGCCAAGAAGGTCAATGTCAAAGTTGTAGAAGCTCCAGCTGCGAAGAAGGCAAAGGCTGCCGCTCCGGAAGCATTGCCGCAGTCTTTCGATGCCGAATACCTCGTGCTCATGCAGAAGGATCCGAACTGGATGCAAGCCTTCTGGGAAGTTTCCGAAGAACGTATCAAGGCCGCCAAGAAAGGCAAGGGCAAGCTCGTGCTTCGCTTGTTCGACATCTCGAACGACCTTACGGTCAAACGCAACAAGAAACTCAAGTTCCACGATATCGAAGTTCCGGCCGATGCCCGTAGCTGGTACGTGGAAAACAAGGTGACGCAGAATTGTGCCGCTGCTCTTGGCGTTGTTTCTGCAGGCAAGTTCGAAGCTCTCGTTGAAGCTGGCCCGATGCAGACGTTCACGCTTGAAGGTTCCGAAGTGAATACGGACAACGTTTTTGTTCGCGCTTCCCTCGGCGGGGCGACTCTCGGTGGCTTTGGCAGCTCGGGACTATCTTCGATGTCTGCAAAGAACTGGCTCGAATCGCTTTCGAGTTCCTCGGGTTCCATGTTCTCTGGCGCACTTTCCAGTGCCGCTCTCAAGAGCAACAAGCTTGAACTCCCGAAGGATTCTGTGAACTACGGCAAGGATTTCTTCTTGTGGGTCAAGACCCGCTTGATCGTCTATGGCGGTACGCGCCCGGATGCGCACTTGCAGGTGCGTGGCGAACCGTTCCCGCTCAACCCGGATGGCACCTTCAGTTTTGAAGAAGACCTCCCGGATGTGACGAAAATTATCCCGGTGTTTGCGACCGATAAGGATGGCGACTTCCCGACGACTATCGTCCCGATCGTTGTGAAGCGCACGGAATAATGGCAAAGCCCGGTAGAGTACATCTACTGCTTCATGCACATTTACCATTTGTGCGTGAACCTTCTTATGACCGGTTCTTGGAAGAGAACTGGTTTTTTGAAGCGATGGCGGAGACGTACTTGCCCATTATCCAGATGCTGAACCGTCTGGAAGAAAAGGGCGTGCCGGGTACTCTCAACTTTAGCGTTTCATCGGCTTTGCTCGCGATGCTTACGGATAAGCTTTTGCTTACCCGTTTTTCTATGCATTTGCACAAGCAACTTGAACTGATTGAACGCGAAAAGGTTCGCTTGCAAAATGATCCTGAGCAGATGGAGGTGGTGAATTTTTATTACCGCCGTCAGGTTGCGCTCATCAATACGTGGGAACGCGATTGCGGTTGCGAGATTGTCCCTGCGCTCAAGCGCTTGGAGCAGATTGGAAAAATCAACTTGCTGACCTGCGTGGGGACGCATCCGTTTTTGCCGGCGTACCAGAACGATGTCGAATCGATTCGGTTGCAACTGAAAATTACTGTTCGCGCGTTTGAAGAAGCTTTTGGCAAAAAGCCTCGCGGGCTGTGGCTCCCGGAATGCGGTTATTTCGAAGGCTTGGATGCGATTCTTGCGGAATACGGATTCAAGTATTTCTTCTTGGAAACGCATGGAGTGCTTTTGGCAAAGCCTGCGCCGAAGTATGGCGTGTTTTCACCAATCAAGACTCCAGCGGGACTTTACTGTATGGGGCGCGAACAGAGCAGTTCCATGGAAGTGTGGAGCCGCAAGACAGGTTACCCGGGGCATCCCGAGTACCGTGAGTTCTTTAAGGACATTGCGCACGAACGTGAGAGCGATTACTTGGGCGATTACTTCTTGGCGGCGGGAACGCATATCGAAACGGGGCTTAAGTATTACCGCATTACTGGTAGCGAAAACAAGATGGTTTACCGCCCGTGGAATGCGTTGCGCCTTGTGGAAGACCACGCGCGACTATTTGTCGCCAATCGCGAAGCGACTGTGTCGAACTTGCTTGCGAATATGGACGGCAACAAGGTCTCGATCCTTTGTCCGTACGATGCGGAACTTTTTGGACATTGGTGGTTCGAAGGCCCGCTGTTCATCGAAAAAATGTTTGAACGTGCTGCAAGTTCGAGCGTGGTCGAGATGGCTTCGCTTGAAGATTCGATTCGTGAACCTGCGGATACCGACGTGCATAAGCCGATTTTCTCGTCGTGGGGTGAGGGCGGCTTTGGTGAAGTCTGGATGAATGATGAAGTCGCTTTCCAGTATCCGATGTTCTTTAGAATGCGGAAGATGATGGACGAATTGAAGTCGCGCATTTCGCACGGGGCAAGGGCTGCTTCTAGGACTGCTGTTGGGAATGCGCGCTGCTCAAAAAATGCGATTGCAAAACGTTTCCTCGCGCAGATGGCTCGCGAACTCGTGCTATTCCAGGCCTCGGACTGGGCTTTCATGATTCATAACAATTCAGCTGCGGATTACGCCCGCGCTCGCTTAAATGGTCATTATGAAAATGTCTGTGCACTTTATCGTGAAGCGGTAAAGGCTAATCCCGACATGCGCTTGCTCAAGAAACTTGAGCAGAAGAATAATTTGTTCCCATGGATTGGGGAATGTTTGTAGTGCCTACTAGTACATCACTATAAAGCTTGTTGTTTTGCCTTTGTTGCCGACGCGGAATCTGAAAAGACCTGGTGCCATCATGGATTTGACTTGGTCTTCTTGCAGGCAGAATGATGTTCCCTCGTATTTTTCTTGTGAAATCAAGTCGCCGCGTCTCGTTCTGATTTCAATAAATTTCTTGCCGCGGGGGAGCGGTGCAAAGCAGAGAGGACCTTCTTTCCAAGGAACGGGATATGCATGCGGGGCTGCATCGTTGTTAACGATTGGAAGGCTTTCGGATTCACCGAAGCGGCTGAAAATCCATACAGAAGAATCGCTTGATGATAAAACAGAAGCCATGCTGTTGAGTGTATTGTTGCTTTCAATTTTGTAGATAGACGCTTTGCCGTCTTTGTATAAGGCGACGGATGCTTTACCGGTAAAGTTTGTGAAATCGACCACATAGGGGGAGGCGTAGTTTTGCGGAATGTTGTAGAACTTGAATGCGAGACTTCTGATATTCGGATTGATGGAATCTGAAACGATTATTTTGGCCTCTGGCCATTCGGATTGGTCGTTATGGATCCAACTTTTTTTGGGAAGGTCCTTGCTGCGTTTCCCGGAAAAAGAAAGTCGAACGGAATAGTCGTGGAAAATGCTATCGGCATCGAGTTTAAGCGGCTTAATTGAGGCGATGAGCTGATCTTCGAACGAATTGTTTGGGTTCTTGGAAAAGTTTTCCCAAATGGATTTGTCTATATCCTTTGAAACGTTGTTGTATAGATAAAGGAGTAATGTCGATGCTCCGTAGTTCCTGAAAGAATCGGAGAGGGGCTGCCCTGTGCGTTCAAAGAATTTTGGTATGTAACCGATGTAGTCGTCAATATCGGGATTGGTGATTTCTTCAAACCCGGCAGCGGAGGCTTCGAACCAGAACGTTGGTGTAGACAGGTCAAGATAACGTAACTGTACGGCGTGATAAAATTCGTGGAATGATGTTAGGCGGATGCCTTTTGCCCATTCATCGGTGTAGGCAAAATTGTGCGCGATGTTGCGTAATTCTATTGTTGACTTGGCGTACAAACAAGTGTCTCCATCGACAAAAATGGTGTCTTTGTTTTCGTTTTTTGAAGAGCCGTAATAGAAATCGTTCTCCATGAAAATTTGGGAAAATCCGAAATCATCAAGAGGTTCCGTAACTCCAAAGTTTTTGAAGTAATCACCAATCTTGTGGCCTCTAACTTGTTCGAGGTCAACAATTTCGATGGGATAGAGCCCGTTCTTGACTTCTTGCAGGAAGTGGAGGGATACGCTAGGTCCTTTGGGCTCACGCATCTTGTGCTTGTTGATGTAAAAGTCCCACGCTTCTTCCATGCTGGTGGCGGTTGCCTTGGCGAATGCTTTTGTCGTAGCATGAGGCCCTGTTATGGTGTAGAAAACTTGAATATGCGCGGTTTCAATGCTATAGACCGAATCGTAATACACCTCGGGAGTGCATTTTGTTTCTTTTTTTTCTGATTCTTTGACCAAAGCGTAATGGGGCTGTTTTTTGCGCTTGATGTAGTTTTCAAAAGCCTTCATCGTTCCGCAATCACCTTCGTAGGCGAATGTCGTGCAGAACGCTATTGCTATGAATAGTGTAACGAACTGGGTGATTCGTGCGAATGAAAAAAAGTGTGAAAAAATCGGGAGCATTTTACAGGACTCCTGCATCTTTGAGAATTTGCTTTGCTTTGGCGGTGATTTCGGTGGGGACGGTTAGCTGCTTTTGGTGATGCGGCTTGATGCGTGCGTCAATAATCATGGGCGCGCTGCATTTCCAATGCTTTTCTTCGACGGATTCGTCAAGGCCGTAAATATCCTGTGCTGGGTCGGAACGCGTGAACGTGAGCCACAGAAAATCGCTTAATACGTTGTTCGTGCTTGTTCCGCTGTTTGCTGCAACGTTCGTGGCGCCTTCGTCGATGATGGAAATCCAAGGATAGTTTTCGCGGAATTCCCAGTGGGCGAGGGCATCTTTGAGGTCGCGGAGAGTCTCAGATTTCTTGTATGATGGACCTTCAATCATGAGCACACCGGGCATCACGATGGCGGCTACTTTGAACCCTTGCGGAAGCGTGAGCGATTCCAAATCGCTTGGGTTGTTGCGGAGTTCGCGGTACTTTACGCCGGCGGCCGCAATGACAACTTTCGAGCCGTGGTTGAGGCTTGTGCCGGTGTAGTCCAGCGTGTCGATGGTTGTCGCCGTTTGAAAATGCAAATCTCGGTCGAAATGGATACGTTCCAGAACGTGCGTGAAAAACGCGGGAACGTCATTGACGTCGAGGCCTGCTGCGTCTTCTTTGGCGGCAATCAGCAAATACTTTGTTAGGCTTGCCTGGTTGAATCCGAGCAGCGCGTTTGCGGTCTTCAAAAGTTCCATCGGTTCGCGTTCTTCGGCTGTTGCGTAAGGGCGGAAAGCTTCTGAACCGAGCGCTAGACAAAGCGGATGAACTCCGGCATCATCGACCGCGTGAATCCCGTAAACCCCTGGGAGCGATGCGGGAACCATTGGCTCTGTGATTTTGTGGATAAACTTACCAAAGAGAGTATCTTCTTGAGGCGGGCGTCCGACGACCGTGAACGGGAAAATCGCGTTCTTTTTGCAGAGAACTTTTTTGACTTTCATGCACGGGAAATCGTGCTTGCCGGAATAATAACCGATGTGGTCGCCAAATGGACCTTCTGGCTTTAAGCTGGGTTCGAGTTCGCCTAAAATGCAAAAATCCGCATCGCTAGAGATAAGGTAGCCATCATGTTCAAAGTAACGGAATCGTCGGTTGCCGAGCATGCCTGCGAACAACAGTTCCGAGAGATTTTCGGGCATGGGCATCACGGCGGCGAAAGTGTGCGATGGCGGGCCGCCAATGAAAATGCTGACCTTGAGCGGTCGCCCTTCTTCGAGTGCCTTTTGATGATGATGTGCAATGTCGCGCTTGATTTGGTAGTGCAGCCCGCATTCTTCGTTCGGAATGTAATCGTTCCCGGAAATCTGGATGCGGTACATGCCTACGTTTGTCTGCAATATGTTCGCGTTTTCGCTAGGGCGTGTGGCGACTTGCGGTAATGTGATAAACGCGCCTCCGTCCATCGGCCACGAAACTAACTGCGGCAAATCCTGCAAACAACATTCTTCAAAATCGTTGATGCTACCTGAACGCATGGGCATGGAACTGATGCCCGCTTGTGATGCCTTCCAAAATTTCGCAGGGCTTGGGTGCCTGAAAAATTCCGCTGGATTCGATTTGAACTGGATGGCTGTTTTTGTCTGCTCAAAGCCGTCACGGAACAAAAAATTGAACCGTTCGTCGCTGCCAAAAATATTACATGCGGCACGGAATTTGCTCCCTTTGACATGCTCAAAAAGGAGCGCAGGACCGCCTTGTCTAAAATTTTCCCTTGCAATCTCGGCCATTTCCAGATGGGGATCGACTTCGGCGTGAATACGTTTGAGCATTCCCGCTTTTTCTAAATCCAGCAGGGCCTGTTCGAGGGACTTGTACATGATGTTATCCGGCGGTTGCGGATTGGTCCAGGGCTTCGAATGCCTGTGTTCTCTTTTTCGCTTCTACAAATGCGATTTGCTCACGTGCCATTTCTCTGGCGGAGATGGCGTAGACCATACTTGCGCTTGCCATGACAATCGAGAAGGTGTCTTCGGCAAAATCCTTGCATCCCTGGAAGGTCATGTCGTCAAAGCAGGTCGTAATTCCCTTGTAGGAATCGAATTTGTGCTTTGCCGTGAATCCGCGGAACGGTCCGTCGCCAAGGCGTACTGCAATTTCGAGGACGTTGTCGGTTTTGCCTGCGTTGACCGCTCCGATGATGCCAGTCCAACTTACTTTTCTGAAACCGGCAACGATGGTGTAGCGGATAAATTCGCCCGGTTCAATGCTCTTTGGCAATGTGTAGTAAATAACGGCGTTCGTTCCCACGGACAAGGTCATCGGTGCATAACGCAAGATGTCTAGCGTATCCGAAAGGGTGCCGTTTTGCCAAGAAGTTTGACTGAATTGAACCATGCCGTATAATGTAGTAAAATTTTTTGTTTTTATTTGCATTTCCATAAATTTTAGGGTTTAATCTATTTAACCTTTTTTTTAAATTGCGTTGAGCATGAACGAGTTAGATGTTGATAAAAGTTTTTTGAAAAAAAGTACACTGTTCAATATTTTGGGAACAGTCCTAAAGATTTGCGGCCCTCTTTTGACCATTATGCTTGCGCGTATCTTTGGAGCGGGCGAGTTTGGGATATTTGTTTCGACACAGGGCCTTTTGCTTACGATTGCACGAGCCTCGACGCTTGGCCTGGATATTGGGCTCCGTTGGTACATGCCTCAAAACAAGCTCCACGGCAGGGTGGCATACTGCGGAATCATGGAATCGTTCTGGATTTCCGTTGCCGTTTCCCTGTTCGTTACGGTTGTCATTATCTTGGGTTCGTTTACGCCGTTTATTTCGGATGAACTTCCGTATTACGCCATTTCTTTGGTGTTCTATTCGGGCATGTACGTGTTGAGCAGTTCTTCGGAAGGGAACCGTAAACCTTGGATTTCCATTTTTATCAATGATTTTATAATAGCCGTGATGGCGCCGCTCGTCTCGATTATCCTTCACTATTTGGATATCCCGCATGCGTTGCCTTTTGGCCTCTTGTTCGGGCAAGTGATTGGATTTACTTTGCATGCAAAAGCCGTGCGCAAGCAGTTCAAGAAAATGCCGATTGTTCCGCAGGAGCGCATTTCTAAGGAACTTGTTCTTTATTCGGTGCCGCTTGGCTTGACCGTCCTTGTCGGAAACTTGCTCCAACGTTCTACGCTTTGGATGGTGCTGTTCTTCTTGGGAGACGAGGCGTCCGGCGTTTACGCGTTGATGATGACGCTTGCCAATGGCCTGCAGACTATTCGAAACGGCTTCAACCCGATTATTACGCCAGTTGTTTCCGGCATGGAAGAATCCCGCTTAAAGACGGACCTTAAACCCGTTTATTCGTACTGCGTTTCGATGGCGACGATGATTCAGGTGATTATCGGATTTTTCATCGTGCTTTTCCCCGAAGAAATCATGTCCATTGCGGGCAAGAGCTATGTGGTGCAGCCGATGGCGCTTGGCGTTTTGCTGTTCTTCCAGCTTGTCGTCACGTTCTTTGGCATGGTGAATACGGTCATTGACGGCATCGGCAAGAGCGTTGTCAACTTGAAGGCGAGCGTTATCCAGCTATTGACTTCTGTCGTGGTGGGCTTTATTTTGATTCCGCAATTGGGGCTTTTGGGCGCAGCGCTTTCGATGCTCATTTACGGGATTGTGTCATCGGTCTATTGCAACGTATATCTGCTCAAGCGTAAACTTCAGCCGTATTCTTCAAAGCTTTGGATCGATATCGTTTGGATGGTCCTTCTGCTTACGCTTTACATTTTGATTAACGCCCAAGTGGTGACGCTCACGATGGTCGGCAAGATTGTCGTTTATGTGTGCGTACTGCTCCTTCTCGGGGCGCAGTTCCTGTTCTACAAAAGAAAGTTTTAAAGCGATGCGGTGAACAAGTAACCGAGAACGGTTTTGAGCGTTCCGGAGAAGTTTCGTCCGTAGATAATTTTCGATGTTCTCCAAGCATGCGCGAGATTCTTGATGCGGTAAGTTATATCCGAATTTGTATGAAATTCGACGGCTTTGTTTAAAACTTCGCTGATGGGCTTGTCTTTCTTGAGATTTTCGTTGTGGGTCCACATGTACACTGCAAATTGCGCGAGTCTTTTTTTGCGGACTTCTCTCGAATGTCTTTTGTGCGTGACCTGCGAAGAGTGCTTGCGCCATTTCGTGACGACTTCGCTGGTATAGACAAACCTGTTTTCGGCAATGGCGTTTGCGGCGAGTGACCAGTCGTGTGCGTATTCTTCGGGCTCGATAGGGAAGAACCGCTTTGCGGCTTCCCGGCTGATGAGCTGCGATGCCCCTTGATAGAGGTTGAATGCGTAGCACTGGTATATAAAACGGTCTTTTTGCGATGTCAGGCAATTGGACTGGTATGGCGTCGGAGAATATTCCTTGAGCGTGGAACCGTCTTCGCGGCAACGGACTGTGCGGCCTCCGCAAACGAGGTTGTCTCCAATTGCATCGTGCAAGGCCTGGAGGTGGTTCGGGAGCCACAAATCGTCCTGGTCACTGAACGCGACAAAGTCGCCTTTGCAAAGCGATACGGCCTTGTTGAAATTTTCACGATAACCCAAGTTTTTTTCGTTCTTGTAAACACGAATTCTAGAATCCTTGCGTGCATATTCGTCAAGGATTTGGGGCGTAGAATCGGTCGAAGCGTCATCGCAAATTACGATTTCGAAATCTTGTTCGGTCTGAGCGAGAATGGAATCCAGCTGCTCCCGAATAAAAGTCTTGCCGTTATATGTCGCCATTGCTATAGAAATCATGATATAAATATATATATTTGGAGTGGCCGAACAGTAGTAATTTTCTACATTATTTTTATGATTCCTAAAAAGCTGCACTATATTTGGCTCTCCAATGACCCGCTGCCGCAACTGCCACAATTGTGTATTGACAGCTGGAAGCGCCATTGCCCCGATTATGAAATCGTCCATTGGGATATGGCAAAATGCCAGAAAATTATCGATACGATCCCTTTTGTGAATGAGGCGGTTTCGCTTTCCAAGTGGGCATTCGCGAGCGACTACATCCGCCTTTATGCCGTCTATAGCGAGGGCGGAATCTATTTGGATAGCGATGTTTACATGTACCAGAGCTTTGATCCGTTCCTTAATAATCGCTATTTTACGAATATTGAATTTACGTCGCATTTCAAGAAGAATAAGTCGTGGCAGTTCTTGAACGAGGACGGAACTAAGAAAGACCCGAACCAGATAGCACTCCCCGGGCTTGCATTGCAGGCGGCTATTTTTGGCGGCGAGGCGGGACACCCGTTCCTTAAGAAATGCATGGAATACTACGAAAATCAAAAGTTTATTTTGCCGAATGGCGAGTTGAACATCCAGAATATTTCTCCGTTTGTTTATGCACACACGGCGCAGCAATTTGGTTTTGTCTATAAGAACGAATTGCAGAAAATATCCGAAGGGATGACGATTTATCCGGGCGACGTGTTTTTGCCGAGCTTGAACGAATCGAAGACGAAACCTTTTGCGATTCACGTGACGAACGGTAGCTGGCGCCCGCTTTGGCAGCGCATCAAGAATTTCCTCAGGAACGCTCCGCGTGGCACGATGGAAAGCCGCCTTGCCGCATACGAAAACAAGAAACCCATTGAGCTTAAGGACTGATATGCCTTCCGTGAAATATCTTTTTGTGTTGACGAGTTCCCCGAAGGACTTTTTCTGCGAGCAGACGCTTGTGGCGATCGCTTCGCTGCGTGTCCACAATCCGAATGCGTTCGTGACGCTTTTGACCGACGACAAGACGGCGGAAACGTTGACGGGGCCGCGTGCTGCTTTGAAAGACGCTGTCGATGAACTCAAGGTCTTGACGCTTGACGAAAAGTTCACGCCGATGTTGCGTTCGCGTTACCTCAAGACGGTGATGCGTAACGAAATTGACGGCGACTTTTTGTACATGGATTCCGACATCGCGATTGTCGATGACCTCTCGATTCCTGACGAATGGCGCGGTGGCATTTACGCGGTGCTCGATTTCCACACGAATCTTTCGAAGGCGATTAACCGCAAGAAGGTTTTGAACAACGCAAAGATGATGGGCTTTTCGCCGATTCTGAACGACGAGATTTTTAACGGGGGCGTGATGTTTGCCGCCGATACGCTGGAAGCCCGTGAGTTCTTCAAGACTTGGCACGAATTGTGGCTTTACTGCGTTTCGAAGAATTTCCCGTACGATATGGCGAGCCTTGCCGAGACGAACTACAAGTTCGGTTACGTGACGAAAAAGATGGATGGCGGTTGGAACTGCCAGCTGGCTTACGGCAACCGCTTTTTGCCGACGGCGAAGGTGCTGCATTTCTTCGGTTCGCGCATTATCGATACGCGTGGCCGCAAGGTTCCGGAATCGATGAACATCTTTTTGCCGAAAATTTTGCGCAAGGACTTTTATACGAACTTGAAGAACCTCCCCGTGACGGTAAACGCGGACAAGTCCATTCACATCAACGAGTATTACGATGACGTGATTGCACACGCGAAGGATGCGTTCATGTACCAGACGAATAAAGTCGGGGCTGCGGGCGCTTACATTATTCGTAGCTATGCGTTTGCGAAGTCGCTCGCCTGGCTGTACAAGAATGTGCCTTTTCTCGTGAAGCCTTTGGAAATCTTGGGCAAGCTTTTCTAGGGGACGTTTATGAATTTGCTTTTTAATCTCGTGGCGGTGCAGCCGATTCACAGTGCAAAATTTCACGGTGGCGGTTCTTATGGCGAAGTGATATTCTGGGCGCTTGTGAAACGTGGCGCAAAATTCAGTTGTGTCTATGATAGCCGAAAATATTTGGCTCCGGATATTATTGCGGCTTGCGAAAAATGTGGCATTCCGCTTTTTGACATTGCCGAAAAAACGCCGCAGCAGATTATCGACGAAAATGCGATTGACGCGTTCTACACGCCGCTTTATTCGCTCGAAGGCAAATGGCAAATTCAGGTGAAGCGTTTTGTGTTCACGTGGCATGGCGTGCGCGCTCTCGAAATGCAGTATAGCTGGCAAGGCGTTGGCTTTGCGAAAAAGTTTGCGCAAAAGCTCGAAGCGCTGGTGCGTTACCGCGACAGTTGGAAAAAGTATTTCTATGCGCCCAAGTACCGCGATTTGGCGGCCCGCATTGCCGATGGCCATGCCGAATGCATTACCGTGAGCGAACACAGCCGCGCTTCTATTAAGTCGTTTTTCCCGGAGCTTTTGGACAAGGAAATTCCTGTTTTCTATAGCCCGATGCTGGATTACGAACCCGAAGGATTCTTGCCGCCGGGTGTGAAATCGAAGAAGTTCTTTTTGCTCACGAGCGGTGCCCGCTGGGAAAAGAATAATTTGCGTGCAGTCAAGGCGTTCGATGAACTCGTGACGATGATGCACTCGACGAATCATGAGTTCGACATGAAACTTGTGATTACGGGGGCGACAAACGTCAAGGTTTACCGTAAGCATATCCGCAACAAGGATGCGTTTGTATTCCTCGGCTACGTGGAATCGAAGGAACTCGAATTCTTGCACAAGAACGCGTATGCGTTTATTTTCCCGAGCTTGAACGAAGGCTTTGGCTATCCGCCAGTGCAGTCGATGCGTTATGGCGTGCCTGTGGCCGCGAGCGGTACGACGTCTGTGCCCGAAGTCTGCGAAAATGCGGCACTTTACTTTGACCCGTATTCCGTGAGCGAAATCAAGAACCGCATGATTCAATTGCTGGATTCGAGCATTTATGCGATGTACGCGGCCCGCGGTGTTGCTCGTTACGGCGAAGTGCATAAACGTCAGCAAGAAGACCTCGAAAAAGCCGTCGCGTTTGTCCTCGGCGAATAATTTGTTTGGAGAGGCTTCCGCTTGAGATGGGTAGGAACGAAAAATATTGCGATTACCTCATCATCCGCAACGACGGTACAATCGAATATGGTCCGAAATCAGGGGATATGTAAAGCCCTCATTTCCGTAAGCAAAAAATAATGCCGGTAGGGGGCTAAATGAGGGTAAAATATCGCCCTTGTTTTTGCCTTTGAAATATTTTTTTGCGGTTTACTCTTTGCAGATGGCGCAAGATTTCTATTTTTGTGCGTGGAAAATCCTTTTCTATCCAGGAGTCTTATATGGGCGGCTTTTGTGGTGTTATTTCCAAAGAAGACTGCGTTTGCGATCTTTTTTACGGAACCGACTACCATTCTCACCTTGGCACTCACCGCGGCGGTATGGCTGTTTTGAAATCGGATGGCGTTTTTCATCGCTCGATTCATAACATCCAGAACACTCCGTTCCGCAGTAAGTTTGAACACGATTTAACACATTTTTCCGGCAAGGTTGGCTTAGGCGTCATCTCTGACACGGACCCGCAGCCGCTCGTCATGACCTCCAAGCTGGGAACGTTCGCGATTGTGACTGTAGGCCTCATCACGAACATCGAAGATATCAAGAACGAACTTTTCCGCAACAACTGTATGCAGCTCCAGTTCTCAACGACGAGTGGCATGGTAGGACCGACCGAAGTGGTGTCGGCCCTTATTGCTACTCAGGATTCCATCGTCGATGGGCTCAAGTACGTTCAGGACAAAGTCAAGGGAAGTTGCTCCGTGCTGATTATGGATAGCGCGGGGCGTTTTTATGCGTGCCGCGACAAGTGGGGCCGTACGGCTCTTATCCTTGGCAAAAAGAACGGCGCGATGATTGCTTTGCAAGAAAGCTGCGCTCTGCCGAATCTCGGTTACGAATACGTTCGTGATCTTGGTCCTGGTGAAGTGGTCGAACTCACGCCGGATGGCGATACGACGCTCGTGGAACCGCGTAAGAAAATGGCAATTTGTTCGTTCCTCTGGGTGTATTACGGTTATCCTGCATCCAGTTACGAAGGACGTAACGTGGAAATGACTCGTTACCGTTGCGGTTCTGCTCTTGCCAAGCGCACCCCGACCGAGGCAGACGCCGCTTGCGGTATTCCGGATTCCGGCACGTCTCATGCGTTAGGTTATGCGCACGAAGCCGGTATCAAGTTTGCTCGCCCGTTCGTGAAGTACACGCCGACTTGGGCTCGTTCGTTTATGCCGCAGGACCAGCGCCAGCGCGAACACGTCGCCTCGATGAAGCTCATCCCGATTCCGGGACTCATCAAGGACCGTCGCCTTGTTTTCTGCGACGACTCCATCGTTCGCGGAACACAGCTCGGCAAGCAGGCTGCAAAACTTTATTCGATGGGCTGCAAGGAAACGCACATGCGTATCGCTTGCCCGCCGCTCGTTTATCCGTGCAAGTTCATCAACTTCTCCCGCTCCAAG
>Ga0129307_1001021_pt1 | contig 34836 bp, 23 predicted proteins | sample P1105metagenome_FD_94437 | JGI IMG/M metagenome (GOLD analysis project Ga0129307, IMG submission 94437) | Capybara group fecal microbial communities from Wisconsin, USA - P1105 metagenome | ecosystem: Host-associated > Mammals > Digestive system > Large intestine > Fecal | place: USA: Wisconsin...
AGGCGAAGTCCGCGACTGAGTTAATAATTCCACTCATTGACTTTTACCTCATTAGGCAATGGTCATCAAGACCTGGCCATCAGTAACAGTGTCGGTTTCCTTGACGGAGATGGAGTTCACAGTGCCTGCGCACGGAGCGACAACCGGGTTTTCCATCTTGAGGGCTTCGATGATAGCCACTTCCTGGTTGGCTTCGACCTTATCGCCGACCTTGACCTTCAGCTTGAACACAGAACCGGCGAGCGGGCACTTCACTTCAGTACCACCAGCGGCAGCCGGGGCCGAAGCAGCGGCAGGAGCCGGGGCCGGAGCGGCAACCGGAGCAGCAGGAGCTGCAGAAACGGCGGAATCAAGGACTTCTACTTCGACGTCGTAGGTCTTGCCTTCGAAACTGATACGGACTGTTTTCTTCATTTTGTTTTTTCCTGGCTATATAGCCTGTTAAGTTTTTAAAAGTTGTACCTTACTTGACGATCGTCCAAGCAGGAGAGTTAATGTTTCTGTAAGCGGTCACACGGCAGGGCTGACCAAGAGCCTGCGTTGCAGCAGCGGTAGCAATCACGAGGAACTGTTCGTTTGTCAGTCCCGGATGTTCTTCGAGAGCGGCGACGGCGGCAATGCCGAGGAACGCCTGGAGCTGCTTGTTGGTGAATCCCGGATGGATGCTCTTTGCATTCGGATCCCAATCGCAGTGTGCAGGAGCACGAACCGCGGGGGCCGGAGCGGCAGCAGCAGGAGCGGCCTTCTTAGCAGGAGCAGGGGCCTTGATCTTGTCCAAGCCGAGCTTCTTCATGACAAAGCTCATGAGCGTGCAGAGGACGAGGAGGCCGATGATCACGGACATCACGACGATGAGACCGGTAGCCTGGAATTCGACGAGCTTGCCAAGAGTGAACTTCTGAACTTCGCCATTGCACTTGCCACCTTCCATCTTGCCATGGCAGTATTCGCTGCCGAGCTTAGCCTTTGCAATCGGGAGCACGGCCGTACCGTTAGCATTTTCGACGGAATCGCGGATATCGCGGGCGCGAACGGACTGTTCATAAGTCTTATAAAGAATGGAATAGCCACCACCGTGAGTTTCCACAATCTGGAAAACAGTAGATTCATCCATCCACTTGAGCTGTTCCTTGATCGGAGCGGCAATGGAGTCCGGCATCAGAGCGATTTGCTCGTCAAAACGGCCAACCTTTGCAGCCTTGGAAGCAGCAGGTTGAGCTACAAAATCAGACGCGAAGGCACCGGAAACCGTTGTCACCGCGGCAAAAATCATAGCTTTCTTTAGTGTATCATTCATATCGGAATGCGTCCATGTTTATTAAGTGAACTGTTTGATAAAAATCAACGCGCGTGAATATAGCAATTTTAGTGATGGCTAGACGAGAGACGAAAGACGAGAGACGAGAGATTTCGTCTAATTACATCGTCATCGTGCCGGAGCTAAGGCCCTTCACCGGCACATAGCGAATAGAACCGTCGGCACCCATGATGATAGCGACACCCGCAAGATAGTTGATCCATTGCTTCGTGTCGAAATAGCGCAAATTCACCTTTCCGTCCGTGCAGAACACCGCCAACGGAACAACAAGCATGTCATGGGAAATCCACACGGCCACCTTGTTGACCTTTTCAAAGCGCGGTTTCACGACCTCGGTTATAAATTCTTCGCCACGGGACTTTAGCGGATAGAACGCGTCCGTATAACTTCCCTTATACGCATAGGCCGATGTCACCACCCAGCCACCGCCATCGGAATTCTTGTAGTTTTCGAATTTCGATTCATCTTTTTCAAACCAAGCCCCGTCCAATTCCGGAATCGTATCACTTACCAATTGGGCATAGCCTGCGCCAGTCGCTACATTTTCGCATGTTTCGTAACTACGTGTATAAGTAGAATTTGCAAAGCTAATTTCTTCGCCCTTGAACTTCGCACCCACCGACTGCGACTGTTTTTTACCGTTGTCCGTAAGGTGCCCGTTTTTGCCGGTATCGTCCGTACGTTCCGCATGGCGCAAGATAAAGATGACTTTTTCACCAGCAGCAATATTCTTCAGGACATCGCTGACATCATCAAACTCAAGAATTTCGCCCGGCAGAGGTTCACGCCAGCTTCTCTTGCTTTGGTCATAGATGTACGACTTGTCCTGATTGATTTTGCCGCTTTTAATTTGTCCGTCATACTCGCCAACGCCAAGGCCATAAGTATCTTTTTCAAGATCGGTAGCTACGCGCCATACCTTGGTGGTTCTATCACAAATAAAACGGATTTTCGGGCCATCCGGTTGCTCGTAGTACGAGACAAAATAGGCACTCTGGCTATTGCCCACATGTTTCACCTGGCCTGCGTTCATCGTACCGCAAGTTTCAAAATTGTGAGTCTTTGTCCAAAAGTCGCGCACATACTTTTCAAAGTTCGGAACAGACCCGAGATTCCAGCTTTCAAGATTCCTGCGGATTTTTTCAAGGCCGCCTTCCGCATCCAGCATCATGACTTTATCTGCAAGACGAGCTTTGGAAGAATTGTCACCCCAGTTACCATCACCCTGGATATCTGACGCAACCGTACTTGCAAACGAAAGCATTTCGCGTGACGACCCGTAACTTTGCAGCATCACAGATACAGCAAGGAGTGCCGCACTGTAGTCATCCGAGCCGAAAATACTCAAGTCTTCAGCTGCTTTCTGACCGGACGATGCGGTCTGAGTTCCGCCGCGATTCCAACCGCCATTGAAACCACCCGTAGATCCACCAAGACTAATGCCAAAGGACGAAAGCACGTCACTCAAAGCTCGACCGCTTTGGCTACCGATAGGCTGGTTATTTCCCGCGTCCTGCACAAGTTTGAGCACACGCGGAGCAGCGAGATGCGTCAAGATGTTCACGTTAAAGGAATCCCGCTTCGACAAATCGACAACCGCATCAAGCTGCAATAGCGACGTTGAACGGACTCCAGTCAACTCATCCATGTAATAACCGTTCGCAGAAACCTTCACATAAGGCGATACAAGATTCAAATTGTCAAACGCAAACGACCCATCTGCAGACGCAATGCACGTTTCGTGCGTTCTTCTGGTTTCTGCAAGGCGCTTCAAGCTGTCCAGTTCAGTAATCTTTACGGACGCACCAGCATGGAACGGCCCCTTCTGCGCAACGCCCGAAATGCGGACGCCGGCCCTGCGGTATTCGCTCGCAGTCTCGGACGTATCCGCCTCTTCGGCATATACAACTCTTTTCGCTCGAATCAATTTCAAGTTACCGTCACTGCACTGGATTTCCGAAGTGCTAGGAACGAACTCGCCCCATTGGCCCGCAGTGCAATAATACAGCACTCCCGCAAGCGTATAAGTTTTTCCCTCATAAGAAGCATCGCAAGTGGGAAGCGTGTCAACAGGCTGTTGGATAACCGGCGTACCGGAAGAACTGGAGGTTCTAGTACTGGAATGCGTCGATGTACTAGAGTTTTTGTCAACCCCTACAGTGTCTTTAGTGCCATTCTTAGCAGAACTGGAAGAACGGCGTTGCCACCATGGCGCAGAACTGCTCGAAGAATGCCGCGACGAAGAAAGCTTCTTTTCGTTTTCCGACGACTGGCCACCCGAGCTCTGTTTTGAATCACCAGAATCGCTAGACTCATTGGAATCGCTGCTATCATTCAGCGCCACTTCGCAATCATCACCTTCGCAGGGAACAGAGCCATAACGGACAGAATCGCAAGCCGTCCACAACAAAAATGATAATGCAAATATCCAAATCCGCATGGATTTGAAGTTAGTAATTTTTAGTTCGCAAACCCAGACTTGAGACCGCGAACAGCCACATATCGACGATTTCCATCCTTATCGATGATAATAGCGACACCAGCCAAGTAGTTAATCCACTTGCCACCATCGTATTCTTTCAATTCAATCTTCAAATTCGAGCAATAAGCCACAAGCGGAACCATCACCTTGTCATGGGAACTCAAAAGGACAAATTTTTCCTTGGTATATTTTTTCACAAGAACATCCTCGATGAGTTCTACAGAGCGTTCCGCAAGATTATAGAACGCCGCATTGGTTCCCGTCGTATAGGCCCCCGTATAGGCATACTTAGAAGTAGAATGCCAACCGCCGCCGGCCTCATCGTTTACTTTGGACATAATGTCCTTGTCCTTGATGTACCAGTCGTCATTCAATTGCGGAAGCGTATCGCGTTGGTCGTAAGATTGACCGCGGCCCTTCGCAATGAATTCGACCGTCTGGTGGGCACGCAAGAATTCAGAAGCACCCAACACAAAATCTTCCTTGAACTTCGTCAACCGGGTACCGACTTCTTCAGACTGTTTTTTACCGTTATCCGTAAGCGTACCGCCCTTGCTCGTGTCATCGCCACGTTCAGCATGGCGCAAAACGAAAATCACGCGTTCATTATCCTTAATGCTTTCATAAACATCTTGAATATCGACAAACCCTTTTATACCCGATTCAAGAACAAAGTAACGATCTTTTTCAACTGCAGTCGCCTTGCGCCATTCCTTTTTCGATCCATCATATGTCAAGAACTCACCCGTAAACGCACCACGACGGACCTCGCCGTCCTTCGCCGGCATCGAGTTTCCCATAAAGTCCTTCAAACTGTCAGGAATTGCAGTCCATCCCTTCTGTTCATCGCAGACAAAGCGGTCCTTGGATTTCGAGACATCATCATATCTCGATGCATAGAACTTGCTGGACTTATTTATGACAAAGAAAATACTACCCGCAGATTTTGCACTGCAACTAGGGAAATTAAGTTCGCTTAAATAGAAGTTCTTGAGATATTCTTCAAAGTCAGCAGCCTTACCCATCCGCTTTTCAAGAGTCTTGCGAATCGACGCGTAACCATCCTTGATATCATTCTCAAGAGCCCAATCCGCAATCGTCAAACGAGCAGCCGCATCGTCCCATTTGCCATCCTTGCGCACATCGGCAAGAACATCCTTAAAGAATTCCGCAAAGTCTCCATCAGCACCCGCCTGCAACAAAATAGTCGATGCCAGAAGCGCAGCACCCGATTCATCATCGTCCGAAACATGGATAGTCTCGGTCATGTCGAAATCAGTAGATTCCAAGTGGAACATATTCCACACATCTGCAGAGGCTTCAAACTTTGCTTCTTCAAACGAAGTCGCTCCATTTCCACTCAAAATATCAAGAGTGCGCCCAGCTTCAAGCGTAGTCAACAAATTCAAATTGAAAACGATGCTGGAGGTCGCATCTCCCAAAGCGGTCAACGAAACCGATGACGATTTTCCATCTACAGCACTTTCAATTTTTCCGTCAGCAGAAAGCAAAACATATGGCGAAGACAAATTAATCTTTTTTACTTCATAGGCGCCATTCTTGCCGACATCACCCGAAAAAGAATTCTTGGACTTAGCAAATCCGTCCGTGGAATCCAGTTGAACCACCTCAACCTGGGCGCCTTTCGCAAATTCATCCAGTGCAACCACGCCCGAAACGGAACCGTTTACAAGCACATAGATAACATTCAAATCCTCTTCAGGCGGATCAATCTCTTCCAAAGAGCTAGAAGAAGAAACTTCTTTCTTGGCGCTGCTTGACGAATTCGATTTTTTAGAACCAGCACTTGACGAAGAAGAATCGTCTTCTTCACTGGACAGTTCAGTATTAAAACCCGGTTTTTCCGGGCCGCTCGAAGAATCGTCACCACACGCTACAAAGAATGCTGCAAGTAAAGCAGAAAACAGAATTTGGGAGCGCAACAAACGGCTCCTAAAACCATTTTGAGAAAAAATTCCCATAAAGAGATGTCCTCATCATCAAGTTCTAGCCACACATAAACATCCCGTAACAAAAATATAATTATTACAGGATTTGGGCAACCGTGACAAGGAATAAATTAAGTGAATACGGTATATTTACAGCATCTTTCCCGTTTCCAAAAAACGGGTATGCATCTCGAACGCACGGGAAAGCGCAAGCGGCAGGTGAACACCCTTCGCATGCTTGAGACCGTATTCCAGAACATCCGTGAGTTCGTCACGATAATCCGGATGGGCGCAGTTCTTGATTATCAAGCGGGCGCGTTCTTCGACCGGCAAACCGCGAAGGTCAGCAAGCCCCTGCTCCGTCACAAAAATCTGCGTGTCGTGATCCGTGTGATCGACATGGCTCACATACGGCACCACGCTCGAAATCGCACCCCCCTTCGCCACAGACGGCGTGAGGAAAAATCCGAGAGCGCAGTTGCGAGCAAAATCGGCAGAGCCACCAATGCCGTTCATCATCGCGGAACCACAAACGAGCGAACTATTCACGTTACCGAAAATATCAACTTCCAAAGCCGTATTCATGGAAATCACGCCCAAACGACGAATCACGTCAGGGCTGTTGCTCACTTCTTGCTGGCGAAGCACAAAATGCTTTTTCCATTCGGCGCTATTTTCAACAAATTCTTTCTGTGCCGCCTGAGAGAGCGTAAGCGCCGTACCCGAAGCAATACCGAGCTTGCCCTTCTTCAAAAGCGGGAGCACGGCTTCTTGAATAACTTCGGTATAAAGATCGATTTGTCCAAGACGTTCGTCATCGGCCATCGCGCAAAGCACTGCATTTGCCACCTTGCCAACGCCACTCTGATAAGCAAGCCCCTTCGGGAGCCTTCCATGCGATTCTTCAAAGCGGATAAAGTCCAGAATTCGTTCGCCAATGTTCTTTGAGACCTCGTCGGGTTCTACGAACGGAGTCACTTCATCGTAGGCATCGTTTTCGACAATTGCAACAACCTTGTTTGGATCGATGCGCACAAAATCATCGCCGACACGGTCGCCGGCACTGTAAATTGCAAGCGGCTTTGCATGCGGCGGAAGCTCCGGAAGCGCATTGTCATGCACGCCGATGCAACTATCACCCAGGCGCGTATTCAATTCCAGAATAATCTTCGGGGCCATTTCCAAATAGCAGACCGAATTTCCACCCGACGTCGAAAGGCAAACGCGGCCATCCGGCAAAATTGCAGACACCTCAATAATAGCAACCGTCGGCGCAGGGACCGCCCCCGTACGCACAAGATAACCCATCTTGCCCAAGTGAGCGTCGATGTAATGAATACTGCCGTCGTTAATCGCTTTGCGCAGACTCGGATTGGACTGATACGGCATACGAAGCGACAAAGCCTTCGCGCGCGCAAGAGCTCCATCACAGCTGTCGCCCGTCGAGGCACCGGCAAACAATGTTACCTTGAATTCCTGACCCGCTTCATGGAGCTTTTCTGCCCGTGCTGCAATCGCCAGAGGAACCGCTTTGGGGTATCCAGCCAAAGTAAATCCAGAAACCCCGAGAACATCACCATTTTGAATCATTTCAGCCGCATCTGCGGCACTGCATTTCTTACTAGTAATCCAGTCCATGGCGCAAAAAATAGTATTTTTACCGCCGTGAAACACTTCATCAAATACAATATCATCGGCGTAATGAACACCTTGATTACGCTCGCCACTGTGTGGATTCTGCATCAAGTCCTCGACTGGAACCTGGAACTTTCGAACTTTCTGGGATTCGTCGCCGGCGGTCTCAACAGCTACATCATGAACCGCATCTGGAATTTCAAGAGCACAAACAAAAAGCGCACCGAAGTAGCTCGTTTCATCATCGTCTTCCTCTGCTCGTACTTCATCAACTTGCTCGTCCTCGAAGGGAGCGTCTATATTCTCGAAAACGCCGCCTGGTGCGCCGGCTTTACGGAATTCATTTCGAAATTCATGAAGCCGACCTACTTCGCGAACATCATCGCAAACGTCGTCTATGTGCTCGTAAGCTTTACCCTCTACAAGAAATGGGTGTTTAAGACAAATGCGTAAGGCGAGCGAAGCAGGATTGCTTGCAAGCCTAGTTCCGAGCCGAGCATTTGGTATGTGAACGAAGTGAACATACAACTAGGCTATTGCTGTAGGCAATATTAGCGGTTAGAAATTATAAAGGCGCACGGGTCAACTAACCGTGCGCCTTTTTTTCTTTCAGCGTTATTGCACTGCATTAGGAACTGCGCAGTGTATTACGACATTGCGCAGTACGTTCATTGCGATTAACACCATTCAGCATATACAAAAAGGGCGTCCTTGCGGACGCCCCTTTTTAGTTCTTAGTCAGATTCGAAGATTACTTTTCGAACGGAACGAGTTCAACACGGCGGTTGAGCTTGCGGCCCTTCTTCGTCTTGTTATCTGCAATCGGCTTGTCAGAACCGTAACCGACAGCGCGGAGACGATCACTGCTGATGCCCTTCTTGACGAGATACTTGACGACAGCCTGTGCACGCTGTTCGGAAATAACCTTGTTCCTTTCTTCCTTACCGGTATCGTCGGTATGGCCCTGGATTTCGAGGTTGACGTTCGGGAGCTTCTTCATCAACTTAGCGATGTTGTTCAAGGTCTTGTTGCTGCTTGCAGTGAGCTTAGCAGAACCGGTCCTGAACTGGATACCCTTCTTCAACTTTTCGAGATCCTGGTTCTTGTTCGGGCAACCCTTCTTATCGACAGCGACGCCAACGAGAGTGTTCGGGCACTTGTCGAGGTGATCAGGTACGCCGTCCTTGTCGGAGTCAACCGGGCAGCCAACTTCGTCAACAGAGATGCCAGCAGCAGTTGCCGGGCACTTGTCGAGAGCATCAGGTACGCCGTCCTTATCTTCGTCCGGGCTGCAACCGTCAGCATTGACCGGGAGGCCAGCAGCGGTGTTCGGGCACTTGTCGAGGTAGTCAGCAACGCCGTCGTTGTCGGAGTCAACCGGGCAACCCTTAGCGTCAACAGCAATACCAGCCTGAGTATTAGCGCACTGGTCGAGGTAATCAGCAACGCCGTCATTGTCAGAGTCAATCGGGCAGCCGCTAGCGTCGATCGGAGCACCAGAAGCAGTGTTCGGGCACTTGTCGAGGTAATCAGCGATACCGTCATTGTCGGAGTCAACCGGGCAACCCTTAGCGTCAACAGTTACACCAGCCGGAGTTTCAGCGCACTGGTCGATACCGTCGAAGATACCATCGCTGTCAGCGTCAGACGGGCAACCAGCAGCGTCAACAATAGCACCAGCCGGAGTTTCAGCGCACTGGTCAATACCATCAAAGACACCGTCGTTGTCGCCGTCAAGCGGGCAACCGTTAGCGTCAACAACTGCACCGGCCGGAGTGCCTGCGCACTGGTCGATGTTGTTGCCTACACCATCGTTGTCTTCATCAGCACCACGGACATTACCGAAGCGCCAGACGAGAGATGCAGTACCTGCAAAGCGCGGTGTCGGAGTATAGCCGTAAGAGATGACCTGATTGTGCTTGTCAACATAGTGCAACTGGTAGAATTCTGCACTGTGCATTTCGTCTTCCCAGTCCCAACCCTTAGAGAAGGAACGAATACCCACATCGAGACCGAGGGCGATGTCGATGTTGGCCGGGAGGTGGAAACGAAGACCCGGGGTAAGAGTGAACGGATCGTAACCCGGATCACGCGGATATTCACCCTTTTCGACGCGGAATTCACCGTTAGCTTCGAAGAAGATGTCCATCCAATCGGTCGGGAGGATGTTGATGCCACCACCATAGACCAATGTATTGGAACCGCGGCCGATCGTCCCAACGAAACCAACATTACCGTTGAAGCGGACCGGAGCACCAACCTTCTGGAGGTCGAGAGTGAGGATCAATTCACCGCCAATGGCCATGCCATTGAGGGTGTACGGATGAGTTCTGTTGCCTTCAGCGTTCAAGAACCAAGCATGACGCGGACGGACACCCACAGACTTGTCGCCAGTGGGGAAGTAGAACTGAGCGGCGATAGCAGCATTGAAGATGCCATCGGTCATTTCATCGAGCGGGAGCTTTGCCTTTGCCCAGAGTTCGAGGTCACCACGGCTAGCCTTCCACAAATCACCTTCTGGGATTCCGGAAGCATTGGCATGGTCATAGTAGAGCGGAAGAGCAAGACCTACGTCCATGAAATCCGTAACGCCAGCTGCAAAATTAATATTTGCAGTCAAGCTTCCGACATTTTCATGGAACGTACCTTTATGTCCGTTCTTGACGACCTGGCCACCGCGAGTGAGGGACCATGAATCATAGGAAACCTGGCCACCGAAACCGGCTGCAAAACCACCCTCACCGAGAGTTTGAGCTGTTTTCTGGTTAAGACCATCGGCTCCGCCCATCAGGCCGGACTGCGCGAAAGCGAAGCTACCGGCCAAGAGAGACATTGCGACTATTTTTTTCATCTATTCTCCTTGTTATTGGTTAATATTTCTTGTGGTAGCCATAGTAGCCGTAATAGCTGCCATAGCCGTACCCCGCATGACGTTCGCACTTGTTGAAGACGAATGCCTTCTGCAACGGTGTTTCCGTACTGCGGTCAAAAGTATTCAAGGCATCTTGGATGCTTTCAATGGTATGAGCTGCATGCTTCAAAACACACAACAGATAATCCGCATGCTTTTCGACAAGCAAAGCGTCACTGCACTGGAATACCGGAGGAGTATCCAGAACAATCAAGTCATACTTATCCCTGAACGCATCAAGGAAAGCGCTAAATCTAGAACTGCTCAAAAGTCCACCCGGGTTCACGACGCGGGCACCAGAACCTAAGGCATGGAAAGTATCCGTCACTTTGACGACAAAATCATCCGTATAGGATTCCTTTTCGAGCATTTCGCAAAGGCCCTTCTGGCTATGCTTGAACAAGTGGCCTCGACGGAGGTCCATATCGACAAGCAAAACCTTCTTACCAGTCATTGCAAAAGACGCCGCAAGGTTCGTAGAAACAAAAGACTTACCGACACCCTGCACAAGACCGGACACCATCAAAACTTTCTTTCCGTCAGAGAAGACAGAAAATTCGAGAGCAGTACGAAGAGCGCGAACACCTTCTGCAAACGGGTCGTCCGGCTTCTCGGAAACGCAAGGCTTATACACATTGTTCTGCGTCTTGCCTTCAAGCATCGGGAGCTTGCCATACACGCCAATACCCGTAGCCTGTTCGACTTCACTGCTGCTGCAAACGCCGTTCGAGAGCATACGACGTACATAGACGACAAAACAACCCAAAAGCAGGAATGCAAACACAACGCCGAAGAACACCAACTTGCGGTTTGGCTTTGCGGGTTTAAGCGGAGCATAAGCCTGATCCACAATGCGAACGTTACCGACTTCGCCAGCCTGCACCACACGCAGCTGCTGGATATTGTTCAACAGGTTCGTATAGAGCTTGTTATTGACCTCAACTTCTTCCTGCAACGAAAGGACTTCTTGCTGCACGACCGGGAGGCTTGCCGCAGAACGCTGCTGCTTTGCCAGTTCGCGACGGAGCTTGGACTGCTGTTCTTCAATCGTGCGAACAGTCGGGTGTTCCGCACGGAACAGGCGCAAGGCTTCCTGCTTTTTCTGTTCAAGTTCAAGCAAACGCTGTTGCAACGAAACGTCTTTTTCCAAATGGACGCGGGTTTCGCCAGTAAGGTCAATTGTACCGTTCGCATGGCGGAACGAGGTCAGCTTCTGTTCGGCCGAATCCAGTTTTGCCTTGACGCCCGGCAACTGTTCTTCGAGGAAGGCCAATGTCTTTTTCGCTTCGGCACTGCGCATCTCGATATTTTGTTTCAAATACGTGTTTGCGATAGTGTTCAAAATAGCAGCAACTCTGTCGGCATAACGATTTTCAAGGGACACCCTGATAATGCCGGAGTTCTTACCTTCTTCCGAAATGTTTAGTCCCTTGAGAAGTCCAGCGGCAGCTTCTTGCGGATGCGCCGCACTGAGCAAGAAGGTCTGACCTACAGTCGCGGTCAAGGCTTTCACGCAGATGACTAAAGTATCACCAGCAAACGGCTTGCGGTAAGTTTCGCCCACTTCGCCAGACAACACAGTGACAATTTCGCCATCCTGCTCATATACTTCATAAGCACTGGAATCTGCGGTCACGCGAGCAAAAAGTTTGCCCTTCGCCTCGACAAAAGCACGTGGAATCTGCAACAGTTCCAGGTCCATACGACCTTCGCGCTGCAAGAGGCGGTCCATCTTGTTCAACGGGATAGCGGAGTAACAAAGTCTTTCATCCTCGACCACCTGATCCAGAACGACGCGACTCTTGATAAGTTCCATTTCAGCTGCAGACGGGGTGGAAATATCCAAAAGAGCACCCATTTCACCAAGAGCGAGACCCTGCTTATTTCCCTTGACGTTTACCTGGAGGAGGATGTCGCTCTTATATGAAGGACGAATCCACTTCGCAACAAGGCCACCACATGCAATGCCCAAAATCAAAAATACAAGCAAGAATTTCCACTTGCTCTTCAAGTACACCAATATCTCAAGAATATCGATTTCGTCGTCTTCCGACTTGTTCGAAACATTCTGAGGCGTTTTATCGTTCATTAAAATCTCCAAGGACGCAGAACCAACCACCAAGGGTGGTCCAAGCCGGAATATAAAATAAAAAAAAAATTAACGTTTATGTTCAGAAACATAACAATCAAACGAAAAATTCATGTTTTTAGACTTACATGGCTCCAAAAACAAAAAAATTTCATGTTCTTGCGACGTAAAAGCAACCTAATCAACAAGTTAGAGCATCCAACAAGCAAGAAAAAGGTCCTTATGCAAACATCAACACCCATCCTTTCTGTTCAAAATCTTCGCCGCGATTTCAAAATGGGAAACGAAACCGTACACGCATTGCGCGGAGTGAGCTTCAATATATATAGTGGAGAATTCGTCACCATCATGGGAACCTCGGGGTCCGGTAAGTCCACCATGCTGAACATCCTCGGCTGCATGGACCGCCCAACCTCAGGGCATTATATATTAGATGGAGAACACACCGAGACCCTCAAGCGCGATGCCCTCGCCAAAATCCGCAGCCAGAAAATCGGCTTCGTTTTCCAGAGCTATAACCTGCTCAGCCGCACGACCGCCATCGAAAACGTGGAACTTCCATTATTATATAACCCGTCCATATCGGCAGCGGAACGCCATCACCGAGCCATTGAAGCATTAAAAAGAGTCGGGCTCGAAGGCCGCATGAACCACTTGCCCAACCAGCTTTCAGGCGGTCAGCAACAGCGAGTCGCCATTGCGCGCGCCCTCGTGAACGACCCCGTGATTATCCTCGCCGACGAAGCGACAGGAAACCTCGACACCCGAACCAGTTACGAAATCATGATGATATTCCAAGAGTTGAACCGGCAGGGGAAGACCATCGCATTCGTCACGCACGAACCGGACATCGCGACATTCTCGAGCCGCACGGTCACCCTCAGGGACGGTTTAGTGAAAAAAGATGTCATTAACGAAAACGTGCAAGATGCGAAAGAAGCGTTCGAAGCACTACCACCCCCAGAAACATTTGAGGAGGATTAGCTAGGTTCGCCTACTTCCTACAGCCTACTTCTAACTTTCTACTAAAAGCACTATGAATCCATTTACTTTAGTCAAAATTGCAATCCGTGCACTGCTGCGAAACCGCATGCGCACATTCCTTTCCGTTCTCGGCATCGTCATCGGCGTTGCGGCAGTCATCACCATGGTCGCCATGGGTGAAGGCTCCAAGCAGTCCATCAAGGAACAGATGACCGCCATGGGAACAAACGCCATCACCATCATGCCGAACCAGAGCCGGCGTGGAGGCGTACAATCCGAATCGACCGAGATGCTCGAAGAAGAAGACATCATCGCTATCCGCGAAAAAGCGACCTACATCAACGGTGTTTCTCCCATGGTCAGTGTCGGCGGACAAGCCATCGTCGGCAACAACAACTCCCCCACCACGCTCTCCGGTATTTCCGCGGACTACCTCAAGATACGCAACTACGAAATCGAAGACGGCGTGATGTTCGACGACGAAGCCGACCGCATGGCAAAAGTCTGTGTCGTGGGTCAAGCTGTCATAAGGAACCTCTTTGGAGGCGAGAACCCCATCGGCAAGACCATCCGCTACAAGAACATTCCGCTGAAGGTCATCGGGACCTTGAAAGCGAAAGGCTCCGGCGATTTCGGGCAGGACCAGGACGACGTCATCTTTACACCGTACCAGACCGTGATGAGGCGATTCTCCTCGACGACGAACATCCGCCAAATCTACGCAAACTCCATCGGCGAAGGCTACGCCGCCAAGGCGACCGAAGAAATCATGAACATCCTCAAGGAACGCCGCAGCTGGACAAAGCCCACCGATCCGTTCCGCGTCTTTACGCAAGAAGAAATGATCCAGACCGTCACAAGCACCTCCGACATGCTCTCGCTCGTGCTCACCGCCATTGCTGGAATTAGTTTGTTGGTAGGCGGTATCGGAATCATGAACATCATGTACGTTTCCGTGACCGAACGCACCAAGGAAATCGGGCTGCGCATGGCTATCGGTGCCCGCGGCAAGGACATCCTGCTACAATTCCTCATCGAATCCATCTTGATCAGCCTTCTCGGCGGTTCCATCGGCATCGGCATCGGTATCGCCGCCTCGGAAATCATCAAGAGCGTGATGAACTGGCCCATGAGCATTTCCATCACGAGCGTTTTCGTGAGTTTCGGCGTCTGCTGCGCCACAGGCGTATTCTTCGGATGGTACCCAGCCCGCAAGGCTAGCAGGCTCGATCCGATTGAAGCGTTAAGGTTTGAATAGGCTATAGGAATTAGAGAAAAAACAGGCGGGCTTACGTCCGCCTTTTTACATTCTTTGTAAACAACAAAAACAACACTTTTTTGTTTTCTTTCATCACTCATTTCTCGTCTATAATCTATTTTAAAGTCATGAATTTTCTTGAATTTTTACAACCGATGCCGGTCGTGGGCATTCTCCGCGACATTCCACAGGGCGCCGAAGAAGCATGCGTAAAGGCAGCTGCCCAGTGCGGCCTCAAGGCAATTGAAGTCACGATGAACACAGCCGCCGCAACAGAAATTATCGCAAAGCTCAAGTCTTACGCGAGACCTCTCGATATAAAAGTCGGCGCAGGAACAGTGCGTCACGGGAGCGACGTGGAAAAGGCTATTGCCGCAGGTGCGGAATTTCTCGTCACGCCGAACACGCGTCACGAAGTCATCCGGCTTTCGAATACCGCAGGCATCCCGATTATCCCGGGTGCACTCACACCGACCGAAATACAGAAGGCCTACGACTTGGGCGCAACGGCTGTCAAGATTTTCCCGGTGAATTGCGTGGGCGGGCCGGAGTACATCAAGGCGCTACGCGGGCCGTTCCGCGATATCCCGCTGATGGCATGCGGCGGCGTGAATGCGGAAAACGCGGCAAGCTACCTCAAGGCAAGCGCCAACTTGCTCTCGTTCGGAGCAAGCATCTTCAATGTCGAACAAATGAAGGATGGCGACTGGGCGACCATCGAGGCAAAGCTACAGAAATTGCTTGACGCCGTGAAAGCCGCAATATTGTGAACAAACGATACATTAAAATCACGACGATACTAAAAGAGCCGCTGCTAGGCGGCTTCTTTTTTTTGCTTTTTTTTATTTCTTGGGTTTGTTGGCCAGTTCTTCTTCAAGTTTCTTGTTGCGGCTATCCTGCATTTCGCAGACGTTTTTCAGGTTATTGATTTCGACACTTTGCTTCGCCACTTGCTCCTTGAGGTCTTCGCACTTGGCGGCGAAAGTCTGTTCCGATTCAATGCGGCTGCTCAATTCCTTGCGGAGGCTCTCTATGGAATTGCGAAGCTGTTCGATTGTGGAATTTGAATCCTTCTTTTCGGGAGTCTCATCTGTTTCCTTCTTGACAGCATCACCTTCGACTTCTTTCGAAACTGGATTGTCGCAAGAGTCGCATTTTTCTTCGCAGGAACAGCAATTAAAAAACTTCTTCGTGAACGCAACGGTAGCTGCGGCACCAAGAACGGCACCTAGAAAAAAACTATTGGTCTTCATTATTGAACTCCTTGTTAGACATTCACTTAATAATATCAATTATACAAACTCAAAAGTCAATAGATTGCCTCAAACAAAAGTATCCTTAAAGTGATATGGAACAAAATTTCCATAGAAATTGCAATATATTTATAAAAAACTTATATTTCATGATATAATATGAGATAGTCCTATGCCACATCCTCTATACTCAGTCCTAGCTTTTACGTGTTTTATCGTCCTGCTGATTTTCAGGAATCAGTTCAAGCTTGTATTGGACGAAAGCGAACAGACCGACAAAGACTTTCTATTCCTCTCCAACTGGGTAACACTATTTTGCCTCCAGGACGGCTTATGGGGATTTATCGGGAGCGGCGTCATCCAGAACAACGACCTATTCTTTATTTCGTCAACGGTTTTTCATGCGGCCACGGCAATATCGGCCTTCATTTGGCTCAACTACATTTTGAATTTCATCCACATGGGACATAACAAGGCAATTCCTGCAAAGGCCCTTGCAATAGCTCTCGTGCTGTTCCAGTTCGTGCTGCTCGGGATGAACTTCGAGTCCAAGTCCATTTTCAACATAAGCGAAAACGGTTATTACACAACAAGCCCAGACATAGACCTGCTTTTCTACAGCCAGTATTTTACGTTCTTCATCACGGGGCTCTTCATTGCGTTCAAAATCCACAAGACCATGGACATGGACACCAAGCGCCGCTACTTTACTGCGTTCCTGTTCATTTTTGCGCCTATCCTCTGCGGTATTTTCCAGATAAAGTTCCCGTTCGCGCCCTGCAATTCCATCGGTTCGATGCTCGGCTGTTGCATTATCTACGCATTCTTCATTACGCAAATGAGCCGGAACAGAGACCTCTCGCAGAAAGCGGTCATTATCGCAGGGCTTTCATCGGACTATGATTTGGTCGTCTATGTCGATCTCGTCAAGAACCAGGCGAAATACTACCAGGTGAGCGACAAGTTCGCCCCGCTCCTTTGGGAAGGCCGCGAATCCACCGATCCAAAAATTTTCGACAACTTGATGAGACGCATTTACATTCCCAACGAAATGAGCGGATTCATCGAAAGATCGACTCTGGAAAAATGCATCGAGCTGTTAAAGACTTCCACGCATTATACGATTCCGTTCTTCGCAAACGTTAACGGGTATCCGGAACATTACCGCCTGAAAATAGCAAGCGACAAGAGCAACACGCAGTCGTTTATCGTCGGTATCATCAACGTCGAAGAAGAACACAGCCTCGAAGTTGTCGCCAAGAAACTACAGAAAGACCTCCAGCATACAATGCTCATCGCGAACAAGGACCCACTCACGGGAGTCGGGAGCGCTGTCGCATTCAAGGCAAAATGCGAACTCATCAACAACGAAATAAAGACCAAGGACGATTTGAAATTCGCCATTATAGAATGCGATGTGAACAACTTAAAATTCATCAACGATTCGTTCGGACACGATATGGGTAGCGCCTACATCAAGAACTGCTGCAAGGTATTCTGCAACACATTCAAGCACAGCCCCGTCTATCGAACCGGCGGCGATGAATTTGTCATCATCCTGTTCGATACGGAATACGACAACCGTATGGTGCTTTTCGAAAAACTGAAGTCCTGCATCAACAACAAAGTGTTCGCTCCCACCGAAAGCATTTCTTTTGCAGCTGGTATGGCGGACTTCGACGCCACAATGGATAAGAGCGTAATGGACGTATTCAAACGGGCTGACGCCTCCATGTACGACCATAAGAATCAAATGAAGAATAAAAAGAACGCCGACATGTCTGCCGGCGAACGATAGTCTAACGCGTTTAGCCCGCCGATACGGCGGGCATTTTTCGTTTATAGCCGCAATGCGGCTTTCCCGTCTATTTATACGTGCTTGATTTTATTTTCGCCTTCGTCCCAGTTCTTGCCGTCACAGACAAACTTGTATTCGTAATCGCCAGGAACGAGGGAAATCTTTGCAGCCCAAAGGCCCGTCTTCTTGTTCTTCTTGAGCATGTTTTTATCGATAGCCCAATCGTTAAAAGAACCAGCAACGGATACGGTCGTAGCAAGCGGGCAATCCGCTACAAACTCGACAGCGACTTTTTTGGGAGCAGCGGCCTTGGCAGGCTTAGCGGCCTTCTTTACTGTGGCCTTGGTTTCTTTTGCAAGAGTGGCCGTTTCGGCCTTTTTCGCAGCGGCTTTCGGAGCCTTCACTGCGGCAGTTTTCTTTGCAGCAGGTTTTTCAACGACATTTTTAGAGTTCTTAGTCATAAATAATCTCCTCTTATTTCTTAATGCTGCAAATTTAGTAAAAAAAAGTTTAAATTCCTAGATATTTTGCTACATTTTCAACATGCTTAAACAAATCATCGCTCCAAGCGTCTTGAACGCAAACTTCCTCGAACTCGGCAACGGCCTCAAAGCTATCGAAAACGGCGGTGCAGGCCTCGTTCACCTCGACATCATGGACGGGCATTTCGTACCGAACATCAGTTTCGGCCCGGGCATTTCCGCCTGTGTGAAGAAGGGTACAAAGCTCCCGCTCGATTGCCACTTGATGATCGAGAATCCCGAAAAGTACGTGGGCGAATTTGCTAAAGCCGGCGCAAGCATTATCAGCGTGCACGCCGAAACAACGAATCACCTTGACCGCCTGTTGCACCAGATTGCAGAACTCGGCGTAAAGCCCGCAGTCGCTATCAACCCGGCAACACCTCTCGAAAGTATCAAGTACGTGCTCGACATCGTCGATATGGTGCTCATCATGTCGGTAAACCCCGGATTCGGCGGACAAAGCCTGATTCCCTATTGCCTTGACAAGATTCGCGAACTGCGCGCCATGAAGCCGGAACTTGACATTCAGATTGACGGCGGCGTCAAGCTCGACAACATCCTCAAATGCAAGGAAGCGGGCGCAAATGTGTTCGTCGTCGGTTCAGCCATCTTCGGCAAGCCCGACCCGGAAGCCGTCTGCCGCGAATTTGTGAATTTGGTAGAAAGCAAATAGTTGGCAGAACTTAAAGCTTAGAAGCGGCTGAAAATGCCGCCCTTATAAAGCAAGTCCAGCGTATTCAAATAGCGTCTATAATCGGCCGTATCAGAGCACGAATTTATTTCGCAGTATTTGTCCATATCCTTAACGACAAACGGTATGGCCGCAAATTCCCTGTTCTTCAGCAGATTCCTTACTTTTTTACGGTTGCGGTCATCAGCTTTTTTATCCTGCGAAATCTTTTCGACTAGTTTATACGGTAAAACCTTCTTTGCGTCAGGCGAGACTTCGTCCGGATTAGCGCGAAGAACTTCAGAATAACCGTCGCCAAAAAATATACGCTTTACATTCGAACTCGGTATATAGTAGCCGTAGCGTCGTATATCAATGACAGAATCGCGATCCTGATAAAGGAAATACCCCGACTTGACTATCATCGTCATGGTCACAATGGAATCACCCGTAGCAGGGTGGATCCACTTCTTTTGAGCTCGGTCATAAAAATAATCGACATGAATTTTTATCCATTCCAAGTTGATGAAATTAAACCGATTCATAAGACGTTTGTATGTATTTTGAACGTCCATAGAGGCCTTTTTCAGAAGATTTTCATTTTTCAACAACAATTGGCGGTTCAGCACGTCAAAAAGATTTTCCGATGCAAACAAGTTATCATCAACATCTACATCTAAAAAGCGATCATCATTTACGTCCAAGACATGTCCATACACAGGAACAAATTTGCCATTTGGTTTTTCCAGTTTCGAACGCACCGAAGGCAGATCCATCCTTTTCGAAATAAGCGAAATAATTTTTTCTTCAAAAACTTTTTCCATTTCGCTGTTCATGGCAACTGTTCTTAGCGGCATTGTAGGTTCAAAGGCACAAGCCCCCTTAGGCAACAAGAAAAGCACCGATAAAACAACAGCAAAACAAAACGAGAGGATAGAACGTAAAGTCATATCCGTAATATATAATAAAAGACGAGAAAACGGACCTACGGTCTCTACAGACTAGAGACGATAGATACCCCCAAAAGACAATCTACTGCAAGTAATCAGTTAATCGGAGTCGAGGCGGCGGATGCAAAGAGAGCCGACACAAAGATGATAGAAACAACGATAATGAAATACCAGTTCTGCATGAAAATAATATATACTGAAAAATCTGCAAAAATCTTTTATTTACAAAAACTTACAAATTTATTCAAACAGTCTTTTTCATATAAACACATTCAATTTGTAAAAGCACCGTTAGAATTTTCGTACTGTTGTATTTTTTACGCCGTTCAACTTGTAACGTTTATCGCCATCGCGGACAATCACGCCATTACGTACTCTCTGAACGAAGGGAGCATTTTGCTTTTGCTCTGTACTCGACGGAAGAACGCGAGGAAGCCCCGTCCGTTCGCATTCTCCCATGAGAAAACTTCCTATATAGGCATCGCTCTCTAAATTGTACTTGTAACCATTTTTATTTGCAAAGTGGATACAATCTTCTTCATTCGTTTCACTGCAAACTTTTAATTCAACATACATGGGGATTCCAGACCATCCCGAATAACAGCCCACTTTCGCCTCGATAGAAAGTTCATTGTTGCCATCAAAGGTCATCACCGTATCGGCACCCTTGATTTCAATTTTTCGGCTATGAACTTTCATGAAATCAATAGTATCCGGAAGCGCAACATGGTAAGAAAGAACCCCTACTGTATCTAACATGCCGAAACTGCCCATGCCATAGACAAAAAGCGAAGCCTTCATCTTCCGCGTCAAGTTGCCAAAGCCCACGTTCTGGATGCGCAGTTTCGCACGTAAAATTCCATCGCCGCTCACCGTATCGCTCATCCACGATTCGCGCAGCACAAAGCGGTAGCCCAAGTGGTCATTGATGTACTTGAAACCCGAAAGCGAATCAACACGCGCCGGATCGTAGTCGAAATCCTTCTGCTTGAAGGGAGCCTTCTTCCAACTGTCAATCAAGTTGTTGTTCCACTGGATGTTTAGATAACTTGTATGCGTGCGGAACCCCTCGTACGCCAAAAACTCCGGCGTATTGATGACCTGATAGCCACCCGCCGTCGTGAGCGCCTCGCCACCATATGGCGTGTTAATGCCGTATTTTTCGAGCCAGGCCACACCTTCTTCGCGACAAATGGAAGTCTTGCAGTCGGCGCCCCACGTGCCATAATCGTACTGCGTTCCCAGATAACCGTCGTTGAACATTCCCACGCGATACATGGTATCGCCCTTCGCCTTTGCGATTTCTTCGAACTTTTCACCGCCGATATAGAAATCCTTGCCCCAGTCATCGAATCCCAAAACCTTCGCCGAATAGTTGCCTGTGCGCGTGAGAATTTTGAGTTCGGGCGGAGTGTTACGGAGCATCAAGTTTGTCGCCTCGGCCACACGGTCGTAAGTGATATTCGTGTCAGAATGCATCTCGCCATAGGCACCGTGCATGCCCATCTCAAGCGCCACGATTACATCGGTATTCTTCGAGAGCACCGGCGCAAGCTGTTTCACATGCTTTAGCACCCACTCATGATCCGGCGTCACGTTACTCCTGCCATTGTACCACGGGTCGTAACAGATGCGCACAATCACGTGCCCGTTATTCTTGCGGATATTGTCAAATGTTGTCTGCAACACATTCAACGCATCTTCGGTAAGGTCCTGATTCTTGCCCCAAGTCGTATCTTTCTTGCCACCTGTCGTATCAATGCCGATCCAGGCGTGACTGCTGAATTCCGAAATTTCCGCACGCAAGTGCAACAACTTGCCGTACGGCTTTTCAATCGGCTTGCCGCCCGAAGGCTTAATGTGCAACACCTGCGGCGTATAGAATCCGCGATCGAAATTTTCGAGCGTCTGCATCGCGTCGGTCGTATCGATTTGCTGCTTCACGAGACCAGCCGCAGAAACCGGCGCCTGCAAAAAAGCCACCAAAATAAATATCAGGGAGAGCTCAGCAAAAACGCTCAAACACAATAGGCGAAAACCAGAAAAACTCATACTTGTAATATACATAGTTTTGAAAAGGGAAGAAGAAAGAAAAAGCCTTCCCTTACGGAAAGGCTTTGTTTTGGGGTGTGAAAAAAAACTCAAATCAGAACTGTGTAATGAATTCCCAACCGATGTCGGATGCCCACAGTTTGCCGTTTTCACGCATATCCCACTGGTGGCCGCCATTGAAGGTGCACCACTTCACAGGGAAGCGCGGATCGACCGTCTTGTAGTCATAGCACACATGGCCACCGCCACCAGAGAATTCCGTTGCCTTTTCGCTAGTGCAGTCCGTATGGCCTTCAGGACCGTTGTTCCTCAAAATCCTGTCGCGGGCGCTACGTCCCATGCTCGGCGGACACGTGCCATCGCTCAGGCCCACAGTTCCCATCCAAGCGATAGGCTTGCCGGAATTCTTCGGGATGTAGATGACCTGGTCAGCAGTCGCGAATACCACGACACCGCGGAGACGATGCTGGAATGTCTGAGCAAGCGAGTTCGAGTACATGGCGCCAAAGCTAAAGCCGGAGGAGAACACGCGCGACGTATCGACGCAGAGGTTCTCGTTCAAGTAAGTGAGGATTTCGTCAAAGAAGAGGTGGTCCTTGTTGTCTCCGCAGCGCCATGGCATCTGGTCCGTGTAACCATGCGGGGCCACAAAAATCGTATTCTTTTTATCCTTGTCACGATAGCCGTAATAATGTTCGTTCTTTGCGACGTTCTGTGCGGAACCGCCCATGCAATGCATGCCGAACACCAAACGGTAAGGCTTGTTCTTGTCGTAATTTTCAGGGAGATCAAGATAGACTTCGTGCTCGATTCCACCACCCTTGAACTTGAAGTAATTCTTGAGCGTGTTGTCCTTGCCGCAGCCCTTACTCGGCGTCGGCTCGTTCTTGAGCGGATAGCCAAACGCATAAGTCTGTTCCGTCGCAATTTTCGTGAGCTTCACATCGACAGTCGTATCGAGCGTGCCCAGCGGAATGGTGAGCGTATCATAGCCATCCGCAACAAAGCGGAGAGCTTCACCCTTCTCGGCTTCCTTCATGAGGGCGTTTCCGCTTGCCTGCGAACCGATGGAACTGCTGAAGCCCCTGTCCGTCGTGAACTTGAAGTTCTGCTTGGCGTTGCCTACAGAAACTTGAGCAAAATACGTGCCACGAGCTTCGATGCCCTTGCTCAAATCATACGTCCCCGATCCTTGCAAAAGCTTTTTGAAGACCTGATTCCCGAGAGAGTTGTAAATTTTCACCTGCACAGGCGAGGTGCTGCTCTGGGAATAAGACAGAATACCGTTGTTGATGCTGATGTACCCAACAGTATTCCTGAAAGCAGGATGAATAGCGACACCCGGCGAATCCGCAGGAGGTGTAGTTATTTCATCTTCGTGAATTGTGAATTTGCCCTGGCGATCCGTCGTGGCGTTCTTGCCTTCCTTGAGAAGGCTCACCGAGACTCCCCTAAGGGCCTTGCCCTGGTCGTCAGAAACGGTTCCTGTGATGGTGTAAGCCGATACTGATCCGCAGAATGCCAGAAGACACGCCGCGCTAAGCAGTTTTGGTGTTTTGGTAATCATTCGCACTCCTTTTTACCAAACACCAACCAACCAACTCAATATAGAGTAATTTATGTGCAAACGTGACCAAAATCACATCCCTCGGACTCATGCTTATGGATAAATTGTCCATAAAAAGATTTTTACATTTGATTCAAAGCACAAAAAAAATAACGACGCATGATTTAATCCATAAAAAAAGTGACCCGCCGGCGAAGCCGGCGGTTCTTCATATACTATACGGGCGTAGCCCTACTATACTAGCGCATAAAGACTTTTTACTTCACAACGGATGCAGTGAATCCCTTGTAAATTGCCTGCAAGGCGCCGGCGAGGTAAGCTAGCGGAGCATTCCAGTTGATGGCCACTTCGTTTGTCGCATAGCTGCAGCGGTTGTCTATATAAGCTAATGCGGGCTTGTCAGCAGAGGCATAGTTCGGGCACTTCCAAAGTTCCTTGCCGTCGAGGTTGATATCCTGCTTGCCCAAATGCGGGCCGCCTACGAGCATGCCCGGCACTGGGTCATCGACAAAGTCCGATTCGCTTACGCGGTGGTGCGGATTACGCGGGCTCCTGAAACCAAAGCCCGTAACGTAGGTGATTTCCATCGGGTTCTTGCCCAAGAGGTAGTCAAGGCACTGCTGAGCGCCATCCAAATAACTCTTGTCGCCTGTAACAAAATACGCATGCACCAAAACAATTCCGTTGTTCGCCATGGCACTGTTGCTGCCCCAGTTCCAGCTAGACGGGAGCGCCGGGAGCCTGTAAGCACTTGTATCGCCAATGGCACGGAGTTCATTTGCCGCGGCAAGCAACGCCTTGCGCGCCTCACCGCCTAGTTTTGCACCAAACTCCGCAGAATCCAGCGCCATATGATAGACAGCGAGCATATTCACATCGCCCCACCACGGACCATCGCTCCTGATTTTGTACGCTTTCAAATCGTCGAGATAATTCTTCTTCTTGGTCGCACGGAAAAGTTCTGTCGCCGCGAAGGCAAATTCATCTTTGCCGTCCTCGCCGCCATACATGTACTCGCCGGTTTGCACATCAGCCGGTTGCTTGAAAAAAGTTTTCGGATGACGTTTCGCCCAGTAATAAGCTGCGCCAGACGCCTTGAGCATACGGTCTGCAAATTCCTTGTCGAACGGGGCATACACGCGATAAGCCTGGGCCATCACCGCCGCGAAATCCAGCGTCGCGGTCACACTTTTTTCAATCGCGTAACGCAAAGCGCCATCAATCTCGGGCATTGTACTGGAACCGAACTTGAGCGATGTGAGTTTATGATAGACCGCGCCGTCCTTGTCCTGCATCGAAAGCATCCAGTCCAAATTCCAGCGGATTTCTTCCAAGATTTCCGGCATCTTCGGGAACTCGCGCGGAATGTTCCACTGGAGCGTGTCCATGTACGTCGGGAAATGTTCGTAGAGTTCCAACAACGTAAATACGGTAATGCCCGAGTTCACGATGTACTTGCCGTAGTCACCCGCATCGTACCAACCACGCTGAGACTTGATATACTTCGCATCGGCCTGCTTGGGAGCCGACTTGCCTTTCGCCTTGGCAACTTCGGTCGCCGTCGGAAGGTCTGTCCCGTAGACAATCACCTTGTCATCCATGTGTCCTGCCGCGCGGGCCCACTTGCCTGCATAACGCGTATCAAGCGCCATGCCTGCACGCTGATAATAGAACCACTTGAGTGCGGCCTTTGTCAAATCTTCATAGACGTTCTCGCCCACCACAATCGGATTTCCGATATAACCGTCCCTAAACAAGCGGTACGTACCCGGTTTCTTTATCGACGAAATATCATACGTCTGGACTTCTTCGCCGCTGTAATCCCAGTCATAGACCATCGGCGCTTCGAGCGTGAGAACAGCCTTGCCGCTCATGTCGCGGACTTCGAGCGTGTTCGCGTCGTTACCCGGAATGACGACTGTTTTTTCGGATTCGGGGGTAAAACCAAGCTGGTTCACCAAGGGTATAGCAAAGGACGGCACCGCAAGGGCGAGCGCAGCAAATAGACGTATCCGCATACAAAACCTCATTTTTCTCTAAAGATACCTTTATATTTTACAAATTGTTGCAGCAGCACGCATTTTAATGTTTACTGGAGGCAACGGACAGAGGATAAGACAACTGGCCCCGGTATTGGTCGGGGAGACAGACGGAATGAAAAAATCCCCGGCGCACTTGCCGAGGATTTTCAAAACGTTTACGATTTTCGCGAATTACTTCTTGGCAGCCTTGTAGTTCACGCCCGGACGGAGTTCGAGGCCGACAGTCACGAGGAGAGAGACGATCGGTTCGTAGTGGTCCTGGGAGAGGTCATACACGGCGACACCGGCCATGCCTTCGCTCTTCACGTGCTGAGCGACCGCCTTCACAGACGGAATGCCCATGAACACGATGGTTTCGGTTTCGCTCACAGCCACTTCGGACTTGGAAGCTTCATCGAAGGTCACCGTGTAATCCGGCGTGTCGAAACGGTTCATGAGTTCGGCATACGGGAGGTAACCTTCGTTACCGCTGCCCACACCCTGATGACCCGAACCGAGACCCTTGGCACCAGCAAAGGACTTACCGTACAAGAACACCACCGGAGCAAGGAGATTCTTGTTCACGCCGGCAGCAGCAACAGCGTCAAGCGTTTCCTGCACAGAGTTTGCGCTCTGGTTCGGAACGAGGCTGCTTTCGCTTTCGTTCATGAGGTCTGCCATAAACACGTCAATGTAAGCGGCGCGGTTCAAGGCTTCTGCCTTGTAGGCATCCATGCCAGCAGCCGGATAAATCACGGCAGTCACCGTCATGCCCGAAAGGCCATCGACCAAGGCGTTCAACATCTTGGCGTAGTCTTCGGCATCGTCCGTCGTGAGGTTCTGCCAATCGAGTTCGACACCGTCGCCACCATTCGTAGAAACCCAGTCCTTCACGTTCGAAACAAACGTGGAGAGCGTTTCGTCAGAGGAGGCAATCGACTTGAGGCTCGACTCGGCTTCCATGCCACCCACGGAAACAATCAGCTTGACGCCGTTTTCCTTGGACATGTTCACGAGGTTCTTGAAATTGTCGGCATCGTATTCATCAGCAAAGGCGACCGTACCTTCGGCAGTCGGAGCGATAGACATATAGTGAATGTCCGTCACGAGATTGTAGCGAATATCCTTTGCATAGAACTGGGAATACTGACTCCAATAGGGATAGAAGCCTATCACTTTGTCGGCGGCGGCCTGAGCAGACACCGCAGCACCCATAGCGAGAGCAAGTGCAATAACTTTAAAGTTCATCTGAATACCTCTTCCTATTGATTAACCTTATGGAGAGCGCCCGTAGCCGCATCCATACAATAGATTCCCGGATCAGCCACGAATTTATCAGCCGAAGCCGCACGCTTTGCTTGCGCATCTATGATTGCCTGATCACGGCCCGGATTGGCAAGTTCAGTCGCATCACACCAGCGATAAGCCCAACCGTGAGCCTGACCGAATACAACGTATTGCTGGGAAATAGCGATTTCGTCAATCGGAACCTGTGTCAACGCCGTGAAATCATCAGGGACTCCGACAAAGTTGAATTCCATCAAGTCCTTCATGATTGCTTCATCAGCTGCGGGATTGGCGCAGGATGCCGCAGGATAACCACCCAGGAACTTATCGGCACAAATTGCAGCGAGAACAGCGGGATCCAAGGCCGCAAAAGCGGCATCATCAGCAGCTTTAACGGCTGCATAGTCAAGACCCAACTTTTGCAAGGAATCCTGGACATAAGCATTGTGCACTTCCACATAATCCTTGATTTGCAATTTGCGCAAAATCGGATGCACATCCATATAGCCTTGAGCAGTGAAGCCTGCCGGAAGGTTTTCAGAGTAAGGGTCGCTCACTTCCAAAGAGGAGCATGCACCCAAAACACCTGCCAAGAGAATCATTGTGTACTGGTAAAGTTTTTTCATTTTCAGCACCTCTTAGAAATTAACCGTAACATCAGCCGTAATGATGTTCTTGCTGATGGAAAGTTTTTCAGCACCGGCGGCGGTCAAAGCCCCATCAGCACCCGTGATAGCGTAGGCGTAGTCAAGGTCGTTCGTGAGCATGCCGTACTGAACGGACAAGTAAGAAATCGGAGCGAGCTTCACGCGGATACCGCCCATAATCAAGCGTTCAGAAGCCTTGAGCACGCTGACGGCCACATTCATTTCACCGAATGCTCCGCCAAAACCGAAGCCATTGCCAAATTCCTTTTCATACTGCTGGAAGCCGGCGAGCAAAGCAATCGGGCCCCACACATCGGCGGTAACACCGGCAACGATGCGCTTTGCAGTACGTTTGAGGTAAGCGTTTTCTTTAGCCTGGGAGAACGACCCCTGAACGAGGATCTGACGGTCAAGAGCGGCAAGAGCACCGATATCGGCACCAATACCCACAGCAAATTCAGTGAACTTGTTCTCTGCAATCTGTGCAAGACCCGTCGCAGGATCAATTCCGAGCGAATTAGCCTGAGTCAGCATATTGACGCGAGCATTGAAGAACACCTTGTCAGCCCAGTTGACATCGACCTTGGCGGTAATACCCTTACGGTCCGGAGTAGCGAGACCGAACGGCAATGCAAGACCGACAGACGGATCCAATTCCATCAACGGGTCGAGTTCCAAGCGCTTTGCGACATTGCCCGTGTAACCGTTACGGTAGAAGTGGCCGTTCTTGTAGTTGTTGTCCAAGCGGGAGTAGAGATATCCGCTTTCACCATTCTGACGACCGAAGAGATCGCCGTTGTTGGAAAGCGAGTTCGTGTTGGCCGACGTCATCAAGTTGTACGCCTGCAATGTCGTGGAATTATAGACATTGAAGTAGAGGTTTTCGAGACTGGAAGCGCCGTACGTAGCAAGAATCAAGCTATCCGCAGGATTCGTATACAAGGCGTTTGCATTCAAGATAACCGCGCGACCCTGATAAACCGGGGAAGACGCCATTTCGGACCAGAACTTCTCATCCGTCTTGAGGTAACCGGCTTCCACCTTGAAATCGATATCGTTGATGTCGCCTTTCGCAAAGAGGTTCGCATAGAAGCTATTGCCGCTTTCATCAACATAGTCTTGGTTTACGACCGCCTGAGACGTAGTAGAGGCGTTCTTGATATAGACAATCCTTTCGCCGTTAATGTTTTTCTCGACAACCTTGTAGGAAACCTTGACTTCCTTACCTAGATAATCGCGATCAACCTTCCACTTGGACATGGCAAATTCGCCATTCAAGCCGAACGAAACCGGAAGCGTCGGAAGCGCTTTCTTGGAATCGAAGCTCAAGTCCGCAGAAAACACCCTGTTGTTGTCGTAGTAGATGGTATCGGTATCTTCAATCTGCCTAGAACGACGTGTCAACTTGCGGTCAAGCAGGTTGACAAAGTTCAAACCGAGGTGAGCACCGTAGGATTCGACACCGGCACGCGCACCGAGCATGTAGCGGTCGGAGAAATCGAAGTCGAAGAACACCTGGTCAACTTTCTTTCCCGTATTGCGGAGACGGGCACCAGTAAGCTGAGCGGTAATATTATCGACCGCACCAACGCTTCCGCTATTGTATGCGACGTTAAGACCCTGCAGCAAACGGCGGCTTGTCGTATCGAGGTTACGCTTTGCAAGAGCTTCGCGACGCTTTTCCGAGAAGATCTCCGGTTCCTGGAGAATTTCGGTCTGCGGGGCGAAAACGGTGAGCGGGGTATAACCGACACGCATGTAGCCCAAGTTGAAATCGACATGTTTGTTCAGGATTGTACCATCGTAGCTGAACCAATGACCGATAATCGGGTTGTTGTTTTCGTCGTAAGAATTCTGCCAATCCTTGTGCAAACGCAACTCGACGTCAATCATCGTTTCGGAACTCGGACGAGCGGTCAAGCGCAGATCCACATCCGTAAACGCCTGGTTTTCCTGAGTCGGGGATTCCTTGGCGTACTGGTCCGAAGAAGAGAAGGAGGCAAGCACACCGGCCTTTGCCGTACCGTTAATCTTGAGTCCGAGTACAGCCGCATTGAGAGAATCCAACTTTTCCAGCAAGGATTTCTGTTGCGTAACAACCTCAGCCTGGTTTTCAGCAGCAAAAGCTGTTGCCGCCGAGAAAGCGACAGCGGAGGTCAATAAAAATTTGCGCATGTTCATATTGAAATTCATTCTAGTTACCTCCCATTAAAATTCCACATTAATGGAAGCTTCAAAGATAGACTGACTAAATTCATGCTTGTACGTACCCGTCGCACCGTCTCCCTTCTTTTCCTTGCTGAAGTAATCCGGCAAGTTGCGAGCAGAACCGGCAAGAGCGGCGGTATTGTATTCGTTCGAAACACCAATCATGCCGTAGTTGATGGAGAGCCATGCATTATCGGCAACCGTGTAGTCAAAGCCTACCATCCAGTGCGTCTGCTTGTTCTTCAAGAGAGGAACGTCAAGACCGACTGCCGAGTTTACACCGCCAATTCCAAGATCGGAATTAATCATCTGGAACCCGGCCGTAAAGCCGACACGCGGCAAGAACTGTGCTGAGAAACCGGCATTGATGAAGCTACTCTTGACCTCACCCATGCTGCACATCATATCGTTCTTGCTGCTGGACTGCTTGAAGGAACCCGAAAATTCCATGGGCTTGCTCAAACCGGCCATCTTCGCGATATCGAACTTGGCGCCACCGCCAATTTCCATGTAAGAAGTCTTTTCGATTCCCGGAATCGAGCTGTTCACCTGATTGAAGATGCTCACAAGAGCCTGGAATTCAATCTTTTCTTGCCAATCGCCCTTGATCAAAGCGCGGACACCCATGCGGTTCGCAGTTGCGAGGCCGTTCGGCAACGCCATCTGTACCGACGGATCCATCATCATGCTAATCAAAGCGAGCTGTTCGGCGGAATAGACGTTGGAACCCCAGGAGTTCTTGTTGTACGGAGCGATGTTATAGCTTTCCGCCTGACCGGCCTTGAAAGCGTCATCGTTCGTTCCGAGAGAACGGGCAACCGGGGAGAACTTCGGAGAGTAATTATAGAGAGCGTCGAAAGTCGAATAGAGCGGAGAATTCACGCCGTACTTGACCGTGTTACCGTCCTTATCCGAGTTCAAGATGCGCTGGGCAAAGAAGCTCGGGGACTGAGCGAGGTTGTTGAACCACTTTTCGTCGTTGCGGACGAAATCCAAGGCAAGGCCTGCACTCCAGGAGTTGTCGACCTTGTAACCGGCGTTCAACGTAGCGAGCAAGGCGGAACCGTTGATAGATTCTTCGTTTTCAACTACGACCGGAGTATTTGTTGCAGGATCAATCGTTTCACCAAATTGCTTGACCTTGTTCATGGACATTGCGTATTCAAGAACGAGATCAAGAGTGAGGTTCTTGTTCTGCATGAGACCTGCGATATCGGCACCGCCGCGAGCACTCAACACGAAAGTATTCTGAGGACCCACATCCGGGTTGATTTCCTGACGGACGTAGCTACCAATATCTGGATCGTCCGGGTTGAAATCGTCCGGCTTGGCGTTGCGCGCAATCGGATGGCGATAGGCGTAGGACTTCGAATTTTCGTTATCGAAGATCAACATCGGAGTCACACCGACATAGACATTCTTCTGAACCGGGAGAAGTTCGAAGTTGCCACCGACGAGCCACTTATCCGTATTGGCGGCAAGCGACGTTGCAACGCCCGGAATGGAATCGCCAGGGATAATGTTGCCTTCGGCACCAGTGAAGTCGAGCACCGACACGCGGTTCACGCGGGCCAAGAACGCTTCGGCACGGAGTTCGCCCACCATCGGGTCGATTTCCTGACGGAACTGAAGGTTAAAGCCCTGAAGGTTGCGCTTATTGCCTTCGAGGAGCTGTTCCTTTTGGGCCATGTGGCGCTTGCGGGCGAAAATCGTCGGTTCGTACATGATGTCGACACCGGGATTGAAAATCGTGAGCGGAGTCAGTTCCTGACGGAAGTCACCGGCTATCCAGTAGAAGCTCTTGCCGACATTGCCCTCGACATTGAGCCACTTGGCTTCGAGCGTCTTTGCCGCAGAAGCGAAGTATTCCTGCATGCCGCCACCGAGGCGCATCATCACGTTCGCGCGGACAAATTCGTACGGACGGAAACCGAAGTTCAAGTCAGCGGAGACGAACTCGTTGCGTTCCACATCCGGCATATGGTTGATGCCGCTCGGATCGTTGTCCGTATCGAAACTGGAACGCTGAGCCACGGCACGGATGCTACCAGTAATTTCAACACCGCGCTTGGCGTTTGCGCTATCCGCCTTGGCCTGCAAGGCCTTTTGGTTATCCGCAACTGCTGATGCCGATGCGGCAACCGAAGCAGTGAGAAGGGCGATTAAAGTTCTTTTCATTTTCATATTCATCTTTAGCATCCTCCCTTAGAACCAAGCCTTGGTTTCGGCTGCAATGTAATGGGAATGCCAATTATTTTCAGAAACAGTTTCGTCAGAGTGCGTCATGAACTTGTAACGGAAGTGCAGCCCCACGCGGTCAGAGAAGTCCCAGTCAAAGCCTAAGCCGATGGCGAAGTCCATGTAGTTGATGGGAGCTTTCCCATAATAGAAAGGAGTCACTTCGTTCACGTAAGACGGGTTCGTCTTTTCATTGAACTTACCGACAGCATTCGGAGCGGAATAAATCAAGTAAGCCTTTTCGGACCTGAACGTTTCGAGACCGAGGATACCCACCATGTGGAAGGTCGGCGTCACGGCGACGGTCGGTTCAAACTGGCCATAGAAACTCGTCATGAGCATGTTGGACTGCTTTTCCGAAACGGCAAGCGGAGTAAACGAAGTCGAAACACCGGAGAGAGCGAGGAACGCTGTCATCATGACGTTGCGGTCTGTCCCGAGCCAATGACCGATATCGTAACCACCCATGAAGGACATGTAAGTGGACCACTTGGCGTGCATCGGGATTTCCTGCTTTGCGACCTGCGAACCATTTTCGTAAGCGACGAAGGATTCCCACAATTCCCAAGTACCACCATAAAGACCGCCGCGCTGGCGATACATCTTGATGCCTTCACCGGCATCTCTCTGGACACCCGCACGGGCAATGTAGCCAGAACCGGAAGCGTTACCGGAGTCAGCCACAAAGAGCGGCTTGTGCTTTGTCCAGGAATTGGAGCTTTCCCACATGTTGCGGCCGTTCAAACGGTAGTTGAACGCAACAACGTCCTGACCCGGATCGATCTGACGGTGCTGAGCATACTGGAAGTCAAAGTAACCGCGGTTGAAACTCGGTTCCAACTTGAAGTTGATACCAGCCATGTTCGGGGAGTAGCGAAGCGCACCTGCATTGAGGTAGGTTTCGTCCTTGCGCCAGCCCGGGAAACGGGACGGGTTCGAAAGAGAATACGGAGAGTAGAAGCCCGGCTGGAAGAACACGAGTTCAGCCGTCATCGGCCAGCCTTCGACATACTTGCTCTGAGCCTTGACATAGAGACCGACCTTCGGGCCTGCCATGGCGGATCTCTTAGCATCGCGGGAATAACCGGAAGACGGCTTTGTCGAATCAAAGCCATCAATGGCTGCAGACTGATAGAATACCGTGGAATCCGTAATGCTTACGCCAACGTCAGCCATCAAGAAGAGCTTCGGAGTGACGTTGCCCTTCACGTCAGCACTAATCACGTGCGTATTGAGGAGCACCGGGCTCTTGCCAGCGGTAATCCACTGGTTGCGGAATTCGTCTTCGGAAATAGAGCCTTCGTCATACGTAACGCCCATGTAGTTCACACCGACCGTCAGATTGTCGGCAATCTTTTCCTTGGCAACACGGCCATGGAAGACTGTGCCGCGGAAGTCGTAGCCACCGGTCATTTCAAGTTCGCCCGGCTGACCACCGTACATGCGCATACCGTCGCGGGTCGCCATGTCGGCATCAATCGGCTGGGACACGAGGAACTGAGCCTTCATGTCGTACGGGAGCTGGTAGATGTTGGCAAACACGCCACCGAAGGAGCGGTTCGTCCAGAATGCACGGCCACCTTCCTTGACAGGCTTGAACGCCTTTTCCTTATAGTAGGTAGAAACGGTCTTTTCGTCTTCGAAAAGTTCGTACTGCCAAACGAAACGCGGGTTCGTTTCACGTTCCCACATCGTAAGCGGAGAGGCATTCGCCCAAATGACACCGCCTGCGGTAACGTAGGCACCGAAGACACCTGCACGGATATCGACGCCGACATTCAATTCTTCGTTGATGGTCGAAGAATAGAAGTCTGTAGAGTGGTCGTACAGAGCGCGTTCATCGTAATTACCCGGCGCCTGTGTCGGCTTCTTAGCCAAGTAGTTCGAATAAATGCCGCTCAAATCAAACGGGAACGAAAGATTCGTAAACAACGTAATGTAGGAGTTCGGCATGGCAACGATGTTCACGTTCAAGACGGCATCGACGCTTGTGCGAGCCCTATCGTCCTTGACCCAGGGGCTTTCTTCGGAATAGTGGAAATTCTTCAAACGGAAAGCCATGTAACCGGAGACTGCCAGTGGCAGATCGTCCTTGCCGAGGAGAGTCGATTCCATGTTACCGGAAAGAGTATCCAACGAAGCGTGCAGGGAATCAAGCTGCAACTGCGGAGGGAGGGCCCACGCAGCACCGAGGCTAGACGCTAATAAAAGGGAAGAAACTGTTTTGCGCATAAAATCCTCTTAAATCTCGTTACGGAACGGATAATGAGCCGGGCCTTCGTACGGCTTGCCGTGCTTCTTAATCACAACATCGTCAATCCAGACCTTGAAGGATTCGTTTTCATCCTTGCGGACTTCGAGACGGAAACCCTTGAAGTTGGACCAGGCAAACGGGAGCATCACTTCGCGCGTGTTCTTCGCATCCCAGTAAACACCGGTATTGCCGAAGAGCTTCAGAGGAATGCTGAAGTGTTTCCATTCAGTCGTAATTTCACCAAGACTCTTGGAGCGGAGCTTCACCTGGAGGGATTCGCCATTGCTCTTCACGCCATCGTCAACGAGCACGAACAAGGCGTTTTCACCACCCTGGGCACCCTTGATCCAGAACTCAAGGACGCCTTCTTCCAAGTACGGAGTCAAATCGACAGAACCGGCGATACAGATTGCCACACCGGAATAGTCACTTGCGATAAGCTCGATTTCCATGGAAAGGGCACCTTCCATAGCGTACTTGTCGGTGAGAACCGGTTCAGGGTTTTCACGCGGATACTGGTAAGTATAACCACCACCACGCGGAATAGCTTCACGCATGACAACGGTGACAACTTCCTTATCAGGACGGAACGGCTTGGGTTCCTTCATGACAAAGTGGGACTGGTCGCGGTCGCGGTAATCGCTAAAGCCGTAGCCAGCAAAAGAAGATGAAGCAAGAAGCATCGCCGCTAGAGCGGACTTCCAAATGGCTTTTTTTAAGTTTCCATTCATAATAGGTACA
>Ga0129307_1001022_pt1 | contig 34787 bp, 26 predicted proteins | sample P1105metagenome_FD_94437 | JGI IMG/M metagenome (GOLD analysis project Ga0129307, IMG submission 94437) | Capybara group fecal microbial communities from Wisconsin, USA - P1105 metagenome | ecosystem: Host-associated > Mammals > Digestive system > Large intestine > Fecal | place: USA: Wisconsin...
GGCCGTCCGTACCGCCTGGGCGGAACATCTGGGCCTTACCCGGGAAGAAGCAACAGTCGGCCGTATGGCAGCCGCCTTAAAGGCACTGGGCTTCGACTATGTATTCGATACCAATTTCACCGCTGATCTGACCATCATGGAGGAAGGCAGCGAGTTCATCGAGCGCTTCACCCACAGGGATCAGTACAACTGGCCGATGTTCACTTCCTGCTGCCCCGGCTGGGTACGCTTCGTGAAATCCCAGTTCCCAGAGTACACGACCAACCTTTCCACTGCGAAGTCTCCGCAGGCCATGTTCGGCGCGGTCGCAAAGAGCTTCTTTGCGGAAAAGATCGGGGTGGATCCTCACAAGATGCGTGTGATCTCCGTGATGCCCTGCACCGCAAAAAAAAGCGAGGCCGATATCCCCAATCTGAACGACGCCTGCGGCGATCCGGATGTGGACGTGGTCATCACCACCCGTGAGCTGGGCAGACTCTTAAAGAGCTATCACGTGAACGTGAAAGATCTGAAGGAGCGCGATTTCGATTCGCCGCTCGGTTCCGGTACCGGCGCGGCCGTCATCTTCGGGGCGACCGGCGGCGTCATGGATGCAGCACTGCGCAGCGCCTACTATCTGGTGACGGGAACCAATCCGCCCGCTGATGCCTTTACCGCCGTACGCGGCATGAAGGGCTGGAAGGAAGCGAATTTCGATGTGCCCGGTGCGGGAACCGTGCGGGTCGCCGTAGCCAGCGGTCTGGGTAACACCCGGGCGTTAATGGAAGCCGTAAAAGCCGGTGAAGTCGAATACGATTTCGTCGAGATCATGGCCTGCCCGGGCGGCTGTGCGGGCGGCGGCGGACAGCCGATCCATGAAGGCCAGGAGCTGGCCGATACCCGCGGCAGCGTTCTGTGGAATCTGGACGCGGCCAGCAAGCTGCGCTATTCTCACGAAAATCCGGACGTGCTCGCCCTGTACGAACAGTATCTGGAGAAACCTTTAGGTCACAGATCTCATCATCTGCTGCATACCGATTTAACAGAATGGGAGATGCCGCTCAACCCGGATCTTAAGTGACCCGCAGGAAACGGCTCCAGAAGGAGCATAGAATATGAACAAGAAAATCAAATGGATCACCTTAAGCGCTGCGGCGATCGCACTGATCGTTGTAGCCCAGATGGCCACGGCCCCGCTTAAGCAGCAGCTGCTGACCGGATCGTTAGTCAACCTGATCCTGGCCCTCTCCACCCTGCTTTTCGGCTGGAGCGTCGGAGCCGCCGCTGCGATCGCCTCGCCGTTTTTCGCCTATTTCCTGGGGATCAATGCTCAGATCGCGGTGGTGCCTGCCATTGCCGTCGGGAATCTCACCTACGTGCTGGTGATCGTCCTCGTCCTGAAACTGCTTAAGGGAACCAGGCTTCCGGAGATCGTGAAGAACATGACCGCCGTTATCGCAGGCGCCGTGTGCAAGTTCGGGATCCAGTATCTGCTGATCGTCAAATGGATCGCGCCGGCCTTCCTGCCTGAAAAGGCCCGGCCCTTAATGGCGGTGAATTTCGGCGTTCTGCAGCTGTTTACCGCTCTGATCGGCGGCGCGGCGGCCTGCCTCCTCTTCCCCGTGATCAAAAAGGGGATCAAGAGCTGACGTTGTCTTCCATCTCCACATCAAGCGTAATTTAGGATTCTTTCTTTTTTCTTTGGGTGTTGCTCAGGAGGCACACCGTCTCGATATGTGAGTTATTGTCCAAACTCAATGACATATCCTCATCAATAATCGGGAGCTTGAATTTGATGGATTTCAACCACTGTCCGTTCGGCTGCCGTTCCTCATAGATCTGGATCTCCTCGATCAGGGACTCCATCAGATGCCTGCGCTCGGCCTCGTCCATGACCGCGTACATTTTATCAAAATAAAACAGGATTTTGTAGATGTTATCTCCCGTTATTTTCTCTGCTTCTATCGTTCTCTTCTTTGCCCTGGCATCCAGCAGGAGCTCTTCCAGTTCATCGATCCGGTCATAGGCCTTGGATAAGCGGTCTTCCAGATCAGACTTCCGGCGGGCATAGTGCTTATCATCGAAATCCAGGCCGTCGATCTCTTCCAGCAGCTTATTTTTCAGGGAATAGAAATGCCGCAGCTCTTTTTCATAATTCGCGATCTCCTGATCGATTGCTACGGTATCCACCTTCATATTGATCTTTGACTGCATCAGAGTTGCAAATTTGGGCCTTTTGACAAGCTGTGTTATCACTTCCACCACTGCGTTATCCAGGACCTCTTCGCTGATCTGCTTGTGATAATCGCATTTATGACCGCGGGTCGTTAAACGGTGTTTGCACCCATAGAAATAATAGTCCTTGTATTTCTTTCCGTTTCTGTGCTTGATACTTTTATTGCCGTACATTCCGGCACCGCAGAGCGGACATTTCACGATACCGGTCAGAAGATGGATCCGCTCATTCTTGCCGCGGTTCACATGCTCATATTTCTTTGCCTGGGCTTCCACCTTGACCTGAGCGGTCTGCCAGTCATCCTCAGATATGATACCTTCGTGTCGGCCGTCGACCAGGATATAATCGTCTTTCTCGACCAGATGATAATCATTACGGGTACCGTGTACTTTTTCAGTCCGCCTGCGCCCGTACGCGATCTTGCCGCAGTATACCGGGTTCTGAATGATGCGGCGGATCAGAGCGGCGTCGAAGAAAGGATTCTTTCCGTTCTGCCTCTCGATCTTGTGGATGCCCTGATTGGCCAGATACCTCGCGATACCGTTGGACCCCATGTCTGTATGGATATAACGGTCAAAAATGATCCTGATGGCCTCTGCTTCGTCTTCGTTGATCTCCAGGGCTCCGTTTACCAGCTTGTACCCGTAAGGGGCAAATCCGCCTACCCAGCGGCCTTCCCGGGCCTTCTGCATCCTACCTTCCAGCGTTTGGACTCGGATATTGTCCTTTTCGATTTCAGCAACGGCTGACAACACGGAAATGATCAGTTTCCCGGCATCCTTGGAGCTGTCTATGCCGTCTTCGACACAGATCAGGTTGACACCGAAATCCTGCATGGTCTGCAGGGAAGAGAGGACATCCGCAGCATTCCGCCCAAAGCGGGACAGCTTAAATACGAGAACATAGGATACCCCGTCTTTGTCCGACTTGATATCCTCGATCATCTGATTGAACTGAACACGGCCCTCAATGGATCTGCCCGACTTTCCGGCGTCCTCATATTCGCCGACGATTTCATAGTTGTTAAAGTCCGCAAAGGCCTTCATACGGGCTTTTTGCGCATCCAGGGAGTACCCGTCGACCTGCATAGCCGTCGATACACGGGTATAGGTGTAGACCTTGATTTTTGCTTTCTCCATATCGTTTCTCCAATACCCGGCCTATCGTTTATTCCTTCGTGTTTTCCAACATATTGATGTAGGCCATCAGCCTTCTTTTCTTCTCATCTGAAAACGAACGGTATCCGTTCACCAGCTGAATTTCGACCATCGTATCCGGTCTATTCTCTATGTACGGAAGGACGTCGGACATCTCTGTCCGGTTCCTTCCGGTCAAAAGCGTTTCAGGTGTTACCTGAAGCGCTTCGCAGATCACCATAATCTTATCTGCCCCGGGGTTGGTCTTTTTGTTTCTCCAGTCGCTGATGGTTTTCGTAGAGATCCCGGTCATCTTTGACAGCCTGTACTGTGTGATCTGCTTTTCTTCCATGATCTGGAACATTCGCTCGCTGATAGTCATTGTGTATTCTCCTTGAGAACTCCTGTCTGAATATACGGATTACGCTGTATATACGGACTATACCATACATCCATCGGAATTTCAAGGGAAAGATCGTTATCAGGCTCACTTTTTCTGCTTTTTCGAAGCCTCATGAATCGGTGATACATCTCCTGCAGTTCCTGAAATGCTATGATCTTCTTGGGATCCGGCCAGGAATCAATATCCAGTTCTTCTGCATGCCTGGCGATCAGCTCTGCCAGAAAGCCTGCAAAATGTGCCCAGATGTCATCAGGCGGCAGTGTGCCTTTGGTATCAATCTCTTTCATCACCACCACCTCCTGCCTTGCCCCTGTCAATGATCAGCTTCCTGAATTCCCTGACCTTTTTCTGCCGCTCTTTTTCCCGCAGGTTCTCACCGTCAAAATGAATGGGAATACAGGCCTCCAGAATCCGGCCGTAGATCCGTTCATGCTCCAGATCCTTCGGATTGCTCAGCGTCTTCAGAGACAGGTTAGTCGTAATGATCATAGGCTTCCGGCACTGATAACGGTTGTCGATCACCTGGAATACGATTTCCTGGCCGTACTCGGTTTCCCGCTCCATCCCGAAGTCATCCAGAATCAGAAGGCCGTACTTTGACAAGTCTCCCAGGATTCGCGCCTTCTCTTCAAAACCGGCGTTCAGAATCTGACCGAAGTTCAGCATCCGGACGGATACCTCTTTCTCGATCAGTGCGTTCGCGATGCAGGCAGCCAGATAGCTCTTTCCAGTACCAACATCGCCCCAGAAGAGAAGCCCGAAATTGCCCTTCACAACCTCATCCCAATTCTCTGCGTAGCGTCGGCAGGTCTCGATCTGACTGTGGGTAAGCGCAGAGGAATCAAAGGTCATGTCATACTGGCAGCGATCTGCGAAGCAGTTTCTCCTGAGCCGTTCCACCTCCTGTATATGCCGCCGGGCTTCGTTTTCACGTTCTTCTTTCTCGCGGCGCGCCCTCTCGCAGGCACAGAGGCGAGGATGCGTATCCTTCCCGCCTAAGAGCCGGAACCCTTCCGGGAACCGCTCTTCCTTCGCTTCGTGGCAGGTCCCGCAATAGAGGAGACCATCTTCGCCCAGATAGTCCGTGACCGGCACCTGCGCATTCATCGTGTTAATATCAATGGTTTTCATCAGAAGCTGTCCTCCCCATCATAGCTGTAGTCCTCAAATGCGCTGGCCCGTTTTCCTGTGTACCGCGAAGCAGATCGATATGAACTCCAGGCATTTTGATTCTGCTTATTTGTCTTCTTTACTTGTTTAGGAGACTGTTTCCCATCCGTATGACAGTTGGAATTCTGACTGCCTGACAGACTGTTTTCAGACGGTATCTTCACATACAGGCGGTTAGGGCTGCCGAAGCCGCAGCGCGTCTTTTCCAGAAGATCCATCGCCAGCAGTTCATTCAGCGCTGCCTTAACGGCACTGACACTGCGGCCGGTTTTTGCCGCTAGCTCTATGATGGGGAAGATGAGATAGATCCGCCCGGCCTCATCTGTCCAGTTGTTCCTCTGCGAAAGCCTGGCGCGGTCATACAGCACCATATACAAGATCTTGGCCGTTTGGCTGACCGGGGCTTTCAACAAATACTCCGGGAACTGATAGTACTGAATGACAGGTGTATCCTGATACAAATAGCAGTTGTGGACTTTCATTTCTTCTTCAATTGCTGTTATCGCCATGATATTCCTCCCACTTTTTCTGTGTTTCACGGATAAACTCCAGACCTGTTAAAAACAGTGCCTGCAGCTTGTTTAAGTCTTCATCGCACAAAGATTTATGAGGGTGTTCAAGCGCAAAGTTCCATCTGAACACAAGGTTTTCCAAAGCATCCGTCATCTCCGTAATAAAGGCAGTTTCAACATTGACCTTCTCGGTATGATCGTCTTTTGACTTGTCTCCCCCTGCTCTTTCAACACTTTGATATTCAGAATCGATAAGCTCAGAACCGATTTCACCAGAATGGATTTTTCTGAGAAGTGCTTCTGCATCCATCGACTGCAAACCGATCTTTGACTTCAGAAGATGCCGTACATCTTTTTCTGGTACCTTTAATTCACCGTTCAGGATTCTGTTCCGGATTCCCGGCTCATAGTATTCCAGAATCTCCAGCCCTCGGGCATACTCCTTCGCTCGTTTGACATAACTTTCACTTACATTGTTTTCCTGCGCAATACGTGCCCTGGTAGTCATTATCAAGTGGTCATTCTGACCACTTGATGAAAATGAATCACTGCGCCTGTCACCGCCGTGGGACCGTTTCTCATTTTCATACCGCTTTCCGATCAGATACTTCCGCTGTTCAGGTGTAAGGTTCCTCCTTCCCAGCTGCATCCTGCAGATCCAATCCAGTACTTCTTCTCGGGTATCGACACCAAGGTCAACTGTACTGAAAATAATCTCCGGATGTTTTTTAGCAATCCGGTATCTGTTATGGCCATCCACGATGATATTGCCTTCCCAGACAATGATCGGTTCCATCACCCGGTGCATACAGAGGATGTTCTCCTCCAGGAGATCGAACTCCTCCTGCGTCAGCGGCGGGACATACGATTCGAATTCCGGATCGATAACCAATTCAGGCAACCTGTTTCTTCTTGACATTTCTTTTTCCTCCTTCATGTCATTTTGGATTTTTTCAAATGGGACACCCGGAGGTTTCTGCTATTCGAAAAAGCAAAAGTGCCGGGTACATGAGAGTACATCCGGCAAGCCGAAACACTCATACGTCTCGGCTTCTAAAAGATGTATTCTATGTAACCGGCACCTACATGCCCTGACTGCCTGAAGCAGCCTCTATAATCGCTCTTTAGAAGAGCAAAACAGGATCCGCCATCCCCAATTATATATTTCACAAAAATACCGGCGGGTCCTGACCACCCTATAGTGGCTTTCCAATACAGTTCATTTTCGAACTGCATGGCCATTATAGCAGTTCATTTTTGTGCTGTCAAGAGTTTTCGAGCGAAATCTTCAAAAAACATTTCACTTCTGAACTGTTCCGTGTTATACTCTATTCGTAAATCTGATCCGGGAGGAAAAAGAGATGTTTGATGCTTTTGAGAGTACCGTCGGGGAGCGAATTCGTTATTATCGAAAAAGAGCCGGGATGACGCAGAAGCGGCTTGCCGAAGCCTGTGGTATCACGGAACCGGCAATCCGCAATTATGAACTGGACAACCGCATCCCAAGTTATGAAACGCTGGATGACATCGCCGATGCGCTTCATGTGAATTACTATACTCTGGCAGATCCTAATCTCGGTGGTCTCATCGGAGTCATGCATTGTTTTTTCCGTATAGAGTACGTGCATGGACTCAGGCCGGTTGAGCTCGAAGGAAAGACTGCGCTCATCCTGGATCCTTCCTACAACCACATCGATACTTCTATTCTGCAGCCTTTTCTGAACCGCTGGCTGCAAGCAAGAAAAAAACTGGATAGCGGGGAATGGACGCTCGAACAGTATGAAGACTGGCAGATCACATTTCCGATTGCATCTCCAACAGAAAAACATGAAACCGCAGAATCCACTGATGGCTCTTCCGAAGAAATGATAAAACCTGTCAAACACAAACGGCCTCGAAAACACAAAAAGCAAAAAGCAGAATAAAGTCAAACAGGCGGAATGATCACGGTACTTCTCATTGATCAATCCGCCTGTTTTTCTTTGTCTTTGCCTGCATACATCTTTTGGTTTGCGGCAAGCAGGGCATTGCCATCCATGTTTGCTATTTGGCAAGCAATGCAGATTTGTAACAGTCTGCACTCTTCGCACAGTACCTTCCACATCCTGCTAACTTCGCGAGCAGTGTCCGGATGGATGGTTCACAACTTAGCAAGCAGTGTTCCGATCCGGACCTGCGCGCTTTTCTGCACAAGCTCGTTGGGAACACATCCCAAGCCCAGAGATCGCACTTTGTGCGAGCTGCGCGTTTTTTGCAAAACGCTGAAGTATCGTTCTTTTTAAAATACGAAATAAACGATGTAATCAAAACCACAATCACAGAATGCTGTGTTTATTTTATCTCTTCTTTTTTCGGAACATATTCATAACGCACATAACAAACCTGGTTTTTTTCTCCTGCCGTAGTCTCCATAAACGTAAAAACCCGGTTTCTTAATTCTGCCTGCGCAACTCGCGGCGCCAGAGAAGGATCTGGGAACATGGCCTCAGAGAAACTTACTGTCATTCCAGGCCGTTTAAAAAAACGAAACAGTCCCTTGCGTTTCCGATAAGTAGTTACCATCGCTATGGCGGGAACATTTTCTGAAACAGGGTATCGAAAAGCCGTATCGGGGAATGGACGAATTCCTGTATAAAACGGCCAGATATGTGCCTCAGGATATACAGCGATACATGCACACTGGCTGCATCGGACTGAAATTGCATTCAATAAACCACGCAGAGCGGGCAGATATGTAGGAATCGGCAGAGCGCCAAGCATCATAACCAGATGTTTTATTCCTGGAATGGATACAACATCTGGGCCGGCGATAATATAGCTTCTCTTCGGGAAGCCCGCCAAAGGAGGGATAAAAGCGTCCAGGATCTGCGTATGGTTTCCATAAAGAAAGAATCCCTTCCCGTGCAGCTTCCGCAATGCGCTCCGGTTTTCAAATTTCAGTCCCAGATAGAGTTTGGCCACCAGCCAAACGATGGGAAGGGCAATTATGTAATAAACAAGAAAAGATGCCACACGCCAGAGCAAAGAAGTCCGAATATAACAAAACTCTTTGCCTACATGGCAGGTCTTGATGTTCGTACCCGCAAAGTCATCGTTAAGCGGATCAGAGTAGGTATAAACCCGTTTAGCTTTCATGCCTGGCCTCCGACGCATCCAGAATCATTTTCTCCATTTGGTTCATACAGCTTGTGAAATCAAACTGTGAGGCATATCCCAGATAGTTCTGTGAACAAATGAGCTTTTCTGCCGGGTGTTCCAGCCACCAATCCATTCTTTCTGCAAGATCCTGGGGATCATTGTAACGGAAAAGATTTCGGTCAGACAGGGCAAAATACCGCGTTGCACTGCGTGGGGAATCAGCGATCAGGGGAACCTTGCCGCAGGCGATGGCCTCCAGACAGGCGATGGCTTCGATCTCAATCTCCGCAGGATGTACGTAGAGGTCTGTGTAGTTGATTACTTTGACAAGTTCCTCCCGGCTAAAAAACCTCATGATCGGGGCGTGAATGCCTCGGCGCTTTGCCTGCCGCACCAGGCTTTGTTTGAGAGGCCCGTCGCCTGCAAAAATCAGTTGTATCTCGTCCCTGTAACGGGATCTGGCGACAGCGTCGATCAGCACCTTGTGGCTTTTCTCCGGACTGTATCGTCCGGTAAACAACACGACAAACAGGTCCTTCAGCTCTTTCGGCTTCTCTGCCGGTTTCGGCTGAAAAATCCGATTCACACCGTTGGAGATGATCCGATGCGGCGTGGGGCCAACGATTGCTTCAAAGGTATCGCAGATAAACTGGCTCGGATAATGGACGCAATCGCAATACTGATAGAGATTCCGATAGAATACGTGATAGACGATCCGATTGGCAGGGAAAAAGTCCTTCATAAATATATGGCCGGTAAAGTTCTCCGCCTGGACATGAAAGCCTGCCGTAAGCGGGATTCCCATTTCATGAGCAAGCCTGGCCGCTGCGGAGCCGAGCGCAAAGGGCATCATGACATGGACACGGTCCACACCATTGAGTGCCGCTTTCAGGATATCCCCATCCGGATTCGCAAGCGCGACGCCGTTTTTTTCCACATACCCGTTCAAGGGTCCAAGATTCAGCTTGGGAACAACATAGTAATCCTTCTGTCCTGCTCTCTCCGGGTCCGAACATACGACACGCACATCGTACCCCTTTTCCCGCAGGGAGCGGATTAAATTCATAGCAGCTATGGTCGTACCGTTATTCTCTTTCCCAAGCACGTCACAAATTACGGCTATCGTCATATTCAAACACTCATTTTCTGCTTTTTCCCTTACCGGGGCCATTTCCAGATCTCCTCCTTCAATGGCCTCAGCACTCCCTAAGGGTGTTGCCAAAAGACAGCCATCGTTCGTCCCTCTGCAATCTATAAAAGTACAGGATTTAAAATGGTAACGATCATTTCGTAGACTGTAGATAAAAATGCTTAAGTTCTCAAACGGGAGCTCAGCTTTTTATTCGACATTATCCTCCGATTTCCTCGGTGCGAAAAATGAACTTCACCGTTCCTGTCGTGTCCGGCGCAATACCGGTGAAGGTCTGGTAGGCATCGGAAAGCGAGGAGATCGCGCGCAGCCGGTTCAGCAGCATGGGCAGGTCTTCGTCAACGGCCTCCAATATTTTGTAGATACCCTCATCATAGAAGGTCTGCAGGCCCTCCGACAGTTCCATCGCGCCATCCCGAAGCCGGGTCACACCGCCCGTCAGGGCCGGCATAGCTTCCTGCAGTTTGAGTGTTCCGTCATACAGGGAGGATTGTCCTTCCGTCAGGGCGTCTGCACCCGTCTTCAGTGTAGAAGCACCGTCGGCCAGCTTACCGATCCCGTCTGATAGAGCTGCGGCTCCGGAGGAAAGCTTTGCCGCGCCGGCGGAGAGATCCTTTGCTCCGGAAGCAACCTGATTCGCACCGTCAGCCAGTTTGGTTGCGCCGGAGGACAGGCTGGTTGCACCGGATTTCAGTTTCGCGGCGCCGGAGGCCAATTCCTTTGCGCCGGAAGCGGCGGAACGGACGCCGTTCGTGTAGGCGAGAAGGCCGAGATAAAAGGCATTATAGCTGTCCAAAGAGGTCTTCAGGGTCATGATCTTCTGCGCACCTTCCGAGGCGGCAGCAAGCTGCGTCTGTACCTCGGGACCAGCCATGGCATCGGCAATTGCCTGCTGAATCTGCGCTTCGACATTCTGCGCGATCACAGCCTGGATCTCGTCGGAGGCCATCTGCTGGGCAGTAATCTGGGCAATGCTTGCCTGCACCTGCTCGCTCTGCATCTGCTCATCGACCGCTGCCACAATCGCGGCTTGCGCGTCCGAGCTGTTCATCGCCAGATCCAGCTGATCCTCAATGGTCTGTTGGACCGCTTCGCTTGCCATCTGCTCGTCGGTCTGCGCTTCGATGGTCTGCCGGACTGTTTCGCTTGCCATCTGGGCCTCGATCTGCGCCTGAATGGCGGCCTGGGTATCCTCGTCGATTTGTCCGGCTGCCACGGCAGCGTTGTAGCTGTCCACGTCCAGGCCTGTGGCCGCAAGAATCACCTGGGCTGTGACGGTCTCCCGCACGGCAGCTTCCACTTGCGCCTGGACCTGCGTCCGGACAGCTGCCTCCACTTGGGGACGCAGCTGTTCCCGCACGGTGGCACGCACCTGCGTTTCGACTTCCTCACGCACCACCTGGGTGACCTGGGCCTCCACCTGGGCCTGCACCGCTGCGGTGACCTGCTCGGTGATGTAATCGCGTTTTGCCTCAACGGCTGCAGTCACGGCGGCGAGAGCTTTCGCGTAAACCGCGTCAGGATCCAGAGACGCGATCAGGGCGGATAATACTTCCGCATAGTTGGAAACGGTCAACTCCGGACAGTCCAAGCCCGCTGCGGTCAGCTGGTCCCGGGCAGTCGCCAGCAGAGTGTTGAACACCTGCAGGGCTCCGTCGTTCAGGGCAGCGCTGTTGGAATCCAGCGTGGCAAGGCCGTCAGAAAGATTCTGCGCGCCGCTTGCAAGGCTGTCGGCGCCGGAAGACAGGGCCGCAGCGCCGTTGGATACCTCTGAGGTACCGGAAGCCAGCTCAGACGCACCGATGCCCAGATCTTTTGCGCCTTCTTCCAGAGAAGAAGCTCCGGACGCCAGGGTCCCGGCGCCGGTTTTCAGGTCTTGTGCGCCGGAGGCCAGATCACCAGCCCCGTTTGCCAGCTTTTTGGTTCCTTCCTTCAGCGCAACTGCGCCGCCTACCAGCTCATCCACGCCGGCAGAAAGCTCACTGGTTTTCTCCAGCAGTGTGCACAGGCCGTCATAGAGTGAGGAAGAGCCGTCCATAAGCTGCGTCATACCGTTTTCCAGCTGTCCCAAAGAGTCCTCCAGTTCATCTGCTCCGATGCTTTCGGTCAGACGATCGATGTCCATAGTGTTGAACGGTTCGTTTGTTGCAATTGTGACACTCATGCCGAGAGTGAAATTTACGGTGTCAGCGCTGATCTCCACAACCTCCGGGAGCTCCAGTTTGTCGCGCGAAAGGTCTAAATCTGCCTGCAGGCCCGGTAAGGCCAGTCCTACGGCAAAGGTACGGCTGCCGTCACTTACCAGCTTGCCGTTGGAGACAGTGATGTTGGAAAAATGTTCGCCGTCCAGCATCAGACCGGTCAACACCGCGAAGGGAACATAAAAAGTTTCTTTCTTGCCATCTAATTCCACAACTCTATCTTCGTTATTTGTGAATTCGTAACGGATCACGACATGGCCGCTCTTTCCGGCAATCTCTTCAGGAGAAACTTCCGTGCCGTCCAAAAAATAGTGCACCTCCATCGTGACAGGCGGCATTTTATCCGTGACACCGCGATAGGTAATGGCCTTGCCGCTTGCGTTCCAGGCGAGCTCTGTACCATTTTGTGTGAAGGTCTCGTCACCCTTCATATTCTCAATATCAGAAAGTTCGGAGACATCGGTGATCGTCTCGCTGCCGTCGGGATTGCCAAGCCGGTCGGTCACGATCACATTTTTCACCGCACCGCTGGCGTCCGTGAGGACGTAGACGGTCTCGTCCTTTCCCTCAAATACGGAGGATGCCGAATCCGCCGGATCATATTTACCTGCGGTTTGCTGAGCCGCTGATGTCTCGTCTGCCGCAGCGCCTTGCCGCAGTCCGGCTGCTGCGCAGCCGGTCAGCATCGTAAGGCACAGCAGACAGCAGATCAGCTTATTCCAATACCTTTTCATTTGCAGAGACCTCCTTCAGGGGTTTTTCGATTGATCTGACGCATTCCCATCGTCGTGGCACATACGATCCTGTCGCAAAGCAGCAGCAGGGCAGGCAGAGCAAAGATGACCATGCATACGCTGATGATCGCGCCGCGGGCCAGCAGCATACACATTGAGCCCACGATATCGATGTCCGAGTACAGGGCCACGCCAAAAGTGGCGGCAAAAAGGCCCATGCCGGATACGATAATGGATGGAATGGATGCAGCCAGGGCGGTTTTTACCGAGACGTGCTTGTCTGCACCTCCGATGCGTTCCTGTTTGTAGCGCGTCGTCATTAATATGGCATAGTCCACTGTAGCGCCAAGCTGGATCGTGCTGATACAGATCGGCGCAATAAAGGGCAGGCTCTTACCCAGATAGTGTGGAAGGCCCAGATTCACGAAAATGGCCGCCTCGATCACTGCGATCAGGATCACCGGCAGTGTCAGGCTTTTTTCCACAAGGGCAATGATAATGAAAATTGCGAGGATAGAAATCAGATTGACCACCTGAAAATCATGATCGGTAGTTTCGATCATATCCTTCATGCAAGGTGCCTCGCCGATCAGCATTCCGGTGCTATCATACTTTTTCAGAATACTACCCAGTGCATCAATCTGGTTGTTGACCTCGTCACTGGCAACCCGGTATTCAGAGTTGATAATCATCAGCTCCCATCGGTCGCTTTTCAGGGTTGAGATGATGGATTTCGGCAGAATCTCTTCCGGAATGGCCGATCCCACGACGGATTCCAGGTTCAGCACATATTTGACACCATCGACCTGCTCCATCTCCTTCGTCATGGCACGAACATCCTTGGCAGACAGACTGGCGTCCACCAGCACCATATGGGTTGAGGCGACATCAAAGTCTTCCCGCAGCTTGCTGTTGGCGATCACGAATTCCATATCCTGCGGCAGGCACTGGCCCATGTCATAGTAAACTTCGTCTTTGGTCTTTAAGTAGCCGTAATACGCCGGTGGGATCATGATGGCAAAAATTATGAGAAATACGGGAAAAGCCTTGACAATCCAGCCCGCCGGTTTCTCCATCCCGGGAATCAGCGCTTTGTGCCTGGCCTTCTGAAGAGGTTTATCCAACAACAAAATCAGCGAAGGCAACACCGTCACACTGCCCAGCACACCCAGCAGGACGCCTTTAGCCATCACGATACCGAGATCGCGTCCCATGGTAAAGGACATAAAGCACAGTGCTATGAATCCCGCAACCGTCGTGACAGAACTTCCGATCACGCTGGTCAATGTAGCGTGAATCGCTTCTGCCATGGCATCATCTCGCTTCTCTTTCTCTTTCAGCTGCTCATTATAGCTGTGCCAAAGGAAGATGGAATAATCCATGGTAACAGCAAGCTGCAGCACCGCTGAAAGTGCTTTCGTAATATAGGAGATCTCCCCGAGAAAATAGTTGCTCCCGAGGTTGATCAGGATCATAATGCCGATAGACGCGAGAAACACGAACGGCACCAGCCAGCTGTCCAGCAAAAGCAACATGGCCGCCAGAGCCATGGCAACGGCGATTCCCACATATATAGGCTCTTCTTTTTCACACAGATCCTTCAGATCCGTGACAAGCGCCGACATACCGGAGACAAAACATTGTCTGCCTGCAATGGAACGGATTTCTCGGATCGCTCCCATTGTAACGTCTGCCGATGTTGAACTATCGAAGAACACAGCCATTACGGTCGCATTGTCCGTATTGAATGCGTGATATATCTTTTCCGGCAGCAGTTCCATCGGTATGGAAAGATCTGCCGCAGAATCGTACCAGAGAACCGTCTCCACATGTTCGATTCTACTGATTCTTTCCTTAAGAGTCTCGACATCCTTCGGGGCCATATCCTCGACGATTATGAAAGAAAACGCGCCCTTCCCAAAATTGTTCATCAACTCATTCTGGCCAATCACTGTATCCATGTCATCAGGCAGATAATCCAGCATATCGTAGTTTACTCTGGTCTTCATGTATCCGAACACTGAAGGGATAAGCAGCAGAGCGAAAAGAACAAGGATGGGAATCCTGTATCTTACTACCGTTTTTGCAAATCGCATGAGTATAATTCCTCCTGACTCTCATCGGGATAGCGATCTACCCTCTCGGAGCCATTTCCAGATCTCTGATTTCAAAGGCCTCAGCACGCCTTTTGGACTTACTTCATCCAGCAGTTCTATCATCAGCTTTACCTGTGCGTCTGTCAGGGCAGGATTTCTTGAAACGCTGCGAAGCTTTGCTTTGACGATCTGAAGGAGGATATCTTCTGCTGAAGCACGATCCTCGATCATCAGGCGCACCTGACCGCTCGCTTTAGCTGTTTGAATAAGGTCCTTATTCAGAAGTTCATAAGAAAGCCGTCCTGCCTTATCGGTATAAATGTCAACCACACGCTGATATTCAGCGCTGTCGACGACGATTTGCAGATCCTCCATTTCGGGAGCGTTTTCCTCTTGCGTCTCTGCTTCAGGCTCCAGGATTATTTCCTCGGATACCTCTGCTTTTCCGAGCCTTCTATATGGCATCCCTGCCGTCAGCCTTATGGCCTCCTCAAAGCCTTCCTGTGGGTAAAGCTCCGATGAGGTGTTTTCAGTGGGAATTGCCTTACCAGTGGTTTTGCTGATCGAAGCAAGCCCCGGCTGCTGAACGTTATATCTTAATACTGTAATCCCTGAGCCGCCGGAAGACAGTTTTTTGTCTGTATGCAATGGCAGGAATTGTTGTCAGATGGACAATCGCGGTTCTGATCATTTTGGACTCCTTCCTTTCCAATCATCAAACGTTTTCCAGAAATCCAGCACTGCGGCAGTATATCTCTCCGGATCGGTGAAGTAACTCATACCGTGATCCGCGCCCGGTACGATCAGCAGCCGCCGCGGCCCGCTGCAGGCGAGATAGTTTTCGTAGGTCATCTGCACTGGAACGAAGTGGTCATCCGTGCCGTGAATCAGCAACACAGGGATCTGTGTCTGTTTCAGTGCCTCTGTCGTGGAAAAGTCATTCGAGCCGATCTGGATCTTCTGACGCAGGATCTCGCTGGCAATCATGCCGCGCACACCGTAAGTGATATGAAGATTGTTATTTGCTACATGCTTCCAGATCGCGTGAGGCGAAGTGTAGCCACAGTCGGCGATAATCCCGTGTACGTTTTCCGGGAGGCAGAGATCCGCCGCCATCAGCACGGTCGCCGCGCCCATGGAAACACCTACAAGATAGATCGGGAGATCTGTGCCGATATTCCGGTTGACCCAAGATACCCAGTCAAGGCAGTCAAATCGTTCTGTCAGTCCGAAGCCCATATACTCGCCGCCGCTGTTGTCATGGGCACGCTGTTCTATATACAGAACGCTGCAGTCGTTTTCCATCCACGAATCGGATACGATACCGAAGGTCTCATACCAGGAGGCACGCCAGCCGTGGACAGCAATAAGGATACGCTTCGCATTGACTGCAGGGATCCAGTGACCGACCAGAAGAATGCCATCATGGCTGGTGATATCAACAGTCTCACTTTCCTTTTTAGAAAGTCTGTCCCCGGCATCGAGCCTCGCCTTGAAAAAAGAGTCGTCCTCCGCAAATCCTGCCACGCGCTTCCCCGCAAGCTTCATTAGTTTGGGTTCCTCGCGATCTACTGCCATCTTCAGCAGATATCTTGTGGTGATAAAAGCGGAGACCGACGCTATGGCGGCTGAGCCTGCAAGGATTCCACCCCATTTTATGATGATTTTCGAAGAGCTTGTCATCGTCCGTCCTCCTTCCAGGAATCATCCAGATAGCAGTCGGCCGTTTTTTGAATTCGTTCCATCCGGTTCTCCAGCTCGGCACTTATTGCGGCACATTCAAGCAGTTCTTTTTCCAATTCCGCACCGGCCGGGAGATCCTTTTTATAACGGATCTTGTGTTCAAGGCTTGCCCAGAAATCCATTGAGATGGTTCGAAACTGCACTTCGACTCTCATGATTCTCTTTTCATCCCGCAGAAATATCGGGACGCCGACGATCAGGTGCAGACTCCGGTATCCGTTTGGTTTTGGATTCTCTATATAGTCCTTCTTCTTGTAGAGGACAATGTCATCCTGCCTGGAGAAAGCATCTGCCAGCATATAGATATCGGATGTATAGGAACAGATCACCCTTACTCCAGCCACATCATTGAGATTGCTTTCGATACTCTCGACGGAGATCGGATAACCTCTTCGCTGCAGTTTGTCAACGATGCTTTCCGGAGATTTCAGCCTTGCTTTTATGGTTTCAATCGGATTTCTGTCATATTGAAGAGACATCTCTTCGCTCAAAACATTAAACTTCTCTGAGACCTCCATCATCGCACAGCGATAGTATGTCATCAGCTCACGGTATGGCAGCGCGTACTTCTGGATCAGGTCGGATATGTCTCTGTCCGCCAGTTTTGACAGAATATACTGTTCCATCTGTCCGGAGTCCGCTGCTGCCATCCTCTTTAGATCGCTCTCTCTTATATCAAGGGACAGTATATCCAGAATCCGGTATTCCTTTTTGCCCTGCATCATTGATGAAGCATACTGGCGATATCTGTCTGCTCCCATGGCATATCAGCCGCATTGCTGCCGAAATGTCCGTAGCAGGAGACGCGGGAAAACCGCGGAGCTGTCAGATCGAATTTCCCAATAATGGCTGCCGGGCGAGGATCCGCATGCGCTTTGAGAAGAGATTGAATGATCGTTTCATCCACACGCTCAGTATCAAAGGTATCGATACGAACCGACATCGGGTCTGACAGTCCTATGGCATAACTCAGCTGTACTTCACAGCGGTCAGCCAGTCCGGCTGCGACAATGTTTTTCGCCATATAACGCGCCATATAAGCGCCGCTCCGGTCGACCTTGGAAGCATCTTTCCCGGAGAAAGACCCTCCCCCATGACGGGCGTATCCGCCGTAGGTGTCCACGATGAGCTTTCTACCCGTTAGTCCTGAATCCGCCGCCGGACCGCCTTCCACAAAACGCCCGGTAGGATTGATAAAGAACTCCGTGTTCCGGTCTACCATAGATATCGGAAGGGCTGGCAGGATCACATGGGTGATCACATCGCCGCGAAGCTGTTCGATATCCACATCGGCCTGATGCTGGGCGGACACAACTACCGTGGAGATACGCACGGGCTTTTCATCCTCGTATTCCACCGTGACCTGTGTCTTGCCATCGGGAAGAAGATACGGCAGCAGCTTTTTTCTGCGTACCATTTCCAGACGCTTCGCCAGAGCATGTGCCGCTTCGATCGGGAACGGCATCAGTGTCTCGGTCTGGCGGCATGCATAACCGAACATCATGCCCTGATCACCTGCTCCATGATCCAGCTTTTCCTTTCCGCCCTTTTTCAGGATGCCCCGGGCGATATCCGAAGACTGCTCATGAAGGTCGACTTTAACAACACAGCTGTCAGCGTCAAAACCATGACCTCTTTCTGTGTATCCGATCCCCGCAATTGTCTTTCTGGCTATATCTTCATAATCTACATTGGCATCGGAACTGATTTCCCCGAAAATATGGACCTGATCTGTGGCACAGGTAACTTCACAGGCAACATGGGACTCCGGATCCTGCCGCAGCAATTCGTCGAGAATGCGGTCCGCGATCTGATCACAAACCTTATCTGGATGACCGCTTGTCACGGATTCAGATGTAAAATAGCTTTTCTTCATCAGGGATCCCTCCTTATTATTCGGTACCATTACTTAGATATAACCTGTGCTGCTTTCTGTGCCTTTCGCGCTTCCCAAAGTTCATCAGCCTTCGGCGCCCAGCAGGAAGCATAGGAATCGCACTTGGAACAAAGGTGGTCAGCCGATTCAGGTGACTGCATATCGGTAGACTTTGCCCCGGATTTTTCAACGATCTCACGCAGTTTCTCCGGATTTTCCAGCATGGGGCAGGGCTGCATCATATTGTCATTGAAAGGCTGTCCGTCATGATAGGCCATAAACAGCGGGGAGCGCATGATGTCTAACAGGCTCTTTTCGCGGATATTAGAGTCTGCATAGTGGATAAAGGCACAGGGTTCGGCGTCTCCGTTGGCATTGATATGCAGATAGCTTCTTCCCCCTGCGATGCAGCCTCCCACGAATTCTCCGTCATTCTGAAAATCCATGCAGAAAAGCGGCTTGCGGCTGCGGTAGTCACGGATTCGCCGATACACCTCGGCTCGCTGCTCCGGTGTGGGCAGCAGCTCGGGGGAGGCGTCATTGCCGACAGGCATATAATGGAAATACCAGACAAAATAGGCTCCCTTCTCGATAAGCATGTCATAGTATTCCTCTGAGGTGATGGAATCGTAGTTAGCGCTGGTATAGCAGCAGGAGATTCCGTACAGGAGCTTCCGTTCATGCAGGATCTCCATGGCCCTCAGCACCTTGTCATAGACGCCTTCGCCGCGCCGGAAATCCGTGGCTTCCCCAAATCCTTCCAGCGAGATGGCCGGAGCGAAGTTTTTGACCCTGAGCATTTCGTCCGCGAATTCTTCATCGATCAGTGTGCCATTTGTGAAAGCGGTGAACATACAGTCGTCATGCTTTTCACACAGCCGGATGATGTCCTTTTTCCGGACCAGCGGCTCACCGCCTGAGAAGAGATAGAAATAGATCCCCATTTCTTTCCCCTGACGGACAATATCATCTAATTCCTCAAAGGTCAGATTCAGCCTGTTGCCGTATTCCGCGGCCCAGCAGCCTTTACAGTGGAGATTGCAGGCCGACGTAGGATCCATCAGGATGGCCCAGGGAATGTTGCAATTGTATTCTTCCCGAAGCTGATCCTGTACCGGACAACCGATAAGATTTGCGTTGATGAAGAAATTGACTGCCGCGGTTTTCACAACTTCAGGGTCCAGATCGTTGATGATGTGGCGCACATAAGGATAGTAAGCATTTTCCGGGTCTTCAATGGCCGCCCTGATGGCAGCCCTTTGGCTGGAAAGGCCCCCTTCTGCGTATTTGTCGGCCCAGTCCATGAGTTTGATGAGGTTCGTTTTCGGGTCTTTGTAAAGCATGTCAAACGCTTTTGTTAGACCAAGTTTTTTCAGTGTAGTGGACAGTGACATGATGAATCCCTCCTTGGTTTTGATGGCCTCATTGTATTTCGGATTTTTGAAAGCATCTACGGACAAAAGCGGCGGGATTCCCAATTCCTGAGCATGATGTTTGTATTATCGTATTTTTGTACAGATGACTGTTTATGCCTGGTTTTTGCAATACAGGCTTTTTGGCAGAACCTTCCGATTTTAAGCATTATGCCGGGATTGTCTATATCCCGGCCGCCAGATTCGTGATAAAATAACTATAATATGCAGTATTCTGCTTTGACTTAAGGAAGGAGGAACGCTTGTGGCAAATGTGAATATAACAAAGAGAGCGATCCAGACAGCTTTTCTTGAGATTCTGAGCGAAAAAACACTCGGGAAAATAACAGTTAAAGACATTACGGACCGCTGCGGCATTAACCGGAACACATTTTATTACCACTACCAGGACATCCCTGCTCTGCTTGAGGAGATATGCCAGAACCAGGTTGAGGAAATAATCAACGATTATCCAACATTGAACTCACTGGAGGAGTGCCTGGACGCTGCCATGCAGTCTGTTCTCAAAAACAGGCGGGCTATTATGCATATTTATAACTCAGACAATCGAAGCACATATATCAACTCTCTCTGGCGTATTTGTGAAGCAACGATCACAACTTACTTTAATACCGCATTTAAGGATATTCCTTTAACAGATGAGGATAAAACTCTTCTGATCCGTTATCACAAATGCGAATGCTTCGGATTGATTCTGGATTGGATCAACCACGGAATAAAAGACGATTACACCAAAGGATTCAAACGAATCTATCAGCTGAAAAAGGGCTCTGTAGAAGATATGATCCACCGGTGCTACAGTTAAACAGACATTTATTATTCTCTGGCTGTTATCAGTTACAAAATCAGGACGCCCAGCAGCACCCCCACAAAAACCGCATAGCATCCGCCCAGCAGCAGTTCTCTTGTTGTATGTCTTCCCAAGACAACGGAGCTCTTCCAGACCGGTATCATAATCAGCAGTCCCAGAAGGAACCAGGGGCTGAGGCGGAAGGTAAGGGCCATGACCGGTCCTACTACACCTGCTGCATGACCGCTGATTTTTATGTGCATACAATAAGGAGACAGGGCTATCATACCGCCGCTGATCAGATAGCAAAGGTAAATGTATAGCTCTGTATCGCTTCCTCTTGTGATGAGGCAGTACAAAAGGCCGAGGACATAGCCACACACAGAGAACAGGGCTGCCAGTTTTCTTTGCAGAGGTCTTCCTCCATGATAGAACTGCGGAATCGTTCTCCATATCAGATATGACAAAGCAGGAAGCCCGCAAAGCAATAGGATTGCGGCCCAGATATGACCGTCAGGATACTGTCTGTGAAGTAAAAGCAATGCAGGAAGCAGTAATACCGGGGGCAGAGTCAATACTCGTATGATCTTTGCGGTTCTCTCACTCACAGTGCAGTTTCCTCCTTGTAGGTATGATTTCAGGGATTACTGCAGCCATAATATCCCCGACAGTTTCATCCATAAATAGACAAAGCTCTTCCCGTGCCGTTTTTTCAGACACGGGAAAAGCTTTGTCTATTGGGTAGATATATACGTTGTTCTGAAAACACTTCACAGATAACAGTAACGGGAAAGGGGTTATCCCCGGCAACACTGACTATAAAGTCCTAAAATACCTGAAGCGGCAGTTCCACGTGGGTCTGCCGCTTCTTTTCATCTTGATACCTGCTATAATTTCCTGATAGCATTCTTGCAAATGACGATACCGTCAGCAAATCAGATCATCTGAAAGTGTTTCATTGCTTCTTCTATCGCCTTGACCTTTTCCTCCGGGCATCCCGGCTGTTTAGAATCCGGGGACTTCGGTTTATTATAGTTCTCCCGCTCGATGATCCCATGCTTGCGTTTTACCTGGGCGATATTCAGATGCGTCACATGGAACCCGTACTTCACCTGCACCCACTCCTGGATCTCTTCATATGTAGCCTTGCTCTCGGCGGCGGTCAGATCCAACTCATCCATATCGACCTGGACGCTGATATGATGCTTTGCCTCGGAAAGTTTGGACAATAAACATACAGTCTCGCAGCTGACGGTCTGAGGGAACATGTCCACGGGCTGAACGAGATCCAGGCGGTAGCAGCTGCCTTCCGCCTTATCCCCTGCGGTCAGGATCTTCAGATCCCGCGCGAGCGTGGCGGAATTGCAGGAAACATAGACGATGCGCTCAGGGCTGCAGGCAAGCAGCGCTTCAAGCAGGGCGGGATCGCAGCCCTTGCGGGGCGGATCCAGCACCACCACATCCGCAGTCTCCTCCGGGTGCGCCCTGACATAGTCCGGGAAGATCTCTTCGGATCTTCCGACGAAAAAGTCCGCGTTCGTGATGCCGTTTAAGGCGGCGTTCTGCTTTGCGTTTTCAATGGCCGGGGCAACGATCTCCACGCCCTTTACCCGCGCCGCGTGGCGGGCGAGGAAGAGGGAGATGGTCCCGGTGCCGCAGTAGAGATCCCAGACGTTCTCTGTTCCGCCAAGGCCGGCAAATTCCAGGGCCTTTGCGTAAAGGACCTCGGTCTGCGCGGGATTCACCTGGAAAAAGGCAAGAGGAGAGACGCGGAAGGAGAGATCCGCAATGGTCTCCGTAATATATCCCGGCCCGTACAGAGAAAGGATCTCCTGCCCGAGGATCACATTGGTCCGCGCGGTATTGACGGAAAGCGAGATGTCCGTCATGCCGGGGATATTCAGCAGGCGCCGCACCAGCTCATCCGCGTGCGGAAGCTTCCGGCCGTTGATGACCAGGCAGACCATCCACTGCCCGCTGCCGCGCGCGTGGCGGATCAGGGCGTGACGAAGCAGGCCGCTGCCGCTTTCCTCGTCATAGGGCGCGATGTGAAATTCATTCGCGAAGGCAAGCAGGAGGGAGAGGATCTCATCGAAGCCGTCCTGATTCAGGGCGCAGTGCTCCATGGGGACGATGCGGTGGCTGCGGCCGGCATAGTAGCCGGCGATAACGCGGCCGTCCTTATCTTTCCCAAAGGGGATCTGGGCCTTGTTCCGGTAGTGCCAGGGATCTTCCATGCCCAGGATGGGCAGCAGACGGGAAGAAAGAAATGCTTCATCAAAGCCGCCGAGGCGGATCAGATGCTGGCGGACCTTGTTTTCCTTAAAGGCAAGCTGGGCGGGGTAGGAGAGCGCCTGCAGCTGACAGCCGCCGCAGGGGGCGGCCAGCGGGCAGAGGGGAGACACGCGGTCCGGAGAGGGGGCAAGAACGGCGCTCACGCGGCCAAAGCCATAGGTCTTTCCCGGCTTTGTGACAATGACTTCCACGCGGTCTCCAATCACGGCGTCCTTCACAAAGAGAGGATAGCCGCCTGCGCGGCCTATCCCCTCGCCGTTTTCCGTCATATCGGTAATGGATATGGTGATCCTGTCGTTTTTCTGCAATGCCATCTTATTTCGTTTCGGTTCTGCGGATATTGGAGTCCAGGAACTTCTGCATGCCCAGCCAGCCGCTGGACGGATTATTGGTAATGGTCTCGCCGAAGAGCTGGAGCTTCGCGTCCGTATCGTCCGCAAAGCTTAAGGCGAGAGCCTCCATCAGGGCGGGCTTTTTCGGCGATCCGAACTCAAACTCCCCGTGATGCGAGAGGATCAGATGGCACAGCTCATTCTTCGTGATCTCCGGGAAGCCCGGGATCTCATCGCAGCGCGTGGCCACCATCTGGCAGCCGATCACGATGTGCCCGAGCAGTTGCCCTTCGTCCGTGTAATCATTCGCCGGGAAAGCGGAGAGCTCCCTCACCTTGCCGATATCGTGGCAGATGGCGCCGGTGATCAGAAGGTCACGGTTTAAGAGCGGATACTGGCGGCAGTAGAAATCGCACAGCTGCGTCACGCGCAGGGTGTGCTGCAGCAGGCCGCCCGAAAAGCCGTGGTGCACCGTCTTTGCCGCGGAATGCGCCTTGAACTCTTTCGCAAAGTCCGCATCGTTCACAAAGAAGCTTTCCAGCAGCGCGCGCAGCTTTGCGTGCGAAACGCTGCGGATAAAGCCCAGCAGCTCATCGTACATCCCGTCGATGGGATAGGGGCTCGTGGGCACGTAATCGCTCGGTTCATATTCGCCCGGCCTTGCCACCCGCACGCGGCGGATATTCAGCTGGTTGTTGTTCTGGTAGCGGACGACCTCGCCCTCCACCTTGATAAACTGCATGGCTTCGAAGTGGTCCACGCCCGAGGAAAGGTCCCAGACCTTCCCGTCGCCCGTGCCGCTCTTATCCTGCAGCGTTAACGAATAATAGGTCTTGCCGGCCTTGGTCTGGGCTGTCACCTTGCCCTTGCACAGATAGATATCACTGATCCGGTCGCCTTCGCGCCAGTTCTGAATAGGATGCATAATAACCTTCTTTCTTGTGTTACCGCCGTTCCAGATAGACCTCGTATTCCAGCGGCTGATACCCGCCGGCGCTGCGCCGCAGCACGCTGATCTTCACGGTCTGCTCGATGTTGATGTCGCCGAGCAGCGCTTTGAGCTGCGCCATGCTGGCCACCGGCTCGCCCGAGACCTGCGTAATGATATCGCCGCTCATCAGCCCCGCGATCATGGCCGGCCCCTCATCCGCGCAGGAGAGGAGATACACGCCGCTTTCCTCGACCCCCAGCTGCTCCTTAAGGCTGCCGGTAAGCGTCTGCCCGGTGATGCCCAGATACGCGGTGGAGAGGCCGTTGCTGAGGTTCTGCAGGTAATTCTTCATATCGGAAACGCCGACCGCGGTGATGAAGCCGTTTTCGGCAAGGCTTTCGTCATACCATCCGATCAGGGCACCGGACAGGTTGATCAGAAAGCCGCAGGAGGCGGGGGCTTCGGTCATATCGGTATGCAGGATGCGGCAGACGTTGTCGGTCATGGCCACGTCATCCTGCACGTAGGTCAGCATGCCGTAGCGAAGCGAGCCCGCGCTGCCTGCCGGCGCGCCCATGGCAATGACCGGCTGTCCCATGGAGCAGCCGAAGGAGTTGCCCAGCGTGACGGGCTGGATGAACTGCCTGGCTTCCTCGCTCAGGCCGCGCGCCTGCACGGCCAGCATGGCAAGGCCTGAGGTCTTGTCCGTGGCCTTAAGGTAGGCAGCGGCCACTTCACGGTTGGTGAAGCGCACGCTCACCGACCCATCCGCCAGAATGCTTTCCGCATACGGCGTCAGGATCAGGATCTCCCGCGAGGTAACGGCAATGACCACGCCGAACGTGGTCTCCTGATAGTCATATTCCACGCCGAAGGCATCGGTCTCCTTGCGCATGATGCTGACGGCGGCAAAGGAGCGGTTCGTTTCACTCACCAGATCGGCGGCGGCGCGGTAAAGCTGCGCGATATCGGGAAGTCCCGGCTGCCTGGCGTCGATCATCTCCTGCACAAGAGACTCCAGCGCGGCGGCCGCATCCTCTTCGGAGCTTTCCGCCGTATCGGAGGATTCGGACGGTGCTTCCGTAAGCGCTTCCTCCGTGGTGGACACTTCTTCCCCGGACGGCTCTTCCTTTGTGTCTGCCGCCTGCGTATCCGGCTGATCCGGCGGGAAGATCACGCTTTCCTGCGGCTCCGTCTCGGTGGGCGTGGTCAAACGGTCCAGCAGCCCTTTCCCGAAGACAAAGGCGCAGGCCGCGACCGCGCCGAAAATGACAGCCAAAAAGACCGTGATCAGCAGTTTTTTCCAAAACGGCATACGCGGCTTCTCAATGGTTTCCCGAATATAGGATTTATTGTCTGCAGGTTCCATAGCAGCCTTTCTCAAAAAACACAATAAAAATCAGCAGGCGCTGGGAGCCTTCCTGAGGCCTATTAAAACACAGAAGTAACAAAAAGTCCAGTGAAAAGAGAAGCGCGATCGCCCGCGCGGGGATGGCTGCCTGTTTTATTCTCTGTTCTTCCCGCGCTTTTTATGCCTGAGCAGCGCCGCGATCACCATCCCCGCAGCGGCGCCGGCTGCATCGATGCAGATATCAAGAAGCGCGCAGGCCCGGCCCGGAACAAAGTACTGGTGGATCTCATCCGTCACCGCATACGCCGCCGCGATCAGCCAGGCTGTCAGGCAGAGCCGCTTTATCGGGACTGCCTTTCCCTTCGAAAGTGCCAGGTCGCCGGCATTTACGAACAGGCAGACGCCGAGCACGGCATATTCCAGAAAATGCGCGGATTTCCGGACAAGCAAACTGAGCGGCTGAGGATCCCACCCGCTGATCTTCGCGATCAGAAGAACAAAGAAATTGCTCTCTGCAGCCGACACGTCCCCCGGCATAGCCGAATGGACAAAGATAACGACCATGACCGCAATGGTCACGATAAGATGAAGGGTTTGCCTGGAAGTTGCTCGCATAAAAGATTAAGCCATCGCTTGCATAACTATTCGTGGGTGTTGAAATTATAGCCATAAGAAAAAGAGAAGTCAATAAGAAGCCTGAAAGCGATAAGGCCTCGAACAAACGGCAAAAATCTCTTGTGACGAAACATTCCGGCGGTGGACTCAAAAAATATGAAAATTACCGCCTGTTTTCGCCTGATTTTTGCTTGACCGGCAAAAAATGCTGTGATATTTTATTAGCATGTCCGAAAACCTCTGTTCGTTGATGCCACACGGCAGAGGTTGTTTCATTGCATCTTTGAGAAAAAGAGGAACATCAGATGAGTAAGATGACCAGACGACTCCTGTCCGCCCTGCTTGCGGCAGTTATGGTCCTGTCCCACGTGCAGCTAAGTGCCGCTGCGGGATATGAGGAACCCTCCGCTTCGCCGGCTGAAAGCGCCGAAAACGAAGCGGACGGAACGCAGAGCCTGGAAATGGAGCCCATGGACCCGGCAAAGCTGGGGATCAAAAAGCTGGGCGAAGAGACAGAAGAAGAGGGGAGCGAAGGAGAAGACGGCGAGATCAGCCTGACGCCCGACACCTCTCTGAATCAGACTGTCCGCGTCTCCATTTTCTTAAGCGGCAAGTCGACTGTTGATGCCGGCTATTCGACCATGGGCATTGCCGAAAACAAGAGCGCCGCGGCCTACCGCGACACGCTGAAAGCGCAGCAGAAAGCGCTCACGGCGAAGATCGAATCCGTCCTTGGTCACACGCTGGATGTGAAGTGGAACCTGACCCTGCTTGCGAACGCGATATCCGCGAACGTGAAGGTCAAGGAGATCCCGCTGATCGAGCGCCTGGATGGCGTGCGCAAGGTCGAGCGCGAGCGCTACTATGAAGCGCCCGTCACGGGCGGCGGCCAGGCAAATGACCCGATGACTGCCAACACCAGCGAAAACATGGTCGGCGCGGCAAATGCCTGGTATCAGCTGGGCTATACCGGCGCGGGCAGCCGGATCGCGATCATCGATACTGGGTTGGATACGGAACATCAGTCTGTGAACAATGATGCTTTCCTGCATGCGATCGAAGAAGTGCGTGCGGACGGCAAGACCGTGGATCTGACGCTTAATATTCCGTCAGGGCTGAACGGCGCAGGCGTCAAGATCAGTGATAAGATCCCGTATGCGTATAACTACATTGACCATAACACAACGAACGTTGCGCATCAGGATTCTGCCCGCAACCACGGTTCTCACGTGGCCGGTATTGCGGCGGCAAACCGCTATATCAAGAATGGTTCAGGTTACGTTGATGCAGCAGAAGAGGTCGGCGCCGTCGGCATGGCCCCTGATGCCCAGATCCTCGTTATGAAGGTCTTTGGTGCCGGCGGAGGCGCTTACGATTCCGACTATTTCGCAGCTCTCGAGGATGCGATCGTTCTTGGTGCGGATGCGGCGAACCTCTCGCTTGGCTCTGCGTCTCCCGGCTGGACCTACGATACCGAGTATCAGGATGCGTTAAATGCCTTTGTCAATAATGAAAACAACCATATGGTCGTCTCGATCTCGGCGGGCAACTCCGACGCGTATGACGATCATACCTCGCATGCGCTGTATGCGGAAGATGCCTATTTTCACACCGGTGGTTCTCCGGGTTCCTACATCAACAGCCTGGGTGTGGCATCGGCGAATAATACGCTGACTGAAGGCACCCCGCTCATGTTCGACGGCGATCTGCAGGTGTTTTATGCTGAATCTACCGAAGACAGTGACGGCAATGCCTATACTAACGCTGCGATGACCACGGTCGCCGGCACCTGGAATTATGTTTACATCGATGCGCTTGGTGCGCCTGAAGACTATGCTGCGGTGAACAGCGCGGTCTCGCTTTCCGGCAAGATCGTCATTGTCAACCGTGGTGAGCTTTCCTTTGTGCAGAAGGGTGAAAACGCCAAGAGCTACAACCCTAAGGCGCTGATTGTGGCGAATAAGCAGGATGGCGTGATCCACATGGATCTGACCGATTTTACCGGCACGTTCCCGTATGTCACGATTACGCTGAAGGATGCCAACAGAATCAAAGAAGGCAAGACCGCGCAGACAGCAAATGGCGTCAGCTACTACACCGGCAGTGTAGAAGTCACAACGACTAAAGTGTCGACAGTTTCACCGCGTGAAGAGGCTGAAGTCTCTTCGTTCAGTTCCTGGGGCGTTCCCGGCTCCCTTATTATGAAGCCCGAGATCGTGGCGCCGGGCGGCGATATCAATTCCATTTACGGCACGTCCAATGCGGATGAAGGCAGCAGCACGACCACATACGAGACCTTCAGCGGCACCTCCATGGCGGCACCGCATATTGCCGGTCTGTCTGCGGTTCTGATGCAGTATCTGAAAGAGAAGACACCCACCAACGATGACCTGATGAACGGCTATACTCTGCGTGCCATCGCGCAGAGCCTGCTGATGTCCACGGCAACGCCGATGATCAACGGCAACGCCTATGTCTCGATCCTGCAGCAGGGTTCCGGCCTTGCTGAGGTCAGCAAGGCGATCGAAGCGAAGTCCGTCATCATGATGGATGAAGCTTACCTCACGACGGATACCGGCGCTGCAGCTGACGGCAAGGTGAAGGTCGAGCTCGGTGACGATCCTGCCAGAAAGGGCGAATACACCTACACGTTTACCATCTACAATATCTCCGATGAGACCCTCAAGTTCGAACTTGATACTGATCTGTTCACGCAGGCGATTGACGGCGATACCCTGTCCCACAAGACTGCCCTGCTCCCGTACGAAGGCGTGACCTATGAATGGAACGGCAATGCACCGGCTGACGCAGGTCACGACGTCAATAAGGACGGTACGACCGGCAGTGATGATGCTCAGACGATTCTTGATTACCTTTCCGGCAAGTTCGAAGAAGAAGGCGGAAATCCCGACGATCTCGATCTCGACACGGCAGATATGGACGGTGATGGAGCGATCACTTCCCGAGACGCCTACCTGCTTCTGGAATGGGAACCGGAAGAAGCTCCTGAGGGTTATATTGTTGCGCCTCACGACAAGGCTCAGGTCACTGTCCATATCAATCTGACCGGCGCCCAGAAAGCTGCGCTCGGCAAAGAAGGCGGCGCCTACCTTGAAGGCTACACCTACGTTGACTGCGTAACGTCTACAGACGAAGGTCTTGCACTTGATCACGAGCACACCATCCCGATCCTCGGCTACTTCGGCAGCTGGACCGATCCGTCCATGTTCGATACCAACTCCTATACAGAGAACCTGTACGGCAACGAGCAGCTGCCTTACTCCGGCGCGAACGCGGCAGCCACGAACTACATGCGCTACACCACGAATGGCACGCTGGCGAAGTTCTCCGGCAACCCGTATATGGTGGAAGATGAGTTCCCGGAAGACCGCCTTGCGATCCGCAGCGATGCGAAGATCAACGATATCGCGTACAACCTGATCCGCTCAGCAGCAGGCACCGGCTTTGCCATCAGCAAGCTTGACGATGACGGCAATGTGGCCAACATCATCACCGCGAGCGTAAACGGCCAGGCAGTCTACGGCGTCTACGGCGCCTGGTATCATGTGAATAATGCGGCATGGCAAAACACGGCCACCAAGAACTACAACGTCGGTAAGGCGTTGAACGAATACAATGGTCTTGCGGACGGCGACCGCGTGCGCGTTGGTTTTTATGCGATCCCTGAGTACAATACGATGCTCGAGAGCGAAGATCTGACGACATGGGAAGCGGGCATTCTGACCGAAAGTATGTTCCGCAGCATTCTGACGAGCAATGTGCTTGGCAAGGGTGCGTTTGTCGGCTTCGATCTCACGATCGACGATGTTGAACCGGAGATCGTAGGCACCCCGACGCTCACCGGCAATACGCTTTCGGTCACTGCAAGCGATGACAAAAACCTCGCGTATATTGGTATCCTGTCTCTGGACGGCAGCGTGAAATATAAAGAGGTCGCTCCAGGAGCACCGACCGCCACAGTATCGCTTGATGCAACCAATGCGATCGCAAATGCGCAGGGTTACGTTGCAGTCTTTGTCGCCGACTATGCCGGCAACGAAGCGGCATATGCGGTCAAGGTCAATGACAACAATCATGTTGAGAAGACGGTCTATCAGCTGACAAACACTGTTAATGCTGGTGATGAGTACCTCATCATGAACACCAATTCGGCGGGCAGCGGCTATGCGCTGTACTATACGTTGAATACTTCCGGGACAACAGCAACTGCCGGTGCAGTGGCGACTGACATACAGGCAGGTATTGCTGATACGGATGGAAAGCCTTACATTGAGAGCGCGAATGCTGCATCGACTGCGGTCTGGACGGCAGGTACGGGCAACACAAACGGAACATATACCTTCAACAACAATGGTTGGTTCCTGCGTCGTAGTAACTCGAATGCGCTGACCATCACCAAGGATACCAGCCGCAGAGACTGGACGTGGAACGGCACTAACAATCTTCTATCCATCAACAATCGCTATCTGCGGTACTACAACAATACCTTCAGTTTGAACACTGCGACCAACAGCGTTTATCTGTATGTGAAGACCACGATCAGCTATGAGATCGATCCGTACAGCGTCATGTCTGTTACGGTCACCCCGAATACTCTTGATCTCTATCGGGGCGACACGGCAAACCTGACAGCCAAGGTCGTGCCGATGACTGCGACTGACCGCTCCGTCACCTGGTCTTCAGACAACCCGAGCGTTGCAACAGTCAACGACGTCGGCGAAGTCACCGCAGTTGCCGCCGGTACCACAACGATTCGTGCCACATCGACTGCAGACCCGACCAAGTTCGGCGAATGCGTAGTAACCGTCACGGCGATCAACAAAGAACTGAGCGCTGCGATCTGGGACGAGGAAGGCGAAGTCTACTTCTCGAAATTCAATGCGAATAGTCTGCCGACCTGGACGAAGAGCCACAACACCCCGACGGGCGTCTACGTCACAAGTGCGATGATGGCAAGCTCCTCCGACCTGTATGCCTGCACGAACGACCTCAGCACATCCCTCATGTACACAGTCAATCGTTCTTCGTATGCAATGACAGAGACTGGTGAATGCTACGTCATTCCGTTTGGTATGGCGACGGTCGGCACGAGCTTTGGAGGCACCGACTACTTCGTGACTGCGTTTGCGAAGTACATCATGTTTGGTAACCTTCAGCCGGAAGAGGATGAGGAGTATGGAACATATATTGGCTTCCCGTATGGTCTGCTCGACCTTTCCGAAACTGACGTTGGCGATGCTTACGCAGTCGCGATCTGCTGCAGAAACAAGAGCACCACGAGCGCCGGCTACTATTTCCTGGATGAAAACGGTAAGATCTGGCAGACGAACCAGAGCTACAGCAGCTCTGCCGGCATTACGTTCAGTAACCCGACCGTGGTGTACGATACCGGTATCAATGCCGGCCTCCAGTACAACTCCATTTACTACGATGGCACGAACCTCTACTGGACTCACCAGGAAGATAATGATGCGGTTCTGTACATCCTGGCGAATGCGAATGATTCTTCCAACAGAAAGTTCTACCGCGCCGGTACCTTTGGTGAAGGCGTGTGGCCGGCCGCCGGTCTGTATGTGAATGGCTCCCTCGCGCCTGCCTCCGTGGGTGATAACAGCGAGATCATGGAAGCCGGAAATGAAACCTTTGATGCAAGCACCCTCAAGGTTCTTGCTACCCGCGATGAGCTCTTCACGGCAGACATCCAGGCCCGCTTCGCGGCGGAAGCCGAACGCATGGCTACAAAGCAGGTGAATACGCCCGCGGAAGAGCCGGCGCAGACTGAAGCCGAAACTCCCGCAGAAACTGCAGAAGCTGAAGATCCGGCTGAAACTCCGGCCGAGACCGAATCCGCAGAAGCTCCGGCTGAAACGGAAGCCCCTGAGACCCCTGTGGAAGTGACCGAAGCCGCTGATGAAACTCCGGCTGAACCTGAAGAAACCGAGGCCGAACCGGCCGAAACAGAAGCCCCCGAGGATCCTTCTGAAGAGGCTCCCGAGACCGAATCGAAAGAAGCCGAAACCCCTGAAGAAGTGACAGATGCTCCGGCAGAAACCGAGGAAGAGGCCAAAGCAGAAGAGCCCGCAGAAGACGCTGAGGAACCGGCTGAACCCGAGACCGAAGTTGCGGAACCCGCTGCAGAGGCCGAACCGGCCGAGGCAGAAGAAACCACAGAGGAAGTCTTCATTGATCCGGCCTACAGCGGTTCACTCAACCTGGCCCGCGTGGTCTCTGCACCGAAAGAGCAGATCTCCGATGCCCCTGCCCAGAAGGCAGCCACGCCTTCCGGCACTGATGCAGACGGCACCTATACGGTCGCGATCTACGAGGAAGTGGCGGTCAACAACGGGCTTTACGCGTTTTCATACAACCCGAACGAACTGGAATTTGTAAAGGTCCAGACTGACCTGACGTACAATTCCATCAATGTTGATGAAGACACTGACGAAGAAAAGGGTGTGATCTGGTTTGCCTTTGCCTCCAGCGAGGCTGTTGCCGTAAATGACAATATCGCTGTGTTCACATTCAAAGTGAAGAGCAGTGAAGAAGGCATGACCCTGGAAGTCGATACCTTAGAGCGGAACGAAGACGTAGAACTGGCAGAGAGCGAAGTACTTGAAGTGCCGCCGCTGAGTGTTGCATCTCCGTCCTTCCAGAAACACTCATTAGTGCTGTCCGGCCAGATAGGAGTTAACTTCTTCCTGGACCTTCCTGAGATCGAAGGTGTAGACTATAGTAATAGTTATGTGGAATTCACCATCAGCGGTAAAGATGGAGCCACCACAATAGACACCTATGACCCGAATTTTAAGAATGCAACAGGACAATATTTTGGCTTTACCTGCTTTGTTAACTCCATTCAGATGGCAGAAACTATAACGGCGGTATTCCATTATGGGAATGAAGAGACGGTTACAGATGAGTATTCCGTTAAGCAGTATATTGAATCTTTTGAATCACACATAGATCAACATACCGCAAAGGAGATTGCAATTGTACAATCCATGGCAGATTATGGACATTATGTACAACCATTCTTGTCTGAAGCAAGAGGATGGGTACTTGATGTAGACTATAAAACTATGGACAAATATTATACGGAGTCTTATAATATAGACAATGTAATCGCAGCTGTAGCCGATTATGCAATTCAAAGAGATCATAATGATGAGGATATCGAAAGTATCAATTTCACATTATCTTTGGATAGCGGGACAGATATCTTTGTCTATTTTAAGCCTATGGCGGGTTATACTGGAAAAAACTTTACGTTTACATTAAACGGCCAAGCAGTGACTGCACAGATGGAAGCTGGACGATATAAAGTAGTAATCAAGGGGATTTCCGCGCACGAGTTGGGAGATACATTTACAATCGTTGCTGAAACTGAAAATGGCGATGCAACTGTTAAGGTGTCTGCACTGTCATATGTACAGTCCCGGTTGGGAAACCCGAACTGTACAGAGGCCGGAAAAAATGCAGTAGCTTCAATTTACTACTATTATAAAACAGCACATGATTATAAAAACTAAAAGGGAGAAGTATAATGAAAGAAAACTATGAAGGGTTAATGATGGAAGTCATCAGATTTGAGAATCAAGAAGATGTGTTAACTTCAAGTGGCGATATTGTACTTCCTGAAGAATAAAACGCCAGGAAGGAGCGGAGCTTAGCGCTTTCGCTCCTTCCTTCATATTGTCGGAGATTAATCAATGAAGTATAAGAATCATCTGTTTTGCTCCATATGTATCGTGGCGATTTGCTTTTTCTTGGCGGCTTGTGCGAGGTCTAACCAGTTAACTAACGAGAGCTCAAATCAGGCGCTATCTGAATCAGACCAACCATCGTCAGATACTATGGAAGCATTTCCTTCTCATACGGTGAAAGCCACAGAAAGCATGGAGCCGAATCAGACGATGCCGGCATCAACAAGTGTTCAGCCTTCAGAAGAAATCCGCACAACGGAGGCAACGGAAAATGAGACGGCACCGGGACAGGAATCGAATTCGGATAGTTTGATGCCTGAGATTGAGATCCCTGTTGCAACGGAGAATGCAACGCAGGAGGAGACTCGTACAGCTGCTGTGGAAAGCGAGAAAGAACAAGCCTCATCAGTTGATGATGAGACCTCTGCCGCTTTCACGGAAACGAACAATGAGTCAGAAACCTCCGAGGAGGAGCAGGCAACGGTTAGCACCAATGAAAAAGGGGATATTGTCCTTCCTGAACTGTAATATTACGGATTTTCTAGGCAAAAAGCAGTGCTCTGTCAGCTTGGCAGTGCACTGCTTTTTGCGTGTGGATTTGCTCGGTATTCTGGCTGCTTCGCCAGAGCCGCACCGCGCGCTGATAAGATGAAATCGCAATGACATAAAGAGGTATTCCTTGTCTGTGGTTTGGAATTCGTTTTGTGTCAGAGAAACAAGTACACGAGCAAGGCCCTGCCTCATGGACGTAGACGCAATTGCACGCTCAGGCAAAGTGTAACTGCCCACTGGGAGATAGAAAAGGGAAAATAAATATTACCATAGTGTAAAATTTTAGTAGGAGAAATAAAAAAGGAGCACCCTCTTGTGGTAAGATTACTTTGCTAAAGAGTATCACACAAACCATCCGGAGGAGTACCCCTATGCAAAGTATTATAGACA
>Ga0129307_1001023_pt1 | contig 34744 bp, 31 predicted proteins | sample P1105metagenome_FD_94437 | JGI IMG/M metagenome (GOLD analysis project Ga0129307, IMG submission 94437) | Capybara group fecal microbial communities from Wisconsin, USA - P1105 metagenome | ecosystem: Host-associated > Mammals > Digestive system > Large intestine > Fecal | place: USA: Wisconsin...
CTACGAGAGAATCACCATGAAAAATGGCCTTACTCCGTTTGAAATACGGAGCAAAGCCACGTAATTTGGAGCTTTTCTACGACAGGTGCTTTTTTTCTTGTCTATTTGCTGGGGAACAGTCCAGGAAGCAGCCGCGATATTTTTTTAACAAGGCAAAATGATTGTCAGGAGAGATTAGAACGACAGCAGCGTGCGGAAGCGGATGATGTCGCCCTTCTTGAAGACGTTGGGAGCAAGATCGCCGGCGTCGACGCGGTTGTAGGCCAGCTCGAAATACAGGTTGGGCGTGTACTGGTAACCGACGCCCACGGCCCAGTCTTTGACCTTGTCATAACCGTCGATGTCAAAGTGGTGGTAACGCTCAAACGTGCTGAACTTCTCGTTCCACTCCTGCTTGAGGGCAACGAACAGCACATCAGTATCGCCGGGGAACAGCGTACGCCAGCCCTGCTCCTCCATGACGATGCTGGCATAATCGGCCATGCGGGCATGGAACGCATAGGGCATGTTCTCCGTCACGAAGCCGGCGTCAAACTTGGCATACTCCGCCCACAGAGACGTGAACTTGAGCGTGTCCTGATCGACAGCAAGGATGACCTTCCAGGCCTTGGGGTCGTCAACTTCCTTGCCGCTGGCAAGCGTGATGGGATCGGTCAGATCCTGCTTGTAGAAAGCGCCCTTCAGCTCGATGCCGCTGCCGAACTTGAAGCCGGCGCCGACCCACCAGACTTTGAACTCTTCCGCGCCCACTTCGGCGTGCTCGCCGGGCTTGGAGATGTAGTAGTTCCCGCTCAGCCAGGCCTTCTCGCCGAAGTTGAACTTGATGCGCGCACCGTAGTACTCGCCGCCCTCGTTAGCGTTGTAGATCGAGACACCGTCATCGCCAAGGTTGGAAGCAGCGAAACCGCTGATCTCAGCCAGGCCGAAGCTCTTAGTCAGCTGCACACCGCGGTAAGGCAGTCCCTGGAAGAGGCCGCCGTCCTCGTGCTCGCCGTAGTACAGGCCGTCTTCGTCTTCAAAGTCGATATCGAACTGACCAGCCTTGAAGGTGAAGCCGCCCCAGCCGAGGAAGTCCTCAGCCGTGACCCACCAGCGGTCGAACGCGCCGTCGCCGTACTCGGCATCGAACGTCACTCCGTTGCTCAGGTCCTTGTGCAGGAACAGGCGGGCGCTGTCGAACTCAAAGCCGTGCTTCTCTTCCCAAACCTTGTTCTCGCGGAAATCTTTCTTAAAACCGTTGTAGTCAAACTGCAGTTCGCCGCTGATGTGCCAGCCGCCCATGCCCTTCTCGAGCTTGGAGAGGCGGCCGTCGAAACCGTCAACTTTGACGCCAAGGGCCTCGAGCTCAGGAGCGAACTCGTCGATCAGCTTCTTCAGCTTGTCAGCGTCGGCGCCGCCCACGCCGTTGGCCATCATACGGGCCACCATCTGAGCGATCTCGTAGCGGGTCATGGCACGGTTGCCCTTGAACGTGCCGTTCGGATAGCCCTCAAGGATGCCCTTGGCGGCCATCTGCTCAACTGCGTCATAGGCCCAGTGGTTCATCGGCACATCGCTGAACGGATTCGCAGCGAAAGCAGGGGCAGCCACGGCCACAAGGGATGCAGTAGCCACAACGGCGAGCATTTTCTTCATACTCATTGCAAAAACTCCTCCAATAACAAAGCGCGATCTTCGCCGCCTCATGGCGGCGATTTTCCTTCGACGGGGTGAGAAAGCTCCGGAGCGTCATGGCGAGTTTCCACGTTTCCTCGCCGAAGCATCTCCGGCGCTTCGCCGGCGTCTTCAGGAGCACATCAGCTTATCGGCCAACGCGCATGGATGATTATAATTAGATGTGGCTAACTTTACAAGAGCATAATCAAACTTTTTCGCTTTCAACTTTTCTCTTTTCAGACCTGGGGCTTTCAGGTAGAATTATACAGCTTTTCTGGCTCTAAGTAATCAGAGTCAATCATTTGACAGCGAGGGATGGTATCGCAATGACAAAAATTCCTTTCGCGGCGCTTCTGGCAGCGCTCTGCTATTCACTGCTCACCGCCGCAAGCTCCTCTGCACGCGTCGTCTACGACCGGTCGGGGAATATCGACGACCTGAAAAGGCTGCCGCAGTCAGCGGCTGCGTATCTGCCAGGCAGCGCATCGCAACGACTGCTCAGCGAAGAGGAGCAGAAACGGCAGACAGACAAGTGCATGGCTCGCTTTTTCTCCCCGTGGGCTGATGAGTGGCCGCAGGAACATGTCGAAACCTTTTTCTCCTGGGACCTGAGCAAGGAAAACTTCTGGGGCGGCACGCTGCTCCCCATCACTCCCGAGCGGATGAGCGGGATGCTCGACCAGGGAGACTTGAAGAATTTTCCGTCGCGTTCTCTGCGAGCCATCGCGACGGCGAATACCGATCTTCGCTTCCTGCCGACAGTCGAGCCGCTGTTTGCCGATCCTGAACGTGCCGGCGAGGGCTGGCCGTTCGACTATTCACAGAACTCGACGATGTGGAGCGGCACACCGCTGCGCGTGCTGCACGAAAGCCGCGACGGCATGTGGCTGTTCTGCGTGTGCAGCTTTGCCGCCGGCTGGGTGCGCGCTCAGGACGTAGCGTTTGTGAGCGATGAGTTTGTTGGGGCTTACCGCGCGCTGCCTCTGGCTGCCATCACCGTCGACGAAGTGCCTCTTCGCGACGCCGGCGGGCACACGCTGATTCTGGGCCGCATGGGCGCCTACTTCCCCCAAAAACAGAACACGCTGCTCGTGCCGCTGCGCAGTGAACGCGGCAAGGCCGTCATCGCCGAAGCCACCGTCCCGTCCGACGTGTCCGCGCCGCTTCCAATGGATCTGACAGCCGAAAACGTAGCCCGCCTGGCTGACCGTCTGATGGGAACGCCTTACGGCTGGGGCGGACTGAACGGCTGGCGCGACTGTTCGGCAACGATGCGCGATCTGCTTGCGCCTTTTGGCCTCTGGCTGCCGCGCAACTCCTCTCCACAGGCGCGCAAGAGCGGCGATTTCGTCGAGCTGTCCGGGCTGAGCGACGAGGAAAAGCTCAACGCCATACGCGCTTACGGCGTGCCGTTTGCCTCGATGATCGGCATGAAGGGACACATCGGCCTCTATCTGGGTTATGACGAAAGCGGCGAGCCGCTGATCCTGCACAACTCGTGGGGCATCGGCATGAAGCGCGATGACGATCCCGACCTGTCCGGCCGCGTGCTGATCTGCAAGACAGCCGTGACGACGCTCCACCCCGGATGCGAGCGCGACGATGTGCCGCAGGGCGGACGCGTTCCCGGCATCATCACGCTGACGATGTTCCCGGGGCTGGCCGTGCCCGCCAAGGAGCAGAACCCGCAAAAGCCGCTTGCACTTTCCCCCGCATCCGCTAAAATAGAAGCGAACGCCGGCGCGCCCGCCGGCAAACCTGACTCAAGGAGGACGAATCCCATGGAAGAAAGAAAGAACGCTATTACGATGAAGGGCAATCCCCTCACGCTCGTGGGGCCGCAGCTGAAAGTCGGCGACAAGGCGCCCGATTTCTGTGTCATCGACAAGACGATGGCGCCCAAGACGCTGAAGGATTACGAGGGCAAGATCAAGGTCTTCTCCGTCGCGCCGTCGCTCGACACCCCCGTCTGCGACCTGCAGGCCACCTGGTTCAACGAAGATGCCGCCGAGCTGGGCGACGTGTACGTGCTCAACTTCAGCATGGATCTGCCGTTTGCCCTCAGCCGCTACTGCGCCGCGAAGGGCTTCGACAAAGTCGACACCCTCTCCGATCACCGCGACGCTTCATTCGGCACGGCCTACGGCGTGCTCATCAAGGAACTGCGCCTGCTCGCCCGCGCTGTGTTCGTCGTCGACCGCGATGACGTGATCCGCTACATCGAGATCGTGCCCGAAGCCACCAATTCCGTCAACTTCGACAAGCTGCTCGAAGTGGTCAAGGACCTCGCCAAGTAACCGCCGCATAAACAAACCGCCCGTTTCGGACTCAAGCCGAAACGGGCGGTTTGTTTATGCAAAAAACGGCAGAAGCACAGTCGCAGCCGCTTTCCATCAGGAATCATCATTTGTGCCGATCACTTCGTCACCGGAGCATGACGCGCTTTTAGGCTCAATTCAGTCAGAAATCGTTTCCGCAGCTTGCGCGCGGGCCGTTTTAAAGTTAGAATAGCGTCAATCACAATCATCGGAGGTCGGGATCATGTTTCTGCTCAGCGGTAAAAGTTATCTGCCCCTCAAGCGGGCGATCGACATCGCCGGTTCGGCCTGCGCGCTGGCATTGTTTTCGCCGCTGCTGCTTCTTGTCGCGTGGAAGGTGAAAAAAAATCTCGGCTCGCCCGTGATCTTCGCTCAGATGCGGCCTGGCTTGAACGAAAAGCCGTTCCGCAATTACAAATTCCGCTCGATGAAGGACGCCGCAGACGCGTCCGGACGCCCGCTGCCCGACGAGGAACGGCTCACGCCCTTCGGCAAAAAACTGCGCAGCACCAGCCTCGACGAGCTGCCCGAGCTGTGGAACGTGCTCAGGGGCGACATGAGCCTGGTCGGACCGCGGCCGCTGCTGATCGATTTTCTTCCCCTGTTCGACGAGGACGAAGCGCGCCGCCATTCCGTGCGTCCCGGCATCACCGGCCTGGCGCAGGTAAACGGGCGCAACGCGATGAGCTGGGACGAGCGCACGGCCTACGATCTCGAATACGTCGAAAACATCAGCCTCTGGCTGGATTTGAAGATCATCTGGCGCACCGTCGCTGCCGTCTTCTCCCGATCGGGCATCAACGCCGGCGCGCACGAGACGATCATCACGCCGCCGACGACCGTAAAGAGGCCGCACATCCTTCGGCAGCTCGGACTGACTCAGGAGGAAGCTCATGAGCACTAAGATCCTCATCACCGGACACGGCTTCGTCGCTCGCAGCCTGGCTGCCTGGCTCAGCCGCTTTGACGGGCGCTATGACTGCCGCCTCATCAGCCTGCGCAATACAGAATGGAGATCGGCGCCGTGGCAGGGATACGATACGGTCGTCCACACCGCGGGGATCGCCCACGTTTCGCTCGATCCAGCAATGGAAGGCGAATACATGCGTGTCAACCGCGATCTTGCCGTCGAAGCAGCGCGCAAGGCCCGCGACGAGGGCGTGAAGCAGTTCATATTTATGAGCAGCGTCATCGTCTACGGCGACAGCGCTCCGCTGGGAAAAGACAAGCAGATCACCGCGCAGACCGTTCCCGCACCGAGCAATTTTTACGGCCGCTCGAAGCTGGAAGCCGAAGCAGGCATCAGGGCTCTCGCCTCCCCCGATTTCGCCGCCGCCGTCGTGCGCTCGCCAATGATCTACGGGCCAGGCTGCAAGGGCAATTTTCCCCTGCTGGTCAAATGCGCCCGCACGCTGCCCGTCTTTCCGCTCGCAGACAACGTGCGCAGCATGATCTTTATTGATAATCTGTGCGAATTTCTGCGTCTGCTCATCGAAAACCGCGACAGCGGCATCTTCTGGCCGCAAAACGCCGAGCCTGTCAGCACCAGCCGCCTCGTCGTCCGACTCGCCCAGGCACAGGGACGGAACATCCGCCTCACCCGCGTGTTCAATCCCGCCCTGCGCGTGATGCGCCGATTTACGCCGCTTATCGACAAAGCGTTCGGCTCCCTGCATATCGACAGACGTCTGAGCGAGTATCGTCAGGATTACCGTGTCGCCGGGCTTGAGCAGTCGCTCAGAGAGACGCTCGAAAGGCGCTGAAAGAAAGGAACTGTCATGCCCAAACTTCTGATCATCACCACCATCCAGCGCACCCTGCGCGATTTTCTGCTGCCCTACGGCGACCACTTCCGCTCGCTCGGCTGGCAGGTCGATGCCATGGCCAATGTTCGCGATCCCTACCCTGTCGCCGAAGAGCACTTCGACCACTTTTACGCCGTCGACTGGGGACGCAATCCCCTTGACCCGCGCAATTTCGGCCGCACGCCGCGATTCATTCGCGAACTGCTCGAACGGGAGAAATACGACATCGTTCATGTCCACACGCCCGTGGCCGCGTTCGTCACGCGTTTTGCCCTGCGCAAACTGCGCGCGGCAGGCACAGTAAAAGTCGTCTATACCGCGCATGGATTCCATTTTTTCAAAGGCAACTCGCCTTTGAAGAATTTCGTCTTCCTTAACCTGGAAAAGCTCGCCGGACGCTGGACTGACCACCTCATCGTCATGAACAGGGAGGATTTCAGCGCTGCGCAGACGCATCGAATCGTGCCGCCTGAGCATCTTACCCTCATGCCCGGCATCGGCATCGACCTGTCGAAATACAGCGCTGCATCCGTCACCGCCGAGCAGATCGCTGCCGTTCGCCGTGAACTGGAACTTGCGCCCGAAGACAAATATATCCTGATGGTGGCAGAGTTCATTCCCCGCAAACGCCATCAGGATGCGATTGAAGCCCTGGCCCTTACAGCTGAACAACAGCTTCACCTCGTTTTTGCCGGAAGCGGACCAAAGATGGATGAAATGCGCAAACTGACTGCAATAAAACGTGTTCAGTCACGCTGTCATTTCGCCGGACATCGAAACGACATTCCTGTACTGCTGAAAGGTGCGTCAGCAATGCTCCTGCCCTCACAGCAGGAAGGCCTGCCACGTTCTATCATGGAAGCGATGGTCATGGGGATACCCGTCATAGGCACCAACATCCGCGGCACCCAGGACCTGCTCGAAAACGGCTGCGGCATACTGTATCCCATAGGAGACACAAGATCACTTGCAAGCATTTTCGCACAGGCATCATCAGGTGATCCGTCTTTTGATTCCTGCGCTCAGAAGGCAGTGACACACGTCAAAAAATATGATCTGTCAGCTGTACTTCACATGCATGAAAAACTCTACCTCGAGATCATGCAGGGCTGATCGCGGCCCTAAGAAGCCGCCTTTTCCCCCTCTCAGATCGGAGGTCACAACACTATGCTTCAGCCTCAGAGAGTTCTCCAAGTCGCTACTATCATGAACCGAGGCGGACTGGAAACAATGCTGATGAATTATTATCGTCATATAGACCGCAGTAAAGTTCAGTTTGATTTTCTCGTACATCGTTACGAACGCGGCACATTCGATGATGAGATCGAATCGCTGGGCGGAAAAATATTCCGAATGCCCCCCATCCATCCCCGCTATTTCTGCTGCTATTTTAGAGAGCTCGATTCTTTTTTCTCAACGCATCCAGAGTACAAGATCGTTCATTCACATCTCGACCTGCTCAGTACAATCGTGCTTCATTCCGCAAAAAGACACGGCGTGCCTGTACGAATCGCACACAGCCATAACACGGGTTTTTCCGACACCGGACTGAGAAAGATATTCAAACTCTGGTCACGCGCACATCTTAACGCCCAATGCACGCACTTTTTCGCATGCAGTCCCGAAGCTGGCATCTTTCAGTTTGGGCGGCCGCTTGTTGATGCCGGTAAACTTGTCGTTCTCCACAACGGAATCAATACCCAAGACTTCACTTTTAATCAGAAAACTCGCGATCGCATCCGACAAGAGATGGGGCTGAATGACTCACTCGTCTTCGGCCATGTTGGACGTTTTGCCCCTCAGAAAAACCACGCCTTCCTGCTCGATATATTCAGTGAAATCAGCCGACTTCATCCTCATGCCAAATTGATCCTCGTAGGAGATGGAGAACTCCGCCCCCAAATCGAAAAAAAAGCCGCCTCTTTCGGCCTGATGGATAAAATCATCTTTACAGGCGTGAGAAGCGACGTGAATGAGCTGATGATGGCCATGGATCTGTTTTTGTTTCCTTCGTTGTTTGAGGGATTTGGCATTGTTGCAGCCGAAGCACTTTGTACTGGTTTACCTGTGCTTGCATCGTCAGTTGTTCCCCACACTGTTGCACTTACTCCACATATTCATTTTATGAATCTTGATTGTTCTCCTGTCGAGTGGGGAGCCAGAGCCTTATCACTGCTTTCCTGCGCAACTGGGTATAATCGTGCAAAGGGGGCGCCTGCCGTAGCTTTGCAGGGCTACGATATCGGACAATGTGCTCAGCAGCTTCAAGATTTTTACCTCAGATTTTCTGAAAAGAACTGACATGATTACCGTTTTCACCCCTACGTACAACCGTGCACATACTTTACCTGCGCTGTACTGTTCGCTTCTGAAGCAAACGTATACCGATTTCGAATGGCTAATCATCGACGACGGCTCGACCGATAACACTCAAGAACTCATTGGCAGCTTCATAAAAGAAGACCGCATTTCGATTCGCTATAAACAAGTTCCCAACGGAGGCAAGCACAGAGCTATTAACAAAGGGACAGAACTCGCTAAAGGCGAATATTTTTTTATCGTCGATTCCGATGACTTGCTCACTTCGGACGCGCTAGCGAAGATAAAATGTTGGTTTGACGAAATTGAGCCCGATAAGGATAAATTTGCCGGAGTTGCAGGACAAAAAGGCACTGACACGCTACACGCTCTAGGGACGACATTTGACAAGGATCATGTCGATATCCCCTATTACGACCGCACGCGCTTCGGTATCCGCGGCGATAAGGCTGAAGCATTTTATACTGACATTTTAAGACGCTATAAATTTCCAGAATTTCCTGGAGAGAATTTCATTACTGAAGCTGTTGTCTGGTGCAAAATAGCACAGGACGGCTACTCCCTGCGCTATTTCAACGATATTATTTATATCTGCGAATATCTTGCAGACGGACTGACGAAAAACGCCACGGCACGTCGAATTAAAAATATACGGGGCACGCTATACGCTTATCGCTATCTTACGTCTGTAAGACAGTTACCCACTGCCCTGCGATTTCGATATTTGCTGAATTACTTACGATTTATTGTACATGCCGGACTAAAGTGTCTCAACCTGTAAATGTAGTTTTTTATTCGATAATACTCTCTCGACAAAAAATCCTTACACATCATACATGCAACAATTTCTTTAAAATGCCCAGTCAATAAATGTCTTATCAACAGCCGCTGTCTTAGACGTAAAGCTAAAATAGCATTTTTATTCGACGAAGATCCTCGAAAATATACATTTTCACAAATTGCTTTTACTACTGCACATTTTTCAGAAAACGATTTCAGAGAGGTTAGACTACATTCGTTAATAATAATAGTACAAAATTCGCTCAGCGATTTTATGTCAATAAAATCGTCATAATCTCTAATTTTGCCTCTTAAAAAATCATTATTACTTAAATAGCAAATACAACGTTCCAACCCTTTTACAGATAACAATGACCCCGGCGAAACTGCACCACGTGAATCTGAACGAACAAGAGCTCTATAATGATAATCACAGTCAGGTAATAAGCACACTTTATCAGCTCTTGTATAAGCTTCCATATTAAAAATATAATCCTCAGAACGAATTGATTGGAATATAATATTTCCATTTTTTAACAAGAAACTACTATATATACCATGCCATGAAGCCCCAGCACTTACTTTTCCAGATATAACTTCTTTAGCAAGTGTCAAACCGCTCAGAAGGCGTTTTTCAGAAGTTAGCCGATTGACGAACCTTACACAACCGTCTTCGTATTCGCAAAGGCAACCAGAAAGTGCTATAGCAACCTTTTCCATCTCGGCTTCTCTGAATAACCGTTCAAAACGATCAAGATTAAGCCAATCGTCAGCGTCTACAAATGCTATATATTTTCCTGTTGCCATCTTCATGCCGATATTTCGTGCTACGGCCTGGCGATTATTCCGCTCGCAGTCGACCACTTTAATGCGTGAATCCTTCTCCTCGTACTCACGAAGAATCTCAAGAGAGTTATCCCTAGAGCAGTCGTTTACGCATATGATTTCAAGATCCGTGAATGTCTGATTTATGATTGAATCAAGACATTTGTGCAAATACTCCGCTGCGTTGTATACAGGAATGATGACGCTGATTGCTGGCATTTTAACATCTCCATTCAAACATTATATTTCGATAGATTCGCATACATCAGCAGCGACCTGACTGTACCTTAGTGATAGATTCAGACCCAAGCAAATAATTTTTTTCTTTTCTGAATAATTTTATATTCAGGCACAGCCTGTTTGATGAGTTCCTCAAGTACTTGCGGGTCATCTGGAAGATGATAAGTGCAGATTGCTAACCTCGGTTTAAATCTACGAAGCGTTTCTTGCGCCCCTTTAAGAAGCTCGCGCTCTGCCCCCTCAATGTCAGCCTTTATAAAATCAATTTGTTGAATGTCGTATTCTTCTACCCAATCGTCCAAAGTCGTACATGATATCATAGAAATATTGCTATCTCTCCTAAACACAAGACTCGCAGTATCAATGCCATTATCTGAGTATAAAGGCACCATGGATGTTTGATTGCTCAAACCTAATGGTTCAATTATTATCTTGTCTAAATATCCATTTATACTAATATTTTGCTTTAATATCTCACAAACGAGTTCTAAAGGTTCAAACGCATAAACTTTTTTTGCTTTTTTAGCAGCCGCTAGCACTGAAAAAACTCCTAAGTTAGCGCCTGCATCAATTACAACATCGCCCTCATGAAGAGCAACTTCCTCAATTTCATAGGGTCCTTCAGAATCTAAGATAGCATAATAATCATCTAATCTTCGAGATAGAATATATTCTGCCAGAATCTCATTACACTCAGTTGAAAGCGCTGAAATGATCTGTGGTGTGTAGACAAAGCGAAACTGTCCTGCAGCGACAAGCCCAACCTCCTCATCGATAGGTTTCATTATGTTAAACCAGTCATAAAGGGGATCCATGTGACTCATCCCGCAAAAATATACTCGTGCAACCCACCCAAAGCATCGACGAGATAAATAATCCCAATGCGTGCATAAATGGATTATGGCTCTCAACAATTGTTTTGCGTGTCCTCCCCAAAGGCGCCATATTATTTTTTTCATGATGGATATGTCACTCAATACTGTCTCCCCCTCATCTATTACACTTACTACCAATGCACCGATTATTGTATCATATCTTTAACTTATTCCACAGCTAGTTAACTCTCCACATATCATTTTATACAGTTAGTTTTTAGCAGGCTCAATCATTTTCTGTGAGTTACCTAGTACCTAACGATTAAGAGGCCCTTCTATAAAACTCGCGCTTTATATCCCCCTTGTTCCCTAGTTTGCGCGACATTACGCTCTGTAAGAGAAACGAGGCCTAGATATTATCAATCTCTATTCATCAACTGCACGACATCTATCCACAGGCGCGCTCATCGCCGCCGCTTATGTCGCGCTGACGCTGCTTTTTGCGCCTATTTCGTTCGGTCCGATACAGGTTCGGATCGCCGAAGCTCCACTATTCTGCCGATGTTCACACCGGCGGCTGTTCATGGGGCACGTGGATGCTGCGCCATAGGCGCTGGCTGGCGCCTGTCCCGACGGTCCTGGCAAATGCCGCGATCATCCCGCCGGTGCTGAGATGGAGCTGCGGCCTCGAGCTCCCGCTTCCGCTGATGGCCGCCTGCATCGCTGTCGGCGAGGTCGTCGGATGCTATATCCTTGGGGAACTCCTGGCCGAGGTGATGCTGAGACGGAGCGTATTCAGGAAAATGCAGGAGGATGAATAGCATATCGTCCTGTTCATTACTCTGAAAGGGACGCCATAAAGAAATATTTCTGCTGCAATCGATGAACGCGCACTTTATTTTTTCCAAGAGAAATAGCAAAAATTCTCCGAAGCTCTCCCCATTTTATTATTTTTCTGGTAGAATAACGCTTGATTGTTGCGTACTATCTACTTTCCGTGGTAGAATGCTTACTGTTTAACCGGAGGAGGTGAACCGAATGCCCAATAAGAAGTCCGCTATCAAGCGTGTCCGCACGTCCGAGAGAAACCGTCTTTACAACCGTTTCTGGAAGAGCCGCTGCAAGACCGCTCTGAAGAAGGTCCTGGCCACCGTTGAGAAGGGTGATGCCGAGGCCGCCGTCGCCAGCCTGAACGCTGCTCAGTCCGTGTTCGACAAGGCTGTCGTCAAAGGCGTGATCCACCGCAACACGGCTGCCCGCAAGAAGGCTCTGCTGACCGCAAAGGTGAAAGCCCTCTCCGGCGAAGCCAAAGCTGCTGAATAAGCACGCGTTAAAAAAGACGCCGAAGGATGATTGTTCATCCTTCGGCGTCTTTTTGTTATGAAAACGCTGTTTAATTCAATGCTGAATTTTACGAGCGCTCGGGAACGCTGAGAAAATGCGTCAGATCCGAAGAAACCTGTCCGCAAGGGGCTTCGGAGGCGTACTGTCGTACGTTGAAGAAGCCCCTTGGACAGTATTTCGCAGGAGATGATGTATTTTATCAGCGTTCCCTTATCGTCCGCTTGTCCGCGACATCGCCGCGAGCAGCAGTTTTTCCAGGCCTTCCCAGCCTTCGCCGTCGCCATTGCGCTCGCTCCACGACAGGCGGATCAGTTCGCCCAGGACAAGGGCAAGAAGCTGCGGGCCATAGAGACGAGCCATCGCCTTTGCAGTTTTGGTCTGAAACGCCGTCAGATGGATGGCCGACGCGGCTTCATCACCAAGCAGGCCGATCAGACACGCGCCGCGCACACGCTTGTGCACTGCGGCAAGGATGGGGATGAGCTCCCCTTCTTCGCGCAGCAGCGCCAGGCTTCTCAGCGTCTCGGGCACGTCAGCTTTCGCGACGGCATCGAGCAGATTCAGCATGCCTTTGCCGCCCTCGTCGATCGACAGTGAGTTGACCAGCGCGGCGGTGATGCGGCCTTTAGGCGCAGCCTGTCCCAGTTTTTCCAATTCGCTGCGCAGTTCTTCCTCGTCTTCGATCCACTCGGCCAGCAGGCTCGCGGCCCCCGGATCGAGCGACCAGCCTTTTTCACGAGCCAGTTTTTGCAGCCAGCCGGCGCGCTGACTGGGCCAGTAGGGCGCTGACTCGTACGGGACGAGCTCAGCCATCTTGTACGCCGCGCCAAGCTCTTTCTGCAGCGTTTTCTCCGAGAATATCAGGAAGACTGACTCAGCGTCGCCCTTTTCGACGTTTTTGACGAACTTTTCCGGCAGGGGGCCAAGCGACTTGCCGTCGTCCACCTCAAAGATGCGCTGCGAAGAGAAGAGGCTCGGCGTCAGAGCCTCTTCAAACAGATCGGCCCACGCGGCAGTTTCCAGTCGCCGCTCCAGCGCATAGCCGTTTTTTTTCAGCCTAGAGAGCGTTTCCGCCCGCAGCCGGGGATGTGCCCCCGCTGGCGCCGTGATCAGCACCAGCGCGGGCATTTACTTCACCACCAGATTGACCAGCTTTCCGGGCACAACGATGGTCTTGATGATCGTTTTACCCTCAAGACGCTTTTTCACGTTCTCGTTCTCCATAACGGCAGCAAGCAACGCGTCCTTGTCCAGTCCGGCAGGCAGATCAAGCTTTTCGCGCACCTTGCCGCTGAACTGCACGGGGATGGTCACCATGTCGTCGACGGCAAAGGTCGGGTCAAACGAAGGCCACTTGGTCTTAGCCACGCTGGGAGCGTTGCCGAGCAGCTCCCACAGCTCTTCCGCCATGTGGGGAGCATAGGCCGAGAGCATGCGCGCGAACGGATCCATCATCTCGCGGTAGCAGCAGTCGCACTTGCCCGCCTCGTTGATGAGCACCATCATCTGCGAGATGGCCGTGTTGAAGTTGAGCGTCTCGGTATCGGTGCTGATCTTCTTGATCGACTTGTGCAGCAGCTTTTTCAGATCGGCCGGCATCGGCTCGTCAGAAAGCGGCTTGGTGCAGACCTTCCAGACCTTCTGAAGGAAGCGGTGCACGCCCTGGAGTCCCTGCGTGGACCAGGGCTTAGACATCTGCAGCGGGCCCATGAACATCTCGTACAGACGCAGCGAGTCGGCGCCGTACTCCTTGATGATCTCGTCAGGGTTGATGACGTTCTTCAGCGACTTGGACATCTTGGCGATGACGCGCTCCAGCTTGACGCCCGTGCCCTTCTCGGTATAGACGCCGCCGTTCTCGTCGACCTGATCGACAGCCACAAGCGACTTATCAGGGCGCTGGTAGGCGAACGAGGTGATCATGCCCTGATTGACGAGGCGTATGAACGGTTCGTCCGTGTTGACCAGGCCGAGATCGAACAGCACTTTGTGCCAGAAGCGGGCGTACAGCAGATGGAGCACGGCGTGCTCGGCGCCGCCCACGTAGAGATCGACGGGCATCCAGTAATCGACCGCCTCGCGCGAAGCGAATTCCTTGTCGTTGTGAGGATCGAGATAGCGCAGATAGTACCAGCACGAACCGGCCCACTGGGGCATCGTGTTGGTCTCGCGCTTGGCCGGTGCGCCGCAGACGGGGCAGGTGCAGTTCACCCACTCGTCCACGTTGGCCAGAGGCGACTCGCCCGTGCCGGTGGGCTCGTATTTCTGCACCTCGGGCAGCTGAAGCGGCAGCTGATCCTCGGGAACAGGCACAGTGCCGCAGTGCGGGCAGTGGATGAGCGGCATCGGCTCGCCCCAGTAGCGCTGGCGCGAGAACACCCAGTCGCGCAGCTTGTAGTTGACGGCCTTGTGTCCCTTGCCGCGCTCTTCCAGCCATTTGATGACCGTGTCGATAGCCTCGTCCACGCCCATGCCGTTCAGGAAGCCGGAATTGACGTGCGGGCCGTCGCCCTCGTACACCTGCTCCTGCACGTCCACGTCGCCCTTGAGCACTTCGATGATGGGCAGGCCGAATTTCTTGGCGAACTCCCAGTCGCGCGAATCGTGCGCAGGCACGGCCATGATCGCGCCGGTGCCGTAGCTGATGAGGACATAGTCGGAGATCCAGATCGGCACGCGCTCATTGTTGAGCGGGTTGATCGCATACGCGCCGGTGAACACGCCCGTCTTGTCCTTGTTCAGGTCGGTGCGCTCAAGGTCAGACTTGAGCGCCGCGTCGTGAACGTATTTCTCCACGGCTTCTTTGTTGTCAGGCGTCGTGATCTTGTCAACGAGCGGATGCTCGGGCGACAGTACCATGTAGGTGACGCCGAACAGCGTATCGGGGCGCGTGGTGTAGACGGTCAGCTCGCCCTTGCCGTTTTCGATCTCGAATGTGACTTCGGCGCCGGTGCTCTTGCCGATCCAGTTGCGCTGCATGATCTTGATCGGCTCGGGCCAGTCGAGCTTGTCGACGTCTTTCAGCAGACGCTCGGCATAGGCCGTGATCTTCAGCACCCACTGGCGCAGATTCTTGCGGTGCACCTGCGTGCCGCATCTTTCGCAATGACCTTCCTTGACTTCTTCGTTGGCCAGGCCGGTCTTGCACGAGGGGCACCAGTTGATCGGGATCTGCGCCTCATAGGCCAGTCCCTTTTTGAACATCTGAAGGAAGAACCACTGCGTCCACTTGTAATAGTCGGGCGTGCAGGTCGACACTTCACGGTCCCAGTCGTAGCTGAAGCCAAGCGACTTGATCTGCTCACGGAAGACGTCGATGTTCTTCTCGGTCGTCACCTTGGGATGCGTGCCGGTCTTGATGGCATAGTTCTCAGCAGGCAGGCCGAACGAGTCGAATCCCATGGGATGCAGTACGTTGTAGCCGTTCATGCGCATGTAACGGCAGTAGATGTCGGTTGCGGTGTAGCCCTCGGGATGGCCGACGTGGAGGCCGGCGCCCGAAGGATAGGGGAACATGTCGAGGACGTAGCGGCGCTTCTCGGGCGGGAACGCGGGATCTTCAGTCACCTTGAAGGTCTTGTGCTCGTCCCAGTAGGTCTGCCACTTCTTTTCGATCGACCTGAAATCGTATTCCATGCGAAACTTCCTCCTAAAAAAACGATTGTGCAAGCATTAAAAACTCTTAGCGATTATAACAGTTTTTTCCCGTATAATCACTGAATTTAAGGAAATGCGGATTAAATTCTGTTATGCAGAATTTAACGAGCGCACAGGAAACCTGAGAAAATGCGTCAGATCCGAAGAAACCTGTCCGAAAGGGGCTTCGGAGGCGTACTTCCGTACGTCGGAGAAGCCCCTCGGGCAGCGTTTCGCAGGAGATGACGTATTTTATCAGCGTTTCCTTAAATAAAAGTCATTCCGGCATCACGCCGACGCGCGCCAAAGCTTCGCCGACGGAAAGGACGCGGATCAGCTCGATCTCCTCGGGCTGGTCCGATTTTTTTTCGCGCGAGCTCACGACCGCACGCTTGAAGCCAAGGCGGGCGGCCTCGCGCAGCCTCTGCGTCAAGCCGGAAACGGGACGCACCTCGCCGGCCAGCCCCACCTCGCCGATCAGGCAGCACTCAGGCGGCAGACTGCGGCCTGTCAGCGCCGAAGCCAGCGACGCGGTCAGCGCCAGATCAGCGCCGGGATCGTGGATCTCCAAACCGCCGGCGACGTTGCAGTAGATGTCGGCACGCGCAGAGGGCAGTCCGGCGCGGCTTTGCAGCACGGCCAGCAGCATGCCGACCTTGTTCGCGCCCACGCCGATGCCCGAGCGCTTGGGATAGGCAAAGGCCGTCTCGCTCGCCAGCGTCTGGAGCTCGGCCACGAGCGGGCGTGAACCTTCGAGCACGACGGTCATCACCACGCCCGACACGGTGTCGTCGGCACGGTTCCAGTAGAGATAGCTGGGATCTGGCACTTCGCTCAGGCCGCTGGCGCTCATCTCAAAGATGCCCATCTCGTCAGTGCCGCCGTAGCGGTTCTTGCTGGCGCGCAGGGTACGGTAGACGGACGAGGCGTCGTCGGAGAACATGACAACGGCGTCGACCATATGCTCCAGCAGCATCGGGCCGGCGATGCGGCCTTCTTTGGTGATATGCCCGACGAGCACCATCGGCACGCCGTGCTCCTTGGCATGGTTGACGCAGACCTGCGCCACGGCGCGCACCTGCGTGGGCGTGCCCGGCCAGCCTTCGGCCTGCGAGGTGCCCATGGCCTGAACGCTGTCGACGATCACAAGTTCGTGATCTTTCACCAGGGCCAGCGCGTCGTCGATCACGGTGTGGCAGCACACGTCAAGCCCGTCATGCAGCACGTCCAGCCGCTTAGCGCGCAGTCCGAGCTGCGACGGCGACTCTTCGCCGGAGATGTAGAGCACTTTTCCGCCCCTGGATGAGACATGTCCGCACACCTGGAGCAGCAGGGTTGATTTGCCGATGCCGGGCTGGCCGCCGAGCAGCACGACGCCGCCTGGCACCCAGCCGCCGCCGAGCACGCGGTCGAGCTCGCCAAAGCCGGAAGGCAGCCGCTTGGGCGGCTCCAGTTCGCTGATCGACAGCGGCGTGAGGATGGTCGCCTTGCCTTCGGCCGCCATGCTGGGCGCAACGGCCGGAGCTTCCTCCTCCAGCGTGCCGAACGAGCCGCAGCGGGGGCATTTGCCCATGGGCACGAGCGACACGTAGCCGCATTCGATGCAGCAGTAGCGCTTTACCGCTTTTTTGACCGCCATTCCCGTTTTAGCGCTTGTAGCCGATGATCTTGCTCAGCAGCGCGCGACGGGCTTCGATGTCGTCTGCCGTCTCCACGCCCTTGGGCGGGAATCCGTCGATCACGCCGGCGATGCCGCGGCCCTGCTCAGTCTCGGCAATGAGGATCTGCAGCGGATTGGCAGTCGCGGCGAAGACGCGGCAGACTTCCTGACAGTTCTTCACGCGATCGAGCACGTTGATCGGATACGCCTTGCGCATGGCCACGAAGAACGTGTGTCCCGCGGCGATCTTCTGCGCGTTTTTGACGGCCAGGTCGACCATCTCCTGATTGTTGCCCTCGTAGCGGATCTTGCAGTCGCCTGAAGCCTCGCAAAAGCCGACGCCGAACTCGATGGACGGCGACGAGGTCACGAGCGCCTCATAAAGATCTTCCGCCGTTTTGATGAAATGGCTCTGCCCGACGATGACGTTGCAGTCCTCGGGGAACTCTGCCTGAACGACCTGCCATTTGATGTCTGCCATGTGATTTGCCTCCGTCTGTGAAAGATAAAGAAACGCTGATTTAATCCCATTATATTATACAGGATTTGACCAGCGCACAGGAAACCTGAGAAAAATGCGTCAGATCCGAAGAAACCTGTCCGAAAGGGGTTCCGGAGGCGTACTTCCGTACGTTGGAGGAGCCCCTCGGACAGCGTTTCGCAGGAGGTGACGTATTTTATCAGCGTTTCCTTTAGCGCGGGAGCCGCGCCTGTATTATGCCGATATAACAATAAGGAGGAACCGCTGCTGAAAGCGATTCCTCCGCGCATACTGACGTCTGAGACGCGTTACTTCTTCTTTTTCAGCTCGGCGATGACGTCCTGGGTGATGTCGACGCCGCCCATGATCACGGCGCCCATCTCGCAGACCACGTCGCAGCCCTTGGCGCGGGACACGGTGCGGATCGCGGCGAAGATCTCCTTCTCCAGCGGCTGCATCAGCTTGCGCTCTTCCTCGGCAGCCTCGCGCTGCTTCTTGGCGACGATCTGAGCCTTCTTGTCGCGGTCGGTCGCCTTTTCGGCTTCCTTGGCGGCTTCCTGCTGCTTGGCGCGCATCATCGCCTCAAGGCGCTTCAGCGTCTGATCGGCGCGGGGATGATTGCGCAGCACGAACTGAGAATTCACGACGGCGATCTTGTCAGCGGCAAAAGCGCAGCCGGCGGCGACCATCGTCATAACGGCAAGCAGAGCAAAAACTCGGCAAAACTTCTTCATTTTCTTCAAAAGCCTCCTGTAAACGTTGCGATTTTGAAAAGCCGCCTGCATTGTACAGCATTGGGGCGTTTCCGTCTACTGCTACTCGCGGAAAAATCATTTTTCCGCAAATATATTCTATCACGCTTTCAGTTTTTTTGTCGCGGCATGATGTAAAATCTGGTAAAATCTACAATGTTTCATGACTAAAAAAATTATTTCCTGAGGTGATTTTCTTGAAATTCGATCCCTGGTATAATCCATTCCCTTCGCAGCGCAACGTCATCTACGGCTCGCGCGGCATGGTTGCCACCTCCCACCCCCTTGCCGCTCAGGCAGGCCTTGAAGTTCTCAAAAAGGGCGGCAACGCCATCGACGCAGCCATCGCCACCGCCGCCGCGCTGACGGTCGTCGAGCCGACAAGCAACGGCATCGGCAGCGACAACTTCGCGATCATCTGGAAAGACGGCAGGCTGCACGGCATCAACGGCAGCGGGCGCGCTCCCCTCGCCTTCAAGCTGAAGGAGTTCCAGCGCCGCGGCTTCACTTCCATGCCTGACAAGGGCTGGGCTTCCGCCACTGTTCCCGCCGCGCCGAAGACGTGGGCGGTGCTCAGCGAAAGCATGGGCAGACTGAGCCTGGCTGACGACCTCGCCCCCGCGGTCTCGCTGGCCGAAGAAGGACATGCCGTCGCGCCCACGGTGGCCTTTTTCTGGAACAGGAATTTCCAGAACTATAAAAAGATCATGACCGATCCGGTCTTCAAGCCCTGGTTCGACACGTTCGCCCCGAACGGCCGCGCGCCGCGCCCCGGCGAACTGTGGAAAAATCCCGATCAGGCACGCACGCTGCGCCTGATCGGCGAGACGAACGCCAAGGCCTTTTACGAGGGCGAGCTCGCCGAGAAGATCCTCAAATACTCGATGACCACCGACGGCTTCCTCTGCGCGAAAGACCTCGCCACCGTCGATCCCGAATGGGTCGAGCCGCTGAGCGTCAACTACCGCGGCTACGACGTGTGGGAGCTGCCGCCCAACGGCCAGGGCATCACGGTGCTGATGGCTCTGAACATCCTCAAGGGCTTCGAGTTCACGCACCGCGACGCGCCGGAGACGTTCCACCGCCAGATCGAGGCTATCAAGCTGGCCTTCGTCGACGCCGCCCGTTATGTCGCCGACCCCCGCTTCGCCAATGTGCCCGTCAGGGAGATGCTCAGCGACGAGTACGCGGCCGTCCGCCGCGCGCTGATCGGCGATCAGGCCATCCTGCCCGAGCCCGGCAAGCCCGAGGCCAGCGGCACCGTCTATCTGTGCACCGCCGACGGCGAGGGCAACATGGTGTCGTTCATCCAGAGCAACTACAAGCAGTTCGGCTCCGGCATCGTCATCCCTGACACCGGCATCTCGCTCAACTGCCGCGCCGCCGGCTTCTCGCTCGATCCTGAGCATCCCAACGTCGTCGAGCCGGGCAAGCGCTCCTATATCACGATCATCCCCGGTTTCCTTACCAAAGGCGGCGAACCCGTCGGCCCGTTCGGCGTGATGGGGGGCTACATGCAGCCGCAGGGACACGTTCAGGTGCTTATGAACATGATCGACTTCGGCTTCAACCCGCAGCAGGCGTTCGACGCGCCCCGCTGGCAGTGGACCGGCAAAAAGACGATCGAGATCGAGCCGGGATTCCCGCCCGCGGCGTACCAGCGCCTCGCCCGCATGGGGCACGACATCAAGTGCGACGCCGACAGCGGCACGTTTGGCCGCGGCGAGATGATCCTGCGCACTGAAAACGGCACGCTCGTGGGCGCCACCGAACCTCGCGCCGACGGCTGCGTCGCCGCCTGGTGATTTGCCCTGTTATCACTCCTCCGCTTTGAGCGGGGGAGTTTTTTTATTTGCGCGTTCTTGACCTGGAGTGCGCTCCATGTGTTAAATATGGAGATCGAATCTTTGAGTTTTGGAGGTATCCATGAGAGCATTTTTCTACGCGCCGTTCATCATGGCGGCGTATGAGGCGCTCAGCCTGCTGCTGCCGCTGCGAGTAAACTTTCTGGTCAAGCTGCTCCTGTTCGTGCCGCTGCTGGTCGGCGCGGGCAAAAATCACATCTTCGGCTGGCTCGGCGGCGGCATGTTTTTCGCGCCCGACCTGCCCCGCTGGGGCATGATCGCCGGCTCGCTGCTGTACAATCTGCTCGTCGTCGCGTTTGTCCTGACGGTGATGAAAGACCTGACCTGGCTGCTGTACAAGCTTCTCCCCGTCCACAGGCTCTTTCCGCGCCTTGCCGTCAACATGCCGCGAAAATTCCCCGCCGCCGCGGCATCGGCGTTCGTGCTCGCCTTGGCAGTCGTCTCCACCGTTTGGGGCACATGGGAGGCCGTTCGCGTGCCCGATGTGAAGTATCACGACGTGGAGCTCCCCGGTCTGTCAGCTGAATTTGAGGGCAAAAAAGTCGCCATGCTCGTCGATCTTCACGCCAGTGCGTTGAACCGCCGCCCGCTGTTTGAGGCCATCGTGGCGCGCACCATGGCCGAAAAGCCCGATCTGATCGTCATGCCGGGCGATTTCGTCGACGGTCCAGTGAGCCGCCGCGGTGCCGACCTCGAACCGCTGTCGCGCCTTTCCGCGCCGCTGGGCGTGTTTGCCTCGTCCGGCAACCATGAGTATTATTCAGGCTATCACGCCTGGAAAGAGCAGCTGCAAAAATTCGGTCTCACCTGGCTGGAAAATGAGCACCGCGTGCTCAGCCTCGGCACGGGCCGGCTGATCATCGCCGGCGTTCCTGATCAGCAGGGCGGACGCATGGGCTACACAGCGCCCGATCTTAAAAAAGCGCTGTCAGGCGCTCCGGCCGGCGCGCCTGTGATCCTGCTCGCTCACCGCCCTGAAGCCGCGCGCGAAAACGCCAAAGGCGGCGTCGCCCTCCAGCTTTCAGGACACACTCACGGCGGCATGATGCCCGGACTCGACCTGATCGTAGCACGGGCCAACAAGGGTTTTGTCAAAGGCTGGTATGACGTTGACGGGATGAAGCTCTTCAACAGTCCCGGCACGTCGCTGTGGAACGGTTTTCCTCTGCGCATTTTTGACCCGGCAGAAATCACCGTGCTGGTGCTGCACCGCCCGAAAGCCTAATACTGCGACACAAAAAAATCCCGCGTTCCGGAAATAATTCGGAGCGCGGGATTTTTCGATCATTTTTGATGATTTTGATGAGCAAGCCCCTACTCAAACGTTCCCTTCACGAGCACCTGACCGTCGCGCATCATGACGCGGCCGCGGGCGACGAGGGAGCGGAGGGTGAAATCAGGATTGAGGACCATGATGTCGGCGTCGTAGTTCTTTTCAACTTTCCCCTTGCCGGGCAGGCCAAGCCAGAAAGCCGGGTTGGTGCTGGCGAAGGCAAAGGCGTTCTCAGCGCTGACGACTTCGTGGCGGAGGCAGTCGCCGATGGCGGCAAGGATCGAAGCGGGATCGCCGACGCCCATGCCGATCAGATTCTTCTTCTCGTCAAACTTGGGCATGCTGCCGTTGCCGTCCGAGCTGAAGCAGACGTGCGTCAGATCGGCTCCGCTCTCGACGACGTGAGCGACACACTCCCAGGTGTCGTCATGAGCCGTGATGTCGCCAAGCCCGCCTTCCTTGATCCAGGCGATCGTGTCATCCAGCAGCGTGCGGTTGCGCGTGACGTGCGTCGGCATAAAGTGAGTGGGCGGCACTTCGCTGTCTTTGATCGCGGCGCGCAGCGGATCGAGGCCGGTGGGCTCGCTGCCCATGTGGACACAGACGACGCCCTTTTTGCCGGCAAGCATGGCCGAAACGCGCACTTCGGAAACGAGAGCTCGGATCGTCTCAGCCGCCGGATGCGAACTGCGGTGATCGGACAGGGCCATCTTGCAGCCGATGATCTTGTCGATCCAGGCGATGTCGCTGCCGACTTTGCCCGTAATGGTAGGGCCGGGGAGCTGATACGCGCCGGTGTAGATCCAGGTGCTCAGTCCCTCGATGTCGAGCGCGCGGGCCTTGGCCAGCAGTTCGACGAGCGAGCGGCTGATCCCGTCGGTGCCGAGCAGACCGACGGCAGTCGTGATGCCGGCTTTGACAAACGTGGAAAGCTGTGCGGGAGGCGTGCGGAAGTTGAAGCCGCCTTCGCCGCCGGCGCCGCCGAAGTGGTTGTGATGATCGACGATGCCCGGCGCGGCAAGGGCGCCTTCAAGGTCGATGACTTCAAGTTCAGGCAGTTTGACGTCGAGCTTGGGACCGACGGCGGCAACTTTGCCGTTCAGCACGAGCACGTCGACGACGCCTTTGTGTTCGGGAGCGTACAGGTCAGCGTTTTTCAGCAGCAGATTGTTCATGGAGCATCTCTCCTCAGAAGATAGATGTTTTCATCCGCATAACAGCGGTCTGATTTCAGTATAATACAAAAGAAAATCCGCGTCAATGGACGCGGATTTTTTTAGTCGTCAAAACTCGGAATTCTCGGCATTGCTCTGCTCTTTCACAGCCGGACCGGTGTACTGATCCATAACGAGCGCCAGATAGAGATTGAGACATGTGCGGAAATCGTGCAGATCGAGACCTGTCTCGCGGGCGATCTTGTCCATTCGGTAGATGAGCGTGTTGCGGTGGATGTGCAGGCGCTTGGCTGCCTCGATGAGCGAGAACGAGCTCTCGCACCAGCCGCGGATCGTCTCGCGCATCTGGTTCCAGTCGGGATCACTGCGGAAGCTGCCGGTCACGGCTCTGACGTAGCGCGCGCGCACAGGCGCGTCGATCGTGGTGATCACGTCCTCCAGACGGTACTCGGAGATCTCGTAGACGCCGGGACGGGTGCAGAACTTCTTGCCGAGGAAAAGCGCTTTCCACGCTTCCTGATAGCTGACCGCCAGTGCCGGGATGCCGCGGGCGGGGGCGCCCACGCCGACAGCGGCCTTGAGACCAAACTCCTCGATCGCTTCAAGCGTCTGCTGCGCCAGGCGGTGCGTCAGCTCAGGCTGCGCCGTGCCGTCCTCGCCGGGAGCGGCGTGCAGGATGACGAAGCGGTTGTTGCCGAGCGTCGCCGAGATGTCGCAGGCGCCGCAGAAGACCTTGCGGATGGAAGCGAGCACGGCCTTTTTGACGTTGAGGATGCGGGTCTGGATGTTTTCGCGCTTGTCGCGGACCTGTTCGCGCGTCTCGAGCGCAAAGCGTCCGAACTGGTACAGATCGACAGCGACGGCTGTGTAGTCGCGCTCCCGGTCGTAGCCGAACTCCGCCGCACGCGAGGCCAGCAGAGCTTCGTTGCTGACGCCGGGCACGAACGAACCGATGTCCTGAAGAAGATTTTCGAGCGTGCTCTCGCGGTTGCCGGCAAACGCGTACAGTTCGCGTTCGCGCAGCAGCAGTTCAACCTGCCGGCTGACGATGGCCGCAAAAGGACGCACCCGCGCCGGCTCGCCGGCGATGGATACGGCCCCCGCCGCTCGGCCGTTCATCGACTGAACGGGACAGGACACGCCGCTGAAAGCGCCTCTGCCGCCGGAGGTCTCTACCGTTTCGCCGCTCTCAGCCGCCGCACGGGCGGGAGCAAGCAGCATATTCAGCCAGCGGTCGTCGCTGGAACCGACCGCCACGCCCCGAAGGTCTGCGATGATCACGTCGAAGCCGATCAGCGCAGACACTGTGGCCGCGATCTCGCCGGCGGCCTTGCGCAGCAGCGCATTCTCTTCCATTTCACGTTCGTACATGACGATCACCTTTGTACAGAAAGTCATAAACCTTATTCTATTAAGCCATACTTTTCGTATTTTTGCAACAGTGAAATTGCACTGTTTTTTGCGAGCGCTGCTTATGCCTTTCCTGAATAAATGAGCACATTCCGGGCGTGGCCTTTTGACGGAGGAATATGTTAAGATTAACGAGTTCTCGTTTTTCAATCCGTCATATTATCCATTTTGAAAGGATCTGATTGTAAATGGCACAGAATGCGCTTGAAGTTCTGCGCGCACGCGGCTTTATCGACTGGACGACCGACGACGAGGGCGTCAAGAAACTGTTCGACAGCGGCATGGTGACGGCGTATGTGGGATTCGACCCCACGGCCGACAGCCTTCACGTCGGACACCTGATCCCCCTCATGGGCCTGGCCTGGCTCCAGAAACTGGGGCACCGTCCCATCGTCCTTGCCGGCGGCGGCACAGGCATGATCGGTGATCCCTCGATGAAGAGCACCGAGCGCAACCTGCTCACCATGGAGCAGATCGCGCACAACGTCGAAGGCGTCAAAAAGCAGCTCGCTCACTTCGTCAGCTTCGACTGCGGCGAGAACTCCGCCATCCTCGCGAACAACTACGACTGGCTGAGCTCGATGAACTTCCTCGAGTTCCTGCGCGATGTGGGCAAGTACTTCACGATCAACAAGATGATCGCCAAGGAGCACGTGAGAAGCCGCATCGAGGACCCCACCAAGAGCCTCTCGTTCACTGAGTTCGCGTATACGCTGCTCCAGTCGTACGACTTCTACTACCTGTACAACACTTACGGCTGCCGCATCCAGCTGGGCGGCAACGACCAGCAGGGCAACATCACCAGCGGCATCGACTTCATCCGCAAGCACGAAGAGGGCGCGCTCGTCTACGGCGGCACCAACCCCCTGCTGCTCACCTCTGCCGGACATAAATTCGGCAAGACCGAAGGCGGCGCCGTGTGGCTCGATCCGGCCAAGACCTCGCCGTACCAGTTCTATCAGTTCTGGGTCAACAGCGAAGACGCCACGATCGAGAAGACGCTGAAGTACTTCACGTTCCTGCCGCTGGAAGAGATCGAATCGCTCGTCGCCCGCCACATGCAGGCGCCTGAAAAGCGTGAGGCCCAGCGCGTGCTCGCCTATGAGATCACGAAGATCGTCCACGGCGAAAAAGTGGCCGACAACGTCAAGCACGCCAGTGAGATCCTCTTCGGCGGCGCCTTCACCCCCGAAGACCTCACCGAAGACATGCTCCACACCCTTGCGGCCGAGACCCCCTGCGGCAAAGTCGCGTCGCTGCCTGCGCCGCTTGCCGACGTGCTCGCCGAGGTGGGCGCGTGCAAGAGCAAGAGCGAGGCCAAGCGCCTGATCGCCGGCGGCGGCGTTTCCGTCAACGGCGTGCGCGCTGATGAGAAGACCGTCCTTGAAGAAAAGGACGTCCTCTGCGGCTACTACTCGCTCGTGCGTCTCGGCAAGAAAAAGTACTTCATGGTCGGCCGCGCCTAAATGAGCATCGCCGTCGCCGCTACGGAATTTTTACGCCGCAGCCTCGCACATCCCGACTGGAGAGGAAAGATCCTCTACGGCCTGCTGCGCAGCATCTTTGCCATCGTGCCCATCCGCCGCAGGCTCGTGCTCGAAGCCCTCGAAAAAGCCTTTCCCGAGCATGATGAAGCCTGGCGCAGGCAGACACTCAAAGGCATCTACAGACATTACAGCTGGATGATCGTCGAGTTCCTCGCCGCCGTCAACGATCCCTCACTCATCGAGAGAATGTTCGTCGAAATCGAAGGGCGCGAGATCATCGACCGGCTGAAAGCCGAAAACAAAGGCTGTTTCATCCTCAGCGGACATTTCGGCAACTGGGAAGTGACCGGCCCATGGTTCCCGCGTCACGGTTATCCGATGGAGCCGGCCGCCCGCGACGCCGATGACCAGTCGTTCGCCGCGCTGATCGAGCGTTATCGCGCGCATCTTGGCGAGCACACGCTCCGCAAGGGCGCGATGAACGTGCGCGGCATGGTGCGCGACGCGCAGTCGGGCAAGTGGATCGGCCTTATCGCCGACCAGGACGCCGGTCCCAACGCCGTGCCCGTGACGTTTTTGAACCGCCGCACCACCATGGTCGAAGGACCTGCCGCGCTGTCGCTGACTGCCAAGGTGCCGCTCATTACGATTTACGGCGTGCGGCTGGGGCCCTTCCGGCACAAGATCCGCATCCTGCCCGCCATCTGCGACGGGACCGAAGGCCGCAGCAAGGAAAACATCGCCGAGTACACAAGGCGCGCCAACGCCGTGCTGGAAGACATGGTCCGTCTGGCTCCGGAACAGTGGTTCTGGTTCCACCGCCGGTGGAAGAACGATCCCGACCGGCCGGGCGTGAAGGCGCAGTAAAGGCAAATTCAAAGCCGGCACAAAAAAAAGAGATAAGAAGAGCCGTGAGCAGCTGATTGTATTTCAGCGCTCACGGCTCTTTTCACTATGCCATTTTCTTTTCGCGGACTTTTTGCTGGATGCCCTGGATGATTTCTTCGGCGTTAGGAACGCCGGTAATAGAAATTCTCCTCGTACTCCCCGGTACTATAATATGCAGAGAATTACTGGAGACTTTTATCTCCCGAGTTTTCTCTTCATTGTAATACTCCTTTACTTTTACAGATAATGTCTCTGTTGCTGTTGATAAGGAGGTAATATCTTTATAGAAATATTCTTCTGTTCGTTCGCTGGACAATCTACTGTCGAAAAGATCAAGAATATATGAATATATGTAAACTTGTGTATCAGAAAAATAGAGCCAACTTATTTGATAAAGATTACTAACGTAATCTCCTCCACTTATTTGTCGTGCAGCATCCGCTCCTTCATATACGAATCCCTGTAACTCAATAGGCGGGATTTCCTTAACCATGTCAACATCTATGTTCAGCTTTGCAAGAGACTTTGCTTTAACATTTACGTTGTCCAGTCGCTTACGCAGAATATCATGGAATTCACCATCGCTGATTACTCTATCAACATACTCCCCTTGAGATGGATCATAAAGCCCACCCCTAATGCCATATAAATAGATTTTCAATAAAATGTCCGTTGAAGCGTTAGTATTAGCACGTGCCTGGGCTTCTTGCAATTTTGCCATGGCACGTTGTTTCCTATATGCTTTAAATCCCCAACCAGCAGCGACACCGCCTATTATTGAAGGAAAGACTGCACTCTCATTGCCTCCCAATACTCCCATAAGCACAAACCATACTACAAAACCGATAACAATATGCATAAAACTTATTCTCCTTTCGTGCTATTATAAATTCATTAGATTCCCATAGCATCTGCTCCTAATACTTCAGTAATATGTTTCGTATCTGCCTCTGTATAGCCGATATGTTTAGCATTCAACACCTCCTTCTCCCATACCACATCCACCTGAAACCTCTTCCTCGCAAAATAATCTTTCTTAATGTACGCGAGGAAGTAGTGATATATTCCTCGGTCTTCAAGCATGATCGCCGTGTTCAGGTACTCAACGATCTTGTCGATCGTCGGGCGCAGGTGCAGAAACGGCTTTTTGCCTTTCAGCAAAGCGGCCGCGGCGTAAAAATACACTTCCGAATCGCCGAGGTTCGCATCGATCGCGCGATCGAAGGCTGCAATCGCCTTGTCGTACAGTTTCAACTTCAGGCAGCACAGCCCCAGCGCCTTGTTCACCTCACCGCCGCCGCTCATGCCTTCATAGCAGCGAGCGTACTTGCTCACCAGCGGCAGGCCCATATCACCAAGGTCAGCGAACGTCGTGATCAGCACAGGACTGCCGCAGTAGTCGCAGTTTTTCTGGTCGAGCGTCAGCGCCGCTCCACAGTTTGGACAGCAGAGAGCTTCGACTTTTGCCCCCATTCTTTCACCTCCTCTGCTTGTCTTTTACAAAGTTGATACCCACACTATAATACATCTGAAAAAAAAAAAACAATAACAACTATCAATTTTCTTTGAAGTTTTTTCGTACAAAAGGAGCCCGTTTTCCACATGTCTGGAAAACGGGCTCCCAATTATTTATGCACGCCGACAATCCCTTGCGGTTGCTGGCGTTGAACAGTGCGTGCGGCTGATTTATAGTTGCACTATAAATTTTGTACAGCATTAGGCCTCATACCTTACAGACGATCAGCGCGGTGAACGCCGGCACTTCTGCCGCATTCACCGCGCTGGTTTACTCTGTTCTTCTTTGGGGCTTCGTGTCTTTGGGCCTTTGTGCCGGCTTTGAACTTACTTCACCTTCCAGCGGCTTTCCAGCAGCTGCAAGGCGCCTGATGTGACGCTGGTGAGGAACAGGTAGACGAGCGCCACGAAGATGAACGTCTCAAACGAGGCGTAGGTGACGCTGCGCACCTGCTGGCCGACCATGGTCAGGTCACTGATGGCGAGCACGGAAAGCAGCGACGACTCCTTGATGAGGGTGACGAACTCGTTGCCGATAGCAGGAAGCATGTGGCGGATAGCCTGGGGCAGGATGATGATCTTCATCGTCTGCCAGTAGGACAGGCCGAGCATCTTCGACGCTTCCCACTGGCCCTGAGCGACGCCTTCGATGCCGCCGCGGACGATCTCGCCCACGTAGCCGGAGGAGTTGATGCCGATGCCGATGATGCCGGCTGTGAACGCCTCAAGGTTGATGCCGAGCGCCGGCAGGCCGAAATAGATGAGGAACAGCTGGATCATCAGCGGGGTGCCGCGCAGTACGTAGATATAAGTAGCCATAAGCCAGCGCAGGGGCTTGAAGGGCATGACGCGAAACGCACCGATAAAGATGCCAAGCGCGCTTCCGAAGAGCACGCCGAGCGCCGACGCCTGAATAGTGACGACGACACCCTTCCAGAACATGTGAAGATACGGAAGCAGTACCGAAAAATCGAGTTCCATTTATTGAACCTCCCCCGCATGAGGCGCAGCGGCACCGTAATGTGACAGGACGCGTCCCAAAAACGCGCGCGTCCGCTCCTTGGTCGGATGGACAAAGATGTCGTCGGGCGTGCCCTGTTCGACGATATGTCCGTCGGCCATGAAGATGACTCGGTCGGAAACTTCCTTGGCGAACAGCATCTCGTGCGTGATGATGAGCATGGTCATGCCGCTTTTGGCCAGATCGGCGATGACGTTCAGAACGTCGCCGACGAGTTCGGGATCGAGGGCTGACGTGGGCTCGTCAAACAGCATGACTTTTGGGTCAAGCGCCAGTGCGCGGGCAATGGCAACGCGCTGCTGCTGACCGCCGGAAAGCTGCGCCGGCATCGAGTCGACTTTGTCGGCCAGTCCGACTTTGTCGAGCAGCTCACGCGCTTTTTCCTCAGCCTCGGCACGCGAGCGACCGCGGACTTTCATCTGCGCCATGACGACGTTCTCCAGAACGTTCAGGTGCGGGAACAGATTGAACTGCTGGAAGATCATGCCAAGCAGCTCGGATTCCTTGGCGTTGGACATCTTTTCGCTGTCCATGCGGTGGCCGTACACGTAGATCTCGCCGGAGTTGATCTTCTCCAGACGAGCAATGCAGCGGGCCAGGGTGCTCTTGCCGGAGCCGCTGGGCCCAATAACACTGATGACTTCCCCCTCGTCGACGGTGAGCGAAACGCCCTTGAGCACGTCGAGGGAGCCGAATGACTTGTGAAGGTCTTTTACTTCGATCGCATGAGTCAAACTCTCCACCTCCTGTGTGAGTGCGCCCTATTATAAATCAACTTGCAGTTTATTGCCAGTAGCAGATTATATTTTTGTTCACTCAGTTTTGTTGTTGAATAATAAGACTGACAGCTCGCCGAAATGGCCGATTTTCAAAAAAAGGAGCCGCTGTCGTATGAGCGGCCCGCATGTACTAATCATTTTCGTTTACAATCCCATCATTCTCGGGGCCCAGGTCGTCAGGACCGGGAACGAGATGACAGCCGCAAGCACGGCAAACGCCACGAAGACAAACGGCCAGATCTTGCGGAACATCTCGCCCAGAGGCACCTTGCCCACCGCCGCGACGATATAGTTGCACGCTCCCACAGGAGGAGTGATGAGCGCGATGGTAACGTTGAGCGTCATCACCACGCCGAAGTGCAGAGGATCGATCCCCGCCTTTGCCGCCAGCGGGGCAAACACAGGCGTGAGCAGCGTGAGCACAGAAACTTCTTCCATGAACATGCCGATGACGAAGATGATCAGACTGAGGACGACCATCAGCAGCCAGGGATGCGCGAGCAGGCCGGCGCTGACGATGAGCTGGCTGAACGACTGCGTGACGCGCTCGTATTTGAGATACCAGCCGACCACCGACGCCGCGCCCAGGATCATGAAGATGGAGCTGGAAATGCGCACCGTATCGGCCACAGCCAGGGCAAAGCCCCGCAGCGTGAGCTGCCGCGTGATGAGTACGCCGACAAAGATGCAGTAGAGCGACGCCAGCGCGCCCGACTCGGTGGGAGTGACAAGGCCCGTCATAACGCCGCACATGATGATGCTCGGCGCAAACAGCGCCATCAGCGATCGGCCGATCACTGCCCAGGCGTGAGCGCGCACTTCGGCCACATCGGTCTGCGGCACATCGTACTTGCGCACATAGTACCAGTTCATCACCATGAACGCGCTGCCCAGCACGAGGCCGGGAACGAGCCCCGCGGCAAACAGTCCGCCGATGGACGTATTCGTCATCGAGGCGTAGATGATCATGAAGATGCTGGGCGGAATGATCGGCCCGATCAGCGAGCTTCCAGCCGTGATGCCGGCCGAGTACGAGGCGGGAAAGCCCTCCTTGACCATCGCAGGGATGAGGAGCGAGCCGAGCGCCGAAGCGTCGGCCGCCGCGCTGCCGTTGACGCCGGCAAAGATGACGCTGGCCACCACGTTGACGTACCCAAGACCGCCGCGCACCGAGCCGACGACGAGCCGCGAAAAATCGATGAGCCGGTCGGTCAGCCCCGTGCGGTTCATCAGGCAGCCGGTGAAGATGAAAAACGGGATCGCCATCAGCGAGAACGAATCCATGCCTCCGAAAAACTGCTGCGGGATCACGCGCAACAACGAAAGGTTTCCCGTTCCGACGATGCCGAGCAGACCGGCCATCGTCAGCGAGGCGTACAGAGGCACGCCCAGCATCATCATCGCAAAAAACAGGATCAGCAGGACAAAACCGTTCATGCGCGTTTCTCCCCGCGGCGCTTCAGCAGCAGCGCCGCCAGAAACATGCCCATGCCGATGGGCACGGCCATCAGCGGCACCGCCTTGGGCACGCCGAGCGCCATCGTCTTCATCTTCCAGCTGCCCATCACGTTGCGCGTCCCCAACCAAATCAGCGCGCCAAGCACGACCGTCTGCACGCAGACTGAAAAAAATCGGCAGAGCATCTGCACGCGCGGGGGCAGCTTCATGACGACAAAGTCGATCGACATCTGGTCGCCGTTGGAGAACGCCGCGGCCGCGCCGATGAGCACCATCCACACCATCGAAAAGCGCGCCAGCTCTTCAGTCCAGATGGGCGCGGCGCCCGCAAGCGAACGCAGCGTCACGCCCATGACGATATCGCTGATGTTGAGCATCAGCAAAAAGCCGCCAAGCCAGATACTCGCGCGCTCGACCAGGCGGCTCAACCGTTCGCAGAAAACCATGCCGCTTGGGGGCCCTACTTCGCGGTCTTTTCGTTGGCAGCTTTGGCGTCGCGCAGAGCGAGCTCGATCCACTCAGGAGCCACTTTCGACTTGAGCCATTCGATAAACGCAGGCTGGCCGATCGTGCGGAACGCGTCCATCTCCTCAGGCTTGGGAGCATAAACCTTCATGCCCAGCTCGCGGCACTTCTCCACCTGCTGTGAATCCTCTGCCTCGATGCGCGCGCGGGTGAGCGCGTTGGCCTCCTTTGCCGCCTCGGCAATAACCTTCTGATCCTCAGGCGAAAAGCTGTCAAACAGCTCGCCGTTCATGACCAGGAACTGATCGGAATACTGGATGTTAGCCAGCGTCATGTACTTCTGCACCTCGGGCAGGCTGCCGAGCAGCACGTAGAACGCGGGGTTCATCTGGCCGTCGACGACACCCGTTTTCAGCGCCATGTACAGTTCGCTCCAGGGAATCGGCGTGCCGCTCGCGCCAAACGCCTTGAAGATCGCCACCTGGCCTTCGTCCATGCCGCGGAACTTGAGGCCGGGGAAGTCGGCCGGGCTGTGGATCTCGCGCTTGGAGTTGGTAAAGGCGAGGAATCCGCCCTCCTCCACCGCCTCGATGAGCACGCAGCCCGTGCGCTCGCGGAACAATTTTTTCAGATTGGCCCAGTATTCGCTGTTATCGAAGAACTCATGCGCCGCCTCGTAGCTGTTGAACATAAAAGGCACCGACGAAGGGTACAGCTCCGGCAGCACAGTGCCCATTGCAGCGAACGAGGCCACGTCGGCGACCGGCTGATTGAGGCCGTCCTTCATCATCAGCTCCATGCGCTGCTCCTCCGTGCCAAGCTGCTCGTCGGGATACAGCTCGAACGTGATGCGCCCTTCCGTGCGTTCAGTGACGCGCTTGGTGAACTCCGTTACGAAATAGTGGACGATGTTGTTCTCCACGTGCGCCGGCCCGACGTGCGACATCTTCACCGCCGTCGCCGCGCATGCTGCATTTACGGCGAACAGCGCCGCCAGCACGCCGAACAGAAAAATCTTTTTCATGAATGACCCCTCCCAGTTAGAATGATAAACTTTTGTCATTGTACGCCAAAAGCGCGCAAAAAAACAGTTCTTTTCAAAAGCTTCAAGGATAAAATATCTCGTTTCGCTCACCGGTCATCGTCGGTCACTTTTACCGCTCCGCCTCCGGCAGATCGACTCGTTCCACCGTCACGCTGCGCCCGTCCACCGTCAGCCACGCGAACGAGAGCGCGCCGCCAAAACGCAGACGGCCGCAGCTGCCGGGGTTGAGCCAGAGCACGCCGTCCTCGCGCTTTTCGTAATAGCGGTGCGAATGGCCGAAGACAACGACATCAAAATCCCGCGCGGACCGCGGCTGCATTTCACGCAGCGCATCGGTTCTGTCGTGGACCACGAAGAAGCGGACGTCTTCGATCTTGAACGACGTGGACACAGGCAGCTTTTGTCTCAGATACCAGTCGTTGTTGCCGCGCACGGCACACAGCGGCGCCAGGGCGTCGAGCGTGTCATAGGTGCTGTCGTCATCAAAATCGCCCGCATGGATGTTATAACGGCACAATTGCGCCGCTTCCAGAACGCTCGGACGCAGCACGCCGTGCGTATCCGACATGACCAGAACGCGAGTTGTCATTGGGGATGCTCCTTTACAGTTCGTAAGAATTCAAAACAAACACAAAGATGCCAGGAATCATCGAAAAGCATTTGTCCTGCCTATTATAGCAAAACGCAGCTGCCGGATACGTTTGCTCCGGCAGCTGCGTTTTTATGATTTTCCTGGTCATACAGTTCTGGGGATTGGGCACCTATTTGCCGCTGCGCTTTTTATAATCCTCGCGGACTTCATCCATGGCGGAGTCCATGCTGGCTTCAAAATCTGCCGAAGACTTGCAAGACCTGCGCATGCAGAGAGCCATATCGCTGACGGCGGCAAAATTCAGTGCCGTTCCGGCAGAATCGGCGCAGTATCGAGCCGCGCGCTCCCGCCTGATGCCAAGGCGTTCCGCTTCCGCCGCCGCGTCGATGTTCGCGCCGAGGAAGACGAACTCCCAGCCGTACTCCTTGCGTTCGCGTTCGATCATCTTCTTGATCTTGCGGTAGCTGTACTCGCAGCTGGCGTTTTCCATGCCGTCGGTGATGATGACGAACATCACCTTGTCGGCGCGGAATTCCTCTTTCGTGCTTTTCTGAGCGTTTGCGATGCGGTCGATCGTACGCCCCACCGCGTCAAGCAGCGCCGTGGTGCCGCGCACGTAGTAATCCTCATCGGTCATCGGGCGCACCTCGTTCAGGGGGATGCGGTCATGCAGGATCTCGTACTGATTGTCGAACAATACTGTCGTCACACGCGCTTCGCCTTCCGCGTTCTTCTGCTTTTCAAGCGTGCCGTTGAAGCCGCCGATCGTGTCGCTCTCCAGTCCGCTCATCGAGCCGCTGCGGTCGAGGATGAACACCAGTTCTGTGCGATTGCTTTTCTTTTCCTGCTCCATAGCGATTCCTCCATTCGTTTTTGTGTTTCTGAATAGAGGATACATCAATGCAGTTTGCCCGTGGTCGCCTGCCAGGCGACATTTATTACGCCGGAAGCTGCTTCTGATCGTAGTCGAACAGCGCCTGATTGATCGTAATGATGTCGAACTGATTTCTCCTGATGAAGAACTCGACGATGCGGTCCGCCTTCGACTGCGAAAAGGCATAGCCGGCTTTCTTCAGAAAATCTTCCGTGGCAAGCACATCCAGATGCAGCGCGATCGCGAACGCCAGCGCCGTTTCTTTC
>Ga0129307_1001026_pt1 | contig 34580 bp, 29 predicted proteins | sample P1105metagenome_FD_94437 | JGI IMG/M metagenome (GOLD analysis project Ga0129307, IMG submission 94437) | Capybara group fecal microbial communities from Wisconsin, USA - P1105 metagenome | ecosystem: Host-associated > Mammals > Digestive system > Large intestine > Fecal | place: USA: Wisconsin...
CCGTCGTTTCGAGGGTGAAGCCAATTATAGAATTTTCGGGGAAAAAGTCAAGGGGTAAAAGTGAAAAAATTTCACTTTTTTTCACTTTTTTCCTTAGAAACGGGATGTATGCCGTTCGAGACCCACATTATCAACATTCTATCAACAGAAATCTTTTTGCCAGCGACCAGAAATGACTGGATCCTATCGCCTTCGACTCCAGGATGACGAGAAAATGCTACCAAAATGCCGATCCCGGAACGGAGTCCGGGATGACATAAGCAGGAAAAACGAAAAACTCCCCGCGTTTGCGGGGAGTCTTTAATTTATTTTAATCGCTTTACTTTTCGCAACCAGCACCCTTGCCGTTCGGATCATGCGGATTTTCGCCGTCCTTCCAGCAAACTGCAGTATCCAGAACATCGCCTTGCTTGAAGGTGGACCAGTCATCGCGCCACTTGTAGTTGTTATCCTTGGTGGTATTGATGCGGGTCATATAATGGTCGATCAAGTACTGCGGGCATTCGACTTCTTCCCAGTTATAAGTCGGATTGTCAGCAGCCATGAACCAGTCAGCAAACCAATGGCAGCCGCGCAGCAAGTTCGGGAATCCAGCATCGCCGAACGCAGCGTCGCACATGTCCCTCACGCATTGCTGATACTTTTCAAGAGTATTGTCGTAACCGAGCTTACCCTGACATGCAGTGAGGAAGCCGCCGAAGCCAGCACCCCATTCCACATTCTGTCCGCTCACTTGTACGGAAAGGGCATCGAAGGCACCCACGCCACCACCCGGCACCATCAAGTCAAACTGGCCTACTTCCACATCGTGACCGATGTTCGAAGTCATCACGACCATGTGCTTGCCCTTGAGAGCCTTGTGAGTTTCCTTTGCGGCATTGTTCGCGCTGGCATCCTTGAAACTACCGTTGTACTGAAGATGGAAGCACTTGCCACAACTCGTCTGGCTACCTGGACCTGCCACATAAGCGTAAGATAGAGAATCGTTCACAGCGATAGGAGCCATGTCCGTACAAGTGAACACGCCCTTTTCTTTAGCATTGCCGCAAGCGTTGTTCGTACCTTCATAACCGAACCAATAAACGTTCGCGCCAGACCCCACAGTGAATGTCGGAACTTCGACATCATGGATGTTGCAGTTACGAGCGGTCGTCATACCTTTCTGGTAAGAAGCCTCGGTCGTCGTATCGGTCTTACCTTCTTGACCGTTACTAATCCATGCGCAATGAGGCTTGCAAGCATCCCAATAGCGGCTATTCCAGCCGTTGTTTCCGTTATTCAAAATATTCTTGGTGTATTCAGCAGGAGGCGGCCCATAAGATTCAAGCGTCGGGAAACCGTCAGGTCCCAATTCAGGCCCTGCCGAGCTGCTGGGAACTTCGGCAGCAGACGAAACAGGAGTTGCATCAGAGCTAGAAGCCGGTACCGCTGCGGAACTGCCCGGAACAACAGCAGAACTTGTCGGAGGCTGGACACCACCATCGCTGGAACTCAAGGCTGGCGGATTCGCAGCAGAACTCAAAGCCGGATTAGAAGCACTAGATAAAATCGGATTGGAAGTGCTGGACCCCGGAACAACAGCAGAACTTAAACCCGGATTCGAAGCAGTTGCACTGGAACTTTCACCATTCAAAATTACGCTTGACGAAGAAGCCAGTGTTGGAGCAATCGGTGTAGAGGAATCATCACCACAGCCAAAAAACACGGCAACTGCACCAGCCGCAAGTAAAGAGCACAATAAACGTTTTTTCATATTTTTCCTTTTCACACTTTTCATAAAATTAGATTTTATTGCAAGAAAAGGCACAAAAAAAAGTTTTTTAAAAGAGAATTTGTGAGTTGGAACAAAAAGTAAACAGGGATTAGCGGCTAGAAAAAACAAAAAGGCCGCGCTTTACGCGCAAGCCTTTTTTTTAATGTGTAATGTGTAGTGTGAAATGACTAATGATCCACTTCACATCTCACATCACACATTTCACATTAATCTCTGAACTTCACCTGCTTGGTGCCTTCTACGACTTCGCCGATTTGAGCCCACTTTTCACCCTTCGATTCGAGGTGAGCGACAACTTCGTCCTTGTCCTTCGGGTCGATGAAGATAAGCATGCCCATACCCATGTTGAACGTCGAGTACATTTCGTCCTTTTCGACAGAACCCGCCTGTTGGATGAGCTTGAAGATCATCGGAGGATCCCATGTGGTACGGTCGATGATGACATCGACGTTATCCGGGAGGATACGCGGAATGTTGCCCTGGTAGCCCGAACCCGTAATGTGAGCAAGGCCTTGAATAATCTTCTTGTTGCAAAGATCTATGAGGCTCGGATAGTAGCTGCGATGCGGCACGGCAAGAGCTTCGCCAATGGACATATCCATACCGTCAACAACCGTATCTACTTTGTAACCAGCCACTTCAAAAAGCACCTTACGTGCAAGTGAATAGCCGTTTGTATGAAGTCCAGTAGAAGGCAGACCGAGAATGATAGTCCCCGGCTTAATCTTCTTGCCGTCAATGATGTTTTCGCGTTCCACGACACCCACGATTGTACCGGAAATATCGTAGTCGCCCGGTCCGTAGAAGCCCGGCATTTCAGCAGTTTCGCCACCAATCAAGACAAGGTCGTTCTCGCGGCAAGCCTTGGCCATACCGGCAACAAGCTTGTCCATAACGCCCGGTTCCAAGCGACCCGTAGCCACGTAGTCCAAGAAGAACAGCGGACGAGCGCCCTGCACCAGAATGTCGTCGCAGCAATGGTTCACGATATCCTGACCCGGCAGTTCGTGCGTACCCATTTCGATATCCACCTTGAGCTTGGTGCCGACACCATCCACGGAACTCACGAGGACAGGGTCCTTCATGCCGAGATGGTTCAGAGTGAACAGGCCACCGAAGTTGCCTACGTCGCCCAAAACGCCCTGATTGAATGTGGTACGAACGGATTTCTTGACACCGACCATTGCCTCGTCGGCACGTGCCAAGGAAACTCCTGCGTCTGCGTAATTCATCTTTTTTCCTTTGCCCTACGAGCGGGCAGCTATTTGGCCCTATTTACGGGCACTTTGTTTTTCATCAATATTTCTGAGCGCATCAAGGATGAGGCTTGTCGTGTCCGTCATCTGGCTAATGTTCACCACATCAGGCATCACGTGCGTATCCAGTTTGAACAAGGTTTCGTCGCCCCACGAGAGCATTTTTTCGAGAGCGTCCGGCCCTGCCAGTTTACCGCACTTGGCGCAGCAAATTCTGCCTTCCTGGAATGCGATAAAGCCCGATTCCCCGGCACATTCGAAAATGACCGTCCCGGTAATGTGGCTTTTTTCCATTGTCTGAGCAAAATCAATAAACGGGAGGACTTTTGCCGAAGCCAAAAGCGACAATCGTTCAAACTCGTCGAAAGCCTCGTTCTTTGCACGCAAGCGATTCGCCATCACTTTGTAGAGGTAAACCACGACACTCGGATTCTTGTCGAGGAACTTCACGAATTCCGCCTTCGGGATGTGAAGAACCGTGCAACCGTCTTCAGCAGCAATAATCGTATTGCTCGTCGGCTCGTTACACAAAATAGACATCTCACCAAAACAAGAACCACTCTCCAAAGTCGTCAACGCACTATAATGGCCGTCAGGAAGAATCTGACCGCAAACCGTAGCACGCCCGCTCTGCAAGACGCAGAAAGATTCGCCTTCGACACCGCCACGAATAATGATATCGCCAGTGTCATACTCGCAAATCTGCGCATTCAGCAGCAAAAAATCCGCATAATCTCTCGGCAACAGTTGTAAAAACGGTACACCGAGGTCATATTGAGCTGCAATCCAATCTCCAATACCAGTATGTGACATCATATGTTAGAAATTATAAATATTTCTGTACCATGTGTAGGTCGTGTCCAAAGAATTTACCCCCGGAACGGCACCATTTATGCATTTTGCAAAATTCCACAGGAGTTCCGCCGGTCGAGTGACGGCTTCTTCGTAAAAATCGTTGCCCGCACCAACCCCCCTGCGCCCGTCATTCTGGAAAACCATCTTTTCTTTGAACGCCTTGATATTTTTCACGCGAGGTTCCAATGCGACAATTTCATCGGCAGTCGCAAACATTGACGGATTGACCCAGACATCGGCACTATCCGCAAGCGCAAAGACTTGCTCGAACGAGAAGGTCAATTCACGGGAACTGTCAGATGCCCACAAATAGCAACCACCTGCATCGCGAATCAAGTTTGCAGTAAAGCTACTGCCACCGGAAGCATGCCACACACCACCGTAGGACATGCCCGCGAGGACTTTGGGGCAGGTTTTAGACGATAGACGATAGACGATAGACGATAGATTTTTTTCAGATACATTTTCTTTCGTCTTTATACAAGTATCAAATGCTCGGCTCGGAAATAGACTTGCAAGCAATTCTGTTTCACTCGCCTTAGGCATTTGTCGTCTGTAGGACTGAAAGTCCGTTCTTTCGTCTGTATTAGACGAGGACGCTTCGCTTTGAGCTTTGAGGTCGCCCGTTACGGCGGGCTTTGAGCTTTGAGCAATGAGATTTCTTAGTGTTTCATACGCTTTTTTCTCTTGTTCGTAAATAGAATCAGCAAGGGAGCGAACTCCGAACAAAATTCCATACAATTTAATCCATTCCAACTTTGCGAGCGGCCGGCTTTCTTGCCACTCGGACGTAAGCATCAACGGAAGACTCGTTCTTGCAATTTGTTCATAGTTGTCGTAATCGCCCCCCGTAGTGAAGTCGAAAATCAAGTCCGGATGCAACGCCATGAGCTTTTCCAGCGCATCGGCATCATAACCTATACTTTGGACGAAATCCGACGCACGCCCATGGTCGGGCCGAGCGCGGTTATACAAAACACTATCGACAATGTAATTGCCATCCGAGACACCGACGATATTATCGCGAAAACCAAGCCGAAGCAAATACCCCACCTGCGAAGTTGAAAGTGCCACCACACGCTTGAGCGGAATTTGCAACACCTTCGCCGAAAGCCACTCTTCTGGAAAACTCCGACGGCGCAAGTCCGTTCCAAGAGATGCAGTCGAAGAATCCATCATCACGAACTTGTGAACAAGCGTATCCTTGCCTACCACGGAACGCACGACCGCCACATCGACCCCGCACAGTTTGCCAATCGAAAAATAGTCGCTCCCGACCACTTCGAACTGCACCGAACCGCACTTTTGCCCCCCCGACTTTTCATGAGCGTCGCGGTCGCAGCCCGTCACGGACACGGTGCCGAGCAAAACCCCGCAAACACCCAAAAGCACGAAAACTAGATGCATGACAAGGGTGACCAAGGCCACAAAATTAAACCGCCCCCCTTGGAACGAGCAACAAAATGGGCGTATTTTGTTGATTTTTAAGCATATACGATAAAAAAGCATGCACAAAACCGCAAGATAATGTATTTTATTATTTGACGTTATATCTCTTTTGAGGTTCCTATTAGGAGAAAGTCTGTATGAAGACAAAAATAGCCACTTTATGCATGGCAGTGATGTTTAGCATTCTTACGCTTGCGACCCATTCGTCCGCTGCCGACCCCGGTTTTTATGACAAAGACCACATCCGTGGTTTCATTTCTTTCGGTGCCGACCTCCGCGGCATGATGCCCGGATTCAAGGAATATGTCAACAATACCGCATTTGTAACAAGTGCGCTCAAAGGCTCGGGCGCGGACACCGCCTTTTATTACGGAGCTGCAAAGTACAAAAAGTTCGATAGCCAATTCTATCCTGGCCTGCACTTCAATGTCGGTGCGCAGTACAAGCAATTCATGACTTGGATTAACTTCAACTTCATGATAACGCAAACTTCTGAACGCCCGAGCAAAGCTATGGCAGCAGCAGACACTAGCGGAAACATAGCAGCCTTCCCGCTCTATGACGCCCGCTGGTTTACCTACGGTGCCGACTGGATGTTCGGTTGGAAGCTCCTCGGCGAAGAAGCGTTCTTCAACTTGATCCCGGCTGTGGGTATCGGTTTCAACATGATGAACATCCACTTCACCTCGAACTGGGTCGTGTTTAGCGAAACTAAAAAAGGTGAATACTCCATCTTAAGAGACCGCTATTATAGCACGATAGCCGCATCGTTCAACGCCGAACTCGAAGCCCGCTTGCAATTCGATCCTATCTCCGTGGGTCTCTATGCCGGCTACCGCGTCGTGCGCTATAACGAAATCGAAGGCGAAGGCTCAATTATCAAAATAGATGCCAACGGCACGGACAACGACGGCGACACCTGGTTCGTCGGTCTCCGCGTCACTTGGACTTTCTTGAGCCCCTGGGACAAGAAACAGCAGGACAAAATCTAAGATTATAGAACAAGCTATTTAGCAGTCAAGCCTCGCCATCGCGGGGCTTTTCTTTTTTGCAGTATCCAAATTATCTATAGACGAAATAATATTTTTCAAATAAGTGTTCCAAACGTTGGATGCATTCGGCAAACGCGAACTGAACGGCACAAGGAACAAATTCCGTGGAGCGAATCGTCTGGGCGGAAATTTTTCAGCAACCTGTTCCATAGCGACATAATAACCACAAAGTTCACGCAAGCACGTATCCGTCCGCCAATAAACAGTAGAGTCGTCCTTCTCGTACATAAAATTCCAACCCATGAGCAACGTCGGAACACCTTCCCTCTTGAGACGTTCCGGCAAAGTCGAGTACTGCCCCTGTGTGCTGAGCAAAACAAGAACATCAATCTTACGATAATACGCATAGAGATATGCATCTTCAACCAACAACATGTTCGGCCCCATCTTGGCGACAGCTTCGGGCAAATTATAGTGGAACTCGAAACCGGCACGAACAAGCTGTTTTTCAAAACGATCCATCTTGCCGTCCCCTGGAGCTTCGGCGACATCCGTAAACCTTGCATAAGGATGATAGTAATGCGATTCCAATTCCACAGGGGTTCCCTCCTTATGAAAGAGTTTCGCCACATAATCCCTCACCCACTGCTTAAGCTCCCTGAAATCCAAACGGGCATGAAACCTGTGGTATTTGGAATAATATTCGTTGACTTTTTTGAGCGTATAGCCATCCAAAAAGAAACCGACCCGTAAAACGGATTCACTGCTCGACATAAAACCTCCTGTTTTTTACTGTGTCTCTACTTATTTAACACGCTTTTTTAGGAGATTTGTCCAGATTTTTTTTGTAAAAAAATATTAAGAGAACGTTTTTAAACATTATCGCAATCACTGATGCTGTATTTGCAAACAACCGACTCTACAACAAAGTGTGGAGTGACGAACATGAATTTTATGATATAGAAGATTAGACTATGGATCAAGCGAAAAAGAATTGCTCAAGACACTTTCTGCATAATGAGCGTAACGCCGTAGGCGTGAAGTCGAAATATCCATAAAATTTCAAAAGGTCCGCTCTCGCGCAGTCCTTTTGTTGTATTGTCATGCAGTATAGAACCCATCTCAAAATTATTCCAATCTTATAGTTTCACAACATCTAATTCCAATTACTTTATCTATTTTCAAATTACCATTTACAAATACAAAATGCATTCAATCTGTAAATAAAAAAATAACAAACTTTCATCTATTTTATATTGTAAAATAATTTATTTTCACATTAAGTTACATTCATTTGGAATAATTACGTAAAATTACCTGAAAAATTGATTATAGCGATTTTTCTGTTGTCTGTTATTATAATGGCAAACGATTCTTTAATGGTTGATTTTCGTAGTGAACGCCATAGGACAGAATGGAACTGGGTTGAATACAGAATAACTCTAAAAAATATCGCGACAAAGACAATAAAAAAACCTGTTATACGTTATTTTGCTGAAAATACCAATATTCAATATTGTGAAAAAAAATGCAAATAACGTAGGCTGCAATGACATGAAAATAGGTGATTATGGCTTGGATTCGATGCTCGCCGTCACTGTTGATTATACTTCGTATCCATGGCTTCCATTGTGAGTGATTTCAAATTAGAAGAACCTTCATGTTTTAATGGTACACATCCATATTTGAGGAATAGGGCTAGTTCCTGTGTTCATGAATTAGGTGATTATCTGGGAAATTATGTTACATTTGATTCTAGAACATACGTTGCACCGGGGGATTGGATTTATCTTTATGATAGTGCTGATCACATGATTGGAGCTTATACAGGTTTAGAACTTGCTGGAAAAAAGATTACAGTAAAGACTAAGACTCTCAAGGTCGTTCTTGAAAGTAACGATGATGACCAACAAGGATGGGGCTATGCAATAAATAAGGTTGAACATATGCCGTATGACGTGTTGACACCGTTGTTGCATGATATAAGGAGGATGAAAAAATGAAACAGTTTATATTAATCGTTATAACAGCAGCTGTTTTTTGGGGGTGCGAGGATGGGGCTGAATTTTATAATAACGAGGTTGTCGTAAGCAAAGATTGTACGAATGGCGAAGAAACCGGAATGAAATTTGATTCAGACTCGGTTCGATGCGGTGAAAAAGGCCATATTTATTTTGGATTAGGTAAAGTTGATGAAAAGAATGATTTTTCACCATTTAAATTTTATTTGTTCCATGATAATGAAGCGACAAAATCTTTAGATTCTATTTGGATTTTGGAAACGGATTCTGTTAAAATATCTACTTGTGAAAAATTAAAATATTCACAAAAAAATTTGTCAGGAGTATTTTGTTTGCGCAAAGTTGATAATGCAGCAAGGCGGGAGACCGTGAATTTATTTTTTAATCCTGAAAAAAACGATTGGAGTTATTATTTTATATATAGTAAATATGGTGCTTATAAAGCATTTTGCAATGTAGATGCTTACGAATGTCTTTTACGTTATTCATGTGTTGTTCAGTATGATGAAATATACGATTTCTCTAAAATTCCTGATGCAAACGATGTGGATTTGAAAATTATGGGATGTCTTTTATAAAGGAAGATTACTATGAAAAAAATTTTTCTATTAATAACAATTGCTATTGGATTTGCAATGGCTCAAACTACAACTCCCACCTATGATGACGATGGTCGATGTAATATTGAGGGAACTACGTTGCCTCAGGGTGTTTATGAACCTTTGAACGCATGCCAACAGACTGGCTATGTATGCAGACTGGCTAGTGAACTTCTGGATCGGTATTCTTTTGGCTAGGAAAGAATCCTAACTGTACAAAGTTTCATACGACACGGATAGAAACTTTTTATAAAAAACAAGCACACCCCGATGAACTAGACCTAGACAACGCGAACCATGAATTGCGCTTAACATTGACTTCGGGAACGGGTAATGCCAATGCTTTGGGTACTGCCGTTATGGCATCACAAATTTTATCTGCAAAAATCGATAAAGCACAAATAAGTGTAATCTATAAATTCGTTCCGAGTCCTTATGGTGCGGATTTAAATTCAATCCATTTGATTTTTTTTCTAGAGTTGATTAGCATCAAGTGTTGTATCCGCTATACAGCCTTAATTCAAATGCGTGGGTGGGGCGCCGGCGCTTTTGCGGATGGCGGCTTGTTTGCGTTCGACGATTTTATCGGCGATGGCGCGGACTTTCTCGGTAAGCCAAAGCCACGACTGGCTTGCAGTTTCGTAATCAGCTTCGCCAAACATTTGCACACGATTGTCACGACGCAGTGCATCGACTTGACGGAACGCCTTCACGTCGCCCTTGGGGTAAACGGCAAACGTACTGCCGCCATTGTAATTCAAGATGCTGAATGCAGGAACGTCGCTTGGGCCGTCGGCAATGTAAATCATGTTCTCGAAAGGCACGCGGCGGCTTTCGCGGGCAATGGACGAATTGACATCAATCGTATCAGGATATTTGTTACTGCCCTTGTTGATTTCAAAGAGGTAACGCGTTTTGGAAGTGTTATCGAGCGCGGAGGCGATTTGAGAAATTTCACGCGGAACTTCAGGCACGCAAGCAGCAACATCCACAGCGTCCGAATCTCCATTCATAGCATCTAAATAGCCGGGCTTTGCAGGTGTTTCGATAAATTCACATCCGTAAATTCCATCGACGAACGGGGCAATCGCACTGCCGCGAATCGTCTCGGCAAATCCGGTACTTACAACATAATGTTCCAAGCGGATATCGAACGCCTTGTACTTTTCATCTTCACTGATTAACGACTTTACTTCGCCAAAGAATTGCGGAAGCCCCGGATAAAATTTGAGTTCCTTGCCGAACTCGCGTAAAAGAGCGTTATCGAGACCTCTAAACAGCCCTGCTTTCACGTACGTGAGAATGTGGTTCAAGTAGCTCGTATCTGGATTGACCGTTATCCCCTGCTTGCCATAATAAGCCTTAAGAGTATTCACCTCTTGCCAGAACTTTCCGCCATCGACGTTGAAATGTTTAAAGAGCGGTTCCTGCATGTACGAACTGATGAGGGTCTTGTCGCAGTCCCACACCATGGCGATTATATTCTGTTCAAAAGGTGATTTCATATTTTAGTAGGAAGTTGGAAGTAGACAGTAGGAAGTGATTAGTGGTTAGTAAACAGTGGTTAGGGGGATGGGGAGTGAGCTTGTCGAACCGCTTTCGCTTATTTCGTAATAAAGTAATCCTCGGGGTTGACGGGTACGCCGTTCACACGAATTTCGTAATGAAGCCCAAGACTCGACTGGAGTCCGCTCTTGCCGATAACAGCAATCGGGTCACCGCGACGGACTTCATCTCCTTTGTCCAAAAGAGTCTTGCCTAAGTGGGCATAGAACGTTTTCACGTGTTTCAAATGTTCAATTTTCATCGTATGGCCGAAACCCCGGTGAGTGCGGACTTCGACAACGGTTCCGGCTCCCGGCGCATAAACGGTGTCGCCTTCGGCAGCCAAAAAGTCAACGCCTCTATGCGGCAATTCCTGATCGGTAAACGCATCGAACACCATTTCAAAACGGCTCTTGATATCGTGATGGTTCTTGAGCGGATGCAGTACCGGAATGCGGGCCGCAAGCGCGGAATCATTTTCTAGTTTATTCAAAGTTTTCCTAAACGTCGAACGAATTGCATGCAAATTCTTTTTCTGGATTCCTTCGTCTTCTGCGCTCATATTTTCAAGCGTGAACCCTAGTCCGCCCAACTTCATGGAGCTATCGCGGACGGCACGGGTCTCTTCAATCTTCAAGATTGTCGTATCGACGACCGTGCGGATTTTCTTGATTTCTTTCTTGATGACGGAGTTCTGGTGATAAACGTCTATCAGGTTGCCGTTCGACAAGTTCTCCAGAATCTGGACCGGCGAGAACAAGATGAATCCAAAAATGGCGCAGACACCTACAACAACGTAAAGAATGACTTTTTTCACGGAAAACGTGAAGTCACGCGCTTTGGTTTTCAGACCCGGATGTACATGAACTTCAAGCTTTTTCACTGGAACCTTCGGCTTTGTTCAATTTCTGTTCGATTTCTGCAATTTGTTTTTTGATCTCGAAAATGGCTCCCACGGCTTCGATTGCCGACGAATCGTCCTTGAAGGACTCAAAACGGCCTTCTTGAATGGCATCGTAAACGTGCTGCCCCAGAAGTTGGAACTTGGCCTTGAGTTTGGACTGCATCATCGACAATTCAACGCGGGAGAGTACGTTGGACGCACAGTCCATCGCCGTATTTTTCAGCTTATTTAGAGTTTTTTCGTTCATAATATCTTCTCGACCTCCCTCTAAAATAGTAGATTTTTCAGCATAAAACAACGGAGATTTTTCTATGAGTCGCAGCGATCGCAGAAGAGCAAAGCAAAATGTCAAAAAATTCACCCCCAAGAAGGCAAACGCATTGGACAAACGTGTCATCGTGCTCCTTGCCATCATTGTCGTTGTGTTTTTCGTAGGAACAATGCTCATTCAAAGAGGTGCCTAATCCATGAAGTTCACTATTCAAAAGAATGTATTGCAGGATGCCCTGCAAGCGGCGATTAGTGCCGTACCGAACAAATCCACCATCCAGATTTTAAATAACTTCTCGCTCCGCCTCGAAGGCAACTTCCTCGAAGTCAGTGCCACCGACTTGGACCTCGGTATCAGGGTCAAGGTCGAAGTGCAGGGCGAACGTGATGGTGCGGTCGTCATCAATGCCCGCAAGCTGTTCGACCAAGTGAAGAACCTCGTGGATCCGAGCATCACGAACATTACTTTCGACGCACAGGACTACCTGGTCAAAATCCAGTGGAGCGAACGCGGTAAGGCAAGCATCATCGGCTTTGACGCGAACGATTTCCCGCCGTTCCCGGAAATTGAAAATGGCGAAACCTTGAACATCGCCGCAAGCGAACTTGCGTTCCTCGCCGAAAAGACATTGTTTGCAACCTCTACCGACTCTACTCGCTTGAGCTTGAACGGCGTGTTCCTCGAAGCGAAGGACGGCAAGGTTTCCATGGTCGCTACCGACGGCCACCGCTTGGGCCGCGCAGCTATCGATCAGGAAGGCGCAGAACTTTCGAACGGCGTCATCATTCCGCACAAGGCTTTGCAGCACATTCTGCACATGGCGAAGGGTGATTCTACGGTCGAAGTCCGCACTTCTGCAACGCACATCCTCTTTAACACCGGTTCCATCCAAGTGATTTCCAAGCTGTACGAAGGACCGTATCCGAGCTACCGCTCCGTGATTCCGCAGCAGTTCGAACGTACCGCACAGGCAAACACGACGGAATTCCAGAACAAGATCCGTAGCGTGATTTCTATGGCTAACGCACGCACCCGCAAGATCCGCTTGCAGTTCGACGGCAACATCCTCGAACTCAGCGCAACGGACCCGGATGTCGGCGGCGATTCTCGCGAAGCACTCGCCATCACGCACAACGGCGAAGGCAGCTTCTGCATTGGCTTCAACGGCCAGTTCCTCGCAGAAATTCTCGGTATGTGCAAGAGCGAAGAAGTCATCATGAAGATGAACAACCCGCTTGGCGCTTGCATCATCGAGCCGGTTGGCGAAAACTTGAACTTCTCGTTCCTCTTGATGCCGACGCACCTGACGGACAACTAGTCGAAGTTCGGAAAGATTTGAAGGCTCTCGTGAGAGAGCCTTTTTTTATAAAATATAGTGAACAATAAAAGCGAATTCTCATAAAGAAGCCGACCCCGGCACAGAGGCCGGGGTGACAAAACGAAAAGCACGCCTCTTAATATAAAGTAAGATTACTAAATTTTAAATAAAATAACAATGTCTAGTCAAATCCGCAAACGAGTCAATAAGAAAATTACGAAAGCTATCCACGACTTCAATTTGATTGAAGACGGAGACCGCGTGCTGATTGCGACAAGCGGCGGCAAGGATTCGAGCGTGCTGTTGATGGAACTTGCCGCACGCCTCGGCAAATTCGGCCCCAAGTGTGAACTCGCGGCCATCCACATCCAGAGCGATTTTGCAGACAAGGCACCCCGCGAATTTTTGCAGCGCATGGCAGAAGAATATCCGCAAGTGCCGTTCTACTTCAAGGACGTGGCTGTAGAAGGCCGCCTCAAGGATGGTCGCAAGCTGAACTGCTATTGGTGCAGCACGCAACGCCGCACGGAACTCATCAAGTTCGCCCGCGAAAACAACTTCAACAAAATCGCACTCGGCCACCACATGGACGACATCGTCGAAACGCTTTTAATGAACATGTTGTACAAAGGCGAATTCAGCGGCATGCCGCCGATGGTACCATACGAAAAGTATCCGTGCAGCATCATCCGCCCGCTCTGCTATTGCGAAGAAAGCGAAATCATCGCGTATGCCGAAGATGCGGACATCCGCAAGTTCACCTGCACCTGCGAATTCTCGAAAGCAAGCCACCGCAAAACTATCCGCGAAGAAATCAAGAGTCTCACCAAGGGCAGTTCCACGCTAAAAGCAAACTTGTTCGAAAGCATGCGAAAAATCAGGATGGATTATTTGCTATAAAACAGATACCCTCTTACTGTCATCCTGGCCCCTGTGCCGGGATCGCCTTTATCGCGGGGAACTGCGCGCACCCCACATTGTCACTGCACTTCGTGCATTACTAGTTCGCCTCGGATATAGGAACATACAAGCATGTTCCTGCAACTCTCGGCTCCTTTGTCATTCCCGCGGAGGCGGGAATCTCCTTATGGCATTACACACCGCACCGATCTATAGTCTTCTTTCGCAAACGCATTTATACTCGCCGCATCACTGCTGAACGACAAGAACAAATAGTACGCATTCGACTCGCGGTTTTCGACGTCTTCCGTTGCACTCCAGATGTACGCATAACCGCCAATGCCATCGAACTTGCCGTCAACGGAACGATACCCCGCCGGGAGAGCCTTGAAGCCAAATGCATCTGAGCCGTTCCCTTTCTTGAACCAGCCATCGCGAGCTTTTAATGTTGCGCCAGCACGAGAGTACGAAAGAGACTGCGCGGCATTCTCGGATGTTGCGGACTCGTCCGCCGTCGCGGCAATCAGCGACTCAAAATCTTCTTTCGTCGGCAAGCGCCAACCCTCCGGGCAAACCGATTTCGCCTCCGCCCACGAATAAAGTCGCCCCAAGCGTTTGCAGTTGCGGGACTCGTTCTCCGGGCAAAAACTGCCGGACGTTTCGAAATTCAAGTTTTCCGCCATCCACGTCAAACTGCCGATTTTCACGATATCGTAACTTTGTCCGTCACGCGAATCCGTGAACGACTCCGAACACGCGGAGAGGAACATTGTAGTAATGGAAATTGCAAAGACGATAGGGAATTTCATAGAGATAAAAAACAGTTATTCTTCGTCTTGGACGCAACGAACAGAATAGAGGTTTTCATCAGATCTCATATCAGTATAGGAAATTTCGGGGTCCCAATTATGGTGAGCTCTCTCGGCAGTTATAAAAAGAACCGCAATTCCGCAGCCATTTGCAAAACTACCAAGGCAAGCTGTTGTTGCTACCCAAAAAGTGGCAACCGAACCGACACCCCAAGGAACCACAGAAAAACCAACATCATTACCCCCTTCATAGTCACTCCAACCATATCTTGATTTTAAAGCCTGGCCTGCTTTCGCCGTTCCACCTGCAGTCGTAATCAAAGTGTCCCATTCGGCCTTCGACGGCAAATGCCATCCCGTTGGGCACACCCCTCGAACAACTTGGGGCAATTTACAAGATGGAGTTTTCTCACCACATATTTGCGGGTTATCAGGATTATTTGCTAAAGACACTGAATCCAACGCCGCCGAAATAGAATAATAACGCCCTGCAATTTCGCACTTTGATGAGTCTCTATTAAAGCAGACGCTTTTCGCGGAACCTTCATTGTAGTCATAGCTCAAATTTTCCGCCATCCAGTTTTGTTCACCTATTTTGACAGTCCTATAGACATGACCATCACGCTCATCAACCAATTCACCATAATTTATAGACGGATTAAAATGAACATCCTTGGGAACATTCCAGCTATTTCCCAACGTATAAGTACTATCCTTGAGGCAGCGAATTGAATAAGCGTCATGTTTTTCCCCTCTGCTAATTTCACCCGAGTAGAATCCCCAGGTTGTTGTAAAAACTGCCGTTGCATGAGTCTCCGGAAGCGAATCAACTTGTGTTGATGACCAAAAGCCGGTAATGTCGCCATCTCCACCAAAGCCCTGTTCATTATACATACTATTTGGACTAGGAGAGCTGTTATCATATAGTTTCAGCCCAACAGCGATTGCCGAAAAACCCCAATCATTGCTGAATTTTTTTTGATTCCATCCCAAACTAGCCCCAAGAGATGTTATATATCCCAACTCTTTCCATTCCACATAACTTGGCAGATGCCAGCCGTCAGGACAAATTCCCTGTACTACTTTAGGCAGCTCGCAATCACGCATATAACCGCACAATTGTGGAAAGTCGGCGTCATGCAGCATGGCTATCGAATCCACTGCGGCCGCCCAAGTGTACAAGCGTCCTCCAACAGCGCATTTTTTTGGATCGTCCCCAGGGCACCAGGAGTTACCCTTTAGGCTCGGAGTCGCCGAACTATCAGCATAGTTCAAGTTTTCTGCCATCCAGACTTGTCCATGGATGTCGATGGTCTTGTAAACTTGATTGTCGCGAGTATCGACAAATTCTCCATAGGTTAAATTAGGATTTAAATATTTCTCTTTCGGTATTGTCCAATCCATCGCTGTAGATGAACTTGATTTCACAGATGATGATGATAATTTTTCAGATGACGATGACCTAACCGAAGATGAACTCAGCTTGATGCTTGAAGACGAGGCAACTTTACCGCTCGAACTAGAAGATTTGCCAAAAGAACTAGACTTGCCTCCAGAATTGGAATTCGACTTTTGAGAGGAACTGGAATCGTTTTTCTCAATTAATTCTGAAGACGACGATTCTTCATCTTGTTCGAGAGATGCTGCGGAAGATGAATCTTCGCCACAAGAGGAGAGCAAGATTGCCGAAAAAAAAGCAAACGAAGTAAATCGAAATATTGAGGAAAGTAAATTCATTTTGTTTCTCTTTTATTCTAATCGTAAATTAATATATAAAATTTATTCTCAACAGCCCATATTACGGACAACTTGATTTGAAAATTTGCGTCAGTCAACATACAGTAAAGATGTCATGCCGTACTCCGTCACGGCATCGGTTGTATTATAAAAAGCCGACCCCGGAATAAATCCGGGGTGACAAAGAGCAAAAGAAGATGCTCGATGGATCCTATCGCCGGCGGCTCCAGGATGACTGCGGTGAAAATGTCATGCCGTGCTCCGTCACGGCATCGGTTGTACTATAAAAAAACATAATGGATTCTATCACTCCACTACGTTTCGCTCCAGAATGACAGACCCCGGAATAAATCCGGGGTGACAAAAAGTAAACGGGAAATTATAAATTCTGCGATTTCGACAAGTCTTACTTGTACATGTAGCTTACGCCGTTGGGGAACTTGATTTCCTTCATGCCGCTGGTTTGCACCTGAGCCGCAGACTTGACTTCGCCACCGTAAAGAATGTAATTGCCTTGATATGTCGGTTTGAAAGCTGCCTTGTCGGAACCATAGTAGTTATTGCTGTTGTAATTCAAAGCCGTGCATCCGGGAACATCCATCGTGTAGTTGCCAAATGCGAGGAGAACGCCACCAGTAATTGTAAATCCATCGTCGGTATCGATAAGACCTCCAGCAAAGTTGTACGCGCCGCAATCGCTTCCGCCCTGCTGACCGCCCATACCCCAGCCACCGCCGAAGTTGAATCCGCCACCCATGCCGCCGCCCATGCCGCCTTGGCCTTCGTAGCTCTGGCCAGTAATTTCAACAATCACCACGCCGCCGGTCATTTTTCCAGTACCGTTAGCATCTAACCCGTCAACCATGTTGCCCTTCACGCTGATGTAATGGTAGCCACCGGTGATGGTGATATAGCCACTGCTCTCACTGAACATGGCCATGGAGCTGCTATTGTTCTTGGGGCCGCCACCGCCGTTCCATCCGTCGTTAGTCGCAAACACGGAGGTCACGCCGCCTTCGGCAAAAATCTTGAACGCTTCTATTGCTTCGAAAGACGTCACAACGTTGATTGTCGAGCCCCTCATGTACAAGGCGGAATCCGCGTGGATGCCCTTCTTCTTTGTCGAGATGGTCACGTCGCCGCCGTTCATGTAAACTTGCCAGTTGGTGCGGATTGCAGAAGAATCCGATTTCACGTCGATGGTTCCGCCGTTGACATAGACGTACTTTTCGGCCGTGATGCCCTTGTTGGGGGATTCAATCTTGATTGTCGAAGGTTCGGTAGAATCGCTCACGAGAATGTAGTTGGCCGCCTTGATGCCGCTCTTGTGCCCCTTGATGGTGATGTTGCCACCGGAGATCTCGACAATGCCCTTGTGAGCCACAGTGTCCTTGAATTCACCCCTGTTGTCTTCTACGCATTCGTCACTTTCGAGGCCGTCGCCCGCCTTGGCGGTGATGTTCAAGGTGCCGCCCGAAATTTCGAGACTGCCCTTGCCCTTGACGCCGTCATCGCTTGCCACCACGGTGATATCGCCATTCTTGATCTTGAGATCGTTGCTGGACTGGATACCGTTCTTGAAGTTACCCGTGACGGTCAGCTTTCCGGAACCCTTGATGTTCAAGTCGTCCTTGGAATAAATCGCAGCCTTTGCAGTGTCTTGCTTGCCGTTGACGGTTGTGAACAAGTGATTGCCCTTGCCGTCTTCCACGACGTTGACAGAACCCTTTACCAAGTGTATCACCGTCTTGTCGGCGTTCTTCACGAGAATCGGAGAGTTGGAACTCTTCAAAGTCGCATTGTTGAGATAAATCCCGGTATTGCCCTCGTTTTCGGCACCCGGAGTATTCACCACCACCTGGAAATCAGAGGCTTCGCCCGTGATAAAGTAATCGCCTGGGCAAGTGATAGTCGCCGCCTTGTCTTGCACTTCGACGCAGTTGTTGTTGTTTTCCACAGTCGCCGTGGTCCCAGCAAGCTTCAAGACAATCTCGGAACCGTTCGCCTTCCCGTTCTCCAAATCGCTTTCGCTATTGCTCGTAGGCGTGGGGACGCTGGAGCTAGAAACCTTGTTTTCCGGAGAGGCGACGCTGGAACTGGACAAGTTCAAAAACGCATCGCTAGAACTAGAAACTTGATTGACAGGCGCCGCAATGCTAGAACTGGAAACTTCAACCGGAGCAGCAACACTTGAGCTAGAAACTTCATTGACAAGAGTTTCGATACTGGAACTAGAGACTTCGTTGAATTGCAAATCATTGCCGGAACTCAATTCACTGGCAGATGACGTTTCCACTGGGGAAAGGGCCCCGTTGGGGTTGACAATTGAACTGCTGTCTTCAGAACAAGCCATAAGGCTCAAAACTGCAGAAACAGCGATTACAGGCAGCTTATAAATCCTCATATAACACACTCCATTTTGTAATAATATAGATTCTATCATTCAAAACAGACCCACCGCTACAGAAATTCCGTTGAAGCCGCCTCAACAGACGAAAGGCCGAGCCGCTTAAGAAAAATGCGGTTTTTAGCAAAATTTCGGCGATATTCGTGTAAGGGGAGTCTGGGGTTCGTTTAAAATTTGTCGTATAGACGAGGTTTCGTTCAAGAGTTGAAAAATTATTCTTCTATCGCCACATATTTTTGATTACGACTATTGGGCTTATCGGGAATCGTATATCGAATCTTCGTGTTCAAAAGCGGTTTAATATAAAGCTGTCTGAAACTCTTTGGATCTGACAGTTCTAAATAATCCATCATTTCCTTTTTGCTGCGAGGAACCTTGCAAAAGTCCACAAGTTGATCCAGCTTCGTTTGTATATCAACTTGGGGGGTGACTTGGGGGGTAATAGGCGCGACTTGCAGCCGGTTTTGTTGCATTTTCTGTGAATCATTCTATGAACTCTTGATATACGCTGAATACAATCCTATATTTAGACTATCTCGTCTGCAAATGTAGAAGGAGTTCCTGAAGACGTTCCATCCTGTGGAGCGTCTTCTGCATTTTGAAGATGAATACACACAGTGACAATTTCTTCGCAACTTGTGGAAGAATTTCTCTTTTATTTATCGCCTTTTCTCTGGGCAATCGGAAGGCAAACTCAGGGCATTCTCTGGGCAATTTCAGGTCGGACTCAAGAAGATTCAAGAACTCCTTTTGCTTTTCGATTTTGAACCATCGATTCTCCTTGAAATCGACAATGATGCCATCGGGAATCGTCCCCTTGCCGCCGGAAGTGAGAATCTTGCTTTTCGCGAGCATTATGAAATAGTCCCCAAAGAGAAGCTTGAAGTTGTCAACGACAACCTTCTCGACCTCTTCTACAGTATTGAACTGGGAAAAATCTCGTCTAAATATTTGCCGTTTTTCGTTCAATTTCGCCATTTTTCGTCTAAATTTCGTCTAAATTATTCATTACTTCCCAGTAGCCAGTCTTTTTACCTCCAACTCGCTTTAATATGCCTAAAGTCTGTAATTTTGACATACTTTCACTAATAGACGAACGCTGGTATTTAAGTAAAGACGCCAATTCAGCTTGCGTAATATTTGGATTTTTAGATATTTCCCCAAGAATGGCGCTTTGTACTTTTGTAAGCTTTAATGTCGGGTTTATTGTCGGCTTTAATGTCGGGTTTATTGTCGGCTTACCCTCGTTCAGTTCAAACGGGGTCACGTTAATCCGATTAAAAGGAATCGTTACCACAATAAAGCTCTTTTCAATAAGAATGGATTCCCGGCCATATGCACCGACGATTTTCGGCACACCACGCCCCGAACGCTCACTCAGCCGAAGCTGCAAGAATATAGATGCGAGCACCTCATTAACCGGAATACTCACCCCGTTGAAGAATCCCTCCATATCCTGTTCAAGCCCGATTCCGCCATGCGAAAGAATTTCGATACGATCCGTAAAGACGCTTATCATGGGGGCATTCAAACCCAGCCATTTGTTGTGAACAAAAGCATTCAGAATAGCTTCGTGGAAAGCCTCGTAATCAAAAAGCGGGACATCCTTCCTCTCGGAAATGCGGCCGCGCTCATCCGCTTGAATGATATTGATTGCATCGCCGTATTCCAAAATTTTGTCCATCGCGTACAAGATACATGAATTTCCGTATTCCTTTACCGAGAACAACGCATCTGCCTTACTTTTGCCGCTAAAAACCGAGACGCGAATCGGGATGTCGTTTGCGTCCGAAAGTAGCAATGCCATAATGTTATAGCGACCATCGGCAGTCAAAAGCTTGAGCGACTTCTTGAAAGTTTCCCTTCGGAGTTCAATTCCCTTCGCCCCGTAATACATGAACAGCTTTTCAAAAGTCAGCTCCTGTGCATAATCCGGAGCCGCCGTATTGACAATAGTCGGAATACCGTTTGAAAGAACATTCAACAAACGAATCTCCCATTCAGGGAACTTCGCCAATTTCTCTTTGCTGGAACCAATCCGAATAAACGCCTGAGACAAAAATTTCGTCGGAACAGATTTAGCCGCTGGAACAGTCAACAATACAAGACGCTTGCCATCAACCTGCACATCCTCGACTTCAAACGTGACACTCGGCTTTAGATTGCGAGCAAGATAGTGCTTATAGGGTTCGTGATCAATGTCCTTGTCGAAATTTACGGTTGTACCAATGATTTCATGCGAAGTATCATCTACACCCCAAACGACATAACCGTATTCACGTCCACACAGAGCCGCCCCATTGGAGATTGCAGAAATATACTCCCCAATTTCATCTTTTGAAAACCAGTTGCCCTTAAAGTCCAACCACTCGTATTCGTGCGGAAGCGAAATCAGATTTCTTATCAGGTCTTCGAATTTGGTCATATAGGGCATCCCTCTAATCCTTAAAATAACTTCTTCCGGTTTTTCTTGCAATAGGCCCAGCTGTTACTCAATTTTTCTATTCCTATCAAATATAATTCCGTCCACCTCGATTCCGTCCGAACAGACCTTCCCTTCGAAATGCGTCTTAGGTTTACCCTTCGGGCCGTAATCGAAATGCACGATATCGCCCACATTCAAAAGCCCAGCCTTCACAATCTCGTACAAAGCATGCGACAAAACCCATTCCTCAAAGTCACTCGGGAAATAGAGGACCTTGAAGTTGTGGGCGACAACCTTCTCAACCTCTTCTCCGGTCTTGAATTGAACCTTGGAATAGAATGTGCCAATTTCTCTACAAATTTGCTTTTGCATTTTTTATTGCCAAAAGAAGCTTTTGTTCCAAAATATCCTTAGGCGGCATTTTTGTCAGATACTGTCCTACACGAATATTCCCTTTATCTAATTCCATTAGTTCTATTGTCTGTTGGGATTTTTCGGCACACAAAATTAAGGCTATCGGGTCTTTTTCGCCTTCTGCCTTTTCATTTTTAGAAAGCCACCTAAGATACAGTTCAACTTGCCCTTTATATTCAGGTTCAAATTCTCCGAGTTTCAATTCAACAGCAACAAGCCTGTGTAGCGTTCTGTGATAAAAAAGAAGGTCAATAAAATAATCTTTCCCATCAAGGACAAAATGCTTTTGCCGTGCTAAAAAAGCAAAATCTGAGCCCATTTCAAGAATAAATTTTTCCAATTCGACAAGAATTGCATTTTCCAAATCGTCTTCGCTGTACGAATCTTTTAGTCCAAGAAAATCTAGAATATATGGGTCTTTATAAAACAAATCTGGAGACATTGTTTTTTGTTTTTGCAAAGTATCAATATCGTTTCGGATAGTCTTTTCCGGTTTTTTAGAAATTGCAGTCCGCTCAAAAAGCATCGATTTACGCCTATTGCGTAAAGTTCTAACATTCCAATTTTCATTGCTGCACATGGCAACATAAAAATTTCTCTTCAATTCATTTTCAATCGGAATCAATTCAATAAAATGAGACCAAGTCAATTGTTGCGACAGTGTCGCCACTTTTTGTTGATCGGGAAATTCTCTGTAAAATTTCACCATACGGAAAAGAGCGGACTTTTCAAAGCCCCTTCCATAGCCAAGTGTCAATTTACGGCTCAAATTTTCAACAATACTCTTCCCGTATTCGGCCTTCTCATTTTCCATAACATTGCTAACAAGATACTGACCAATGGACCAATAAAGCAAAACCATGGAACTGTTGATAGAATGCTGAACTGTTCTTTTGCTTGCTTCTATCAGCTTTGATATATCAGCATAAAATTTTACTTCATTTCTTGATGGGACATTCTTTTTCGTTTTTTCTACTCATGCAAGACCTCTCGCCCTAAATATACTCACAACCAGATGTCACAAAATGTCAAACCGGCGTTTTTTTGAAAAAACATTTTCTCGTCTAAAATTTTGCCGTTTTTCGTTCAATTTCGCCAATTTTCGTCTAAAGTTCGTCTAAGTTTCGTCTGTAAATTAGCTATTTAGACGGGCGGGGGCAATAGATTGAAGCGTTACTCATTTTCCGAGGCTTTTCAATTCCTTCCTATCCTTATTCTTCCAAAACGTGAGGCCGTTTCGAGCGCCTCCGGCAACGAACGCAGCCGCCATTGACGGGGAATCGCATTCAATATCCTCGCGGAGCGTTCCATCAGCGCCAACAGAAGCGTTCTTTCGGACATTCAGCCAACCCGAGCCACGGAAGTCATATTTCAGCGAAAGTTTGCTGCCGGCAAGAAGAACGAACTGCGAGCCAACACGCCGGACTTTTGCGATAATCGCCCCGCCTTTCGCGAAGTGATACAACATAACATTATCGCCATTTTCAGGATGCGTCACCGCCGATGTCTTGCGAGATTTCTTTTTATGCTTTTTGCGTCTCGACGGTTGTTCAGCATCGTCACTCTTTTTAAGCAAGGCGTTCCACTTTTCTTCGAGGAATTTTCCGTCGGCGGTTTTCCAGGTGACCCAGCCGTTCGTCGTTGTGCGCGAAGGGCTGATTTGTTGGATGCAACGCAAGGCAGAAACGCTGGCCGAAGAAACGATTTCATCCACCTCGATTCCATCGGAACAAATTTTTCCTTCGAAATGCGTCTTGGGTTTGCCCTTCGGGCCGTAATCGAAATGCACGATGTCGCCCACGTTCAAAAGCCCGGCCTTCACAATCTCGTACAAAGCGTTGCTCTTGTCCGTCGTCTTCAAGGACTCCTTTTCCTGCGTCAATTCCAAGTCCGGGAAATCGTAAAGTACCTCGCCCTTGCCGTTCATGTATTTCTCAATACGCTGAATCTGCACATCGACCTTCTGCATCGAAGCCCATTCCTCAAGGTCGCTCGGAGAATAGTCTATCGGCAAAGAGACAATCGGGTCTTTTTCCAGAATCTTCTGGACAAAACCGTGCACATGAATTTGCTGGATTTTCAGGTCGGATTCAAGAAGCTTTGAAAACTCCTTCTGTTTTCCGATTTCTGCAATGCAAAGTTCCGTAATCTTGTTCTTCGTCTCGCGATTCATCACCGCGACAAGCTGCTTGCTGATTTGCGGAGCAATATGCCCCCACGTTTCGTGGTCGCCGCGTTCCACCTCCAAGATGAACCATCGGTTTCCCTTGAAATCCACGATGATGCCATCGGGAACAGTCCCCTTGCCGCCAGAAGTCCGGATCAAACTTTTCGGCAGCAAGATGGAATAGTCGCCGAAGAGAAGCTTGAAGTTGTCAACGACAACCTTCTCGACCTCTTCTTCGGTCTTGAATTGAACCTTGGAATAGAAAGTGCCTGTGGGAGTGAAAAGCATGGGAAACCTACGAAAAACACAACGGCAAAGCTTCTTTGTAGTATTTTTCCAGAAAATGATGTTCTAACTTCGTGCAATCATATTTTTGACGCAAATATTCTTTAAAATCAAAATGTTCAAAGGCAGTCTTTTTTTCTGCTAAAGCATCCCAAAAACTTTGATCACTCAATTGAAGGTCTAAAAAATCTTCTAAATCAGACACATTTATCATGTATATGTTATCAAGATTCACCCCTTCTGAAGAGATAATTTTACGACATAAATCATTGGCATTATATAATGGATCATTTACAACTATTAAGCCAATTATATCCTTACAATCAAAATATGAAGCAAATGATGAGTCTGATTTTTCAACAATAATTTTTTTCGATTTACTTATTTGTTTCGCTGCTTTTAGCACTGTCTTTTTCAAATCGTCAAGTAGTTCTAATTCTAATCCAGAAACTTTTGAACTAGCAAATAACGATGATTGTTTCACTTCAATTAAAACCAATTTTTCATCTTTTTTTACAAAAAAATCCACAGATTTTACTTTATTTTTTCCTTCTTTATACACAATTTCCGGAGATACAGTATACGAAGTCAAGGAGTATTTTAAAATTTCACCAACATATTTTTCAAAGACCTCACCAAACTCTTGCTTAAAAGGATTTTTTTTATCCTCACCTTTATATTTATCACATAAATCAAAATAGAGACCCGATGTTATTCTTGACATAAGTTTATACTTTGCGGGAGCAAAGTACACTATTTTATTCAATTCAGGGCATTCCTGATTTGTTTTAACAAGTGGTTTTAAATTGCAAATAGGAGGAATTCCTAAACAACTCCATACATCCTGACAACAAGAAAAATAATCTATAAAATTCTGAAAGCCATTTTCTGAATAACAATCCTTTAAATATGAAGCCATTTCCTTTTTTTCTTCTTCATCTAAACTATAGGCAAAAGGTTTTTCGCAAAGCAGCATCCCATAAACAATCATTTCTTTATAAGGAAGGCCAATCAATTCTTTCAAATCATCTAAAGGCGAAATACTACTTTCTCGTCCATCTTTCCATAAATAAGCAAACAAATACCAGTACCGAGCTATAAGATTATATGTATTTTCAAAAAATTGGGTATAAGCAATTTTCGTTTCTATAATTTCGGCATCAATAGGAGATGCGTGCGACGGTTCGACGACTGCAATGCCTGAAAATTGATATTTTTCCGCTTCACCAGCTGCATATTGTAGTATATTAATAATATCCTGCTCATTCGGGACTTTTCCATTATCTTTAGACGCGTATTTTATCGCTAATTCCAATGCTCTGCACAATATATCGTCATTATAAGAGGTCCCTTTTATATTCGGCAGTACATCATTTGCACAATACACATTTTTAGCCAACTTTGAAATTGCTAACGCCAATTCCATGAAATTAAAAACAGAAAAATATTTCTCTAATTCAGAATGATCTGCGTTCTTTATCGGACTACGATACATTTTTTTTCCCGATATATTCCCAACTTCTACAGTATTTTCCATTTCAAACTCTTTATAACTGTTTTGCCAAGCATCTGTCCAGCATTCATCAAAAGTTAAAGACGCTTTTTCTAAAGCATAAGGAGAATTTTTATCCGTCATTAGGAAACGATCCATAAATTTGTAAAAGAGGGATTCGTTATGTGCTTTATCTAAAAGCTTACATACATAATTTTTCACAGTCTCTTCAATGGTTTCGCCACGTTCTTTCGCAACAACCTCTATTTGTGGCATATTAATTATACCGCGAACAATGACATTTTGTGCCAATAGATTCTCTTTATAATACTTAATTGCCACTTTTTTATAAAGCTGAACGCAATCGCAAGCCATATACACAGCATTCGTCTTATTAGGCTCGGAGTTCTCTTGATCAATTGTTTGAGATATATCATGATCTTCAATAAAATCTCGTATTATTGCAGAATTATACCGAACGATACAATCACCTTCAATTTTTTTATCAGGTCCATAAGATTTATAAAATGGAGCTCGATCTTTAATTGTTATCGCCGTGTCCAAATACAATCCAAAGCATGATGAGGTTAAAACGTACAAGCCCATTTCTGTTTTAATATTTATATCTTTTAATAAAGAAGCAACTTCATTCCATGACATTAGACTCATATCAGAAAGTTGTATTCCCTCTCTATCACCATGAACTTCTATTGATAATATCACTTCATCACCAGAGTTCACGTCATCTGTTATCTGCAAAAAAGACTGTTTAAAATCTGATATAGAGACGCAATCGTAATATTGGGTTGTTATTTGCCTCGAAAAAATATCAGAAATTTTCTTCCCCGTTTTTTCATCCTCTTCACGAAGCGATTCTATAATATATAATTTTTTCATTACACATTCACCTTTGTTAGAAATTGATTGCAGTTAGACTTGTACTCTATTTCAAAATCAGCAAGAGACAAACATTTATAATCCGAAATAAAATAACGACTTATATTTGGATAGTAAGTAATTATTGCTGTTATCAAATAATCTGTATTCATCTTTGATCCAACCGTTTTTTCAAAAAATGCAGCTAAAGAATCAATATTTTCAGATACTAATTTTACTTTCTTTCTATACTTAACTAAATACGACTCTTCATCATAAATAAATTTATCTAAATCATTTCTAAATTGACGAGGCTCTGTAGAACCCTTTACATTTTTGAATTCAAAACATGCAATGGTTTTACGATCTTGCGAGAAACCTATAAAATCAATCTCACCAACATCACTGGGTATAGGAATCCCAGAAGGAAGGTTGTCTTTATACGATTGTCCAATCAGGCCAAGATGAGCCAAACAACCTGTTGCATATCTTTCAAATTTATGTCCATAATAATTCAAAATAGATGAAGTTGCATCTTCCAATTTCTTGAATTTCCATTCATCTGGCAGTGAATCATACAAAAAAAGTTCTTGGAAAGCCATTCTAGATTCCCCAACCATTGCTCTAGAATACGCAATCATCTTTTTTCCATCAATATCAAACTCTAGTATAAATCTCAATCTTAGTCTATATTTTTGATTTGTTCTAAAAAGCTCTCGTGGTTCATCAATTAATTTTTGCCTAGAAAGAATTAACGCATTCAAAAACAGCTCTATCTTCGAGAGATCTATTTTTATCTTTAGTAAGTTCAGCAACTCATTTAACAGTTTATCCTTAGAAACAAGAATATGTCCATCCAATGAGTTTTTATTGTAATTTATAAGAAAACTATATATTCGCTCAACATCTGCATATGAGAAATGAAATATTTCTGAAAAGGGCGCTGTTATTTTTTCAGAAATAATTTTTTCCGAATCATCCTCAACACGTCCATTTTGCCCCACATACTTTCTAAATCTATATAATGAATTCTGTAATGCATCTTTAGCGAAGTTTTCTATTTTCATATCGCAATAAATGCGTGATCCCGGAGGATTAATCACCATCTCAAATCGACCTTCAGAAAGTCCATACACTAACGAACTCTCACTTGAAAATTCGACACACATTTCTACAAGTTCAATCAATCTTTCTAAATTTAAAGAATCTCCATCACTTTTATCACAAACACCATGTTCTACTATTTTTTCTATTACATACTTTAAACCTCTTCTCAACCCCATTCGATTATTCCAACGTTCTTGTTCGTCATCATCAAATTGGTGCCGACTCATCCAGTCAATTTTCGATGTTTGTGTATATTGATCTAATAAGAAACACAAAGTATTTATATTTGCAGCCTGTTTCAAACAACCCTTTAAGCAATCGTCCAAAAAAGCATATACCTGCTTTATTATTTCATTTATTATTTTTTTATCACTGTAAGAACCAACATCAATATTTTCTCGCGTAAATGTTTCACGTTCTAAACGCAACTGATGTATAACGTCCGACCTTGGAGTAATAACTGGAACGCCATAATACGATTCATAATGAGCATCTGAATACATTTCTAAAATTCCTTACTTCAAATCAAACCAAATCTTTAATTCCTTAAACAGTCGTTTTTTTCTATCCTCACAAAAGTCTCCAAAATTTGCCAAATTCCAAAGTTTTTCTTTATGAGAAATCAAATTGTTATTTAAAAAGCTTTCTTTACGCTTTTGCCCTGCATTTCCCCTTGGAAAACGAGTTCTATCATTCAAGAAAACATCCAACGGATCTGCATTTTTGCTTTGGTTTAATTTTGGAGAAAGCAATTCCAAATTCATTAAAGAGTCTTTAGTGTCAGAAAAATCTTCGTCCGTTATCGTAGATTCAGGATGAATGTGATCCAACTGAAAATCGTTTAAATCTTTTTCTCCACTCGAATCATCTGCTATAACACCAAGAAGCAAATGAGCTAATTTTTTATTTCGACGATATATAGGTTGTTCCAAAAGATTCTGTAAATCATCTTCATCGAATTTGAAATATTTCTTTATTTCTTCACTTTCGCTTTGAGTTTTCAAATACTCAATGCTAAATTTTTTCTTTGATTGAACGCAGTTTTGAATTACTTTACGCATTTCCCCCAATGTCGTATCACTACTTCCGCTAAATAAGCCAAATGCTTGAGAAATAACATAATATTTCTTAATTTCCTTCCATTCGCCTTTACCTACACTAAAATTTTTTTGCATTATATAATATGCAATTGGCAATAAGGCGTTTTCTGATAAGCCCCTTGTGTAAGCATAACGATTTCTTTCATTCATTAACATCGTAAGTGTTTTTTCAAGTTTTTCTTTGTTTTCTTCTTGACGAATAAATTGAATCCTTTTGGATTTGAATGCCTCTAAATTATAACGAACGGGCAAATCGTTAATATAAAGCATCGAACGCATTACAAAATCCTGAGATCGGCTTAAAGAGAGATTTTGCTTCAACATTCTCGTCTTTTTATCTATGAAAGATTTTCCATCAGACCATTCTGCAACGATTCTACTATATAACAATTCAGCTTTAGCCAGAGACGTTCCCTGAGTATTCACTCTTGCAAAAATCTCTGAAATTTCATTCATTTTTTCAAAAGACACTTCAAAGAAATTGAGTGGCCTATTATAAATGGCATCAACTAATTTTTTGAGTTTGTTTTTAAAATCAATTTTATCACAAGACTTTTGGATATTTTGAGGGACCTGCTTTCTTAATTTTTTGACAAAAACGGATAAATCATTAACATTTTCACAAACTTCACGAATTTCAATCCATAAATTATTTTTTTTCCAATTTCGACATTCTTCTTCCGTCTTAAATTTAAACAACGGAATGGAATCTTCATTGTCATCTATAGATTTCTCAAAATTTTCAGAATCATCACCTGCTAAATTAAAACAAAGAAATAAATTTTCAAAATTTCCTTCAATATTTTGTAAACCCCGTCCCTTCTTTTTTGTTTTAATCCAACCTGTTATCCCTAAATATAAAGCCGTTAAACGTTGCTGCCCATCCAAAACAACACTATATTTTTTTCCAACAACTACACCTTGAGCTTCATTCAAACCATCTTCATCGCCACCAGCATCATGATAAAAAGAGCACAATGGGCATACTTTTCGCGACCAATTTCCGATATTCCAAACAATAGGAATTCCAATAGGATAATCTCGATATAGCGAGTCAAATAAAGCTTCTATTTTTTCCACGGGCCAAACAAACCCACGTTGAATTGGCGGTAAAAAGAATTTTTTGTTGATTTCTCCAACGAGTTTTATAGGTGTGTAATTTTGATTAATCTTCATAACGTTTCCTTATTTTCACCTTTTCTCCACGGCGTCAATCTCTTCGGTATCGGTGATGCCGTAGAGTTGATAGACGAGGGTGTTGACTTGTGCTTCGAGGGTGGCGAGTTGCTTTTGGGTCGTTTCGTCACTTACTTCACTGGATTCTTCGACTTTCCCTATCGCCTTTGGCTCCAGGGTCCGCTCAGGATGACTCGAAGCCTGCTTTTTAGCGATGATGATTTCATCGGCGAGGGTGGCGAGTTGTTGCAGTAGTTCCGCGTTGTCGAGGGGGATGCGGAGGTTCTCAAAGTAGGCTTTGCGGATTTCGCGAGTGCCGCCCATGAGCTCAGGGCAGTTGTACCATATCCAGAGTTTGACAAGGTTCGAGTTAAAGATTGCAAGAAGGGCTTTCAATAGGTTATAGCCACAGGGAGAGGAGATTCCCGCCTTCGCGGGAATGACATCGCTGGTTGTTTCTGCACTGGATTGCTTCGCTTCGCTCGCAATGACGTTTTCCGTTCCCTTTGGCAAGTTCTGCGAATTGTCCTTTTCCGTAATGATAAAAGATTTATCGTTGCCGATGGAGCCGGATTCATCATACGTGAACGGAAATACCGAGGTCATATTCGGGTACATGATTTTGGGTTTGGCAAATTCTTCCAAATAGGCGCAATTACGTAGATTGTATGGCGTATCGCCTTTATCCCCACGTTTAACCAGCTTATCTATAAATTGATCAAGATGCTTTTTTATTGCAGGATATTCATCAATATTGATGGGCGCAATGTTCCTTTCTTTTATTCCGTTATGCGGATTGATTAGATACTGATCGCTTTCCGTTACCCATGCGTTAATGTCTCGGCCGCGGAGCAGGGGCTTTATGAGATCTTCGCTATTGGGGTCTTCGGCAATGAGTTTTTCTCTCGTCTTTCCATCAATAAAGAAAGCGTCGTTGAAGCCGGTCAAAATGCCGCGATAAATAGAAATCGGCATATCTTTCAGAGCCGTGCCGACATTCATTTTCTGCAATACGGAATCGTGGAGTTTGTTGCGGATACTCCATTCGCTTGTTCCGAAATTTTCTGCCGGGAACTCGAATGTCGCTGCCTTGACTTCTTTTTCGAATTCGCCGTGATAGTTCTTGCTGTTCAGCGAGCACGCCAAAACAGGCATCTTGTCGCCGGACTTTTGCGATACGAATATGCACACGTAAATGGTCGCATCGGCAAAGAACTGGACATCGCCAAAGTTGAGAATTTTCTTGAGCGAGGTCTGGCTCATGAATTGTCGCAGTTCCTTGCCGTAATCCACGAGCATCCACTTGTTCGGCATGATGAACGAGAAATATCCGTTCTTTTTCAGCAGGCTGTAGGCACGTTCCACAAAAAGGCAATAAAGATCTGCGGACTTGTTGTAGCAACTGTAATCTCGTTTGCTGTAAACGTCGCTCATCTCGCCCATGCTCTGGAGCTGCACATACGGCGGGTTTCCGATGATAGCATCAAAGCCAACAAAACGGCCTTCGTCATCGAGGATTTCCGGGAATTCGAACATCCATTCGAGCGAGTTGGAAAAGTCGATGTCGTTGTTCTTGACTACGTTTCCGAAGAGGTCAATGCTGGGCGGCTCCTTGAGTTGCGACTTGAGGCCGGCAATGTTCAGGCGAAGTTGTTGCTTATTGTAGCTCGTTCCGCCCGCCTTGTAATCCTGAACGTTTTTTCTGTATTCCTTGAGTTTCGCGGCGAGTCCGTTTTTCTTGTCGGCCTTGTCTTCTTTCTGCAAAAAGTCCAAAACGACATGTCCGTTCTGCACGGGGTATTTGCTCAGCAGAGAATCGCCGACTTTGATATTGATATCAATGTTCGGGAGCGTCTGAAGTTGTTTGTAGCCGCTTTCCTTGGTGTAGTAGGCGTTCTTCAAAAGTTCAATCCAAAGGCGCAAACGGCAGATGTTCACGCTGTTGGGGTTCAGGTCAACGCCGAAAAGGCAATTCTCAATGATGCGGCGTTTCTCGTTGAACAAGGCTTCTTGATACCGCTGGCTTTCTTCGTTGCCGGGCTTGTATTCAAACGGTTCGCCCTCGTCATCAACTACAGAAAGTTCGTCGTTATCTACTTTCAAAATCAGGTCGCGGCGTTTGATGCGTTTGCCGTCTGCATCGCACAAAATGTTCAATTCCGATTTGATTGCAAGCAGGCGATTAAGGGCCGACACCAAGAAATGCCCAGAGCCCACGGCGACATCGGCAACGCGGATATCATCAACAATTTCATTCGCTTCTGAAATATCTTCAATCTTGTCCGAGACATCTTCCAAATTTTCGCATTTCCAGGACTTTTTCTCGTTGAACTTTTGGACCACAGTTCGTTCCAGCACATCGCGGGCCATGTAGTCGGTGATGAACCCAGGCGTAAAGAAACTGCCGTCTTTGTAGCCGTTGATTTTTTCGAAGATGAGTCCGAGAACCGACGCGTTGATGAGCGTCTTGCTCGTAGAGGTCACGCCGCCTTGGGCATCGCTTGCGAAGTTGTACGCATCGAGGAACTTGAAGATGTAATCCAGATTCGGGAGCGAGCCTTTCGCGCGTTTGCCGCGTTCGTCCTTCAGGACGGTCTTGTTGAAAATTTCCATCTGGGCATCGGGAATGCCGCGGATTTTCAGGTGCTTTTCGTCTTCGGTCGGCTCGAACAGCGAACTGTTCAAATAAGGAACATTCGGGTAACGCTTGAGCACGTCTTCATCGCGGTCCTCAATTTTCTTGCCAAGCACCTTGAAAAAGAAAATATTCAGTTCGTCGAAGTTCGCTATTTTGTCTGTACTCATGAACCGGTACGATGCATCGCCCTTTTGATACATGAGGATTTGCGATTCGACAAGTTTCAGGAACAGCAGGCGGTTCACCCACGTGATGCAGAGACGGAGCGCCATCGCCTCGCATTCTTCCTTGTTCGGGAAATCGTCTTCGAGCTGGTAGATGGCACTTTCAAGGAGGCTCGCCTTGTCGCGATTTGCGGGCTTCTTGCGTTGAATGACTTTCTTGCCGCCCTTGTCTTCTTTTATTTCTTCGAGGCCGATGATGTGCAAGAGTTCCGCATAAAAATTGCGATCGAGGCTGTTGCTGTCGTTTGCAAAAGGCTTGGCAAGGAGAGTTTCCGGGGAGAGGAATTTGTAGAGAGGGAGGAGCGGTGTGGAATGTGAAATGTGGGATGTGGAATGAGAATACGCATTGTCATTCTGGAAGCCCGTAGGGCTGATAGAATCCATGGACCCTATCGCCTTCGGCTCCAGGGTGACAGATGCTTTTTTTGATTCCTGAGAAGCAGAACGAACAACATCCGCAAGATTAAAACGCACAACATTTATATCACATGATTCCAAGAAGTCATCGATGGCAGGTTTTGCGATGTCGTTGTAGAAATCGGAGGTCTTATTGCCGCTCATCTGATTCGCCTTGAATTTTAGGAACTGATCGTATATCGGTTTTGACTTGTTCCCAAAATAGCGGATAAAGTCCTTAACGTCGAAGAAATACCATTCGTCAAAATTTGTGATGGCGAGCCACTTGATTTCGTGATTGCCCGAATGCACGTATTCCAGCATAAAGTAATAGACGAGTTCCTGCAACGACTTTACGTTCGGATGCTCGGTCGAGAACATTTCAGCAACATTCGTCGGCGACTTCGCTTCGATAATCACTGCCGGCTTTGCACTTGCCGTATTCCCGTTAAAAATCGCAAGATCTATCGGACGGTTGACTTGCACCGAATAATCAGGTTCAAAAATCTTGCGTAAAAAGTTCCAGATTTCGCCCTTGTGGTATTCTTCGTCCTGCGCAGTGTTCCGCTTGCTGTAAAGATTCTTGAGCGAAAGCTTGAAATCCTCCATCTTTTCGACGGGAACAGGCAACTTGAGGAACGCTGAATTTACGGACTTTTTAGGCGAAATTAATTTAATTGACATACAAGGGAAATATACCCTAATTTAGTGTTAAAGAAATGACAAAAATGACTTTTTGCACAATTTTTTTAGCATATAATTAATTCACCTATAGTATTTCTCGTAAAAGGACTTGAATGCAGGGATTTCGTCAACTACGGAATAGGCCGTTTTCATAAACCGATTGAACAATAGCGCCTTGAATCCTTCGGGTACGCCGTCGTCTTCCCGGAAATCCTTCACATAGCCTCTGTATTCTTCTATCTGATCTTTATCGTCACACATGGAAGCGTAACACCGCTCGTAAAACCAGAGCATCGCCTTGTCCTGATCCTTACCTTCGAAAGGATTTTCATTTTCGTTTTTAAAGTATCTGAAGAATCGCATCATGAAAAATATACATCAAAAAAATTAGATGGGCCTATTGACAAACGGGATTTTTGAATTTATATTATAGTGTACAAGTGTATAGTCTTTGGTATTTTTCCCGCTTGTATGCCAGAGGAGTTGATGATGAAGAAAGATGTTGTGACCAGTGCGGTCGAGGCCGTCGCGCCGAAAAAGCCCGAATTTTCCCTGATAGACGAGAACCTGCTCAAGTCGCGGATATACACGATTCGCGGGGTCAAGGTGATGCTGGATGCCGATTTGGCGGAAATATACGGGTATTCGACCAAGGCTTTCAATCAGCAGGTCAAGAATAATATCGAGCGTTTTGCGGAGGATTTCCGTTTCCAACTGTCCAAAAAGGAAGTCGAAGAATTGCGGTCAAAAAATTTGACC